>Ga0326728_10018584_pt1 | contig 13671 bp, 12 predicted proteins | sample MB3enrmetagenome_FD_207602 | JGI IMG/M metagenome (GOLD analysis project Ga0326728, IMG submission 207602) | Lab enriched peat soil microbial communities from McLean, Ithaca, NY, United States - MB31MN | ecosystem: Environmental > Terrestrial > Soil > Wetlands > Peat | place: USA: New York... | reverse complement strand
TATTGACCGCGACTGAGTTTGGAAAGACCGCTGCAACTTCCGGATCAAGCACGACAACGTTGGAGCTCTGCCTAACCCGAGCATAGTACTTGCCGCGCTCAAGTTTCTTAAGGTCCGACCGTTTGTACTCCGCGCGAAAGTCATCGGATGTGGATTTAACCCTCTTCATAAATGCGCCTCTCAGGCCGAGTTGCGATGCGCGCACTGATGATGCGGAGACTCGGGAAATACCCGTGGACTAGCCATTCTACATCATCCCTTGGCCACTCCGTTTTTCATGGCTTACCCCGCTTCCTCCCGCTGTACTACTGATGTTCAAATTCTTCCCGGCGCGCGAAGAACAAAAGCTCCAACACGGAGTTCGCAGAGCCTTACCGAGGCCACAGAGAAGACGAAGAGCCAGCTTCTTTTTCTGTGGTCTCCGTGAAGCCTCCGCGACCTCTGTGTTGAGATCTTCTTTTGGTTGCGGGCAAGGCCGCGCTGTTCGACTATCTCCTGCCGGCTGCTGATACAATCTCAATTGGAGTTTCTCTTGTGGGAGGGACACGGATGCGCGTCGCGGCTGTGCAGATGGACGTAACGATCCTTGAGAAGGAGCGCAATCTCGAGAAGGTCCTGCGCAATCTTGGGGAGGCGGCGGCCGCGGGGGCCAAGCTGATTGTGTTTCCGGAGTGCGCGCTTTGCGGCTACTGCTTCACCAGCGCCGAGGAAGCCGCGCCGGTTGCTGAGACGGTTCCCGGGCCATCGACCGAGAGGATCGCCGCTGCCGCGAAGCGCCTGGGAGTGACGGCGGTGGTGGGGTTGCTCGAGCGCGAGGGAGAGGACATCTATAACGCTGCCGCCGTCATCACGCCGGAGCGGATCCTGGGCACCTATCGCAAGGTTCACCTGCTGTGTCTGGGCATCGACCGCTTCGACGCGCCGGGCGATAAGCCATTCCCCGTATTCGAGACGCCACAGGGGCGGGTGAGCATCAACATCTGCTTCGATTGCAGTTTCCCGGAGTCCGGCCGCGTGGTCAAGCTCAAGGGCGCGCAAATCCTGGCTATTCCCACCAACTGGCCGCTCGAGTCCGACATTTGGCAGCACACGCCCCAAGTCCGGGCAACCGAGAACCACATGATCGTGATCGCCGCCGACCGCGTGGGCGAGGAGCGAGGCTTCCGCTTTGCCGGGCACTCGCAGATCGTCGACTGCGACGGGCGCGTCCTGGCCGAGGCGGGGGAGACGGAGGAGACGATTCTCTACGCGGACGTCGACCCCGCCGCTGCCGATAACAACCGCGTGGTGCGGATCCCCGGCCAGTGGGAATTCGACCGCATCGCCATGCGCCGGCCGGAAATGTACGAGGCCATCACGAAACTGGAGCCACAAGTCAGGAGTCAGAAGCCAGGAGCAAGAAGCAAGGAGCCGGAATGAAGAGAAGAACTGCGCCCGGGCCGCGTTTCTTATTCTTGCTCCTTGCTTCTTGCTCCTGGCTCCTGACTCAAGCAGCAAGGAGCCGGAATGAAGCAGGCGCACTTTCCACGGACATTTTGAGCTTTGCAAGGCAACTCATATATACTGCCATTTATAGCGCTATTCAGAAATTTCGATTGAAGGAAGGGCAAGCGATGAGCACGAGTCAATTGGCACGATCCATCAAGGAATCCCCCACCCTGATCCTGAACGAGACCGCCGCGCGCCTGCGGGAGAAAGGTGAACCGGTGATCCACCTTGGCGGCGGCGAGCCGAAGAGCAAGGCGCCCATTGATGCCGTGGTGAACTGCGCAAGCCAGCTCAATTCAGGGGACGTGAAGTACGCTCCGGCGGACGGCCTTCCCGCTCTCAAGAAAGCCATCATCCGCTACATGGAGGAGCATTACCACAAGCTGGTTTCGCCGGACAATCTCGTGATTTCGAGCGGCGCCAAGCAATCCATCATGGTGCTGCTGTACACCATTCTGGAGCCCAAGGATGAAGTGATCTTCCCGGCGCCCTACTGGGTGAGCTACCCGGAAATTGTGAAACTGGCCGGCGGCTTGCCCGTGGTGGTGACGCCCGAAGACGGCTCGTTCCAGCCCACGATTGCCGAAATCGACGAGGTCGTGGGCCCTTACACCAAGGCCATCATCCTGAACAGCCCCAATAATCCCAGCGGCATCATGTATCCCAAGGACTTCATCGCCGGGATGGTGGAGCTGTGCGAGAAGAAGAACCTCTACCTCATCATGGACGATCTGTATAACCGGCTCGTCTTCGATGGCAAGATACCGCCCAACGTCTACGACTTCGCGCGCGACCAGACCGACCACTCGAAGCTGGTGGTGGTGCAGGGTGTGTCGAAGATGTACGCCATGACCGGCTTTCGCATCGGCTGGGGCGTGGTCAACCGCGAACTCGCCGAGGCGATGACCAACATTCAATCGCACCAGACGTCAGGTCCGGCCACGCCTTCACAATGGGCGGCCATTGGCGCGCTGAACGGCGTGCAATCCGGCTTGGAGAGTCTCCGCCTGACACTCGAGAACAACCGCAACGTCATGGTGGAGCGGCTGCGGGCCTTTGACGGCGTCCACGTGACGAAGCCGGACGGCACCTTTTATTGCTTTCCGGATTTCAGCGCCTACGAGAAGAACTCCCAGAAGCTGTCCGAGTTTCTGCTGGAGAAAGTCCGGGTGGTGACGGTGCCTGGCAAGGAGTTCGGCATGGATGGCCACCTGCGCCTTAGCTTCTGCGGGAGCATCAAGGACGTGACGGAGGGGATCGAGCGCATTCAATGGGCGCTCGATCCCAACGCGCCCAATGAACTTTACCTGGGCGAAAGGAAGCTGGTGCGAGACTGGATGTAATTGACGATTGTCGATTGACGATTGCCGATTGAAGGGGAGCTAGGCTCGAGAGTGACTCTTGGGGTTTTCTCTCCCTAGTCCCCGGCTCCGAGACCTGGCAGTTGCTCTTTAATCGGCAATCGGCAATCGTAAATCGGCAATACGAACCCATGAGAGACCACTATGAACATTTACCTCGATATCCAATCACCGGCGGTGAGAGAGGCCTCGCTGGCGGCCAGCATTTACGGGCTGGAGAACCATGGGCTCTTTAATCTGCGAAGCGTCTATTGGAACCTGCCTGCGCCGGCGCTTTACGAGGAGATCGTCCACCGCTCGGAGGGCAGGCTATCCCACCTGGGCCCGGTGGTGGTCGATACCGGCAAGCACACGGCGCGCGCGGCAGCCGACAAGTTCATCGTCCGCGAGCAGACCACGGAAGAGCACGTCTGGTGGGGCGAGTACAACCGTCCCTTTGCCCCGGAGAGCTTCAGCCAGTTGCATTCCCGGCTTCAGGGTTACCTTCAGGGAAGAGACCTCTTCGTGCAAGACGCCTATGCGGGCGCTGATCCCGACCACCACCTGGCCATCCGCATCGTCACCCAGAAGGCGTGGCACAGCCTGTTTGCGCGCAACATGTTCTTGAAGCTCTCAACGCTGGACGCCATGAAGAGGCATGTGCCGGATTTCACGGTGATTGCGGTGCCGTCATTCCAGGCTTCGCCTCTGATCGACGGCACGCGGACCGGGACGTTTATCATCATCAACTTTCGCGAGAAGCTGGCCTTGATCGGCGGCTCGGCCTATGGCGGCGAAATCAAGAAGACCATTTTCACGGTGTTGAACTTCCTGCTGCCCCTCGAGGGCGTGTTCCCCATGCACTGCTCCGCCAACGTGGGCCAGGACGGCGACGTGGCGATTTTCTTCGGGCTTTCCGGCACCGGCAAGACGACGCTTTCCGCCGACCCCAGCCGGCACCTCATTGGCGACGACGAGCACGGTTGGAGCGACAATGGCGTCTTCAATTTTGAGGGCGGCTGCTACGCCAAAGTGATTCGGCTCTCGCCGGAGGCCGAGCCCCAGATCTTTGCCTGCACCGAGCGCTTCGGAACCATTCTGGAGAATGTGACGTTCGATCCTTACGCCCGCCGCCTCGATCTGAACGATGACTCCATCACCGAGAACACCCGGGCGGCTTATCCCCTGGAGTACATTGACAACTACCTGCCCGAGAAGATGGCAGGGCATCCGCGCAACGTCCTGTTCCTTACCTGCGACGCTTCCGGCGTGATGCCGCCGATCTCCAGGCTCACGCCCGAGCAGGCGATCTACCACTTCATATCCGGCTATACCAGCAAGATCGCGGGGACGGAAATCGGCCTCGGCATCGAGCCGGAGATCACCTTCAGCACCTGCTTCGGAGGTCCCTTCATGGTCCACCACCCTTACGATTACGCTCAGCTTCTCAAGCAGAAGGTGGTCCGGCACGGGTCTACGTGCTGGCTGGTCAACACCGGCTGGACCGGTGGCCCCTTCGGCATCGGGAAGCGCATCAGTATCCGGCACACGCGGCGCCTGCTGAATGCCGCGCTCAGCGGCTCCCTGCTCAAGGTCGAGTATCGCCAGGACCCGGTGTTCGGTTTTGAAGTGCCCAAGACTTGCGAAGGCGTGCCGAGCGACATTCTGGAACCCGCCAACACCTGGGGCAGTCGCGAGGAGTATTACAAGAAGTACGACGCCTTGGCGGCGCGCTTCATCGAGAACTTCAAGCACATGATGGAGGGATGCCCGGAGCACGTGGTCGAAGCCGGACCCCGGCGGCTAACGACGGTTCCCTCGCGGGTATAACGTCGCGGAATAGACTTCAGGTCAGCGACTCATTTTCCGGAGGAGCGCTCACAACAGGTAATATCCAGTGTAGGTTGGGAGTGAGAGAGGCGGCGTGCCCGGTCGCTGTGGGTTCTCCCCATTTAGATTTACCGGCGCTCACTACCGCCTCACTTAGGATGTCGGCTGTTTGCAGGACGAACCTTACTGCGAAGATGCGCGCAGGTGCAGATGAAGCGGCCGGCTCCCCGAGGGAGCGCCGCAGTTTCCTTCCTCAAGAAATCTCGTCTACGCGCGACTGCCTCCTTTCAACTGTTTTTAGAAACATCGATCTCAGCCTTGACAACGCCGTCGCGATAAGCTGCGACCAGATCGGCTGTTTCGTTCATCATTCATAATCCTCTCAGTTGTTGTTCTGTATCCTCTGCAAGATATCGTGGGCGCGAACCTGGGCGAGGTGGAGGAAGTGCGGGTTGTTGGCGATTTCTTCGAGAGTGGGAACCATGAGCTCGGGGTCAGCCAGGGCCCGGTTGGCGAGGTCGATCTGGATCTCCAAGAGTTCCTCGGGCAGGCCGAGGTGGTCGTACCTGATGGCGAACTCCAAGCCGGTGATATGCTGCTCGACGCTGGCGATCTTCTCGAGCAGGTCGGTCAAGTCGCGCGCGTCGCGGTCGAGCGTGTAGTTGAACCCGGCCGAACTCTTCCGCCCGCCGGCCTCGTAAGTGAAGGTCTTCCAGCCAAGGTCGGCTACCTTCTTGTGGCTTTCGAGATCGACGGACTTGAAATCATCCAACCTGTCCGCCAAATCAAACAAACGCCGGGTGGTGGTGGCCGAGAGCTTCAGAGGTCGCGAGGCGGGCGAGTCGGCAAGCTTGCGGCCCTCGTAGGTAGCCGCGCCGTTCTTGTCGACGCTGATCGAGAGGTACTCCGGCACGCTGCCTCTGAACACTCGCGTGTAAGTGAGTTTGGGGAGAGATTCGTGGGCGGTTGAGGCGGCACTCTGCCCGGCGGCCGGGATGGTCCCAAGCGACATCCCCACGGCCAGCACGAACTGAATTACGCCATACGAGGGGCGACTCGTCCTCATCGTTGAATCAGTACGTTGGACGCCTTGGGCTCGTAGTAGGCGGTATGCGGTAGGCGGCATACGGGGGAAGACCACTCCGGGTCCCACGGCTTTTCCCCGTATACCGTCTGCCGTCTACTGGCTACTTGGCGTGGGCGAAGGCCTGGATCTCGGCTTCCTCAATGTCGAAGTTCGAGTACACGTGCTGGACGTCCTCGTGGTCCTCGAGCTCCTCAATGAGCCTCAGCATCTGGTGCGCTTCCTTGCCGGTCAGCTTCACGTAGGTCTGAGGGATCAGGGAGACTTCGGCGTGGTCGGGAGTAATGCCCGCCGCCTTCAGTTTTTCCACGACCGCGTGAAAGGCGCTGGGCGAGGAGAAGATCTCCCAGTGGTCGCCGTCATCGTTCAGATCGTCGGCACCGGCGTCGGTGATCAGGTTCAAGAGCGTCTCCTCGTCCGCCTTTCTCTTTTCCAGCACGACGTATCCCTTCTTGCCGAACATCCAGGCCACACAGCCGGTCTCGCCGAGGTTGCCGCCGGATTTCGAAAAGACGTGGCGCACTTCGGAAAGGGTCCGGTTCTTGTTGTCCGTGGCGACCTCGACCATCATGGCCACGCCACCGGGTCCGTAGGCCTCCCACACCGCCTCTTCGTAAACTGAGCCGGGTAACTCGCCGGTGCCCTTCTGGATGGCGCGTTTGATGTTGTCCGCTGGCATGTTCTCGGCCTTGGCGGCCGCCACGGCCGTGCGAAGGCGCGGGTTCGAGTCCGCGTCGCCGCCGCTGATGCGCGCCGCGACCGTTATTTCCTTGATCAGTTTGGTGAAGACCTTGCCGCGCTTCGCGTCCAGCGCACCCTTCTTGTGTTTGATGGTTGCCCACTTGGAATGTCCAGACATAATAACGACCTCTCATGAAGCACTCGCCGCCCCCACCGAACGCCGACCAGCGGCAGCGACTGCGATTGATGGCTAATTCCAGATGCTACCACAATAAGGCGCCAAGCAGTAGGCAGAAAAGCAGATGCCTCTGTCGCAAGCAAGTGTAGCGCCAAACCTCCTGTTCAGGTCTGCGGCCCTCAACATTGTGGCAGCCATAGCAGCCATCGGAGAATCGCGCCGAACCCGAGGCTGGATTCCCGCTTCCCGCTTCCGCGGGAACAAGCGCGGGAATGACCGTTCTTGTTCTTGGGGCAGCAAGGGGGTACCTAAAGCCTGTCTCCGGGGGGCGCTGCTAAGCGCCCTCGTCGCCGTCGACGGCGATTTTGAGCGACCGGAGGAACTGGGCGTCCTGGGTGGTCAGCTCGAACTTGGTCGTGTGCTGCTCGTCCGGGTCGAGCTTGTGCCGATGCACCAGATTGGACTCGCCCTTCTTGTTGAATCCCACGGTGACTTCGAGAATCAGGAAAAGGTCGTAGCCGGCGGCGCGAATGCGGGCCATCACCTCCGAAATCGCTTCCGACTCGGAGAGCGACTCGTTGATGGCGTGACCCAACTCGTTGATGAGGCGTTTGAACTTGTCGTCGAGCACCAAGATTCACCTGTGTCCTTGAATTCGCCTCTCAGTTGCATTCTAGGAGTTGCCCCGCGCCCTGTCAAGGCTTTGTCGATTCGATGTTGGTAGCACATAATATGTCCGGTTCAATTAGCAAGTGAAATGTCCGCTTTTGAGGCGGGGCATGGTAAGGGTTCATGTCGGAGGTGACATGAGCTACTACGGTGCAGCCGCTGAGGAGCGGACGATGAAAGTTCAGGAAGTAATCTTGCGGGCGCTGGCGAAGAAGATCACTTGGTGGCAAGCGGCGGAGATTCTGGGGATCAGTGACCGGCAGGTACGGCGGTGGAAGCTGCGCTACGAGGAGGAGGGCTATGACGGACTCTACGACCGGCGTCGGGGAAAACCGAGTCCGCGGCGAGTTCCGGTGGAGACGGTGGAAAAAGTACTGGGACTTTATCGGGAGAAATATTCCGATCTGAACGTGCGGCACTTTCACGAGAAGCTGGTGGGGGAGCATGAGGTAGATCTGGGCTACACCTGGGTGAAGTTGGCCTTGCAAGGGGCGGGCTTGGTGGCGAAGGGGCGAAAGCGGGGAGTGCACCGGAAGCGGCGGCCGCGCCGGCCGTTGCCCGGCATGCTGCTGCACTTGGATGGGAGCGAGCATCGCTGGTTCCAGGATGATCGCTGGCATGACCTGATCGTGGTGATGGACGATGCGACGAGCGAGGTCTACTATGCGCAGTTGGTGAAGGAGGAGTCGACGCGCACGGTGATGGCGGCGCTGCGGGAGGTGATCGAGGAACGCGGGGTGTTCTGCGCGTTGTACAGCGACCGGGCCCGCCATTTCTTCGTGACGCCGAAGGCGGGGGAGCCGGTGGATCGGGGGCGGCTGACCCAGGTGGGGCGGGCGATGAAGGAGCGGGGGATCGAGATGATCCCGGCCTACTCGCCGCAGGCGCGGGGGCGAAGCGAGCGGGGGTTTCAGACTTGGCAAGGACGCTTGCCCCAGGAGTTGCGGGTGGCGGGGGCGAGGACCTTAGAGGAGGCCAATCGTTTCTTGCGCGAGCGCTACCTGGCGGCGTTCAACCAGCGCTTCGCGGTGCCGGCGGCCGAACCCGGGCACGCGTTTGTGAAAGGGAGGGGGCGCGATCTGGACCGGATTTTCTCCATCCAGCAGGAGCGGACGGTGAACCGGGACAACACGGTCAGCCTGGACAACCGCATCTTGCAGATCGAGAAAAGCCGCTGGCGGGGGACGCTGGCCGGCTGCCGGGTGACGGTCTGCGAGCACCTGGAGGGCGGCCTGCTGAGCGTGTTCTACGGTCCCCACGCGGTGGGCCGTTATACTGGCGACGGACAGTGCGTCCAGGGCTTGGTCTGCACGCCGAGCCGGAAGACGAAGGCCGCCTAAGAGGAGACGGCATGTTAGACTATTATTCTAGGCTCTACATGGTTGGCGCGAGACGGCCCTCCGGGGGCGCTTCGCGGCGATGTTCGGCGCTAACCTCAGTCGCCCTACGGGCTCCTTCGGCTAGCGCCGAACAAGAGGCGAAACCGGACATTTCACTTGCTATAAAAAGCGGACATTTTAACTTGCTAAGAACACTCGCTGCCCTCAAGCGCGGGACTCATTAAGCCGATAATCCCTATGGATCTGCGACGACGCTGCGAGTGATCATCATGATGATGGTCACAGCAGGCGCCACGCTGTGTGTGCCCGAGGCGGCCGACCACCACTCGACTTGGTGCAAGGTTAGCGCGAGCCGCACGGCTGCATCCAAGGAGACGAGATGAACAATGCGATGAAACACCGCATCAAAAGCCTTTGGCTTCCGGGCCTCGTGATTTCCGTTGCTGCGACGATGTTGATCGAATCGTTGACCAAAGCGGGGGTGAAGCCGCTGACCATTTCCTTTTTCCTGGGCCAGCCGGACCACCTGTTTCTGTATTCGTTTTGGCTCCTCGCCCTGCCGCCTCTTGGCGCTCTGGGCGCCTGGTGGTCCAAGCGCGCCGGGGGCGGACGTTGGGAGCGAGCGCTCGCCGGAATTTTGCCGGCGTCACCAGTGACGGTTGTCAGCGCCGTCGCCGCCTTCCCGGTCGCTTTCGTCCTGGATTCGCACTTTCCTCTGCGCTTGCTCCTCTCAAGCACCGCGACAGCCCTCTTGAATTGGACCATCATTCCCGGAGCCGCTCTCTTCCTGGGCGCACTGCCTTTCCTCAGACAGCAGCCTCAGCCGCTGGTGGTCTCGCGAACCGCAAGGTAGCAACCCATCATCTAAGACAGAGCGACCCGCAGTGACGGCGTCTGGTGCGAGCCAGACAGGAGCCAAAGGGGTCGCAGAGCGCCGCGGCTACAGACGGAGTCGCTCGTTTGGTTTCATTCATTCTTTACCAAGGAGGGTTTTCCACCCATGAGCAGTCCACTGACCATACTCGGAGTCCCGGGCAGCCTTCGCAAGGCCTCCTACAATCGAGCCGCGTTGCGAGCGGCGCAGGAACTGGCCCCGGAAGGGGCAACAATCGAAGTCTTCGAACTCGACGGTATTCCTCCTTTCAACGAAGATGAGGAGGGGAAGCCGCCGACGCGGGTCTCCCTCTTCAAGTCTCGAATCCGCGCCGCCGATGCCATCCTGCTTGTCACCCCCGAGTACAACTATTCCATACCCGGAGTGCTGAAGAACGCGATCGACTGGGCATCGCGGCCCTACGGGGACAGCGCCTGGGATGGCAAGCCGGTGGCGGTGATGGGCGGGTCGGTTGGCCCTCTCGGTACGTCGCGAGCCCAGTATCACCTGCGCCAGGTCTTCGTGGGCCTGAACATGCACGCGCTGTGCCGGCCCGAAGTGATGATTGCGAACGCGAGTCAGCGTTTCGACGAGCACGGGAATCTGACTGACGAGAACACCAGGAAACACATCCGCGGCCTTCTGGAGAGTCTGGTCGAATGGACGCAGCGGCTTAAGGGAGGACGTGAATCGCGCGGTTAGCTCGCGCGCCGACGGGTACGATGCCGACTGAACTTCGCGGGGACGCGCCCCCTCACGATGCCATCCCATCTCCGACGATGGAACCCGGGTCGCATAAGTCCGGGACGCGGCTGCCGGAGATGTTTCGCGCCCTGCGTTACCGCAACTATCGGCTGTTCTTCAGCGGCCAGATCGTCTCGCTGATCGGCACGTGGATGCAGTCGGTGGCGCAGTCTTGGCTGGTGTACCGGCTCACCGGTTCGTCGCTCCTGCTGGGACTCGTCGGCTTCGTGGGACAGATCCCGGTGTTTCTGCTCTCCCCCATCGGTGGCGTGGTGGCAGACCACACCAGCCGCCGTCGGATCGTCATCGCCACGCAGACCTCAGCGATGGTGCTCGCCTTGATCCTCTCCGCCTTAACGCTCCTCGAACATATTCAGGTGTGGCAGATCATGGTGCTGGCTTCTCTTCTGGGTATCGTGAATGCGTTCGATATCCCGGCGCGGCAGTCATTCATCGTCGAAATGGTGGAGCCCAGAGACCTGATCAACGCCATCGCCCTCAACTCTTCGATGGTCAACGGGGCGCGCGTTCTAGGACCCGCGATTGCCGGAGTTTTGGTGGCGGCGATCGGCGAAGGTTGGTGCTTCTTCGCCAACGGGGTCAGCTACATCGCCGTGATTGTCGGTTTACTGCTCATGGGGGTAACGCCGCGCGCTTATCCCCGGCGGTCTGGCTCCGGACTCCAGAGCGTGATCGAAGGCTTCCAGTTCGTTGCCCGGACGGGTCCGATCCGCGCCCTGCTGCTCCTGCTCGGCCTCGTCAGTGTCACCGGCATGCCTTACGCCGTGCTGATGCCCATCTTTGCGGACAAGATCCTGCACGGCGGCGCGCGCGGGCTCGGGCTGCTGATGGGCGCGGCGGGCCTCGGTGCCCTGGCTGGGGCGCTGACGCTGGCAACGAAGCGCGAAGTCCGCGGGCTCGGCCGGTGGATCACCTACGCGTCCCTCGGCTTCGGCGCCAGCATGATCTTCTTCGCGCTCTCCCGCTCGTTCCTGCTCTCCATTGCGCTGCTGGTGCCGGTGGGTTTTTCGATGATGTTGCAGATGTCGTCCTCCAACACACTGATCCAAACCATGGTGCCCGATGCGCTGCGCGGTCGCGTCATGTCCGTCTACGCCATGATGTTCATGGGTATGGCGCCGATCGGCGCGCTCATGGCCGGTGCGATCGCCAGCCACCTCGGTGCCCCAGTTACGGTGGTGCTGGGCGGAGCCACCTGCCTGGCCGGATCGTTAATCTTCAGATCGAGATGGCCCACGCTCCGTGGCGAGGCGCGCCAGCTCATCTTGGCCCAGGGTATGTCCAGCGGGGAACCACCCGAGGGAATGACCGGACAGCAGGCGGTATCCTCGGAGCAGGAAGAGCCGGCGGGTAAAGGGTAAAGGCTAAAGGGTGAAGGGTAAAGGGTGAAGGGTGAAGGGCAAAAGGCCAACTGTCAGTGCCTCCCGAACGCTTTCTTGCTTGTTTCGATGGCATTTGTCGCTGACTTTGAGCGGGTGAGACACCGGAAAAGGCGCTCTGCTTTTACCCTTTACCCCTTCCGCTGGATGACGGCGAACACGGCGCCCTGAGGGTCTGTCAGCACCGCAAATCGAAGCTGGTTTTCGATCGTCATCGGGGGCAGACAGAGGTTCGCACCGAGTTGCTTGGCTCTGTCGACGCTGCCGTCGCAGTCTGCGACTCGGAAGTAGGGCAGCCAGTGCGGAGGAGCATTGGGGTTTCGATGACTGTCAGGCAGGACACCGCCGATATACTCCTCACCGTTCTTGATATGCAGGTAGCCCGAAGGATCGGTCTTGCCTTCCCCAAGGGTGAGGCTCCAGCCGAAAAGCCCGGAATAGAACTTCCCGGCGCCTGCGCGGTCCGGCGTGCTGAGGTCCGCCCAGCAGAACGTGCCGTCCGCGCCGGCAATACCAACGCCAATGTTTTTCTTGGCTTGCCAGACGCAGAAGCACGCCCCGGCCGGATCGCGCACGACGGCCATGCGTCCTGCATCGAAGACGTCGAACGGCGCGACGATCACCGTGCCTCCGAGCTCGGCGGCCCGAGGCGCGGCCGCATCGGCGCTCTCCACCGCGACGTAAAGCATCCAGTGGGGTGGCATGCCTTGCGAACGCTGTTCCGGCCGCAAGGTGTAAGCCGCGGCCGCGTCGTAACCCTCGAGCCTGAAGATGGTGTAGAAATCGTTCGGACCCATAGGCATGTCGTTCGCGGCCCAACCGAACAGCGAACCGTAAAAGTCCTTGGCGGCGTTCTGATCGCTGGTGGCGAGCTCGATCCAGCAGAAGCTTCCGGGAGCATGTTTCTCAATGTGCGGCATAGCAGCCCTCCTTGGGTGGACCAGCAGTATACACTGGAGGGTGATAGAACGGAAGGGGTCGGGTCCGGGCTCCGGACTACCACTGTGGACTGAGTTCAATCTTCTGGACGTGTATGGGAACCTTGGAAAACAACGTCACGACCAATGGGTTTGCCGGCGTAATCGGAGGATATTGGAACCTCAAGAGAAATGTCTTACGGTCGTGCGAAAATCCGTCGGCCATTTCCAGCATTACACTGATGCCCGCCACAAAGAACTTTGCATCGTCAATTTCTCCGTCACAGGTGATGCCTATCGACAAAGGCTGAATGTTCGCGTCGGTCTGAATTATCGCTTGTAATCCGTAAGGGGAACCGGCAATAGCTGAAGGAGCCCGACTCTCTGTGTAGCGAATATGCTCAGGGGGTGGAAGCATCGCTGGCGGTTGTGGGCGCGTTTTGGGCGGCGCAACCCGCCCCTCGGATAGCGAATTGATTGCTTCAACCACACGGTCGAATCCAGCGTCTATTCGGTCGCCCATCGCTTTTATATCGTCCTTAGTAGCTTGCGTGACCGCGGCATTAACCAGCTGGTTGATTTGAGATCCCAATTCATGTTTTTGTCTCACGCCGGACCAGAGGCCGCCACCCCCAATCAGGATGCAAAAGATCGCCACACCAATCCGGACAGGCCTCGTTTCCTCTACCCATTCCGCTAGCTTCGGAAGAGACAAACCAACCCCCACCAGTATGAGGAGAAAATTGGACATTTCTGGAAGAACGTCAATGAGCCAGCCGAAAGCGTGCCGAACCATAGGGCTCGTATTGTATCCCTCACAACTTAAAACTGCCAATCAATGTCTGACTTCTTCGTCCTGCACGCTGGAGCGTGCTTTCAGCAACACACTCTTAGCCCACTACCCAGCTCCGAAAGCTCCGAAGCTCCGAAAGAAAAAGAAAATCAAAAATCAAAAGGCAAAAGTGAACGCAAGCCTCGATGGGGTTGAGGGCTGACGGCTGACATCTTTTTCGGGAATTCAGGGTTTTTAGTGGGAAGGAAGTGAGCCTTGTGCATGCGACAATGCAGGGATGAGAGACTGCGAACTGTATGGTCGGATTCTGGGGATCGAAACTCCCTGGAATGT
>Ga0326728_10018583_pt1 | contig 13672 bp, 24 predicted proteins | sample MB3enrmetagenome_FD_207602 | JGI IMG/M metagenome (GOLD analysis project Ga0326728, IMG submission 207602) | Lab enriched peat soil microbial communities from McLean, Ithaca, NY, United States - MB31MN | ecosystem: Environmental > Terrestrial > Soil > Wetlands > Peat | place: USA: New York... | reverse complement strand
AGCCTTCCTCCGAGAGGTCAACACCGCGAACGGGTCTGGTCGCTCGCTCCTGTCGGGGCGCGCCCACGACGCCATCAATCGCTTCATCCTCATTGAGACGCGCTGCAAGAGGCTCGGCATCGTAGCGGCGTGCGACAAGTGCAAAGGGGAGGGAAGCATCTTCATCGAAGATCGCGCGCGGCTCGGCCTCGTGCTCTGGCTTCTCCATCCGCGTAAGGGCGCCTCTCGCGGCGTCGAGATCGCGTCGATCGAGAAGCGTGATCTCCCCAAGGCGCTCGCTTTCCTCAAGCGCGCGGCGGAGCGCAACACTGCCCGCTTCAGCAAGGCCATCGTGGCGGCCGGAGAGATGTCATGACGATGGGACCGATCAAGAAGCGTCCCACGTCGATCCGTCTCGAGATCGCGATCATCGCGCGACCCGGTATGACGGCTTTCGACGCGGGCACTGCCGCAGGCATCACGATGCCCGGGACGAGCGGCGCCGCCGTCCATGTCGCGCTCCGATCGCTCTGCAGCCAGGGACGCCTGCGGCGCGAGCGCGGCAAGAACGGCATGTTCCGCTACTACCCGGCCGGGGCAGCACTCTTCCGAAAAAACGATCCGGCTCACGCGACGCTCGAGAACGCGAAGCCTCTCCAGGATCCCATCACATCACCCGTGATGCGCAACGCTGCCGATGAAGCGGTTCGGCGACCCGTCGATCTCTCGGCTCCTCGCAAGTGCATCAAGTGCAAGAAGAAGCGGCCCACGCGTGACTTCCTCTCGAAGACCGGCAAAGTCCTCAAGCATTGCAGTCGTTGCCTCGGTCGCGCCCGCGATCGGATGCGCGAGCGTCATGCGCCGCCGATGGAGCGCCTCGCGGCCCGTCCAGCGAGACGCGACAAGAGCCCCGCGGGCCGTGTGCGGTTCGTCTTTCGCTCCGCGAACCGCAAGACCGGACCGATCCCCGTCTCGACGTCGGAGCGCGGCACGTGCCCGCCGAGCTGCACGTTCTACAAGGCCGGCTGCTACGCCGACTACGGCAAGCTCGGGCATCACTGGCGCGGAACGGAGGATCGGGGTCTTCCGTGGGACGAGTTCGTGCGACGGATCGCGATGCTCGTCCCGGGCCAGATCTGGCGCCACAACGTCGCGGGCGATCTGCCCGGCGAGGGCGAGGCGATCGACGCCGCCATGCTCTCGCGGCTCGTCCGGGCGAATCGAGGCAAGCGTGGCTTCACGTTCACGCACAAGCATGCAAGTGCGCGCAATCGCGAGGCCATCAAGAAGGCGAACGCGCAGGGCTTCGCCGTGAACCTCTCGGCCGACTCGGTCGAGGATGTCGACCGACTCCTCGACTACAAGGTCGGACCTGCCGTCGTGGTCCTTCCCGAGGACGCGCCCGACAAGCTCGAGACGCCTGCTGGGCGCTCCATCGTCGTGTGCCCGGCCGAGACGACGAAGAACGCCGTCCAGTGCCGCGACTGCGGCCTCTGCGCCAAGACATGGCGCAAGGTCGTCATCGGGTTCCGCGCGCACGGACCGGACAAGATGCTCGTGAGCCAGCTCGTGAGGAGCAGACGCCCGAGCGGAGCGGAGGGGAGCGCCGAGGCATGCTGAGGAAGATCGCCGCGTGGGCAGCTTCGCGCGCGAAGGCACGCGCTGCCCGCATCGTCTACTGCAAGCTGCTCGATTACCACGAGTGGGGACCCTGCGAATGCGAACCGCGCGGCTACCACGGCGACACGGACTACTTCGGCTGCTTGCGATGCGGCGTCGAGTACGGTGGGATCAAACCGCGATGAGCGGTCGTTACTTCATCGACGCCGAGTTCCACGAGTCCGGCTACGCTAGACCTATCGAGCTGATCTCGCTCGGCGTCGTCTGCGACGACGGTCGCGAGTTCTACGCGGTCGCGGGCGACGGTTGGGACAAGAGCCGCGTGAGCGACTGGCTCAAGGAAAACGTCTTGCCTCACCTCTACTCCTGTCACCCCTGCATGGACGTCCCGGGGAGCGCGCAGATCTATGGCCCGAGAAGTGAGATCGCCAAGATGCTCGCCGAGTTCATCCAGGACGATGGCGCGGGCAAACCCGAGATCTGGGGCTACTACTCGAGCTACGACTGGGTGATCTTCAGCCAGCTCTTCGATCGCATGATCGACCTCCCGAAGCACTTCCCCAAGATCTGTTTTGACATCAAGCAGCGCGCCGTTGCACTCGGCAACCCGAGGCTCCCGAAGCAGAAGGGGATCGAGCACAACGCGCTCGCCGACGCGCGGCACAACAAGGCGATGTACGACTTCTTGATCGAATATGAGAGGAAATCATGATTCGTCACGGATCACCTCCGAAAGTGGGGGACGTTTTCCTCGGGCCGCCGATAAACGAAAGCAGATCTCGAGGTAAGTACACGGTTGCGGCCGTCGTCGACCTCGGCTTTCTCGAGAGCAACCCATCTTTTTACCAGGTGGTCTTCCGTTTCTGGGCGCAGCACAAGAAGCGCTGGGCATGGGAAGTCGTCAGCGCTGATGCCATCGATGTCGGGCTCTACCGACCGAAGAAGGGACGAAGAAAGGAGAAGCATTCATGATCTTGATCGCAGAGGACAACAAGGACGTGCAGCGCGCGTACGAGCGGATTCTCCGCGGCCACGAACTGAAGATTGTGGACGATGCGGCCGATGCGCTCGACCTCATCGAGGCGGGCCTGCGGCCAGACCTCATCATCTCGGACCTCGAGATGCCGCTCGTGCTCGGCTCGAGCTTCTGCCACGCCATCCGGCAGAAGGGTCTCAAGACACCGTTCCTGCTCGTCTCCGGCTCGTGGGGGCTCGAGAGCCTCGCAAAGGACTGCGGCGCCGACGACTGGGCGGAGAAAGGCACGATCGAAGCGATGCACAAGGTGCGCGCGTTCGCCGAGACGCACGACAAGAAGACGCCAGCCACGACTGGCTGAAAGGAAGAAGCTATGCAGGTGTTCGAGCCGAAGGAAGGACAGGGCGACGGCCAGCTCCAAGTCGTGGAGCACGCCATGGTGCAGCAGCTCACGCTCTCGGGCTGGGGGCTCGTCTTCGCGTACCAGGAGGAGGTGCTCGAGCCTTGCTACGACCAGGTCCCGAACCCGAACCCGCCACAGCAAAACTACGGGTATCCGCCCCCGACCATCCAGACGACACGCTATGAGAGGGTCACGCGGACGAAATTCGTCATGCGTCTCGGCGAGGCCTCGGCGCTTGCCATCGCGCACGCCAAGGCCGCGTGCGCCGAGAGCGAGATCGCGCGGCTCACGACCGAGATCAAGGAACTCCGCGACCATGGGGACGCGAAGGAGAAGGACCATAAGGCCACGACCCAGCGCCTGGAGTCCTGCCAGAGGATGCTCTCGGACGACCGGGCGGTGCTTCAGAGGTCGGAAGAGACGAGGCGCAAGCTCGAAGCGGACGTCGGCAAGATCCGCGTCGCCATCGGCAGTAAGCAGATGGAAGAGATCCTTGGCAACGGAAAGACCTGAAGTCATGGCCTGGAGGTTTGTGCGGCAGCCGAACGGGCTTCTCTCCGTGTTCTCGGACATCGTCGACAATTTCACGCACTGTAACCTCACACGCGAGAATGCCATTGAGGTCGCCATGCACGAGCACGGGATGGGCGAGCGCGAGGCCGAAGAGAAGGTTGAACGAGGGCTCAAGGACGAGATCCCGTGGAAGAGCGGCGTCTACGGCGACGGCACCGCGCGATGGCGGGATTGCCTCAAGACCGTCGAGCTGATCCACGGCAAGGCAGCGCGCGACGAGATCGAGGCCGAAATACTCGAGCCAAGCTGATAAGGAAGAAACGATGAGAGCCCGCCACAAGGAGGACGTCGCGCGCCTTGCGGACTACGTCGAGCGCGTCTTTGCCGAGAGCCAGAAGACCCGCTGGCCGACGGTCGCGGAGGCGGCCCGCGCGCTCCGCTGGAGGCAATCGCGCGTCGAAGAGGCGTGCGACAGCGACCCCGAGAACCTGCTCTTCCTCTCGTCCTACTTCGTGACGCCCGAGCCCCGGCTCGGCGAGCACTTCGTCGAGCGGCTCGAGGACGAGCGACCCAAGCTCACGATCGTGCGCGGCGTGGGCGGCTTGTCCGTCTACCTATGTGACCACCGGATCGCGGGCGACAAACCTTGGGGAGGTGGCCAGGTCGTCGAGGAGTTCCGGGTGAACCTTCGAGACGTCGAGAAGGCCATGAGCGGTGCTAGAAAGAAAGCCGTATGAACATCGTCCTCGTCTGCGCCCGAATGCGGGAAGGCGGTGGCCCTGGAGCTGGAGAAGGAAGAGAATTGATTTCATGCTCCTGAAAGACGAACTCCTTACATCCGTGCGCGGCATCGACGTGCGCGTCGAATGCCAGGGCTGCGGAGGCAAGGGCCGCGTGCCTGGAGGCCAGCGCGAGTACGGCGAAGTGGTCCGCTGCCAGTTCTGCGGCGGCTCCGGCACGGCGCCCGCCACGATCTCGCTCGAGCAGCTCAAGAAGCTACTGGGAGGCAGCACATGACCACGAAGACCCAGACGATCGGCGAGCGCTACGAGCCGGCGATGAAAGTCGAGACCCAGGTCGAAGCGGACCGTTACTTCGAGCAGCTCGTGACCGACCAGCTCGAGGCTGGCGTGCCGCGGGAGAAGGCCGAAGACATCGAGCGCGCGAACCTCGGCTACTTCGCCGGCTACTACGACCGCGAGACGCGCGAGCGCGTCGAGCGTCTGTTCCGGTGCAAGCATCCAGTCCTCGGGAGCGTCGCCGAGTCGGAAGCGATGACGCCGAGGGACATCCTCGAGAGGGGCATGCGTCTCGGCACGATCGCGCGCGTCGCCGCGCGCCTTCGGCAACTCCGCCACAACACCGTGGCCGCGTCTTCGACGCTCCACGACGCCATCACGCGCTCGGCCGAGATGCTCGAGGATGGCAAATCGTTCGGAGAGGTCGCCGAGAAGCTCGAGTCCATCGCGTCGTGGGACGTCGCGACGCGCGTCGCCGAAGAGCTGCGAGCGCTCGCGGTGTCGCTCAAGACGCCGCTCTTGGCCGTGCGGCAGGACGAGCGATGATCCGCCCCGTGTCGTGGATTCAGTGGACGCCCGAGAACAACGTGCTCGCCGGTTACAAGAAGGACTGCACGTTCTGCACTTCCCCAGCGACCAAGGCCGCGTGCTCTCACGACGGGAACTTCTCCATGACGATCCGCACCTGCGGCAAGCCCGAGTGCCGCATGAACGCCGCGAAGCTCGCCGCCGGCGATTCGAGCTACCTCTCCGTCAAGGCGTGTCCGAAGTGCGGCAGGGACTACGACAAGGTGGCCTGGGAGAAGCTCCAGCTCGTGGCCCGGATCCCCGAGCACCCAGTGGAAGAAGGCGCTCCGCCTTCTCCCATGGTGCAGGTCCGTCTTTGCTCAGGGTGCGGGCTCGATCTCACGGTTGCCGAGCCGATCGTGTAAGATTGCTCCATGCAGGACATGCAGGACGATCTCGTGGGGACCTCGACGTGGTGGTCGTACGCGACCATCCCTGAGACGCCCTACCCGCCGATCTTTGCCTACCCGCCTCCTCACTACATGTGGCCTGCGTACGGACAGCCGTCGCTCCGGCCGTGGCGTCGCTTCGTTCGTCGACGCCGCCGAGGCTTCCGCCCTTTTCGTCCCTTCCGGCGAGCGTTCGTCGGCGCCGCGTTCTCGGAGCTTCCGCCCGAGGAGCGCGCCAAGGTCGACGAGTTCATCGAGATGTGGCCGGAGGTCAGCAAGGAGTTCCTCGTCGGCATGCCGTCGCCGACGAAGCTTTCGCTCATCGCCGCTGCGGCGGCCGCCGGGCTCGGCTTCCTCCTCAAGAAGAACCCAGCGAAGTGGGGCCTCGTGGCAGGCGGCACCACCTTCGGCGCAGCCCTCGTCGCCGAGATCGCGTTCGCGGCGGGGGCGGGCGCCGGCGCGCTCGTCTGCATGCAGGAGGGCACTGCGCTCCCCGCCCATCACGCTCATCGCGTGGGCGCCGGACCCGCTGCCCCGAACAGCGACTACTCGTTCACGCGACGCCCCGGGTTCAACGATAAGAACTACTAGGAGGATCTCGGACCATGGCTGCCAAGGTGAGCATCAAGGTGGACGTCGACCCCGAGTGGATCGACTTCGTCACGCGGTACAACGACATCTTCCGCCAGAGCTACATCGGCTACTGGGCTTACGGGGTTCAAGTCAAAGGCGGCTGGCTCGTCTACGAGCAAGCGGCCCACGATCGTCGCCCGACGGAACTGGAGATCGAGGACGCTGCGGGGGCCTACGAATCGCGCCAGAGCCTGCCGGAAGATTGGCACCTCCTCGATCGCGACGCAGCGATCCGTGCCTGGGCTGAAGGGGTGAGGCGCTCTGGCGTCGACTGGTACAAGAACGGCGACGCCAACGACTACGACGTCGCCATTCAGCGCGCTCTCCTTGGCGAAGTGAAATACGGTTAGGTGAGGATCTCGGACTCTGCCACGGGTCCCGGACACCAGTGCTCGGTGCCTTGCGGCGCGGGCGTCGCGCGGAAGGGGATCGTCAGGAGGAAGTAGACGATCACGAACGCGAGGCACGACATGAGGCCGATGTTCGCGCTCCGGCGCGTCTTCGCCGTGAGGAGCACCAGCATCGCGACCCCGAAGGCCACGAAGATGGGGATGGCGACTATCCAGCCGGAGATGTGAATGACCTCCATGTCAGTACGTTCGCGTGCGCGGCACGTCGGTCATGATTGCGTCGAGCTTGGCAATCAGGGGCCCCGAACCCTGCGGAGCATCACGAACGATCACGCGGATGAGATCGTCGGGGTCGTGGATGACCACGAAGCTCGCGCCGAGGCCTCTGCACTCGGCCGGGTGCGCGCCGGAGCACGCGACGCCTGCTCCCGCGAGCCGATCGAGCAAGCCATAGAACGCGCCCTCCGAGACGTCGGAGTAGATGCGATCGGGCTTTTGGCCAACGACGTAGGAGCCGACTTCATCGCGGCGCCGCGAGCCGAGTAGCCAACCGGCCGCAAAGGCCCCGAGAACGTAGAGGAGAGGAGGCATGACATGATTCTACCAGTCACGACGTGATGAGTCTTCGCCAGATCGGGCCAAGGATCAGCCTGCTCGACAGCGTCGCGATCTTCCAGAAGAGCCGACGCCGGAGAGGCTTCGGTGCCGGCCGGTTGTGGCACATGTACCCGAAGTAGACACACATGCTCTCATCCTCGTGAATCGCGCACTTCATGGTCCGCGAGATCTACGCCTCCACATGAGTCCGGGCAAGTAGTACAAATGCAGTGTGAGCGACGAGCCGAAGAAGCCCGACGACCAGTCGATGCTCCCCGGCCTCAAGCCGTGGATGCCGCGCGCTCCCCAAGATTGGCGGAAATGGACCGACGGGCGCGGCAACAAGATCGACGCGCCCGCGAGGCGCGGGGGCGGCTCGTTCGGCGGCAAGACGGTCATGCCGCTCGTGGGAAGTGACGGCCAACCGATCCGCCTGGGAGACCTGCAGGTCATCCAGAACGTGCGCGGGGTCTTCGTCGTCATCGACCATTCGCTGCCGATGTTCGAAATTCCGCGCCCACGCGCAGAAGACGGCGGGGCCCCGGACGACACGCCGCACACTTCGCCCATCATGGGCAGAGAGGTCTTCGCGACGCGCGAGGGGCTCGGCCGCGCGATGGCCGCGATGGTGGTCCTCCACCGCGACAAGCTCGCCGAAAAAGCCCGTCTGCCGCTCGATCCCGCGCAGTGCATCGACACGAAGGGGCGTGAGATCCGCCGCGGCGACCTCGCGCTCTGCCGCTACACACGCGGACCGACGGCAGGGAAATTCGCCGTCGTCGACCATGGGTTTTCGCCGAGGCGGATCTACGACCTCGAGGACAAGAACATCAAAGCGGCTCTACGCGCGTTCGAGAAGCGCTGCGCGCGCCACAGGCCTGCGGCGCCAAAGAGGCGTCCGCACGCGGGGCTCATCGGATTTGAGCCTCCGCCCGGCTGGGGCGGTGGCGGCGGCGGATGGATGAGGGCCGAGCGCTCGCTCCCTGAGCCAGGCAGCGTCTCTTGGAAGACGATCGTCGCGTCCTATGCCCAGACGGGCAAGTGGTGCCGGACCGCGAACATGATCTGGGGCGACGTGCGACCAGAGGAGATCGAACGGCAGGCCGAAGAGGCTCGGAAGGAGTGGCTCACTGCCACGGCGAGCACAGAGGAAACCCATCGCAAAGACGACCCGGCGGCCCTCAAGGCCATGAAGAGGCTCCGCGAGGAAGACAAGACCCTCGTCAACATGATCCTCGAGCAGTTTGACGGCGTGCTCACCGAGGTCAAGCTTCCATGAGCAGCGGCAGATGAAGACCTACGAGACCACTTCGCCCGAGCAGGACAAGATCCTCGCGGAGCTTCGCGAAGGTCTACGCGACTGGCTCATCGACGCGGGCCGCAAGGGGATCGATCACAGCTTGGCGCTGACGGCGCTCATGCTCTTCACCTCGAGCGGCGCCGCCGGCGTCGCGAGCATCACGAGGGAAGAATTCCTCGATCTGCTCGGCCGGTATTTCGACCACTACAGAGCGAACATTTCGTAATGGACACCAAGGGGAGCAAACAAGCCCGCGCCGAATCGCTCGGCAACAAGCGCGGCCGTGACATGACGCCCGAGGAGGCACGCGAGGCGCTTTCGGACGTCATGTCGCTCTGCTGCAAGATCCTGCACGACGACGAGACCGCGCGCGTGGTGCAGGAGGCCGACCTCGAGCAGCTCCGCGAGTCGATCAGTGCGGTGCTCGACGCCGTCCACAAGGGGCCTCATGGAGGCTTCAAGATCTTCGCGGGCAGGCTCGAGAAGGGCGGCGCGGGGTGGAGAAAGGCGCTCTGATGTCTGATGATGACGACCAGCGGCGCGCGATCAAGCAGAAGGTCTCCGGCATCTTCGACAAGCTGCTCGATCGCTACGAGGAGTCGATGCACGAGCGCATCATGCGCTCGTGGTGCATGGTCTTCCGCGAGGAGAAGGCGCTCCGCCTCCGCACGATAGAGGCCCTCTCCGTCGAGCTTGCGCGCATCCGGCAGGTGAGCATTCAGGCGACCCGAATCGGCGAGACCGCGATCGAGGACATCATCGAGGGTGATTGGAAGAGTGCCGAGCTGATCGCGGGCGACCTCGAGGCTTCTTTCGGCGCAGACCACTCACTCTGGGAGACCTTCATCGCAATCGTCAAAACGGCCGCCGCAGAATCGAAGCGCGTCACACCGGGTGTGAGATCCGAAGGGAACTGAAGAAGATGGTGCACCCGGTGAAGAGCATCCTCGGGGCGGTCGCGAAAGAGCGCGGCGGCAGGAACGAGGCGCACGTACTCGCTGCGTGCCAGCTCGAGTCGCGACCGAGCTGGATGGTCTCTTCGCACGCGGCGACGCCTAAGGAGGACCGTGCCGGCATCGACATCGTCGTGGAGTCGGACGTCGGCAAGCTCTTCGTCCAGGTCAAGAGTTCGAAGGGCGGCAAGGCCGCGTTCCTCGAGCGGCGGAGACCCGCCGCAGTCGGCATCGTCGTCGTGGGCTCCGGCGACCAGCCCGAGAAGCTCCTCGCCAAGGTGGTCGGTGCGCTCGCGCCCATCCGGTGCGCGGATCTCGATGCGTGCTCCGCCGAGCTGAAGGACGAGGGTCTCGAAGCCCTCCAGCACGGGCAGCGGCTCGCCCCTATCGTTCAAGCGGCTGCCGACAGCGGAGATGCACTGGCTGAGGCTGCTCTTCTTGAGGAGCAAGGACCCGTTCAAGGCGCTCCTCGAGATGGGATTCGCGCCGGGACCGAGTTCTGCTTCGTGGACTGGCCCGGCGGAGAGGGCGCCATCGCCGAGGTCCGCGTGCCAGATGAACGCTACGTCGGCGGAGCACGCTTCGACACCATCACCGTCGGACCCGAGGATGTCGCCGGGCTCGCGAAGATCTGCGACGAGTGTTTCCTAGCGATCGGTCCTGTCGAGGAGATCTCTGTGGGCACGCTCGCGCCAGAGCAGTGGTCGTGCGACAAGTGCTTGAAGCTCTTCTCGCTCCGCAAGTCGCGCCCCCACCCCGTCGCGGCCCCGAACCTCTGGAGAGCGAAGGGCTGCCCCTGACGCCCTCCCAGTGATTCTGGTAAGTTTCGAACATGCCCCTCGACAAAGAGCTTCTGACCTCCCTGGGTCTCGGCGGAGTCGTCGGATTGTCCATCGGCGCGGCGCTCTCGAAAGAGGACGAACCATCTACGAACCTCCTCTGGTTCGCTCTCGCGGGGGCTGCGTCAGGCGCTCTCTTCAAGCTCGGACGGCCGAAGGCGTCGAGGGCGTTGTTCTTGACCGGGGCCGGCGAGATGAGCTTCGAGGAAGCTTGGGCGCACGCCGAGCAGCACTACACTCCCGGCGCGAGCCACGTGCCTGACCTCACCGCCGAACAGCTCGGGCGGCCTTTCGCCGGGGGCACGTTCCTCGACGCCTGCGGCACGCCGAGCGACATGCAGGTGACCATCAAGGCCGCAGTCCAGAACGGCCGCGCCGTAGGCGTGACCGTGACCACGTCCCCGCCTAGCGCGCGGATCTCGTCCTGCATCGCGGCAGCAGTCCGGCGTCTCCAGTGGCCCGTGAATCCGAACATGGACGCCGTGACCCAGACGTTTTAGGGGTCCTACGCGCCCTCACCGGGGGCATCGGCCTTGAGCTTCTGGTGGAAGAGCGCCGCAGCCTTCTTGCAGATGGCTTGGCGCGCCTCCTTGCTGTCCTTGATCTCGCCGGCGCCTTCGCGGAGCACGTCCTCGAGCATGGCGTCGATGACGGCGCGCGTGTGACCCGCGCCCTTCGCATCGGGGAGCTTGTCGAGCACGTGCTCGAGCCTGCGCGGCGTGACCCACTCCTCGGCGATGTCCTGGGCAGCCGTGAGCACGGCGAGCTTCGCGGGGTCCACGGGGATGTCGCGCGGTGACTTCGTCTCGCGCTCCTCGGGCCGCTTGTGCTTGCACATGATGCGCTCGCCGGCGTTGTCGCGTAGCTCGATGAGCGGACGAAGGACCACGCCCTCGCGGGGCTTGTCGCCGTCCGTGACGCCGTTGCGCTTGGCCTGCTCGCTCGGCGCGTCGCGTTCCTTGTCGAGCGCCTCGAGGTCGGTCGAGACCTTGACGTAGTGCACGAACTCGATGCCGAGGTGCTTCGAGACGTCGGCGGCCTGGGGCACCGAGAGAAAGACGGCGGGCGTGAGTGCCGAGGAGGCGATCTCGACCTCGAAGGCGACGAACTTGAGCCTCTCGCCGTAGCGCCACTTCTGACCCTGCTGGCTGCCGCCGTACGCCTCGCCGTAGACCGTGACCTCGGCGTGTCCGAGCGCGTCGAAGGCCGCGCGGAGCGCCTCCTTGTCGAAGAGCGCCTCGAACGTCACGGCCTTGCTGGCACCAGGCGAGAAGTGCACGGTTCCGTCACGCCACGCGACGTGCGCGCTCGTGCCGTGGATCTTCTCGAGCGCGTAGACCTCGCGGAAAAGTAGGATGCGCTGGTCCTTGTAGAGGTTCTCGATGTGGTGGTAGCCCATGTCTTTGCGGAAGTCGGTGGACTCGCACCACAGCGCTTTCGCGCCACATCCCTTAGCAGGGGAGCCCCACACTTTGCGGGTTCGACTTCCAAGTTTTGCGGAAGATGACGGGATCGAACCGCCGACCTTTCGGCCTCCATCGGTATTCAAAGCCGACTGCTCTCCATGAGCGGCATCTTCCAAGCTGCGGAAGGCGGAGGTCTTGATCCCCAGTGCTTGCGCACCACTCGGTGTTCGAAGCCGGTTTGGCCCCTGGCCAATTCACCTTCCCTGGACTTCTTCTGTTCGTCGGTAGTCTCGCGGAAAGCGGAGAACTCGAATCCCAGACCGTGAGGTCCGCACCGCCTTCCAAGCGGGCTCGGCTCCCTGGCCGATTCGCTTTCCATCTGTCGGGGCGACAGGAATCGAACCTGCGACCCCTCGGCCCCCAGCCGAGTGCTCTTCCAGACTGAGCCACGCCCCGATGGATTCGGAGCAGAGACGGCAAGGCCGGCGAAGCCTCACCGCTCTCTCCAGGCCTGGACCGCCCAGGCAGCGTCCCCCAGCGGTCGCCGCCCGCTGGGAGAGATTCCGTTCACCCGAAGGGAACCTTCGGGCGAAGATAGATGCGCTCACCTCCCTCGAAGCGATCGACCATGAAGAGGTCGAACGCATTGTCGGGAAGCTCGTCCACGCCGAGGACCGGAAGTCCCCCGGCGCGGACGACCTCGACGGCGACGCGGCGAACGTCGTCGTCGGCGAGCGCGACTTGTACGTCGAGCGGGAAGTCCGCCGACCTGCCGTTGTAGGTGATGTTCAGAGTCGCCATGTCTTCACCTCATGCCGAGAGGATCTCGGCGGGCAGGTAGGGCTTCCACTCCTCGGGCACGCGGCCCCTGAGGACGAGGCCCGGCTGCGAGAGCGGCAGGGTCTTCGGCTTGTAGGGTTTCTTGAGCAACTTCATCTTCGCCTGCTCGGGCGTGCGTGAGCCCTTCTTGTCGTTGCACGCGTAGCAGGAGCTGACGATGTTGGTCCAGTCGGTCTTGCCGCCCTTGGAGCGCGGCAGGACGTGGTCCCTGTTGAGGTTGCCCATCTTGTGCACGGTGCCGCAGTAGCAGCAGGTGAAGCCGTCACGGACCATGACGTTGATCCTCGAGAACTTCACGCCCTTCTTGAAGCGGGGCATCGACTTGATGAGCTTCGCGACCGCGGGCATGCGCATCGTGACACCGCGCTCCTCGTTCCTGTAGATGACCTCGTCGTACTCGACGAGGACCTCCACCTTGTCGGTGAAGAGTTCGACGATCGCGTCCTCCCAGGGAACGACGCGCAGGGGCTCGTAGCTCGCGGAGAGGATGAGGGTCTGTGTTGGGACGATGCTCTGAGTGCTCATGGTCGTGTTCCTTTGGTAGGCGCATGCAGAGTTGCACTGCAATTCCCTGGTTATCAGCCAGGAGTCCTAGACTGTTGGACGATGCGCCCGTTTGGGTGGATGGTTGTTTGGGACTTAGGGACGGTGGGCACGAACGGAATCGGACCGTTTCACACATGATTATAGGTCTTGGTGCCGGAACCACCTGCGTGCCCGCGAGGTGATGGTGGGAGACTAGGGAATCGCACCCTACGGGGACCACTTTGTCGAAGTGGTGTGTTCACTAGCTCACTCGTCTCCCGTTCTCATGGTGGGTCCAGGTCGATTCGCACGGCCATGACCTGCGTGTGAAACAGGCATCCTACGTCTTAGATGATGGACCCGAAGTAGAAGTGGTGGTCAGAGTGCCCGGAATCGAACCGAGGTCCCGCGCTCCCGAAGCGCGTGCTCTACCAGGCTGAGCTACACTCTGATGCTGTTGGCGCCGCCCCGGCACGCCTCGCGACGTGCTCGGGGTCCGGACTTTCGGCGCGACGTCTCGCGACGTCTCCCGGTCTCGCGACCGGTAGTTGGGGCAGTCAGAATCGAACTGACGTGAGCAGCTTCAAAGACTGCGGTCCTGCCATTGGACGATGCCCCATCATTCGTGTCCGTGGAGGGAATTGCACCCACACTGATCCGGGTTTAGACCGGCTGCCTCTGCTCTTGGGCTACACGGACGCTGGTACCAACGGACGGATTCGAACCGACACTGTCCTGATCCTGAGTCAGGCGCCTCCTTCCA
>Ga0326728_10018582_pt1 | contig 13672 bp, 13 predicted proteins | sample MB3enrmetagenome_FD_207602 | JGI IMG/M metagenome (GOLD analysis project Ga0326728, IMG submission 207602) | Lab enriched peat soil microbial communities from McLean, Ithaca, NY, United States - MB31MN | ecosystem: Environmental > Terrestrial > Soil > Wetlands > Peat | place: USA: New York... | reverse complement strand
GGCGTCTTCAGGCTGCGCGGGACCGCAAAGCCGACCGCTAGTCCTATGCCGCCGGCCCACAGATCGGCTGCCCGCAGCCGCATGGCGGCCTTGTGGAGCAGCTTGTGAGCCACCGCCCAGGCCTTCTCCGGGGTGCGCATCTCCGGCGCCAGCACGTGCTGGTGGCTCATCGACTTCAGATGCTCCGGCTCGTCCATGTCGAAGTCCTCGCCCCGCAGCCAGTGCCAGAGCCGCTCGCCCAGAACCGAGCCCCAGCGCTCGCCGGCCCGTTCGCAGTCCAGCGCCAGCAGGTCGTCCATGGTGTGAATGTTCTGCGCGTTCAGCCGCTTCTCCATGCGGGAGCCGATGCCGGGCAGGTCGCGCAGGGCGAGCTGGCGGAGGGCGTAGGGAAGAATGTCGAGCGGAAGCGCTACCAGGCCGTCGGGCTTTTCCATGTCGCTGGCCACCTTGGCCAGGTAGCGGTTGGTGGCCAGCCCCACCGAGCTGCGCATCATGGGGCCAACCCGCTCCAGAATGCGCGCCTTCACCCGCCGGCCCAGCTCCATCGCGGCCAGCAGCGGCCGCTCCCGGCCCATCAGACGGCAGGCCATCTCATCTACTGACAGCACCGCCGTCACCGGCAGGCAGCTCTCCACGGCCTCCACAATGCGGTAGTGGTAATCGACGTAGAGCTTGTGGCGCGCCTCCACCAGCACTAGGCCGGGGCAGAGCCGCTTGGCTTCGGCTACCTCGGTTCCGGTCTTTACGCCAAAGGCCTTAGCCTCGTAACTGGCTGCTATGCAACAGGTTGTGTCGGCCATCATGGGCACAATGCCCACCGGGCGCCCGCGCAGCTCGGGCCTTGAGTCCTGCTCCACCGAGGCAAAAAATGAGTTCATATCCACGAACAGCCAGTTCAGCAGCGGGCCGCTCTGGGGGCGGCAGACAGGCACGCTCTCCGGCGCGACCGGGGCGCGAGCCAGGGAGTTGCCGGTGACTAAAGCCGGCGCGGGATAGGGACGGGAAGCCATCTTGGACCATATTCGCTCTTTATTCGCCCATTGGCAAGACAAAAATACCAAAAGGCTTCGAAAAATCCACCGATGAATCCCTTGCAACAGGGAAAATCCCACGCGTTCACGTTAAAAAAATGTGGCCGGAGGGCGTAACCAGCGGCCCGGTTTTGATGTCTATCTGATGGGAATAGTATGTATGTTCGGCCTGTTTCATGGGATTGCGAGGACTGAAGACCTCCTCGCCGCTCTGGTGACGGCGGGCGTAGCCGTGCTGCTCATCTGCTGCCTGGAGTGCACGGAGTGCCCCCGCCGCGAGGAGGACGACCTCTTCAGCCGCCGCGAACTGTAGGCTTGGCGCGTTCCGGTTGACGCGCGATCTTTGCCGGTGTTGAGCGGCATGGCGCGGCAATCGTGCCATGGGACCAATAAGCCCAATGTACTGCTAAAGATAAAGAAAATATACCGATTCAGAGCGTGACGATTTCCAGCCCTGGAACCAACTGAAAGTGCCGCACGTTTTCGGTAGCAACCCGGAAACCAAGTTCCAGCGCCGTAACGCCGATCAGCAGGTCAGAGAGCGCCACACGGATGCCCTGAGCGGCATTCTCGCCGTCGATCTGCCCGGCCCTGAGAGCCACAGAAACCGTCACCGGATGTACCGGAAGAGCGGTTATCAATTCGTTCAGAAACTGCCGCCGCATAGCCATTCTCTGCGGCGTGTTGGCGCGGGTCACGCCGTGTGCCAGTTCGATTAGCGTATCCACCGATACGGCGACATCCTCGCCGGCGGCGCTCACGGCGATCTCGGCCAAAGCCTGTCGAGCATTTCTGCCTTGACGCTCTGCCGCGATCAGCACACTGGAATCGAGTATCAGGCCCACAGTATCAGTCCCACGCCAGAGGATTCAGCGGCTCGCGATGGGCGGCGACTGCCGCTCGAACATCGCTAGCGAAGTCCTCGTCGATGGTTGCTGGAGAATCGGCCGGCAACAAAGCGATGCACTCCTCGATAGAGCGGCGCGGCGGCGTAGGCGGATGCAGCACAGCGATCGGGGACGTATCGCATTCGATGACGATTTCGGTCCCGGCGCGAACGTAGGCCATCAGCCTGGCGAAGTCGCGAACGGCCTCAGCCTCCGAGATATGGAACGTTGCCATACTTACGATGATACCTGGATTGCGAACTTACTGCGCTGCCGGCTTCAGATACTCCTCAAAGTGCGCCAGGATGCGGTTATACAGGTGTGTCCGGACATCCGGGCCGGCGATGGAGTGCGTCTTGCGCGGGTAAATCTGCAAATCGTAAGGAATGCCGGCCTCGATCAGCTTCTGCACAAACTGGACGGAGTTCTCCATGTGCACGTTGTCGTCGCCCGTCCCATGCACCAGCAGCAGACGCCCCTTCAGATTGGCCGCCGAGTTCACAACCGAGAAGTCCTTGTATCCGGTGGCAAAGTCGGCCGGCTCGCTCATAAACCGCTCCGTATAGATGGAGTCGTAGTTGCGCCAGTCGGTAACCGGAGCCACCGCAACCCCGGCGCGGAAGCGGTCCGAATGCGTCATGGCGTAGAGCGTAAATGTGCCTCCCCAGCTCCATCCCCACCAGCCCAGGCGCTTGCGGTCCAGTTGCGGATACTTGTCCAGCGCGGCATCCAGCACCGTCAACTGGTCTTCCAACTGGATGGGGCCGAAGTTGTAATAAGCAGCCTGGGCAAAGGCGCGTCCTCTCATGCCCGTGCCGCGATTGTCGGCATGCAGCACCGCAAATCCATGCTGGGCCAACAACTCGTCGAAGAGCAGGCTATCGCCCCATTTGTTGACCACCGTCGGACCGCCCGGCCCTCCGTAGGGATTCACGATCAGCGGGACGCTTGCCGGTCTCGTAACCCCCTCGGGCAGCAGCAGCGTGGCGTAGAGCATACTGCCGTCATGAGCCTTTACCTCCAGTTGCTCCGGCGCCCGCGGATGGTAGGGCTCCAGCGCCCTGGTCGCCCAGAGAATGTCGCACTTGCCCGGCGCGGCGCACAGCCGCAGCGTCGGCGGTTCCATGCGCGAGGATTGGCGGTCGACAAACGCGCTGCCAACAGGAGCGAAGTTGCCGGTATGAAATCCGGCGCCGGCGCTCAACTGCCTGCGCTCGCCGCCGAAGCTCACCTGCCATAGCTGCTGCTCCAGCACGCTGCCTTCATTCGACTGGTAGAAGACGAGCCTGGCCGCGGGATCGACGCGCAGGACATCGCCGACCTCGAAATCTCCCTTGGTTAGTTGCTGCTCCAGCCTGGCCGGTGCCGCGCCGGAATTGGCCTGGTCGTAGCTGTAGAGATAGAGATGGTTGTGGCCGTCGCTCCAATTAGTTAGCACGATAGCGCCATCGCCCACGAAGACGTCGTAGCTTTCGTCGAAGAACTTATCGTCGGCCAATTGCAACACTGGATGAGCTTGCCCGGTGACGGCATCGGCAAAGTAGAGATCGCGATGCTTGTGGTCGCGCGTCACCGTCTCAATCCACAGTGTTTTGGGATCGACCCAGCCGAAGCGCGGAATGTAGTCCTGTCCGGCGCGAATCGGCAGGCTTACCCACACCGTCTTGCCGCCCCCGGCGCTCACCACGCCCACGCGGACATCGGGGTTGGGATCGCCGGGCTGCGGATAACGCTGCAAATCCACCTTCGCGTGGGTGGGAATCCAGTCGGCGATCGGATACTCCGGCACCGCGGACTCGTTCATCTGCAGATAGGCCAGATTCATCGAGTCCGGCGACCAGAAGTAGTTGCTGCGCGCGTCCAGCTCCTCTTCGTAGACCCAGTCCACCTCGCCATTGAGGGTGGCCGGATTGGGCGAAGGCGCCACAGCCGCCGCCGGCGTTCCGTGATCCTTCAGCCGCGCTACGGAGAGGCCATGCTCGCTCACATAGGAGACGAATTCTCCGTTGGGCGAGAACTTGGGATCGTCGCCGGAGGCTGCCCCGGTGTTCCCGACCTGCACACTCGTTTTGCTGTGCAGATCGTAGAGCCAGAGCCGGCCGTTGGCGTCGAAGAGCAGATGCGCAGAGTCAGGCGCCCACAGATAGCTGGCCATGTTGTAGCGGTCGCGATGGTCGCGGTCCGTCTCCGAGCCGCTCTGGCCGGCGAACGAGGCTAGTTTGGCGCGATTGACCAGCACATACGCATCATCGGAACCGGGTTCCATCTCCGACAGTTCGCCGGCCTCCATGAAAGTGAGGTGCTTACCGTCCGGCGACCAGGCGAGCCCGCTGGGCGGGGTCCCGATCAACGGTCCGTGCGCGTAAATCGTATCCACGGTGAGTGGCTTTGCGGGAGCCTGCGCGGCCAGCGGAAGGACTGCGACGGAAAGAGCAACAATAACCGAGAACATGAGGGCGGCTGCACGAGTCAAGGGGTTTTCCTCCAGGAGCGGAGCCCGACCGAACTTTGTCGGGCTGCCATTTCAAGGCGCGGGGCTTCCAGCCAAAAGTGTAAATCACCGAGTTTGCCGGGTTGCGCGGCAGGGGCCGGGGGTGTATCTTCCCGGTCATGAACTGGACAACCCCGCAGGAACGCCGCCATCTGGGCCAGGCGCGGCGCAAACAGGCAGGCCGCCAGGAACACAGCCAATTCAACCCCAAAGCGCGCCAGATGCCCGCCCTTGCGCTCATCGAACGATCGATGCGCGGCCGCGTTCCGGCGCTCATCCAACTCAAGTACCAACTGATGGCCGAGTCGCCCTTCGGGTACTTCCGCGGCGCGGTGCCGGTGATGGCGGCGGACCTGGCTGTCTTGCCCTCGACCGGCATCGTCTGCCAGCTCTGCGGCGACGCGCATGTGCGCAACCTGGGCGCCTACGCCGCGCCCGATGGCCGTCTGGTCTTCGACATCAACGACTTCGACGAGACCATTCGCGGCCCCTTCGAGTGGGATTTGAAGCGCATGGCCGCCTCGCTGGTGCTGGCCGGCAGGGGTTCCGGCCACAAGGAAGCCTCCGCCCATAAGGCGGTGGAACGATGCATCGAGCGCTACTGCGCCCAGATGCGGGCCTTCGCCCGGATGCCCCGCCTCGAAGTGGGCCGCTACCAGGTGCATCGGCTGGGCCAGGCCGAGCCGGTGCACGACGCGCTGATGAAGGCCGAGCGGGCAACGCCGCAGCACACCCTCGCCCAGCTCACCGAACCCGCCAGAGGCAACCCCGGGGCCCCCACGGACAGGTCCTCGTCCGTGGGGTGGAAACCCGGGGCCCCCACGTCCGCCGCGGCGGATTCGTCCGTGGGGTGGAAATCCGTCGCGCCCCGCCGCTTCAAAGAATTGAAACCGATGCTCACCCGCGTAACCGGCCGGCAGGCCGCTGCCGTGCTGGCTTCGCTCACGGCCTATCGCGAGATGCTGGAGCCCGAGCGGCAGCATCTTTTGTCCTTTTACCGCCCCGTGGACGTGGCCTTCAAGGTGGTCGGAACAGGCTCGGTGGGCCTGCGCGACTATTGCATCTACTTTGAGGGCAACGGGCCGGGCGATCCGCTGTTTTTGCAGATCAAGGAGGAGCCGGCATCGGCCTACACGCCCTATCTGCCCGACGCGCACATGGCCCACCACAACGGCCAGCGCGTGGCCGAGGGGCAGAGGGCCATGCAGTTGCAGTCCGACCCATTTCTGGGCTGGACGCAGATTGCCGGACGCCAGTACCTGGTGCGCCAGCTCAACGATCACAAGGGTTCCATCAACCTTCAGGACCTGGCCGGCCCCGGTCTTGAGGCCTACGCCGAGGTCTGCGGCGAGTTGCTCGCCCGCGGCCACGCCCGCTCCGGCGACCCGCAGGTTATTGCCGGATACCTCGGTTCCGGCGGCGGCTTTGCCGAGGCGCTGAGCAAGTTCGGATCGCTCTACGCCGATCAGACCGAGAAGGACTGGAAAGAACTCTGCCGCTCCGGCAAAAGCGGCGCGAAATCTTAGGAGCACAACTGCTGGGTGCCCCATCCTTTCGCCTTGCCGGGGTCCCCGCGGACAGGTCTTTGTCCGTGGGGTGGTCGGGCGAAAGGGTGGGAAACCACAACCCTAAACCGGCCTTGATGATATGGAGACTCGCATGAATCGCCGCAGCTTTACGCAAACCCTGGCTGCTACCGCGTTATCCGCTGCCGTGCTCCCGCTCCAAGCAGCGCCCGTGAGCGGCGAATCCTCGCCCACAGCCGCGCCCTTTCCGCTTTCGGTGATGCTCTGGACCGTCTTCAAAGGCCTGCCCTTCGACGAGCGTCTGGCCAGAGTGGCCGAGGCGGGCTATAAACAGATCGAGCTGGTGGGCGAGTACAACGCCCAAAGCTGGTCTCAGGCCGACTTTGCCCGCGCCAACGCCGCGCGCAAGCGCCTCGGCATCCGCTTCGATGCCACCGCCGGGCTGAAAAACGGCATCGCCGATCCCGCCACGCGCGATGCCTTCCTGGCAGAATTGCGTCAGGCGCTCGTTCCCATGGAAACTCTCAGTTGCCCGGCGATGATCGTGCTCTCCGGCAACGTGGTTCCGGGGCTCACGCGCGAGGCGCAACACGAAAGCTGCATCGAGACGCTCAAGCGGGCCGCGGCGCTGGTCGAAGGCCGCCAGATCGACGGCCAGCCGGCGCGCTTGTTGCTGGAGTGCATCCACCTGGAGGAGAATCCCAGGTACTTCCTCACCTCGGCCAGCGAGGCTATTGAAGTTGTGAGGGCCGTGAACCATCCCCAAGTGCAGTTTCTCTACGACATCTTTCACGAGCAGATGAGCTACGGGAATCTGATCGAAAAGCTGGAAAAACACATCGACGTCATAGGCCTGATTCATGTGGCCGACGTTCCCGGCCGCCACGAGCCGGGCACAGGCGAGATCAACTATGCCAACATCTACCGCAAGCTGGTCGAGTTGAAGTACCGTAACACCGTGGCCATGGAGTTCTATCCCACCGGCGACCCGGTGGCTACTCTACGCGCGGCAAAGGCTATGGCGTGGAGCGCCAGTGTTGTAAACAAGCCCTGAACCTCGTCGAAGTGAACGATAGTGGCCTATCGAAGGGCCTGTGCCGCCAAAGGACTGGCCGAAACGCGGAGATAGCTTTCCAGGACAGCTTCCGGAATCTCGACATGCGACAGGAAGTTCCGCCCACGGGGGCCATAGCCTTCCTCGGTGTCACGGAGCCGATCGACTTCCCCCAGGAGGATGGCAAGGAATCGCTCCATCGTCCAGGTCTCCTGAGCCTGATCGCCGGGAAAACGCAGCAAACTGCCGGGGCCAGGCTCAACCCCAGGGACGAAGACCGCATGACTGTAAACACGCTCATGCGACCCGAACCTCTCCGCCTCACGCGCCCAGGTGAGCATGGACCGGCGTTGCATGAGGGGATCTTGAAGAATCAGCACCGAATCCAGCCGCCGGTTGGCCTGTTGCAGCAGTTCCAGGCTGAAGCGGCAATTTTCCCCGGAGTTTGCCGACCGGTTCTCGATCAGGATTCTGCTTGCAGGAATCCCAAAGACGTTCTGCGCGACCACTGCGTATATCTCCGCCTCGGACATGGACTCCTGGACCAATCCCTGTCGCGCAAGTGTGCCGTAACCCGAGTTGCAAAGGTTCTCATAGAGCAGCTGTGTCGAATGACCCGCTCCGCCGGAGAGGACGAGTATGGCTGCCGGCGACCGCTGCATAAGCGTGCAGGCCGCGGTCAGGGTCGCGATCACCTGGTTTCCGAGCAGAACAATCGCGTCCAAATCGCGTAAGAACTCCGGCCCCGGACCGTTGCCCTGGAAGTCGTCCTGCGCGAGCCAGGCGCCGATGCGGTTGATATGGTGAGCAAGCTGATCTGGGCTTTGCGGCATGGCTTAGTTTCTCATGTTGCGCGGATCGAGCCGCGCCCGAATTCCGGCCGCGAGAACGCCTGAAACGCGTCCGACCCGGCCTTATCCCACCGGCACAAGCCTAAGATCTTTCGCGCTTTCCGTGGGCGAGTTTTGCATTCGATTCACAGCCGGCAGAGAGTCGATACGAAACACCTTGCGGCTGGCCGCGAGCCGCACCAACAGGTTGATCTGGTCGAACGTGATGGTGAAATTCTGCATCGGGCAGGAGCCGAAGTTAGCCAAAGGAAATGCCGGATTGATCTCCACCAGCGGCTTTGTATACGTAAATCCGCCCAGATGCACGTCCGATCCAAGTCTTGCGGCCTTGGCCTGGAAACGAGTGGAAAGCGACCGTTCGTTGGCGAAAACTATCGGGCCGGCAGTGATCTTCAGGTAGGGCACAATCCTCTCGGGCAGGCTAAGCCCGGAACCGCCGGAGTCCAGTTGTGCATCGACTTTCAAGCTGCCAATGTTCAGGGTTACGATGGGAACCCCGTCCGGCATGAGAAAGGGCAGCACTGTCCCTCTCTCATCCTTGCTCAGCGTTCCGGAAGCGAGCGTCAACCGCCGGTTTGGATAGTCGAGTGTGAGCAGATAGTCGTGAAACAGTGTAAATCCGAGCAGTCCCAGGCAGGGGCCGTCCTCGTTGGATAGCACATGCCGGGCCGCCCTGATCCCGGTGAATTCCACGCCGGCAACCTGCAAAGAATCGATCTCGAACACAGGCGTCCGTTGCCCGCCCTGTCCGGTTGGGTCGGTCAGCCGGACCTGGCCCACCTGAGGAAGTCCCAATCGATCAGCCAGCTCCGGAGTTACCATCGCTTGTCCTCCGGTTCCTGTGTCGACAATAAATCGGAAAGGTCCCTTTCCGTTCACCATCACCATCACATAGGGCTTGCCGTGGACGACCTCCATCGGTGTAGAGTGCAGCGCGTCCTGAGCAGTCAGAGACACGGCGGCTAGAGCCAGCAACGATACCCAAACGCCGCCGAACGTAGCAAGGAATGGCATAAAGTCTCCTTAAGCCTCATATCGCACGCTTTTCAAATCAGCCTGGTCCAGGGCTCTTTCCCGTTCGCCGAAGGATGATCAATCTGCCTATTCCAGCCTTGACTGAATATCGCGACGGCAGTCCGGGAACTCTATGGTGTGCTCAGCCCTGGACCTCGTGACGCAGATAGTACGCAGAAGCTGGAGAGATTTCGTCGTTAAATTAACGGTTTGATTTGGTTTGGCTGACTGTAACCCCCGCGCGGCTCCGCTCTACAATTGAATCGGTATGCCCACCACCGTCCGTTCGCGCGCGAAGATCAATCTTGGCCTCTACATCGGTGCGCCGCGCCCGGATGGCTTCCATGCGCTGGCTACGGTCTATCAGACCCTGGAGTTGTACGACCTGGTAACCGTTACAGCCCGTCCGGCTGGAACCACAGTGCTTCAAGTTACCTCCAACGACGAACGCGTTCCCACTGACAGCCGCAACACCACCTGGAAGATGGTGGCCCTGGCGCTTGAATCGCTCGGCCTCAACGCCGAAGTCAAAATCCACATTAATAAGCGCCTGCCGGTGCAGGGCGGGCTGGGCGCGGGCTCGGCTAACGCCGTGGCGGCGCTGGTGGGGCTGGAGGTGGAACTCGGGATAGCCAAAAATCTGGGTGCCCCAGGTCCCGCTTCTGGGACCTGGGATTGCTGGCCCGCTCGCCGTATACAAATTGCCGCCGAGGTAGGCTCCGATGTGCCGCTGTTCCTCATCGGCGGCACGGTGCTGGGCCTCGACCGCGGCCAGCAGGTTTACCCTCTGTCGGACCTCGAACCCATCTGGTGCGTCGTCGCCATGCCCGAGATCGCCGTCTCCACGCCGCAAGCCTTCAGCGAATGGGATGCCCTATGCGCCGCCGAGGGTTTGACCGCCGAGGCCAGTACGGTTAAACTGAATGAGTTGAGCCGCGCCTATGCCAGCGCCTTTGCGGTAGCGATTCCGCCGGGCGGGCAGGGGGTTGGCTCCTCCGGTGTTCTTCTCGATGAGGAGAACCTGGCCGGACCCGCAGAGTCCGCGCTTGTCCGCACCGGGATAATGAGCTGGATACGAAACGACTTTGAACGCGTCGTCTTCCCCCAGCATCCTTCCTTTGGCGAAATCAAGCGTCTTCTTTTGGGCTCCGGCACACCGGAGGCGGCCCTCTATGCCTCGCTGTCGGGGTCCGGTTCGGCGCTCTTCGGGTTGTACCGGACCCGCGGAGACGCGGAAGCGGCGCGAAAGCGGTTACAGCCGGCCGGAGTGCGGAACACCTTGACCCGCACACTGCCGCGCGAGGCATACTGGCGCGAAATGTTTGCGCAATAAGTAATTTGACAGCCAACCGTTGTGCGCGAGAGACTCGCCAGCGGCTGTGAACCGCGGAACCGGAGCAAGGGTTTGTTTACACAGGTTCCGCTCGGAAGTTGGGCGATCGTCTAATGGTAGGACAGTGCCCTTTGGAGGCACTTGTCCAGGTTCGAATCCTGGTCGCCCAGCCAAGTTTTGAACGCAGACCCGGAGAGCAGCCAAAGCCAACCAGCTTGGAGGTGCGCGGAGATGGAAGCGGAGAGATTGACGGCAACGATGGAAGACAAACAGCAGGGAAGCGGCCAGAACGCGCTACGGGAGATTGCGGCGAAGGAGAGCACGCAGGCGCTGTCCGCGGAGGCCGCGGCTAAGGCGAAGGAGGCCAAACTGGCCCCCGAGCGCAAGCGCACCCGCAACCTGAGCGAAGACAAGCGCTTCAAGCTCTTCAGCGGCACGGCCAACCGGCCCTTGACGGAGGAGATCGGCCGCCACATCGGCGTTCCCGTGGGCGAGTCCAAGATTCAGCGCTTTGCCGACGGCGAGGTCTACTTTCAACTGCTGGAGAACGTGCGCGGCGTGGATGTTTTTGTGGTGCAGCCCACCTGCTACCCGGTAGATCAAAATCTGGTCGAGCTTCTGGTGATGATCGACGCGCTCAAGCGCGCCTCGGCGGCCAGAATCACGGTGGTGGTGCCCTATTATGGATACGCCCGCCAGGACCGCAAAGACCGTCCGCGCGTGGCTATCAGCGCCAAGCTGGTTGCCGACCTGCTGACCACCGCCGGAGCCAATCGCGCCCTATTCGTTGACCTGCACGCCGCGCAGATTCAGGGCTTCTTCAACATTCCCGTCGATCACCTCTACGCCAGCCCGGTGCTGGTCAGTTACTTCCGCGAGCTTGCGCTGCCCAATCTTACTGTGGTTTCGCCGGACGCGGGGGGCGTGGAGCGCGCCCGGTTCTTTGCGCAGAAAGTGGAAGCGCCGCTGGCCATTGTGGACAAGCGCCGGATGGACATGAACGTCACCGAGGTCATGAATGTCATCGGCGATGTGGACGGACAGACCTGCCTCATCATCGACGACATTGTCGACACGGCCGGCACGCTGGTTAAAACCGTGGACGCCCTCTACGCCGCCGGCGCAACAGCCGTCTATGCCGCCGCCAGCCACGCTGTGCTCTCCGGCCCGGCCATTGACCGCATTGCCAACTCGCGCCTGGAACAACTGGTGGTCACCAATACCGTTCCCCTGCGCGATGCGGCCCAAAAGTTAACCAAGATCAAGGTGCTTTCCATCGCCGGCCTGCTGGGCGCGGCCATCGAGAGCATCCACATGGAGACCAGCGTGAGCACGCTGTTTTCATAGTTGTCAGTTATCAGTTGTCAGTTATCAGTCGTCAGGACGAGAAACATTAACCAGAAGCTAGTTGGCAATAGTCAGGCATTAGTGATGGTCAGGCAGTTTTTTCTGACAACTGATAACTGATAACTGACCACTGGCTCTAACAAAGGGAGCGGACCCTGATCGGCCCGTGCCCGAAACCAGGAAACGAGAGAGCGAATGCCGGAAGTAGTGGTAGCCAGGCCCCGTGAGGGCAAGTTCAACAAGAATGCAGCGCGCCGGGTGCGCGCCGCGGGCAAGATTCCCGCCGTGCTGTATGGCTCCGGATACCAGCCCGTGGCCATCGAGGTGGACCCCAAGCAGATTGCGCGGATTCTGTTTTCAGAGACCGGCCATAACACGATCTTCGACGTCGAGGTCGCCGGGCAGCCCGCGGCCAAGGCCATGATCGTCGACTCGCAGCGCGATCCGATCGTAGACCAGTTGATTCACATCGACATGAAACGAATTGCCCTCGACAAGGTCCTTCGCGTCAAGGTGCGCGTCAAGCTGCTGGGCATCCCGGTGGGAGTAAGAACCGAGGGCGGCATCCTCGACCAGGTTTTGCGCGAGGTCGAGATCGAGTGCCTGCCCGCCGACATTCCCGCCAATATCTCCACGGACGTGAGCAACCTGGAGATGTTCCATTCGTTGCGAATCAGCGATCTGCCCCATTCCGATAAGATCCGGTACCTCAATGCCGAGGATGCGACCGTGGCCCACGTGGTCTCGATCCGCGAAGAAGTGGTTGCCGTTCCCGAGGCCGAGGTTGCCGCTGTTGTGGAGGGAGCAGAAGCCGCTGCCGCTGCCACAGCCGAGCCGGAGGTGGCCAAAAAGGGCAAGGCGGAAGCCGAACCCGCGGCAGGCGCCAAGAAGGCAGACTCCGGCGCCGGGGCGAAGAAGTAAGCCTTGGCCGAAGCAAGCGAGCTCGGCGGTCGGAGCTGCCCTTTCCTGGTGGTGGGGTTGGGCAACCCCGGTCCCGAATATCTGTGGACCCCGCACAACGCGGGATTCATGGCCATCGACCGCATCGCCCAGCAGGAAGGGGTTGCGGTCCAGAACCGGCGCTGCCGGGCCGTTACCGCAACCTGCCGCATGGCGGGGCGCGAGGTGGTCCTGGCCAAGCCGGAGACTTTTATGAACCTGAGCGGACTGGCAGTGGCCGCTCTGGTCGACGAATTTGAGGCGGACCCGGCCAAGGATCTGCTCGTCATCCAGGACGAGCTGGACCTGATGCTGGGGACCTTCAGGATCAGGGAGCGCGGTTCGCCGGCCGGGCACAACGGAGCCCGCAGCGTAACCGGCGCCCTGGGTAGCCAGGAATGGTTGCGCCTCCGCATTGGCGTAAGACCGAATCTGCCGCCGGAGGCCATTGCGGCAGGCGGCGGCAGGCGGCTGGGCAGGGATTATCTGCTCTCGCCGATGCACAAGGCGGATTTAGCGGTTCTGGACGAGGTGCTGGACAGGGTGGCAACCGCCACGCGGCGCATCCTCGAACTGGGACCGGCAGCCGCCATGAACGAATTCAACCGCCGCGACCTGAACGGCCCGGCGGAGGAGTAGCAAAGTTGGAAGTTGGAGCTGGACCTTGAGCGTCCAGCGGAAAAGGAAACCGGATGCCCCGTTTGTATGAGGTTATGTTCATTGTTCGGCCCGACGCGGCCGATGAGGATGTCGATAAGCTGATCGCCGGCTTCTCCGTTACTGTGACCGGTAGCGGAGGGACGGTCAAATCGGTGGAGAAGATGGGCCGCCGCAAGCTCGCCTACACGGTGCGCAAGTTCAACGACGGCAACTACGTTCTGCTGACCATCGAGGCCAATGGCGCGGTGGTGCTGGAGCTGGAGCGCCGCTTGCGGGTCACCGAGCCGGTCATCAAGTTCATCACCATGCGCATCGACGAGGAAGAGAAGCGCCTGGCCAAGGTGAAGGCTCTGCGCGGCGTTCGCCGCTCGGCCGCGCCTCATGCCGTAGCGCCCGCCGCAGCCTCGGTCCCAGCGGAGGCCGACGAGCCCATTGAGGCCAGCGCCTAGAAACTTAGCCACGAATTGCCGTTGCCGGTTTGTGAGATGGCTGGCCCGGCCCAATCCAGTCTCCCGATGCGCGCAGGTCGTCCACCGGGA
>Ga0326728_10018581_pt1 | contig 13672 bp, 11 predicted proteins | sample MB3enrmetagenome_FD_207602 | JGI IMG/M metagenome (GOLD analysis project Ga0326728, IMG submission 207602) | Lab enriched peat soil microbial communities from McLean, Ithaca, NY, United States - MB31MN | ecosystem: Environmental > Terrestrial > Soil > Wetlands > Peat | place: USA: New York... | reverse complement strand
ACCTAGCTATCGGCGTGTACTTTTTCGGAGTAACCCTCAGCGTTAACATTGCTGGAGCAGCGATTGTTTTAGCCTTAGGCATCGGCACATTCATCGGTATCAGTATGATTGGCTCAGGCATACTAATACTAACTAAACAAGGCGATCCAGTGACAGCGCTAATGACCATAGCAATAAGCCTGTTTGGCAACGTGCTTTTTCCACCACAAGTCCTGCCGCCCTTCCTACGAATAATCGCCTACATATCTCCACCATACTACTTCATGACTTGCATCAAGCAAACGCTAACAGGCTCCACTATCGCCATGATTCTGCCTAACTTGGAGATTTTAGCGCTCATGTGCGTCATCATCGTGCCCTTAGGATACGCCATCTACGCATGGTGCCTGAAAACGGCGAGGAAAAACGGAACCCTCTCATGGTTCTAGAATATGGCTCAGTTAAGGTTTATACTTTGTTTTGTTCTGCAGGATTCTTTGTAGGTTAATTTCGAAAGCTGCGACTGGGTTCTCAAGCTTCCAAGACTCAAGCACCAAAGGATTAACTTCGCCGATAATGCCGATTTCGACGTCGCCGGCTATTATTTTGCCGATTCTGCCTTCGATGAAGCTTGGATGAATGGTTTCTTTTATTTGCCAGTTAACTCCAAAATTAGCAAAAAACGCGTCGAGGTCAGATTTGATTTCGGTGAAGTTGGCGTTTGCGTGTGCTGTTGCGGCGCAGAGCCATTCTTCGTCTCTTGTTTTGGTCTCTTTTGTTTCGTCTGGCAGGGTGACTTTGCCGAGTTCAAATATTTTTTGGGGGAACTCTACGGATTGGTTGTTGCTGAGGAACTCCATGATGCTTGGCAACAGCCAGTTGCGCAGGCACGTCATGGTTACCACTTTGGGGTTGGCAAGTTCCACATTCTTGGTTTTTTGCGTGTTCATTTTTTCGAAGAGGTTTTCTTGATTGGTCAATGTGTAGGTCAAGATTTCTTGGTAGCCTAAACCGACCATAAGTTCCCGTGCGATATCGATTAATCGCTGATCTGGCTTTGCACGGCCAGTGGTGGGTAATTCGCGCCAAAGCGGCTCAATATTGTTATAGCCATAGGCGATGGCAACATCCTCAATCAAATCGACTTGGTGCATTACGTCCACGCGGTAGCATGGAACAAGCACTTCTACGCTGTCAGCGTGCGTTTTTTCGATGCCTAAACCTGCCGTTAACAGAAGTTCAGAAATGCGATGTGCCGAAAGCTTCAGTCCCAAAAGCTTATTCGTGTACTCGACGCTCAAAGTCAAGCATCTGTTGCTAAAATCTGGTGTTACCACTTCTTTCTCTGGGTACTCTGATTCTTGTGGGTAATGGATTGTTGCCGAGTAAGCTTTTCCGCCGCGGTCAATCAGGGCGGAAGTAACCAGGTTAAGCGTGTTTAACACTGTTTTGTGCATGGTGCCTGTGACTTCAACAAGCAGGTTACGTGTTTCTTCGGTGACTTTGCCAAGGTCGTTTGAGTTTATGATTGGCGGAAAAGACAACACGTTGCATTTAGAATCAAACAGCATCGGGTAGACAGTGTGCTTTTTGACTATGTCGCCGTACTCAATGCCTTTAGGATGACAATCAAGGATTTCCCTTAGGTTCATTTTTTCTGTAAAGCCAAGCGGAACAAAGCTTACCTCTTTCGGTTTGGCAACCCTGTACTCTAACGGCGGAGTTATCAGGTCCATGTTGTATATGCCGATGGATGTTTTTTGTCGGCTTCTGCCGTAAGTTTTGTCCATTTTGTCCTGCAGGTGCATTAAGCCGCGGATTATCGGGTCAGTCAGGTGAATATCTTTTACTACGGAGCAGCAGATGAACGGGCGAATGTTGTAGAGTTTTGCGTTAACATTTACCTCTATGGCTGGTGTGCCGGCTGTGTATTGCATAAGCCCTTTTTGCTGGTTTAGGTAGCCGCGTAATGCTCGGCTTAAGCCTTCAACACTCCAAAGGTCAGGGCGGTTGGTGTCTTTCATTTCTATGCTGACGACGCCTTCCCGTTCACTATAAAGCTTGACTTCACCCTTGACATAGGCTAAAATCTCATCTAACCTTGCCATGTCACCCTGCAGTTCAAGGCCAAGTAAGCGCTCAAGCTCTTGGTATTCTACATCGATTGTGGGCATTTTATGTCACCTGTTTTCTCCTCAGCCAATCAAGGTCTTGGCTGAAAATCATCCGTATATCATCGATGCCTGCACGCATCATAAACAATCGGTCAACGCCAAGTCCCCAAGCGATAACTGGCACTTTTACGCCAAGTGGCAATGTGACTTCTGGGCGGAAGATTCCTGAGCCACCGAATTCTACCCAGCCGTAGCCTTCTTTGTATGCGCTCAGTTCCACGCTGGGTTCTGTGAATGGGAAATAGTCTGGTTTGAAGCATACTTTGTCTGCTCCAGCAATCTCCATAGCGAACTTGCCCAGTACGCCTAAGAGGTCTTTCAAGGTTAGGTTTTCATCTATGATTATGCCTTCCACCTGGTTGAACTCTGACAGGTGGGTTTTATCGGTTATTTCTGGCCGGTAAACGCGGGCGATTGAGAAGTATTTGCTTGGAACTTGATAATTTTTGCTCTCTAATGTTCTTGCGCTGAGACATGTGCCGTGACCACGCAGAATCAATCGCTGGGCTGCTAGCAGTGAATATTTGTATTCCCATCCTGTTGAACCTGTTATCCAGCCGTTCTCATGCGTCTCCGAAACATGCTCGACCGCTTCTCCATGTCGCCCTATCTCGCCGTACTCTGGGTCTTTGATGTAGTAGATGTCGCTTGGTTCACGAGCTGGATGGTCCTGCGGCACGTAAAGAGCATCGAAATTGAAGAAGCTGGTTTCGACGGCTGTGCCCGTCATTTCTTGGAAGCCTAACTGCACGAGTTTGGCACGGACTTCGTCGAGGAACTGCATGTACGGGTGTTTTTTCCCTGGCCAAGTTTTAGCTACAGGTGCTTCAATATTGTACTTTTGCAGTTTTGAGGTGTGCCATTTGCCCGTGATTATAAGTTCTGGTGTGAGTTGGGTTACTTCTTGAGGGGCTACTTTGGCTTCTGCAGCTGCTTTTTTGCCTTGCGGGGTAATTTGGAGTGTGCGTGTGGTTTTGGGCTCGATGGTTAAGAGCGTGCGTTTCTTTAGCTGTTCGGCTGCTGATTTCAGTTCTGGGCTTAGGTCTTCCAGTGCTGTTTGATGCTTGCCGTTTAGGTGTTTGAGGAGGGTTTCGTCGCATCCTTCTGCAATGAACGCTTGATGCAGCAGCGGCTCGGCTACGCGTATCGTGTTGTCGTTTGAGGTGTAGAGTGCCCATTTTTTTCTTATCGTCCAGCCAAGCGCAATCTGAACAAACGCTGGGTCAATTCCCGCTTGCTGTGCCGCTTTTTTGAGGTCGGCTGCTCCGCCGAGTGCTGCCACGGCGTGGATGAGTTTGCGTTCGGGCAAGCCGTTTTTCGCGTATTGTTCTCCTTCAGCTGTCAGTTTGATGACGCTTTGGTATTGGGCTTGTATGGTGATAAGGTTTTTTTCTTGAAGAGTTAACCCAGTGCGCATGACCGCGGTATCTGGAAAACCGCATGTGTCTATTAGTTGTTCTACTGAGGCTTTTCCGCCTAAGGCTTCTATTGCGGAGAGCAATTGTTGTTCCTGTGTTCTGAGCTCAGCCATACAACTTTCCTTCATCCATGTAAGTTTGTTAAAGGATAGTTCTTGCGCCACAAATAAAAGCATGCTGATTCAGCGTTGCTTCTGTATATTAGAGAGGCATAAGTTTGGACTTGTTATTTGTTATGGAGTTTTGGTTATGGTTAATCAGATGATTTGAAATATGTTATTCCCTTTCATTCGCACATATTATTTTATTTTAAAAGATTCTTGCTGTAGCCGAAGCTTACCTAATAGAGAAATGGTTAGCACATAGGGCATAAGCTTCATTGTCAACATGCAATCTCGATTTTAGGGATTAACTGAGGGTTATGTTGCTGCTACTTTGCGAAGTTCGATTCTTTCTATGTCTAGACACTCGTCGCAGAGGTCAGAACCCGGTCTTCTAGTGCGCCTCTGCATGACGACACGGGGATACTGCTTGCAGCTTTTGTACCAGTGCCACCTGTCAGGTTCAGGTCCCTTAACGTACTCGGCCATCCTAAATCTCCTAATAATATTATGATGTTACAAATATTTCTAATTTGCGTAACTAAAGCAAACAAGATGCTCAAATACCGTTAGGGCAAATAGGAATTTGTGTCAATTTACCGTTTGCTACACAGAAAATGGACAGTGGATAGCGAATCAGCCTGACTCTGGCGGCTCCGAAGTTTTGGGTTGCTTGGTCTTGGGCTTCTTTAAGGTAGTGTAAATTACGGCGGCTATAACTATACCTGCAAAGGAAACAACTATGGCTTCAACAACTAACACACTATCCCTCTGTAGTGTCAAGCTGTTGGGATCACCAATTGTCGCGTTGATGGGGTAGCCTCGGCTTTCCCAGTATCCTTGGTAGCTTGAGTCGTTTGACGCATCGATTTCTGTTACCCATTTTATCCATTTGTATCCATATTGGTTTTGAGCTATCAGCATGAGGGGCCATCCTAAAGTGGCGGGGAGGGTGACGTTATTCACTTTGTAGGCTAATATTATGTTGTTTTGCACGATATAGTCCAATGGAAGCGAGGTTGAGTAGCCGTCGGGAGCGTAGAAGATGATAGTTGTTGCATTTGAGCTGACTCCTGATGCTTGAAGGAGGGCATATACAGAGACGCCTTGCCATAACATTGTGACGCTCCAGCCTTCTACGCATAAAAGCGTACCCACTTGCTGGTATGATGGGAAGTTATTGACAACATCATCGTACGTATAATTCGAGGGCTTGTTTACGAGGCCAGTGACAGTTAGGCTGTAAGTTGCCTGGTTTAGGTATTGTGTTCCCATAATGGCGACATCAGGATGTTGATCGATGTCTTCGATGAAACCGTTAATTGGTGTCAGGTTTTGACCCTGATACTGGGTAACTTCTCCTGGGTAAAGAGAGGTCGGTGCCGTGGTTGTTGTGGGCGTTTGAGATGGCATAGTAGGTGTAGGCAGAATAGTAGGAGTAGGGTATGTCGTATTTGTTGGTGTTGGGGAAGTTTCGGTTGGGGTGGGGGACGGTGTGGCTGTCGGGGAAGGTTTAGAAGTATTCTGAACAATGAACAGCGACACAATCAGTATGACGACTAACAGCACTACAATCAGAACTATTTTTTCGGATCGTCTAAGAACTCGCATTTAAATTAATATAATTATGTTTAATGTATTTATTTATGTCGCGCCTAAGTGGATTCTGACATTTCATCTCTCCTTTTTCACTCTTTTCGATACCTATCAAGGAATATTTTACCGCAAATGCGAATCTATCAGGTGATGTGTTGTTTTTCTCAGAAAACGTGGCTGAAGCCGCAAGTTTTATTAATAAATTTTTGCAAAACTTAAGACTGGTACCTTTGTGAATAAGCCTATTTTTGTATTGATCATTTTCTTGATGCTTCTGGGGTCTTTGACGGTTTTTGTTCATGCCCAACAGACATTTACGGTTCCGCCTCTTAGCGAAAAAACTGTAAACGTGAATTTGAATCAGGGCGATTCTGTTAACGGCACGGTTTCTGTTTCAGGTGGTACTGGAACAGGCGTCGATTTTATGGTAAGTGACCCCAACGGAAAAGAATTGCTGAGTTATAACTACACCTCCTACACGAGTTTCTCGTTTTCAGCGTCGATTACTGGAACATACATATTGAGTTTTGATAATTCATTCTGTTCCTGCGTCGGCGGCAAAACTGTTACGTTAAATTATTCCGTTAATGACAAACCAGTTCAAGTAAGCTCACAAGGTGGATCTAACGGAGGGTTCCCATTCGTAATAATAATCATTTTAGTCATGGTAGTTGTGGCGATTGCCGTTGTTGTTATCTTAATTAGGCGTCCAAGAACAAACAGTACTAATAATATAACGGTCAGCCAAGCTACGGGCACTCATGATGCAATTTTTTTTATGCATATACCATTAAATAAAAATGAAGGATGAACAAAGGAATGAACGCGGAGTCGGGAGCAAAAAGCAGATTCAACAAGAAATTGACAGCCATTATCTTTATCATTATCGTTGTCGTAGCCGTTGTGGTTTCTTGGCAGATCTATGGGCGATCATCCACCGCAAAATCTCAAGTTACTCTTCCTGCCCTGAGCTTGACCCTCATGGGGGCCGGGGGACAAGAAAAGATTCTGAACTCAAACGAGCTTGCCGCCCTAAAATCTTACACGGCAAATGGAGGATACAGGGGAGAGGGAACGATGAACGGAACGATTTATACTGGGAACTTCACGGGAGTGCCTGTTTTAACTCTTTTGAACTTGGTTGGCGGTGTTACCAGCAGCGAGAACGTAACTTTTACGGGGTCAGATGGTTATCAGGTGACATTTACTTATCAGCAGGTGCATGGTCAAGAAATAAACACGTTCGATCCGGCGACAGGAGCAGCGGTACAACCCTCGCAGCCGTTAACGGTGATCGTTGCCTACTACTGCAATGGCACAAGCATAGATTCAGGTAAAGGACCCCTAACCGTAGCGATTGTGGGACCTCAAGGCTTGTACACAAACGGCTATTGGTGGGCATACCTTCTAGTGAAAATTGAGATTATCTCAGCATAACCTGTTCTAAGATTTTTTGGCAAGGTGCTTCTATTTTGCTTTGCCAGCCTTCTTAGCGCAAGCATCACTACAATACTTCGATTTAGCATTAAACGTAGTATAAACCTGCTTACAAACCGGACACTTCTTCTGCATCCAAATCGCCTCACATTTATCTAATACCTGCTTTTATGAGCTAAAAGCTTTCGCTCTATAAAGTGATTTTTGATGAAATAATTCAGAGTTGTTCTGGTGGTTGGATTAAAATTTAATCTTTTTCCCCATCCTTCCAACACACACTACGCTAACACTCACTACGTAAACGGCTACGACTAAACACTCAGACGCTTAACCCCGCCTTTCCCACTCTCACTTATACTCTCTCTAATCCCTTCCCCATCTCTCTATTACAATTACAATTAAAGTTACAATTACAATTACAGAAAAAACACCGCACCGCACACCACACCCCCAGCGGAAAGGGGTGCAGTGAGGGTCTTAAATCTGCATGGCAAAATTTTAAAAAGAAATCGGATGCCTATGCTATCTATCTGTAAAAGGTCTATAGAAAGGACGGCGGAGTCCTTTGAGTGAAAAGAAAGTTGTAAGCAGAAAGGTTGCTTTAGGAATCGGAGTGGCATGCATCGCGCTATTAATTATCATAGGCGGACTAGTGGCCGATTTAACATCAACATTATCCACTATATCCAGTCTTCAGAAACAAATAGCATCAGATAAATCAGAAATTAATTCATTGAACACTACAATAGCAAGCCTGCAAAGCCAATTTCCTTCGCTAAAAGAGACAGAAACTTTAGAGCGCACGCTTAACGGATTTACCGTAATTCAGATTACAGACACTCAATATTTGAGTGATTCTGCCCCAGACTTATTTAATGGGTTAACCAGTTGGATAGCTGATAATAGTCGCGCTTTTAATGTTACGATGGTTGTTCACACAGGTGACATTGTACAGGTAGCCAATTCTATGATTGATTGGAACAACGCCAACAACGCCATGATGCAGCTTTACAATAACGGTGTTCCTTACTGTTGGAATGCTGGAAACCACGACCAACTTAACAACACACGCGAAGCTGGCGGTGGAAACCCTAACGGCTCATGGTTGGGAGGAAACTACCCTGCTTTTAACGTCACAGCTATGAGATCAAAGCCTTACTGGGTAGGGGACATTAGCGACGGCAAAAACACAGCTGTACAATTTACTTACGACAATTATCACTTTATGATTATTAACATCGAATATAATGCTAACTCAACCGTTTTAGGTTGGATGCAGACGCTTCTTAAATGTAATCCAAAAGTAAACGTGATTGTGGCAACGCATAATTTTCTTAACGGACATGGCACGTATGGTGGTAACAAGAACCCGAATGACATTACGTGGGCTACCAACTTTGAAAACCTACTAAATAACTATCCTAACGTGTTTATGACGCTAAATGGGCACGATGCTAATGAAGGATCAGCATACCACAAAAGAGTAGGAAACAGAGAAGAAATCTACTTCAACATGCAAGAAAATGACAGCAAACAAGGTGCGGCGACCGCACGAATTTACGCTTTCAACATGAGCGACCCCGCAAACCCAGTTGTAACTGCTTACAGCTATCAGACTTTTGGAACACCGCAATACCTAACTGCCCCAAAGGATCAATTCAGTTTTTCAACGAACTTGGCGGCTTATTCATTTCCAACCGTCAGCATTGCGGCAAAAACTACTTTTTGGGAAGCAAACGACCACAGCGTAAGCTTCGCCAATTCAACAACCCTGAAAGGTTTCAGCCAGTACGGTGACGCGCTTACTTTTAACAATTTGACTTTGAATGGAGTTACTTCAAACTTTACAGTAACTGCAATCGGCTCAAATATAGTGATAAACAGCTATAACTTGAACAGTAGCATAAGCTACGCGGTTAGCGGGAGCGGAAGCCAAACCTTTTCTGTGAATAAGCCACCTACTTCAGTAGACATTGACGGCGTTCCAGCTTCCACTGGCTGGAGCTACTCGAATGGAGAAATCACGGTCACAGGCGCTACCTCTTCAGTAGTTATGAACTTCTCGTAGGATTAGCGCGATGGTATGGGAAAGTGTTAAACGCCGAAAACTAAAGGCTTTGGAATTCTTGGATTCCAGTCTCGTCTTTCATTTCTCAAATACTTAGCGAATAAGAGAGCCTCTTCACTAATCAGAGTATCAACAGTTTGTTGTTTGCCGTGTTTTATTCTTGGAATATCAGCATGACAATCGAGATACGCAAACTTGTTACCTAACTTAATGAATTTGGTTCGTTTTGTTTATATATCGGATTATTGACTATGGATGTGCAAAAAGAAGGAATATCTTAAGTATGGGTTCCAAGTCTCCAAGAGGCGAATTCGCCGCAAGGCAACTAAAGAAGAAACGGAAGAATTTCCGTTGGTCTAACCGTTACTTTAACAGGCGCATGCTTATGCTAGACGAAAAAGTAGACCCGATGCAGGGTGCACCCCAATCACGGGGCATCGTTCTGGAAAAAGTAGGCGTTGAATCAAAGCAGCCAAACAGCGCCATCCGCAAATGCGTCCGCACACAACTCATCAAAAACGGCCGTGTCATAACTGCGTTTTTACCCGGAGACGGCGCACTTAACGTTGTAGATGAACATGACGAAGTAGTTGTTGAAGGCATCGGCGGAACAAGAGGCGGCGCAATGGGCGACATTCCAGGCGTACGCTGGAAAGTAGTTATGATAAACGGTGTATCTCTAAAAGAACTCGTCTACGGACGAAAACAAAAACCGGCCAGGTAATTAGCATGTCACAAACAACTGCTCAACCTCAAGACATCAAACTTTTCCAAAAATGGACGTTCAAAGACATCTCAGTCCAAGACATCGGTTTACAGCGTTACCTCAACCTCACACCCATGGTTGCCCCCCACAGCATGGGACGACATGAGCACCAACGCTTCCGCAAAGCCAAAGTCAACATAGTAGAACGTTTAATCAACAGCCTCATGCGTTCAGGCAAAAACGCTGGTAAAAAAGCCAAAGCAACCAACATCGTCAAAGAAGCATTCGAAATAATCAACTTACGCACAGGCAAAAACCCCATAGAAATCCTCGTTAAAGCCGTGGAAAACGCATCTCCATGCGAAGACACAACACGCGTCAGCTACGGAGGAGTCGTCTACCACCTATCTGTCGACGTTGCACCCCAACGCAGAATCGACCTCGCCATACGCCACATAAGTGAAGGCGCACGAGCCGCAAGCATAAACAACCCACGCAGCATCCAAGAAACACTCGCAGACGAACTGGTTTTGGCAGCAAACAAAGACATCAAAAGCGCAGGCATTGCCAAACGCAACGAAATCGAACGCGTCGCACAATCAAGCAGATAAAAACATCATTTTTCCTTTATTTGTCTGGACAATTCGTACGGAAATTTTTTTGGAATACAGTATTCCTTAAACCAACTGGAAAATGTGCAGTAGACACGCAATAAAAACCTAAACTGTGCAATAACCAATCTCCTTCAAAACACAGAGAATAACTCTTCAAAGAATATGCGGAAATAAAGTTAAACCATTTTTAGCCGATTTGCACAACAAAAATCTCGCGATATTTGGGAGTAAATTTGAACAAACTTTAATAACTCTTTAATACCGATACACTTCTCTATTATAGAATCCAATGTCTGAAGTGAGTATGATTTGAAAAAGATAATAACCGCGTTAATTCTTGTAGCTTTAATCGTAGCTGCCTTCAGTATACTGTCAGCACCGCCTGTGAGAGCGCAAACTTCGCAAGCTAAGATTCTAAGTTACACTTGGTACACTGCTCCAGCGGACACTACTCTGGCAGAGTACATTGATGATTTAGTTGCCGTCGGCGAGATACAAAATGTAGGTTCAAATGTCATAGGCTACGTGGATATTACAGGTTTTGCTTACAATTCTACGGGACAGCTTTTAAATTCGGGAAGTGGTATAGTATACGGAAACAATCTGCTTCCTGGTCAGAAGGCTCCTTTCTACGTGGATTTTAATCCTCAATATAGCCTGACCCAAAGTAACACTTATGTTTCTTCAGTTACCAATGTTACCGTTTTAGTGAGTTACGTCAATAACGCTACTGAAACTCCGTATTCGGGTCTTTCGATTGCAGCCGGCTCTACTGGCATTGACAACAGTGGCACGTACACTGTTACAGGAAACGTTCAAAACACTGGCGACGAGACAGCTGGGAAGGTTTTTGTTATTACCACGTTTTATAACGCTTCCGGAAAGGTTGTAAGTTTTAATTACACAGATTACGTATCTACATCACTTTCGCCTGGTGATTCTGCACCGTTTACCGCAACCCCCATAGATAATTCAGCTCAGTTATCAAGTGAAATAACAGATTATTCTTTCTTGATTCAGTCCACGCCGGTAAGTTCGTCACCCACTTCTCCGCCAACTACGGCAACACCTACTCCTTCTTCAACTGCCTCGACGCCTACACAATCTCCAGCTCCAACGTCTTCGGGGCTAATATATGTGGGAGCAGCCGTTGTAGTGGTAGTTGTAGTTGTTCTTTTGGCTTTGCTGTTTCTTAGAAGGCGCAACAAGAATGCGCAGTTTGAGCAACAACCGCCACCACCGCCTCCACCGCCACCACCTCCGCCATAATTTTTTTTCTTTCATGTACCAAAATGCTTAGGTTCCACAGAATTACGCGTTCACATACGCTCAGTTTATAAATTGAAACCAAATTTTTTTTAATATTATATTCTCGTGTGAATCTCCACTATATCTCCATCTTCCAACTGGAAACCTAAACCAACCTTCTTAGGACTAAACGGCAGACGCTTAGCCCACACCATCGCAAACATGAAATTCGACACAAACTCCTTATGAATATTCTTCGCCAACTCATTAATCGTGACTCCGCGCCTAAGTGCAAAAGGATGGTCACTGTGCACCCTCATACCGGGCTCCTTAGTGTAAATCCGAATAATTCCTAAAGAATCAAACAGCGCCTTCCCTAGCTCGTCAATTCCTGTTTTTTGTTCGCATGACATGGCGATAACAGGAAACTTCCCATTCACGTAATGCTTTAAACGCCGCAGATTCGCCTCTGCTTCAGGCAAATCCAACTTATTTGCCACAATTACCGCGGGCTTATATGTCGTGGTCTCAAAAATGGCGTCCTCTACATCATCGAGCCTTACATCACCGCTGATTTTCACTATGGCGTCAACTATCTTGTAACTGCGCAGCAAATCCTCGACATCCTGCATTGAACAATCCAAAAGCTTACCGACAAGGATAATGCGCAACGCTGCACCAGCATGGCGGCGGTCAATGTCCACGCGTCCACTAGGCCTACTTACAAGTACACGGCTTTTCTCCAGTTCGGCCAAAACCAGTTTCAACTGCCCAACTGGATCATGAGACAAATCAACCATCAAAATCACGCCATCAGCATTCCGCGCTAAACCAAGCGTAACATGTCCCCCTGCACGCCCATCCGCACTGCCCTCCATTACAGCTGGTGCTTCAACAATCTGGAACTGTACATCCGAATAACTCATTATACCCGGCACTGGCTCATGAGTACTGAAAGGCGTAGGCGTAACTAACACTTTTGAATTCGTTGTGGCACACATCAGGCAACTCTTACCCACGTTGGTCATCCCGACTAACGCTATCTGCGCTGAACCTTCCTTTTCAACAAAAAGCTTTGGGCCACCGCTACTCTTGCCCGTGCCCTTCCGCTTCTTATCCTCCAAGTCGGCGCGGATAATAGCCATCTTCTTCTTAATCGTACCTCGAAGCTTAAGCGTGCCCTTGTGCTGAGGAACACAGCTAAGGAACTCCTGCATCTTCTGCAGCTTCTCTCTGGGAGTATGGGCAGCTTCAACCTCCTCCCACTTATCCAACGCTTCAGGCGGCAAATTCGTCGGCATACAAACTTCACAGATACTATCCCCAAATCAACTTTAAGACTATTTCTAGTTGCATCCTTAAAATTGCCTGAAAAAAACAGGTTTCAGCTAAAAAGCTGGAGGATGGAAAGCGTGAACTCTCCCGTAACCAGCTCGAAGTCGCATTCGATTTATCTTCTGATGGCTGAGTTGGACTTTTGCTTTAATGAGGGTGGTCTTTAGCAATATGCTTATTTGCGGGATAGCTTAACTGCTTTGAAGAGTGCCAAGGGAAAATTGAATGTTAAGTACTGAGCATCATAGAATTAAAAGGGAAAAAAAGACCATCGAAGCAATGATCCGCATCTACTGCAAGGGCAACCACCATGAAACAGAAGGCAGAGAGCTATGCCAAGAGTGCAGCCAACTTTTCGAGTACGCAAAAATGCGGTTGAATAAATGTCCTTTCCAAGAGAAAAAAACGACCTGCGGAAAATGCCCAGTACATTGTTATCAGCCTCAGATGAGGGAGCAAGTAAAGAAGGTTATGCGATATTCTGGACCACGAATGCTTTTGCATCATCCAGGCTTAGCTATGCATCACGCTTTTGACGGGTTTAAGAAACCAAAGAAAAAAGCCGCGAAAAACCAGCAGAAAAATTCAGCGGCAGTCTGAATCATCTGAATCACTTTTAACTGCAAAAACTGTCGGCTAATAGAAAATTCTGGCATGTTATCTATTAACACATGAGATATTGGAAAGATTTTTATATTCTCTCAGCCCTCAATATAATGATTACAGTTATGGGAGCAAATAAGTTAGCCAATTCTATCGATTTTGCTCAATCAAAACCCGATAAGCAGACTTACCCATTAATGCATTCTTCAAAAATCCCTTCTTCCCAAGACATAGATAACGGCGATAACAGCGGTGTTTTGCTTGAAGAGTTGGGAATAAGTAGCCAACAATTCCGAATTTTATTTGATAATCTACCTCAAGGGGTGGCTTTGTATAAAATGGTTTTTGACAAAGACGGCGCGCCTGTTGACTTCATTCTCCTTGAGAGTAACA
>Ga0326728_10018580_pt1 | contig 13673 bp, 11 predicted proteins | sample MB3enrmetagenome_FD_207602 | JGI IMG/M metagenome (GOLD analysis project Ga0326728, IMG submission 207602) | Lab enriched peat soil microbial communities from McLean, Ithaca, NY, United States - MB31MN | ecosystem: Environmental > Terrestrial > Soil > Wetlands > Peat | place: USA: New York... | reverse complement strand
GATAAGATTGGGATGTTGCCGTCGGCGTCAATCACCGTAACGTTTTCCGGTCGAAGGTTGTCCACCGCGCTGGCCACCAAGTAAGTTATGGACCGGATGGCGCTGTCCGCCAGCCTGCCTTCACGCAGCTTGACCACCACCGAACCCTTGGCCTCGCGTTCGCGCTCGCTGAAGAGCGAGTCGTGCGGCATAACCAAGTGGACCCGCGCAGACTGCACTTGCCGAATCGCACGAATGGTTCGTTCCAGCTCTCCTTCGAGCGCCCTCTGGTAGTTCACCTTTTCCGCAAAGTCGCTTCCTGCCCAATTGGGTTTGTCGAAAAGCTCCAGGCCCAACCTTCCGGTTTGGGGCAATCCCTGTGAAGCCAGTTCCAGCCGCACCGAGTCAACCTTGTTGGCGGGAACCCGCAAGCTGGTTCCGTCGTTCGAGATTTCGTAGGGAATATTCTCAGCCGCCAGGGTTCGAGCGATGAATTGCGCCTCCTCCGGCTGAAGCCCCGAGTAGAGCGGCTTCAAATCGGCCCTGCCGATCAGCAGCACGAACCCCACAAGGCTCACGACAACCAGAGCCGTTCCGCCTGCCAACGTGATTTGCTGCTTTCGACTCAGCCCCCGCAGATACTTCTGAATCTGGTCGAAAGCTTCCTTGGGCCGCAACGCTATACCTCACCTTTCAGAATGCCGTTCCTGAGACGTCACGATATGCCTGGATGATCTTGTTGCGGACTTGCATCATGAGCTGGAAGGAAAGATTTGCCTTCTCGACCGCAATCATAACCTTATGAATATCCTCGCCCTGCCCGCTCAGAAGCCCCGCGATCTGTTGGTCAGCGTCGGCGTGGAGTTGTTCGATGTGGTTGAACGCCGATTGGAGTTGGGAGGCGAAACTCGATCCTCCGTCGGCTGCCTTCCCTGTCTCGACTGCGGGAGTAGCTTGGCCAAGCTGTGAAATCCCTGAGACCGGACTGCCCATCGCTCACCTCTGATTAGCTAAGGATCTCAAGCGACGTGCTGATCATATTCTTGGTCGCTTGCACGGCGGCGACATTGACCTCATATGATCGGGCCGCTCCCATCAGGTTCACCATTTCCTCAACGGGATTGATGGCGGGGTAAGAGACGTACCCTTGGCTGTCCGCGTCCGGATGCGCCGGCTCATAGCGCTGCACGGGAGGCGTGGGGTCAGAGACTACTCGTGTCACCTCCACTCCCTGGGCGTATCGGTCGCTGAACCCCGAGAGGACTCCGGCAAATCGACTGTTACCGGCCTGGTGCGCTTTGAAAACGACCATCTGCCGCCGGTAAGGTCCGCCTTTCGTTGTTCGAGTGGTCTGCGCGTTGGCCAGGTTACTGGCCAGTACTTCTGCCCGTTGCCGCTCTGCTGTGAGCGCCGCCCCGCTAATATCCAGAACTCCCAAGAGGTTCATATTGCTAGCTCCCTTCTTTGACCGCAGCAGATATCCGCTGGAATTCCTGCCGCAGCAGTTCCACTCCGAGTCGAAATTGCAACTGCGTCCTCGCCAGCAGCAGGCCTTCGCGTTCCAGGTTAACGTTGTTCCCGTCCGGGCGCTCGATCAGACCTGAAACCTCAAACACGCGGGGCTTCTGGTTTGTTGGCCCGGCCTGCTCCAGGGCGCGCCGCATCTCACCCTCAAAATTAATGTCGCGCGTCCGGTAACCCGGCGTATCGACATTGGCCAGGTTGCTGGCAATCAGCTTCTGTCGAAATGCCGCCAAGTCCAAATACTGGCTGAGCTGTTCCATCCGGTTCATGCAGACCTCTTGGGTGGAAGTCCGAACTCGCGGATTTTGTTGCGCACTGTCCGAAGGCTTACCCCCAGAATTTCTGCCGCGCGCGTACGGTTGCCGCCTGTCGCCTCGAGAGTTCTCTCCAGGAGTTGCCTTTCCATATCTCGCAACGTCACACCGTGAGCCGGCAATCGGGCGGCGGTTGAGCTCTTTTCTGTTACGTCCTTGCCCTCCAGGACCTCGAGACCTGCTACCGGCTGGCGCGAAAGGACCAGAATTCGGCGAACCACATTCTCGAGTTCCCTTACATTCCCCGGCCAGTCGTACTCCGCCAAGCGCCGGAGAAGATCGTCGGTAAAGCGCACAGCGCGCTGGGGCGGAGAGTATTTTCCTATGAAATGCTTGACGAGTTCGGGAATGTCATCACGGCGTTCGCGCAGCGGAGGTAAAGTGAGGGGCACAACGTCCAGCCGGTAAAATAGGTCAGCGCGAAACCTTCCTTCCTCGATAAGGGTAGGGAGGTGCCGATTCGTGGTAGCGATGACCCGCACATCCACGCGCCGCGGGCGCGTATCACCCAGGCGGTCGACCTCACGTTCCTGAAGCACCCGCAACAGCTTGGGTTGCAGGCTGATGGGCATCTCGCTGATTTCGTCGAGCAGAAGCGTTCCACCAGAAGCGAGCTCAAACTTGCCCGGCCGCGTGGCCACCGCTCCGGTAAAGGCGCCGCGGACGTGCCCGAACAACTCGCTTTCCAGCAGGGTCTCCGGGAAAGCCGCGCAGTTCACGGCGACCAAGGGATAATTCCGCCGCGAACTGGCGCGATGAATGAACTGCGCGAGCAGCTCTTTGCCCGTCCCGCTTTCGGCCATAATCAGAACGTCCGCGTCGCTCCTGGCCACCTGGCAGGCGCGTTCGATCAACTCTCGCAAGCATGCTGAATGGCCTACGATTCCTTCCGTAGGAGTTCCTTTTAGGCCTGCGGCCGCATTCCCCAGAACCCGGGCTGCGGCCTGCCTCAACTGTTCAAACGACACCGGCTTGACCAGATAATCGCAGGCTCCCTGTTGCATGGCCAACACAGCCTCGGGCACGTTTCCATAAGCGGTCAGAAAAATCACAGCGGTCTCGGGCGCCAAGGCGCGCACATGCTGCATGACTCCCAGGCCGTCGCCATCCGGCATGCGCATGTCCGTGATCACCAGCGGACAGGGCGAGGAACGAAACCGTTCCATCGCCTCGTGTGTTCCCGCAGCCGTCGTTACTTCCCACCCGTGCCGCGTGAAGTTCGCTTCCAATGCGGCTCGCATCGAGGGCTCGTCATCCACAACCAAAACTCGATTCATTCGCAGCTCCTGTCCAGGGGCGGCTCGGCGCCGCTGCCCGGCAATGTCGCTTGCGCCGCCAATAGGTGATCCCGCGGAACGGGGGCCATCTCTGCAACGCCCGGCTGGTTCGCAACCTCCAACCTTGGGAAACTCAAGGTGAAAGCTGTGCCTTTCTCTGAGTCGCTCTCGACCCAAATCCTCCCCTGGTGTTGCTCTACAACCTTCTTTGCCAGCGCCAGGCCCAGGCCCGGGCTTCCGGCGCTGGTGGTGAAGCCCGCCTCGAAGATGCTGGCCAGGTGCCGCGACGGAATCCCGACCCCGTGGTCACGGAAGATCACTCGAATTGGCAGATCTTCCGTCGGCTCGCCGCACTGCACTGAGACTCGCAGCACGCCGCCGCCCGGCATGGCTCGAAATGCATTCAACGCCAGGTTGATGAACACCTGCTGGAGCCGGTGCGGATCGGCGCGCAAAAGGACTTCCGAACCTGGAGCGCTGAAGTCCATGCGCATGCTGCGCTGCCGGGCCAAGGGTTGGAGGAAATCCATCGTCTGGGTGAGCAAGTTCACGACGTTGACGGGCGACAGCTCCGAGCGCGGCTCGCTGTGGAATTGCAGGACATTGTTGACCGTTGCGGACAATGTCCGCAACCCCGCCTGCACCTGCTCCACCCATTTGTGGAGGACCGGACGCTCTTCGGTGGCATCGGCCAGAAGGCCTGCGAAGAGTTCAAGGCTTCCGAGGGGGTTGCGGATTTCATGCGCGAGCAACATCGCCATCTGTGCCAGGTCCTGAGTCCGCCGGGCCGCCTCCCTTTCCTTTTCAAGCCGTTTGCTCTCTGTGATGTCGCGTAGGATGAAAATCCATTCGCCCCCGGATTCTTCATTGCCGCTGAGCGGGGTACGAGATACACCAAGAAAGTGCGGCCCATCCTGGGCATCCACCGGCCATTCCTGCTCGGCGCCTGCGGCCGGCAAACTCGAAGTCTGCTCGAGCTTTTCGATCACTTCCCGTGCAACGCCCATGGCCGTTTGCCTGGGGGCTTGGTGTGTTCCCAACAGACTAAGGGCGGCAGAGTTTGCCAGTTTTAACTTGTGCTCCCCATCAACCACCAGAACGCCGCACGGCAGGCATTCCAAAGTGCGGCTCAGATAGGCTCGCATCCGCTTGTTTTCCTCAAGACTCCGGTTCAAGTCTTGATTCGCGCGCTCCAGTTCCCGCCGCAGCCGCGCAACCTCCGCTTGCAGTTGCGAATAGAAGCTCTCGAGCGAACCGGCCACATTCGCGAAGGAGCGGAATGCATCCGTCAGTGACTGCTTGGCCGAGCGTTGTCGTGCCGGGCTGCCGGGTTTCAGAACGGGCCTTTCTTGCCGAGTCTCAGGAAAAGTTTGCATAGCTTACGTGGCGAATGCAGGAGAAATGCCATCTCCGAGGCCCCAATCTAAGATTCTTCTCAGCTTGGCAAGTCGATGTGCTCAGAACGAAGCACTGTCAAACTCTCCGACAAAATGAAGGCGCGCTCAATGACGTGTTTCAGTTCTCGCACGTTTCCAGGCCAGGTGTGGGCTTCCAGTCGCTTGCCAGCTTCGGGAGCGATGGACTTGCCGGGAACGGAGGCCTCGCGACAGAGTGATCCAAGGAAATGAGTGGCCAGAGCGAGAACATCGTCTTTTCGCTCGCGCAGCGGCGGAAGCTTGATGGGGAAGACGCATAGCCGGTAGTAGAGAGCGTCGTTGAACCGTCGTTCCGCCAGCGCCCGCCCCAAGTCAAGGTTTGTGGCCGCAATTACCCGCACATCCACCCGGAATACATCCGGGCTGCCCAAGCGTTGGACTTCTCCCCCCTGGAGAAAGCGCAGCAATTTGCCCTGCATGCCCAGAGGCAAGCCCCCGACTTCGTCCAGGAAGAGCGTTCCGCTGTGCGCGGCATGAATGCGTCCTAGCCGGGATTGGAAAGCTCCGGTGAACGCCCCCCGGCTGTATCCAAAAAGCTCCGACTCCAGAAGAGATTCTGGAATTGCGGCGCAGTTCACAATGATGAAGGGTTGCCGGGCACGCGGGCCCAGCCTGTGAATGGCCCGCGCCATCAGCTCCTTGCCCGTCCCTGTCTCACCCATGATCAAGGCCGTCGTGTCACGGGGGATGACGAGCCGGGCCAGATGATAAGCCCTCTGCATTGTTGCGCTCAACCCGATCATTCCCGGCAGCGGCTCTTCTGCGTGAGTTGGCGTCGGCAACCCCTGCGCACCGGCGCCCCCGCACGATTGGCTCCCCTGCTCGCTGGTTGACGGGTTCGAAAAACCGGGCCCGGGCTTCTCACTCAGCTCCTGCGCTTCGGGGAATTCCAACTGCAAGGTTTCAGACCGGGAGAGTCTCTCCAATAGAAAGCGTTCCTCGGCTTCTGAGCCCACCAGCAGCACCTGAACCTGGGGATGACGCGCCTTGACAATTTCCATCAATTCCGACACTTCGAGGTCCGGCAGCCACCGATCCAGCAAAAGCGCCCCAAATGCGCCGTCCTCGACCAAAGATAATGCCTCTGCTCCCCCCATCGCTTCTTCAACAGTCCATCGCTGGGCTCGCAGCCGCCTCAGAATCCGCTTCCGCAGTTCCTTGTCGGCGCTCGCCACAATCGCGGAACTGGGGACACGGCACACCGCTCGGTAATTCGCCTGGCTCATTTACCGCTCCACACGCATGCATTATAGGGGTGGGATCGTTAGAGGGACGTTAACTACTAATTAGACTTTTCTAGTGTCGGAGCCGGAAGCAGTAGGCGCGGTTCTCCCCCGGGCGGAAGGAGTTGGTCCGACGTGTTTTCGGACCGGCACTCCCGGGTAGAGCAATTCATTCTCATTCGCCAGACCGGCCGTTCCCCCCTTGGGCAACTGCCCTGTACGACTTAAACAACTGGACTAGGCCCTCCGCCTGTACCAGCGACTGCTGGATGGCCCTGCGATAGTCTTGCGCATCGCAGTCAACGAGGAGAGCCAGTTCAAGCGTCCCGCGCAGGGAAGTCAAGGTCTGGCTCAGTTGATGGAGGAAGATGCGCGTCGGATCATCTCCCTGTAGCGAAGTATCCGCAGAGTCATGACCGGCTGGGGAAGGGACAGGTGCACGGGCGGATGAGACAGGTGGAGTCTCGGCGTCCTGAGCGGTCCGCCATTTCTCTTGACCAGGTCTCGGGCCAAGTTCCACGCTTTTCATTCCGGTTTCTCCTGTGTCCCCAACCTGTAACCGACGTTTCGAACTGTGTGAATGAGCTTGTGTTCAAATCCTTCATCAACTTTCTTGCGCAAGTAATTGATGTAAACATCCACCACGTTCGTCATGGTGTCGAAGGAGAAGTTCCAGACATGCTCGATAATCATGGCGCGCGTCACCGACCGTCCCGTGTTGCGCATCAGGTACTCGAGCAGGGCGAATTCGCGCGGCGTAAGATCGATGCGCCGGCCGGCTCGCCTGACCACCCGCTCAGCCCGATCCAATTCCAGATCCTCCACGCGCAGGATGATGTCGAAGGCGCTCGGATTGCGCCTCAGCAAGGCCCGCACGCGGGCGGAAAGCTCGCTGAAGGAAAATGGCTTCGTGAGGTAGTCATCCGCCCCTAAGTCCAAGCCTTTGACTCGATCCTCGACACGCGCTCGACCGGAGAGAATCAACACTGGAGGGGAAGGCTTTCGATTCCGAATCTGCTTCAGTACGTCCAAACCATCGACTTTGGGGAGCACCAGATCCAGGATGATTAGATCAAAGCTGGCGGCCTCAACCAGCGTCTGAGCGTCCTCTCCGTCTCCCGCCACATCTACTGCATATTGTTCCGATTCCAAGCCTTTCTTTACGAAGCTGGCTACAGCTTTGTCGTCTTCTACAACCAGAATACGCATGCTCTGCGCCTTGGGGCTGCTCACATTTCGTTAATTCAACACTTCTCCCCAACCCCACTCCCATTAGCCATTTCTTACATCGGCGGAAAAAACGGGGAGGATTAAGAAAAGATTAGACTGAGGGCCCGCATGCCGGGTCGTGGAAGGTCGAGATTTAAGCCGCGCGGTTCGGAATCCGATTCTCATCGTGAGGGGGGCGCGCACCCTGTTGGCACCAACTCGGAGAGTATCCTACAGATTCTGAGGGGGCGCTTGCCTGGAATCCGCTCATGTTTGAGCCTCATTTACCTAAGGTGCTCGTGGTTGATGACGAAGCGCCGGTGTGTGAATTCCTGAAGGTCGCGCTCGCCCCCAAGGCGTCGAGCGTGGCTGTTGCAGAAAACGCCGCGACGGCGCTGGAAGCCATCGAACGGGGGAATTTCGACGTCATTCTGTGCGACATCTTTATGCCGGGATGTTCGGGCATGGAACTGTTGTCGCTGGCGCGACAGTCGAAATGGGACGTAGCGTTCATACTGACGACCGGCAGAGTTCACGTCAATCAAATCATCGAAGCCTTGCACCTGGGAGCGAGCGACTTTCTTTTGAAGCCCTTTACGCTCGAGACATTGGAGCAGTCCGTTTCCCGCGCCTTCCGTCTGCTGCAAAGGGAGCGCGAAGCCCGTGCCTACCGCACCTCGCTTGAAGCCAGCATCGAGCGGCGCACGCGCGATTTGATGCGGGCCTTGCACGAAGTCGAGGAGAATTATCAGACCACTCTCGAGGCGCTTGTGCTGGCGCTGGACGCGCGCGAGCACGAAACCTACGCGCATTCTCTGCGGGTGCGGGCCTACACACTGCATCTTGCCCGCTTGGTCAGTTATCCGCTGGCACTCATGCCGGCACTCGGTCATGCCGCACTCTTGCACGATATTGGAAAAATCGCGGTCGCGGACGCCATTCTGCTCAAGCCTGGAAAGCTCACGGAGGAAGAATGGGTTCAGATGCGCCGGCACGTTATGGCCGGAGTTCAGATTCTGAACCGGATTCCCTTCCTGAAGCCCTCTGCGCCGATCGTGCAGCATCACCACGAACGATACGATGGAAAGGGATACCCGCATGGGGCGGCTGGGGAGCAAATCCCGCTGGGAGCACGGTTGTTCGCTTTAGCTGATACGCTGGATGCCATGACCTCCGACCGAGCTTACCGAAAAGCCGTGGGGTTGTCGGAGGTTCGCGCCGAGGTCAAGCGGCAGCAGGGCACCCAATTTGACCCCCAGGTCGCGGATCTTTTCCTTAGAGTGCCGGAAACGGCGTGGCTGCAAATCCGGGACTCCGTCGAAAATCGGATCACCGATTGACCAGCGGGTAGTGGCTCGTGCTTAGTGCGTCCTGTTTGCCGCCGGCCCACTCTAATAGGCCGCCTGTCGCCGGAGCGCTGACCGTTGGCTGCCCGTGGCTCCTGACCACTCAGCAGCGGGCGCTCGCCGCTAGCCGCTTTCGTCCTGGAGTCCTTTCTGCTTGTGCTTGGGGGATTTATATTTGCGGCTCTCATGCCGTCGGGTCGGCGGCGGAGACCCGATGTCTCGACGCGCCCGCCGCTTGACTTCCTTGCTGGCTCGGAACCGCTGCTGTTTTCTTGGACTCATCAAACGCCATCCCTCCCCGTGCAGCCGCTTGACTACGAATAACAGACAGTTGACGAAAAAGAAAGGCCCGGACCAGACGGTCCGGGCCTTTTTATTTCTCGAGCGTTAGGCGGCAGGCGGGCTGCCTTCGGCAGTCACTGTATGACGGTGAGAGTGATTGTCGTCGTATGGGTTACATTTCCGCCCGTGCCGGTTATGGTGATGGTGCTCGTTCCGACCCCCGCGCGCGCCGTGAGCCGCAGTGTCGATGTCCCGGAGCCCGGCGCGGCGATCGAAGAGGGAACGAACATTGCCGACACGCCATTCGGCAGTCCAGACACCGACAAGGAGATGGCTGAGTTGAAGCCGCCGGAAACGGCAGTCGTGATCGTAGAACTACCGGTACTTCCCCAGCTCAGACTTATTGAGGTGGGTGCCGCAGCGATGCTGAAGTCACCACCACCAGGCGTCGTGGTCACCGTCAAGGAGACAGTGGTGGTCTGCGTAACGCCGCCGCCCGTCCCCGTGACCGTGATGGTGTAGGTGCCGGTGGCGGCGGACCCGCCTACGGCCATGGTCATCGTGGAAGATCCAGAGCCTGGCGCGGCGATCGAGGTGGGATTGAAGCTCACCGTCACGCCGCTGGGCTGGCCTGTGGCGGACAACGCGATCGCCGAGTTAAACCCGCCAGAGACGGCGGTCGTGATCGTTGATGTTCCGCTGAAACCCTGGGCCACGGAGACCGAACCGGGGGAGGGAGAAATGGTGAAGGTCGCACCGGAAGTCACAGTCAAAGTGACAGTGGTAGTCTGCGTGACGCCGCCGCCCGTCCCGGTGACGGTGATCGGGTAGGTCCCGGGGGTGGTGGTTGTGGCTACGGCCATGGACATCGTGGATGATCCGGACCCAGGCGCTGCGATGGAGGTGGGATTGAAGCTAACCGTGACCCCGGTGGGCTGGCCTGTGGCGGACAGCGCAATCGCCGAGTTAAACCCGCCAGAGACAGCGGTCGTGATCTTTGATGTGCCACTGGAACCCAGAGCCACAGAGAGCGAAGCGGGGGAGGGAGAAATGGTGAAGGTCGGACCGGGAGTCACAGTCAAAGTGACAGTGGTAGTCTGCGTAATGCCGCCGCCCGACCCGGTGACGGTGATCGGGTAGGTCCCGGTGGTGGTGGTTGTGGCTACGGCCATCGACATCGTGGAAGATCCAGAGCCTGGCGCAGGGATTGAAGTGGGATTGAAGCTAACCGTGACCCCGCTGGGCTGGCCTGTGGCGGACAGCGCGATCGCCGAATTAAACGATCCTGAGATGGCGGCCGTGATCTTTGATGTGCCACTGGAACCCAGAGCCACAGAGATCGACTTGGGGGAAGCAGAAATGGTGAAGTTCGGAGGGGCAGTCACAGTCAAAGTGACGCTGGTGGTTTGCGTGTAGCCGCCGCCCGTCCCGGTGACGGTGATTGTGTACTTGCCTGTGGGAGCGGACGCGGCTGCGGCCATGGTCATCGTCGAGTTTCCTTGGCCTGGTGCAGCGATCGAGGCGGGACTGAAGCTCACTGTCACCCCGCTGGGCTGGCCTGTGGCTGACAACGCGACCGCCGAATCAAACCCGGAGGCGATGACGCTGGTGATCGTTGAGGTCACACTGAAACCCTCCACCACGGAGACCGAAGTAGGAGAGGCAGAAAGGGTGAACTTCGGAGGGGGGGTCACAATCAAACTCAAAGGGGCGCTATTCGTAATGCCGCTGCCGGACCCTTTGACTGTGATGGTGTACGTGCCGGGTGTGATAGACACGGGGACGCTCAAGGTCAGCGTCGAGCTTCCGGAGCCCGGCGCCGGTATGGTGATGGGATTAAAGGTCGCTGTCACGCCGCTGGGCAGGCCCGTGGCAGACAACGTGATCGCCCCGTCGAACCCCCCGGAGAGGACAGGCGCGATCGTTGTAGTGCCGGAGCCGCCCTGTTGCACGGAGACGGAACTGGGGGAGATATAGATGCTGAAATTCGGAGCCGGCGCTGAGGTCTTGGAAAGAATGTCGATCAGGCCGGGGCCGTTGGGACTGCCCCAGCCCGTCGCCAAGTCGTAGCCCGTTACGGCCGGATAGCCGTTATTTCCGCTGGTGATGTCATGAAAATAAGTATTATAGTTCGTTCCAACGCCCAGAGGATAAATCAGCGGATTAACGAATCCAAGCACCGCATGGCCATTGAGCTTGGACTGTTGATTGACCAGGGCCATGTAGCCCGCCCAGAGTGGCGCGGCAAAACTGGTTCCGCCATAGAGGTTCGCCGTGCACCCGCTTTGGTCGGCGCAGACATAATAGGAGTAGTCCGCGTTTGCCGAGACGTCGGGACCGTTCCGATAGGACGTGGACCCTTCGTTACTTGCGGTGATGACGCCCGTCGTTTTTTGCCAGGAAGGAATGGCAATGTCGTGCGGCGAAATTCCACCGCCGCTGTCAGACCAAGCAGTTTCGGAGGTCCAAGGACCACCCGCGCTGGCGGTGGTCAAGCTCGTGCCGCCCACAGAGACGACATAAGCATCCTCGGAGGGATAAGGGAAATTATTGGGAGTCCACTCAGCGTCGTCGCCGGCTGCTGCAAAGAAGTTTTGGCCCTGTGCCGCCATCTTCTGAAAATACGGGTCGTCGGTTGTTGGGTCCGCCGGGGCCCAACCCCATGAACAGCTCAACTGTGCACTCAGCGGAGTACGGGTAGTCATGGCACTGAGGATGGTGGTATCGCTTCTGCCTACGAAAACGTAGAGCGCGCTGAGCCCCGGGGCCATCGAGACCGCCTGGGTGATGTCGATTGTCTGCTCACCATCGTCGCAGGGGATACCCCCTGAGTACACGCAACTCGTGCTGCTTCCATCGGTGGAGATAAGCGTGATCGGCACCTTGTTGGTTTGCTTGACGTTCGTGAAGTACGTGTTCACATCCGCCAGATCGGTGCCATAGAACTCGAAGAGACCGATCGACTGGCCGGAGCCGGTGAGAGATCCCCCATAGTAGGCGGCACGCATGTCGCTGCCTAGAAAAGAGGCCGAGGGGCCGGAACCAGTAGTCGCCGCAGGTGTTGCACCCGGCGGCCTGCGCACGAGCGCAGGATGTGGGATCGAGAAGTTGTCCAAACCTGAGACGTGCCACAGCGGGAACCGCAAGGGAACAGACGGTTCACGATCCGGAGCATAAAAAGTGCGATTTTCCGTGGGGTGTTGATAAACGCCCATGGCCACATTAAAAGTCGCCTCAATGGCCGTCACGGAGCCTTCAACCTGCACGTCCATACCATCGCGGGAACCGCCCACCACCTTCAGGCCGTTGGCTTTGGCGAAAGCCACCACGGCATCGTAGTCCTCCTGGGTGGGGCCAAACCGCTCGGTGAATTCCGGCACCGTAAGGAAGTGCCTGTAGATCGGGCTGGTAGGATCGTAAACTTCTTGCAGGAAATCCTGCAGCCCAGCTTGGTCGCGCAACGGCAGAACAATGTCAAGGCGCAAGATCTGAGTGCCAGGCAGCCGGCTTACGAACTTCGCCTGACCGCTGGTCACTTGCATGCGCGTATGCCGCGTCATCATGGATTGTCCCTGCGCACTACCCACCATGATTAACAAGAGTACAGCCGTGCCAGACAGTACTCGCCACGGACCAATTAGACTCCTGGTTCGGAATCGCATAGTCATCCACTCCTTTGCACTTTGGCAGAACGGATATCTGCTTACTACCTTCGAGATAGCGACTCTACACCTGCTAGCCCAGTTAGTCAATAACCTTTGGACTTAGAAAACGAAAGGGCAATGACGAGAGGTGTGAGACGGACACTTTGGCTCTGGCCCCGGCCGCTGCCGTATGCAGCCAATCGGCGCGACCAGAAACCTCTCTGCCTTGTAGCCACACACCGTCCCGTGCTTTTTATATCGACACTTTTCGCCCAGGCCTGAGGCGGGAACTTAATCCCCTACCTTCCGCTCCATGCTCGCGTGCGAGGGAGTGCTTGGCGCGCAAACCGGCCAACGAAGCGTCCCGGGTGGGTTTCGTATGTCAGGTAGTCTTTTGAACGAAACGCGGATGTCGTGGCGGAAGTGTGTCGGAATCGAACCGACCGTCCCGACGTAATCGGGACCGCAGGATTTGAAGTCCCGGACGGACACCAGCCCGCATGCACTTCCGCACTGATTCTAGACAACTTCAAGTGGCGCGTCAACTTCCTTCCCGCGGCACTGGGAGCCTAGGATAGTTGCCGTGGAGTGAGGGATGGGTGATGAGGCTAAGGTACGGTTGCTGAAGCTTCCGCGGAGTACACGCTTTGGGTCGTGCCATTGGTGCCCACGGCGGTGACCACGTAGTAGTACGTCTGCCCGTTTGCAACATTCGAGTCTGCATAGGAGGTCCCGGCGATCGGCGTAGAGTTCAGTGGTGCTGTGCTCTCCTTTCCAGAGGCTGCGCCGCGGTAAACGTAGTAGCCCAAAACTCCCGGCGTCACACTGGCGGTCCAGGTAAGCATCACGTCGTGGCTGCCCCCGCCCGAAAGCGACACGGTCTGCGGGCTGCCGGGGGCGTTGTCTGTCACGGTCACCGATGCCGAGAGGTTCCCGCTGGTCAAAGGCGTGAACATCACCACGGCAGTGCAACTGCCTCCCGCAGCCAGGGACGGGCCGCAAGTGGTCACCAGGGAGAAGTCGGTGGGATTCGCACCAGTCAAGCCGATGCTGGTGATGCTCAAGGCCACGCCGCCCGGGTTGGTCACCGTGATTGTCTGAGGCGAACTGGTTAGGCCTACGGGTGTGTTCCCAAACGTCAGGCTTGTGGTTGAAAGACCGACTCCGGCGCTTGGACTCTGTTGCGCACCAGCGGGGGCGGGCGAATTTGGCTTGAGAGCCACCATCTGCATCGTCCAACCGCTGGTGGCGGTCCCCGTCGCTGCGTATTTGCCCGGGCTGCCCGCCACCATGTCCTCGACCAGATTGGCGCCGAGAGTGGAACGAGCCGTGAAGCCAGAACCCGCCGTGCAGGTCCAGTCTGCGACGCAGTAGCCGCAGATCATATCGCCCGCCGCCGTGGTGGTGGCGGCGCCGCTCGAGACTGCGCCGGCGCTGCC
>Ga0326728_10018579_pt1 | contig 13673 bp, 8 predicted proteins | sample MB3enrmetagenome_FD_207602 | JGI IMG/M metagenome (GOLD analysis project Ga0326728, IMG submission 207602) | Lab enriched peat soil microbial communities from McLean, Ithaca, NY, United States - MB31MN | ecosystem: Environmental > Terrestrial > Soil > Wetlands > Peat | place: USA: New York... | reverse complement strand
TGCGCAAATTTATTAAAAAATTTCCTATAAAACTAATATCCGTAAAAATATTTTTTCTCAACGAACTCATTATTGCCGAGAATGCTAAGATAACCTGTGCATAACTGCTGAAGGTGAATCATTTGAGTGATGTGTATTTTCGCGATCCTTCTTTAATGCTTTACCATGCAAATGAGCATTAAGATGTTATTTTTCATTTCCATATTTTACATGAATTATCAGATATTTACTAAACAAAAAATACTATGTTGACAAATTGTTCATGTAGGTTTAATTTAATGGTGTTATTCAATTACTTTCAACACTAGACTTGTCCAAAATTAGTTTTCTAAATATAATTTTTTTGCATCATTGTATTATCAAAAACTAAATTCGAAGTCCATAAATACTAGATTATGAGCGTAAACAAGGGAGTTCTGATATCTTGGACAGCATTTTCGACTCCTCTCCTTGTTCATTATTTTTAATGGGAGGGTGTAATTAAGATTTATTAGATTTAGTTCCGATTCAGTCTCGTCAAACCCATCTAAAATGACGTTTTTAAAATATATTGGAGAGCAATGATTCAATATAATTATTTTTCTGACAAGCAGCATTCTGGCATCGATTACTGAGCTTGTCAATATTATTTTAACGAAGATAAGATGGTGGACTATTAAGGCAAGTTAATAAAACGTTTTAAGTAATAGCGCGAGGAGAGGATTATTTCCCAAAAATGATGCTTCTGACAATTTCGTATTACTTACGTTTTGAACAATAAAATGTGTGTATTAACTCAATTAACACGGGTCTTATTTGAATAACTGGAAACTGTTGTCAATGGCATGGTACAAAACATAACCAGCGAATATGGGAGGTTATCAAAATGAAATTGGGGTGCAGTACTGTTTTGTTCAACCAACTGGACCTTTACGGAGCTCTCCAGCATATAGCCTGGGCTGGTTACAATGGCGCTGAATTGGCCTTGCTTGGAAATTGGGCCAGACACATCGAGTTAAATACAAATCAATCTTATATAAATGAGGTTAAGTCAACAGCAAGAAAACAAGGGCTAGAGTTGTTTGCTATTCACACGGATGTCGGATCCCAGCCAGGCGAAGACAAATTAAGAACGATGACAAAAATGTTAGATGTATGCCTCAAGTTGGGCATTCAAATATTAACGATGCATCCAGGAGGAAAGTCCGGAGATGAGGAATCAACACAACGGGAATTTGAATGTACCAGAAAATTAAGCAAAGAGGCAGAAAAACGGGGAATAACTCTGGCGATTAAAGCTCACGAAGGCGCTTCAGTTTATAACACCGCAACATTGACTCAAATATTGGATGAGATAGATTCACCGGCTCTTGGAGTAACTTTTGACCCAACCCACTTTTATAGAGCCGGAGAGGATCCTTCTAAAGTGGTTTTAAGAATCGGGGAAAAAATCGTTCATGCACATTTCCGTGACTACCTATCTCCCAAACAATCTTTGGTTACTCCTGAAAAACAAATACCGGGGCGAGGTACTTGTGATTTCCCTCAAATTCTTACGAGTCTCAAAGATGTAGGCTATAACAAAGCAATTGACACCTTGATAATAGGGGCATTTACCTATCCATTGTCGAAGCAGATGGGAATTGCAGCAGAGGCAAGAGGCTACCTTAATAGATGTCTCCAAGAGCTAAAATAGGATCAGTAATTACCAATGGATATTGGGGAATGATCATCACGCAATGATATTGTGTCTCACATCTATACCTGAAATAAGGATTTTCAGTTTCGTTTTACATGAACCGATGGTTTTCGTTATAGAAGAAGCATTATTTTAATACGCGGTATATTCAATATAATTCACTATTCTAAGTTGGAAGATAATATACCGAAGGATCGGTCCCCAGCTCTTTTAGAAGTTGAGTCCCATGCCTGGACTTAATTAATTGAGAAACCTTGCTGTCAGGGTTATCCAAGTCGCCAAAATACCGGGCTTTACCAATGCAAGTGCGCACACAAGCAGGTTCTTTCCCTTTAGCTAAAAGATCAACACAAAACGTGCATTTTTCCACTACCCCTATTTTGTGCTTAGAATAACCTATCTTTTCCATCTGGGTAAGTTCTTCCCCAAAATACCCATTCGGTTCCCCGTTATAGTAGCGAGCACCATAGGGACATGCTTCAATACAATATTTACAGCCCATGCATTTATCGTAATCGATTATCACAATACCGTCTGCACGGCGATGACTAGCTCCGGTTGGGCATACTTTGACACAAGGTGCCTCTTTACAGTGCATACAGGGGGTAGGCAAAAATACTCTCGTAACCATTGGATATTCTCCGAATTCCTGGTCCTTCACGACATTCCAGAAGATACCTGGACGGGTTTGATTCTCTGCTTTGCAAGCCACCGTGCATGCCATACAACCCACGCAACTCTTCAGGTCTATCACCATACCGTATCTCATTATCGTTCTCCATTTTTAAGTCGCTTTATAAACTTTGGCCTTAATTGCTATCGATTGTTGATTACCAGTCATCTTATCCGTTAATTCGGTGTTAATTGGTAACAAGGTTGAAACTGTGGCTCTACCGGTTTCTTTAGCGATCGGCATCGCCCATTGACCAAACTGCCCTGATATCAGCAGGCAATCGGGACGAATCCCTTGGACCAATCTAACTTTTTGCTTAATCTTTCCCGCCGAATTTTCAATCCAAATGTTGTCCCCGTCTGCAATTCCTTTCTTCCCTGCTGTCTTGGTGTTCATCAGAACATCCCCGACTCCTTTTAATTGGGAGGATATTTCATTGACCCAGGGCAAGCCGACATTCGCCCCCCATGATAGAGATGAAACACGGCAATTAATTACATAGAAATCATATTCAGGAGACGCTTGATCCACTGTGGCAGGAAAATATGTAGGCAGAGCAGTATACTCATCAGTTGGCCACCATTCGATATCATGTTCGGCTAGATTACGCGACATCTTATCTCCCGCTCTTTTTACAACCTCCATATAAGGAATAAGATACCTCAGTTTTTTAGACTTCATCGCAAAATAAATGTCATATTGCTCTTCAACACTCACCGGTCTGGCCAGCATTGAGTTCTTTTTGAACCACTCCAGGTCGTATGCCCCACTCGTATAAGACTTACAAGTTCGATTTACGATTTCTGCCCAGGAATACTTTTTGCCCTTCTCGAGTTTAAAAGGATCATTTTCGTTAAGTCCCATTTCTTTGTTCATCTCGTTATTGTATTCATCGAGAAAACCTGCCCTGTCGGCTATCTCGGTCATAATGTCTATATGGTCCATCACATTTCGTGGTGCATCTACGATTGGCTGATGCCATGCCATCACAAAATACTTCCGGTGGCAAGCCGGTCTAATGCCGAAATATGGTATGTAGCTTTCCAGTTCCAACGTATCCGGTAGGATTATGTCAGCAAAATCGGTTACTTCGTCCATAGTGTAAGAGATACTGACGGTAAAGGGAATATTCTTCAGAACTTCGATGGCATATTTTGGTTCGCCTACTGCCAACAGCGGATTACTGCAATGTCTGAGCCATACCTCCGGCAAGGAAGGGGTAGGTAATCCTTTTTGGGGTTCTACAAGGTTGCGCCAGTCCAGATGGTCCATGCTGTAAGCGTTCTCTGCCGGGTTTACGGAGGTGGGATTAAAATCTAACCGTCTATCGTTAAAAGGAATCAACATTTCCCATGCGCTGTAACTGGCAGGCGGCCATTCAAAAGGACGATAACGAATTATATGCATACCGTCTTCTCCGGCTTCAACGCCGCGGGTTCCTGTTAAAAGCTTGAAGAGAATGCCGTCTTTTCTTGTGCCGGCGGCAAACGTGTTTCCGCCCATATGCCCGCCAGGAACTTCCAGGCCTCCAATTAATATCGCAAGAATGTGGTCGGCCAGTACCGTTTGGTAAGAGTGAACCTGCCCGGTCACACCCCTGCCAACTAGTGTCGCGGCAGGTCTGAGAGGCAGTTTCACCCCATCAATATCAATTGTGCTGCCAATTTTTGCGGCATCTACGTACTCTCTGGTGATTCTCCGTATTTTTTCGGCCGAGATATCTGTGACTGCGGCAGCCCATTCTGGAGTATATTGTTTCATTTGGTCCTTCAGCATCTGAAAGGCTGGTTTGGCCTTCACCCCTTCAATTTCAAAAACTCCTTCCAACGAAAAATCTTTGACATTTGAGTCGTCGTAAGTTTTAGCTCGTCTTTCGATTGCGTCCCAAACTAACACTTTTCTGGTGTCTTTATCCCGCAACCAGTATCCGTCTGGCCCCACCAGATAAGGAGAGTTCGTCATCTCCTTGAGGAAGGAAACATCAATTGTATTAAGTTCATGCAATATGATATTAATCATCGCTAAAATGAAGGCGCAATCAGTGCCCGGCTTGATCGGTAGCCATTCGTCTGCTTTGGCAGCAGTGGGAGAAAGGACAGGGTCGACAGCGACTATCTTCATGCCTCTTAGCTTGGCGTCAGCATAAAGAGGGTTTTGCGCAGCCCCGCCCGAGGCGGCGGGGTTCGAGCCGAATATTATCAGGTAATTGCAATAATCGAGATCCGGTTCGCACCCACCGGCATCATGGATTGCGCTGCCGAACACATGCTGGGCTTGGCGGCAATGGGTGGAGCGCCCACCCCATAGTGACTGGGTAGGACCAAAAGCTCGCAGGAACGCCCACCAGCCTTCACTATAAACAGTACGTGTTCCCGAAGCTTCCGCTAACTTGATCGTATCTGACCCTCTAATACCCTTGATTCTATTTGCAATTGTATCCAATGCCTCATCCCAGCTGATTTCCACCCATTTGGGGTCTACTCCAACTCCTTTTTCCGGGTTTGTCCTTTTCAACGGGGTTTTGATGCGGTGCGGATTATAAACCTTTTGCAGTTGTATATATGGCTTGGGGCAAAGTCTACCCTGACCGTGGGTCATCTTTTCGAAACCATCTATGTCGTGGTTGGGCTCAATACCGACAACAACGCCATTAACCCGATGCACTTTCATCGAACATGCCTGATCAACACACTGTAAATGACATACGGCCGGAATCCAGACATCTTCCAAGACAGGTTCTGAGCCTTTATTTTTGACTGAAGATATACTGGTCTTTTTCTGATTATTTGGCATCTATCCCTCCATAATCAACTTGTCTCACAACCGAAACAGAACGAACCGGATATTGTTTTTTATAGTTCCACAGAACGATGTATACCGGAAGTAACCACACTAAATCTCAATAATACAGCTCCTGTCAAAATCAGCAACCCTGCTACTCCATCCAAAATACGAATATCCATGATATCCGGTAGCGAGACGCTGATAATTAGTAGAATGAGGGGTAATATCATACCCGCAATAACGACTCCGCCAATGAAAATGGGGGTTTTAAGCAAACGAATAGAAGCCGCGGCCGTGATTCCCGACTGACGGACAATTTCGATATATGCGAATAGCGCGACGAGCAGCAAGATAATAAGCACAATATCGATCATTCCCAATAAATGGAATCCGGCCAGGTTGATAGCCGACGGCAAGAAAATAGAAATCATGACGAGGAACGCAATCCCCGTGTCTAAACCTGATAAAAAGAAGATGGCTGGTAAAACCGAGGTATTCCACAAAGGTATGCTTTTAATAACACCGAGAAGAAGCCCGGGGTAAATGGGGACGATGATTGATAGTGCGCCGGCTGCAAAACCGGTAACCTGTCCAAACCCGGATGTCTGATTCCACGGCAACCACGTAAAGAAACTAAATGCCGGCAAGGCATAAATCAGGCCCAGTATAATAAAAGCGGATAAAATCCAAGCGCCGCGAGTCATCCAGGATGTCATTAATGTTTTTGGCGTAATAAAAAGCCGGTAAGCTTTGGTAGGCGAACCAAGGTCAAAAACCAATAGAATTGAAGCGAATAAAACTATCAGCGGGCCTGCGAGTGCGCCAACCCGTGCAATAGGCTCATACTTACCCGTAAAAAGCAGGATAAAGCTGAATAAAAAAGTACCTCCACCCAATCCGGCAAGAAATATATAAAGTATAATCGGCCAACCCCAGCTTTCTTGTCTGTCAACCTGGCTCATATATCATTCTCCCCTATAATCCAATGTAAAAAGCTTTATCTGATTCCTTTCCCACATCAATTCTAACATACGTGGATAGTAATCCATTGTGACTATTTCTGGAAATATCATAGAAATCAACATCACCGTTTTCTAACTGATTTAGTCGGAATAATAGTATCAATATACTGGTTAGCCGCTTGTTTCTGCATTCCCGGCGAAACGTGGGCGTAAATATTCATTGTAAATGCAACAGCGGAATACCCTAATTGTTCTTGAATCCCCTTGGTACTTACTCCGTTCTTGAAAAGAAGTGCAACGTGTGTGAGTAATGCATCATGAAGTCTGGCGCCGTCAAGTCCGCATCGCTTTACCAGTTTTTATCCGGGAGTGGCCGAATCTTTTTTTCTGGTTTATAAAAACTAAAACGAATCTCGGTAAATCTCAGCTACGGTTTTTGCATCTAACGTAACTCGGCCAGGTGATGACTTCGATACAATATCAGTTATAATATCTGTGTCTTCCAATTTACACCCCAGGTTACCTAGTCGTAATCTCATACCAATACTATCCAGAAACTGCTCTGTTGCCTTGAGTCCATCTTTTTTACCAAAGACATTCCTACCGAGTGAATTGAACCTAGAATTATCTACTTTATAAAAATGCCTCATCCAAACCGGCAGCAATGCCGCAAGCCCTTCTCCATGGGTAATATCGTATAAGCCGCTCAAAGCGTGTTCGATACTGTGGCAGGTCATGGCGCCACCACCGCCACCTAGCCTGGCAATTTGGGACATTGAAACTGTACTGGCCCAGGAGAGTTCTATGCGGGCTTTTATATCATCCGGATGGGCAATCGCCTTGGGGAGATATTCTACCACCATTCTCATTCCAGTTTCACTAATTCCGTCAGTTAGCGGACTGGGAGTTGTATCGGTGAGGTAATATTCAATGAGATGCGACAGGATATCGACACCTCCGGCTTTAACCTGTCTCATCGGCACTGTTAGCGTTACTGCCGGGTCGACAATGGCAACTTTCGCAAATAGCGCCGGGAACCCGCTTAAGGGCATTTTGATATGTGATTCCCAATGGGTCAGGACGGCGTTGGGATTCAACTCAGAACCCGTACCAGCTATCGTAGGCGCCTGGATAATGGGCAGGATTGGGCCCTCGACACTAGCGCGAGCCATCATGTAATCCCAAACCGATGCGGTACCACTGCTGGTCAATGCAATCCCTTTGGCAGTATCCATAACGCTACCACCGCCGAGTCCAACTAAGAGATCAGGCCTTTCTTGCCTAGCCAAGTCAGCACCTTCGTCTATCGTCGTTGTGTGCGGATTACATTGCACTTTTTCGAAGACGATGGTTTCTATGCCCTTCTCTTTTAAGTTTATTAGAACCTTACCCAATAAACCGACACGACGGATGTCCGGGTAAGTGACGACCAGAGCTTTGTGCCCCAACTTTGCCGCTTCCTCCCCAAGGTTATTAATGCTTCCCGGGCCGAACAAAATCTTAGTAGGTATTTGAAAACTAAATTTCATTTTCTGCCTCCTTTTCTATTAATCGATGCGTTATGTTTTACCACAATGGTAATGCAGAGTCTACTTTAAGTTCAATCGTCTTGGAGCAATTATGACCTTGAAATACCTGTTTAAGGTCAGCAAGATGAAGTAATATAGCACCCCTCCAGTTGTATTTAATCCAATTGACCACCAATGCAAATCATCAAATGGCAAATATCACCTTTAGACACGATGCTAGTAATAAGTAAACTCACCTAACAGGGCATACGAGAGTTGTCATAGAGTGCGGTTCAAAAATATAGGTAAACGACGTTCCTATGGCCTCTAAATTAGACTCTTTAACACCAACTAGATTCGGCTTTTCTTCAGTATTTTCGGCTTTAATATCGGGACCATTGAATACGGATATTCCCACATTTCCTGAAAATTGTCCAGTGGTAAGTTCAATCATGGCCTCCATGTGCTTGTCCTTACTTTGGTTGACAACGTATACGACAAGCTGCTTATTGGCCTCATCTAACGTTGCGGCGACATCCAAAGTTCGAATCCCGGAGTAGGCACGGTTTTTGTAGGTTCCGGAGAAGGTATCTCCATGCCAGAATACATCCAGAGCTAGTTTCCCACAGGTGCAGCTATAAATCTCGAAAGGAAAGAAAGTGGGCTGTAGTAACACTGGCTGGTCAAGACGTATCAAATTAATTCCCATTGCGGGGAAAGGCATTGACGGTAAATTGGCCATCCGGACCGAATAAGCATGGCGGATAAACGTATTAAGATGGAGTGCCTCTACTAAGGCATCCTCCAGGTTAACATTCCACCTGTCTCGTCGGCGGAAAACATTGCTTCCATTTGATGTAACTCGCATTACACCCCATTTATCTCTAGCGATGTTGATTGGCGACTCTCTCTCCAGGTCGTTAGGAACGGGAGAATTGCCCCATTCGTCAACTGCGACATAAATGGCATGATTGATTCCTCTTTCCAAACTTACAGCATGGATTAATCCTTCATAAGCACTTAAATGCTCGTTAAAACTCTCGGCAAAAGCCATATAGGTTTCGAATGGATCATCATAATATGGATGAGCATATTTGTGAAGTGCCATATAGTCAATGCGATCTCCCGCTTGTTCCAACATCAGCTGTGCCCGTTCAACCCACTCCGTTGGACGATTCAGAAATTGCGGACCAAGAGGACGATCTTCCCAACTGCATGCGGCCGAAGCCACAAGTTTAATATCCGGGTCAACTCGTTTCATAACCTTGCTAAATTCGGTAAACGCCCGCGCGTACTCTTGAGGGGTTTTATACCCTATTTGCCCCGGACTATCAACTTCGTTACCAATACCCCAATATTTAACCTTGTGTGGCTGCACAAAGCCGTGTTCACGCCGTAGTTTCACCAGTGCTGTCTCACCTGTGCCGTTACAGTATTCCACCCAATCTGCGGCTTCTCTCATATCGCCATCACCGCAATTCACACACAAATAAGGTTCAATGTTAAATACTCGGCAAGCGCGAATAAATTCATTAGTGCCATAATTATTCGGCTCAGTACGGTTCCAAGCAAGGTCATGACGTGCCTGGCGTTCCTCGCGAGGTCCTACGCCATCCCGCCAGTGGTATCCAGAAGCGAAATTACCACCAGGGAATCTTATATTTGAAAGGTTCATCCTCTCGATGGCTGCCCTTATATCACTACGTAGCACATTTTTATCAGCGCTAGGGGAATCACCAATATCTAGATATTTGTATCTGGCTGCTGAAGGACCAATTTCCATATATCCGCCAAAAACATTGCGATCGATGTCGCTCACGATACGCTCCAGGTCAATTTTGATGTGGTTCATCTTTGAACTCCTTATTGGTTACACTATTGTTATAGTGTTTGATATGATAATTAGATTATATTCTTATCGAGCAATACCTTCCTGACACTCTGATTATATTCCCCTCTTTACGGTTTCATCAATATAAAATAACTTCACATTTGAGCCACATTCTGTGACGGCTTTGTATTCATCCACGTAGCATATACTTATTACTTATCAACTTATATAATTGCTCTTTTATTTCCATTATAAATATGCAATAATGCAGACAATTAAGAACTGAATGAATTCATTTTTCAAATTTGAATCGAAAGCAAATTTACTTTAATAGGAGGTAATAGCAAATGGACATCAATACGACCAAAAAGCTGAACAATGGAGTAGAAATCCCATATTTAGGGTTTGGAACGCTACGCAGTAAAGATAACGAGGAGACCGTTAATGCCGTGCGTTGGGCTATTCAGGCAGGGTATCGGCACATTGATACCGCAGCAGGCTATGGGAACGAGAAAAGCGTTGGACAAGGAATTCGAGACAGCGGGGTTGATCGCAAACGGGTGTTTGTGACTACGAAACTTAAGCCAGACGACGATATGCTTCCGTGGGCCCAAATGAAGGCATTCGACAAAAGCTTGAATCTTCTGAAGTTGGATTACATTGACCTGTATCTGATTCATTGGCCGGTTGCCGGGAAAACCCTGGAAGCATGGAAAGGTTTGGAAGAGATCTACAATTCTGGACGAGCGCGGGCAATTGGAGTGTGTAACTTTACAGAACGTCATTTAGTTGAATTATTTCGCAATGCCAAAATTAAACCGGCAATCAACCAGATTGAGTTGCATCCACATCTGTCACTGCAATTATTAGTGGCATATTGTGAGAAACAAGGAATTGCATGCGAAGCATGGAGCCCTCTTGGAGGAGACGGTGGCAAATTGCTGGATGATCCGGTGCTGCAAAAGATCGCCGAAAAATATGGTAAATCTGTGGCTCAAGTGATTCTGCGTTGGGATTTACAAAAAGGTATAATCACAATACCCAAATCGATTCATCAAGCGCGGGTTGTCGCTAACGCCAATCTTTACGACTTCGAATTAAGCGCGAATGACATCAAAGCCATTGATGACCTCGATCGTGAACCCAAGCGCTTCGGACGAGATCCTAATTCAATGAGTTTCTAAGTGTCGATCTTAAGCATAGAACAATTGAATAATAAATCAAGAAGCATCTGTTCATACGATATTATTTGTGGAGTACTTTGGCTATTGGTTCGGATCGTTTGACACTGGGATCCCCGAACCAACCGGGAAGACCCAGGGTTAAAAAATTTGTCGACAAGATTGCATGTCATGACAAGTTTAAAGACTAAGCGATGTGTGACGCGAATTATCGACTCGAAGTCGACACATTATGAACTGGTACAGGAGATCCCAACTAATCCCTAAAGGAGGCATGATGGAAAGAAAAATCGCTTGGTGGGATAAACTTGGTAAACCCCAGTATGGGGGTGAAATGTCCCTGCGAATCAATAGTAATATTACAAATTATGACCCGTATGTCGGTGGCCATCATTTCCAGGTATACTCGGCATGGATGGAGCAACTGCATACTGACGATTGGACAACAGACCCGGCAATCTACGAATACAAAATAGGTTTTCCTCCTAATCAATTTGTGAAAGGGGAATTAGCCGAAAGTTGGGAGTTTCCAGATCCAAGCACCTGCATTATTCACTTGCGGAAAGGAATCCACTGGCAAGATATACCACCGGTAAATGGCCGCGAGTTTGTTGCTGATGATGTAGCTTATCATTATCATCGGATGTATGGAATAGGCAGCGGTTTTACAAAACCTGCCCCCGGTCATGTAACATATACATCATTCAAAAACCTGATATCCGTGACCGCCATAGATAAGTATACAGCTGTATTTAAATGGAAGACGCACAGCATAGAGTTCATTATGCAGTCCTTTGTGGGCAATCATAGCCCTGTGCAGTGTATCGAAGCGCCTGAGGCTGTACAAAAATGGAAGGAACTCAATGATTGGCATCGCGCGATTGGCACCGGAGCATTTATTTTGCAGGAATATCTTCCTGGCAGTTCGGCAACCCTGGTGAAGAATCCCAACTATTGGGGTCATGACGAGCGTTACCCAGAGAACAAACTTCCCTATGTAAACAAATTAAAGTTTCTAGTAATACCCGACGATTCTGAGGCCATGGAAGCAATGCGTGGTGGTAAAATTGACGTCATCGAAGGACTCTCGTTTCAGCAAGCTCAGGCAATGCAAAAAACGAATCCTGAATTGAAACAATTTACAAGACCGAGAGTCGCTTGTGGAACTATTGACCCGAGAAACGACAGACCGCCTTTTAATGACATCCGCGTTAGAAAAGCTATGCAAATGGCAATCGACTTGTCCGCCATCGTCGGTACTTACTACGGTGGTTTCGCCAATCCTTACCCTCAGACGTTAACATCAAGCCTGATGAAAGAATGGGGTTTCCCTTATGGGAATTGGCCATCAGATTTAAAGGACGAATATGCATATAATCCTTCGGTGGCCAAGAAACTGCTGGCCGATGCCGGCTTTCCCAATGGATTCAAGACGAATGTAATAGCTAATGCAGCACAGCCTGCAGACATCCTCATGCGGATCAAATACTACTTTGCGGCGGTTGGAATTGATATGGAGATTAAAACAATGGACAGTGTTTCTTATGCTGCTAACTTGACGAACCGGATATATGACCAGATGGTCGATAATACTAACGAGGGAACGCTCGGCATGGTTAATGAACCCCTTTATCATCTTCAAAGATTTCAGACGGGATTTAAAGCGAACTGCCCATTAGTTAGCGACCCCGTTTTTGACGCCTTTTATCCTAAAGCCATTGCATCTACCAGCGAAGATCAGTTAAAGACTGTGTTAAAAAAGGCGAATGAGCGAGTCGCACGACAACATTACGCCATATCCCTGGTACAACCATATCTTTTCGGTTTTACACAGCCATGGCTTAAGGGTTATACCGGTCAATTCGGCGCGCAGCCTAACCATAACCAATTATTGTCATTTTATTTGGCCCGATTCTGGATAGACCAGAACTTGAAGAAAGCCATGATGGCCCTTATTGCCTGAATTCTAATTCAATATGGCCATCATTATACACGTGGACTGCTTTTAGAATCATCTGCAACTGTGCTTTCTGCTGGCGGACATCCAAGATCTCAAATGCCTCGACAAACTTCTTTATCGACTGGGGTAACGCGTCAGCCAAGTTTGTCCTGGCTCGCGCTTCTTCTGTCCAATCTTTAAGTTCCTTTTTTCGGGCTTCTAAATTAGATACCTCAACGCGTGCTGCTTGGTTAGCCTTGGCGAATTCCTGCTCGTTTAAAATCTTACGTTTCAAGAGGTCGTCAAGCCTTGTCATGAACTGAGCTTCTGAATTCGCCAGTCGCTTTTCCACATCGCGCAGTTCTGCCTCGCGGCGCTCCAGTTCTTTCTGGTCAATTGCCGCCAGATGTTCCTTAACTAGTAGCGGGTCTGAAAACTGCCCGAGGTATTCTATTACCGCTTTCTCCAATTTGGGAGCGGAATGGCCGTTATAAATGGAGCACAACTCTCGCGAACGCATTGCATGAGAACAATAATAGTTACGGTAATGTTTTCCTTTGTGGGCATATCCTGCTTTCCCCACCATAGGACCCCCACAGTGACCGCAACGGGCGATACCACCCAATAAATACACACTCGAATGGGCTCTGCCTCTGGGTGACTCCCTCCTGATATTCAACCGCTCCTGGAGTATTTCCCATTCCTCCTGAGAGAGGATTGATGGGAAGAAGTTGGCCACTTCTACCAGCTCGGTGTGCGGATTCCCTTTCCTCGGCTTTCTGCCATAAACTAGTTTACCGGAGATAGCCGGGTTAGTAAGAATGTTTTGCACGGTGAAAGCGGCAAAAGGTCGACCGCCACGAGCGCGGTAACCCATTGACGTTATCTTATCCCCTATAGCCTTATAGCCCAGATTCTCTTCCACTGCCAGGCGGCACATCTCCTGCACTGCCGGTTCTTCATCGGGATTCAGTTCCCAGCGCACACTAACCTTGCCCTCATTTATCGCTCGTATCGGCCTTAGTCCGTACGGAGGTCTGGCAGCATGAACACCTTTGGATACGGCTCTGCCCATATTAGCTCTCACCCTTAATGAAGTGCGATGACTCTCAGCGCC
>Ga0326728_10018577_pt1 | contig 13674 bp, 17 predicted proteins | sample MB3enrmetagenome_FD_207602 | JGI IMG/M metagenome (GOLD analysis project Ga0326728, IMG submission 207602) | Lab enriched peat soil microbial communities from McLean, Ithaca, NY, United States - MB31MN | ecosystem: Environmental > Terrestrial > Soil > Wetlands > Peat | place: USA: New York... | reverse complement strand
GTCTAAGCCCTCTCACAACCAAACAGAGGCTAGGAACAGCGCCAGAATGGGTTTACCCATTAAACAGCAAAAAGACTGCCGTCCAACTGTAGCGTGTCCACCAGCTCTGCGAATAGCACATCACCCTCTAACTCGGTGGCCTCAGCGGTTAGCAGGTTTGTTAGCGTGTTGCACCATTACGACCCAAACGTTTTTCAAACAGAGAGCTTTCAAACATTTGAGAGAATTATCGGTTTTAGATGATAACACAAGAAATTGCTAGCAAGATTAGGGGCTTGAGTAGTACTAAGAAGCCCATACTTATTGGTATTGAGGGGTTTGGTGGTTCGGGTAAATCAACTTTAGCTGAAAAACTAAAACAGTTATTGCCCAACGCAAAGACGATAAAGATTGACGCATTTATTCTGAAAGAACCAGCTCAAAATGCTGAGCCTTGGGAACAGGTTTTTGATAGGAAGCGACTTGAAAAGCAAGTGCTTGAGCCAGCAAGCCACAATCAGGATGTTAGCTACCAGAGGCTAGAATGGGCAGAAAACACTTTAAGCCCAAGCATTGAGCTGCCAAAGGCAGACTATCTAATCATTGACGGTATATCGTCCTACCATCCCGAAATTGAGCATTACTATGACTTTAAGATTTGGGTCAATGCACCAATAGAGGTTGCAAAACAAAGGGGCCACCAGCGTGATAGCGATAACGAAAATGCAGTGTTATGGGATAAGTGGGCACAGTGTGATTTAGACTATCAGGAAAAATATCATCCTGAGCAAAAGGCAGATTTTATTGTAGATAATGGCGAGCAGCAAGATGAGCAAACAAGATTTACAAAGTAGTGTGGAGCTTTTTGCTTGGACTGCCCGTGAGCTACCAATACGATTTTTAGGTGATGAGCTGCTAAAGACAGTTTGCCAACCTGTCGGAAAACAGGAGTTTGCGACAAACGATGTTAAGAAAATTGCCGACGAACTGTTAGCCGTTTTGACCAAATACCGTGAACATACAGGTATGGGGCGAGGCTTGGCTGCAAACCAAATTGGTTATAACAAGCGAATGGTAGCCGTGTGGCTTGACCAAAAGCCAGAGGTGTTTTGCAATCCTGAAGTAGTCAGTAGCGATGGACTAGGTAGCTACTGGGAAAGCTGTATATCATCGGGAGCATTGCTAGTTGGCGAGGTTTATAGGGAGTGGACAGCTAATTTTCGGTATTGTGACACAAGCGGCAAGGAACACATCTTTGAGGCTGATGAAAAGCAAACCCGTGTACTGCTTCACGAAATAGACCACCTTGATGGAATTACCTGTAATGAAAAATATCAGGCTAAAACCGAAAAGATAGTAACTGGTGGCAAAGAAGAAATACTAGGTTTCAAGTTCAAACAAATCGCCTGACAGTTCGAATATTTCAACCAAGTTCTTTAGTTTATAATCATTAACAGCAGTGATAGCAGATGTTTGAAATGCGTCAACTATCTTGCACCAAGCATAAGCACTTTGACCTCAGTATTTTGGGGTATTTTTTATTGCTCATGCTTGCCCTCATCTCATATAGTGGTGTAAAATCAAAGAATGTCTAAAGTTGAAAATTCAGGAGTAAAAAATAAAGCAGAACATCTAGCCAGTTGTGTGCTTACTATAGGCTTACTGTCCGGAGCTGGTTATGGCATATTCGAAGGGCTTGACGCAGTTGGCCATGCCGTTATTGGTAGCTACGGGCCAGAGGTTCCCGAACAAACGGCCAGAGCTGAAGCCGTTGCCCACTATGATCAAGCCTTTAGGGCAGCAAGCCCTGCAGGTAAATTTATCATAGAATATTTACGCAAAACCGCGAGTAGTATTACACAATATCCTGAAGCTAATGGTTTTATGGGCACGATTGTCGATGGTAATGTATGGCAAATTAATTTTAATAATGGGTGCTTGTACGATACAGCCTATGATATTGCGGGTGGAGCAATTCATGCATCTATAAGTGGACTATTTACTCAAGGTAGCGCCTCTGGAAATATACCAACAGCTGCTGCATTTGCAGAAATTAATCCGAACAATCCGAACGAATTAATTGTTGAATCCGGTAACAGTGATCCCGTTAATCTAGTATTTACCGGGCTTAATCATGGAGATTCGCTAACCCCCGCAAACTCCCAAACATCAAACATATTAAAAACTTACGGTTGCAAAGAGGGAGTGATAGGTGTTGGTGTTGTCAACACTTACAACAATTAGTAGTATATTAACGAACAGTTTTTTCTGCAGTAACATATCAACTGTGGGGCAAGCATAAGCAATATGATCTCGTATCTTAATGATAATAGTAGAACATACTAGGGGTAGTCTTGGATAAAACTGGTAGTATGATTTTACTTTTTCTTGTTATACTGGCTTTATGAGCGAAGATGAATTCACCCGATTATTTAAATACATGGCTGAACGTTTTGATAAAGTTGATAAAGAGCTAGAAGAAAAAGCTAATAAGACTGATATTCATCGAGTTTACGATTTGCTTGACAAAGTAATTAAACAACAAGAAATTGACAATGATGAGCGCCTTGTAATGGGATATCAACTAGAAAGATTAGATCGTTGGGTTCATGAAGTTGCCAGGAAAATAGGCTATGAGCTTGCTGTTTAACTTAGGTAGTCTTTTGCCCCCAACTGTTAATTAAATACCCCATCAGGTAATCCACTAGTTCTACTAGTGTGACTTGCAAAGGTTTGACCGTTCCTTAGCCTCCCAATAAAACAATAAGCCTGCCGGTCGATCCGGCAAGGCTTATTGCACTATAGTACGTGTTGTATGGTTGCCCCCCTGGAAAGGGAAAAACCATATGTCATAGTACTATCACAGTCTGGCACACTCCAAGTGGGAGCTTGACATATCGCTCAGTAAGAGTGTAAGCCCCGACTCTAACTAAATACTCTTGATAAGACTACTCCAAAATCTTCCTCCAGCGAATTGTTTCGTGCCTAATAAGGTGTAAACTTTTGCCCACTTGCTGTACCATTTTTCAAACAGTATCATTTCTAACAAAATGACTTGCAACCCATATAGTAGTATGTATAATAATATGTATGGGCTTTGAATGGAACGATAGCAAGAATGCCATAAATATAAGTAAGCACGGTTTATCATTCTACGAAGCTCAGGAAGCATTCTTTGATGAAAGCAGAGTTATCTTAGTAGATCAAGTCCATTCATCAGAAGAAAAAAGATATTTTTGTATCGGCAAAACTACCAATGGTGGTATTGCCACAGTAAGGTTTACTAGAAGGAACGGCCATATTCGCATCATTGGTGCTGGATATTGGCGGAAAGGAAAGAAAATATATGAGCAACACAATTAACTACACTGACGCGCCAGCAGATATAGATCAGTCTCTAGACAATGCAGCTGTCGTTAGTGATTTATTGCCGTCTCCCAAGGAACTTATCAAGAGGGCAGAAAAGGAAAAGATTACCATTGCAGTAGATAAACACAGCTTAGACCTTTTCAAGCAATACGCTAAAAAGCACAATACCAAATATCAACCCATGATGAATGGTGTGCTTAGTTCCTATGCAGATAACTTCCTACACAGATAGGAAAATGGGCTATGAGCTTGCTGTTTAACTTAGGCAGTCTTTTGCCCCCAACTGTTAATTAAATTCCCTGATAACTCTAAGCTACTAGTCAATTCAGTTAATTCATAATCCTCTTCTAGCTCAACAGATTTTGTTAGAAGCACGTCAACTGCAGGGCACCAAGTACTATGAACCCAGTAAATATTAGGCCGTTTTTTATACTTTGGTATACTCAGCGTATGGTCAGAATTACGATAGTTGATAAAAATGATAACGTTATAGGCTCTGAGGAACGAGATACTGTTAGGGAGAAAGGCTTAATTCATCGAATAGTTAGAATATTTGTATTAGATGGCGAAGGCAAAGTACTGCTGCATAAGAGAAATGAACAATTAAAAGATAACCCAGGTAAGTGGGATCAGTCTGCTGGAGGCCATGTTGATGAGGGTGAAGATTATTTAATTGCAGCTAAGCGTGAGACATCTGAAGAGCTAGGCATTAAAATTGATGATTTTATAAGCTTGGGGAAGTTCTACATTGAACGCCCTGCTCCAGGTGGTACAGTACGAAGATTTCAGACAGTTTATAAATGCAAATGGGATAATCCCGTGAAGTATGACAAGTCTGAAATAGCTGAAATTAAATGGTTTACCATTAAAGAGGTTGATGATTGGTTAAAAGCATCTCCGGAAAACTTTACGAAAAACTTTGCATCAGCCTTTTCATTATTAAAGCAAACCTTATAATATCTATGTAACTCGCGTCTATTATTTCTCAATCAAGTCACCAGATAACTCAAGAGTATTAACCAAATAGTTTAGGTTATCATCATCTTCCAACTCAATAGATTTCGTTAGAAGTACGTCAACCATGGGGCACCAAGCATAAGCACTATGGCTTCTGTAAAATGAGGCCATTTTTAATTACCCGTACTACTACTGTAGAATGGGGATTATATGATGGATAAGTTAGATACAAAAAGCTTTCCGATGCCTACAAAAGCCAGTCGGTTATTAATAGGTATGGTTAAGCCTTATAAGACTAGAACTTTTTTATTTTTCTTTTTGACGTTTTTAGGTATTGCCGCATGGACAGCTTCACCTGTAGCAATAAGTCTAATAATTACCAGACTCAGTAAAACCCCCCACCTTACTTCATATATATGGTGGTTAGTTGTACTGTATTTTGTATTACGACTGGTGGACGAAGTTTCGTGGCGTGTTGGAGAATTTATTATGAGAACCTATAAACCAGCCATGATAGAACGAATTAGGACGATGCTGTTTAGGACTACACTAGAAAAACCGCACTCGTTCTACGTTAATTCTAGCAGTGGACAAATTGGGCATTGGATTAACCAAACAACAAGCACGGCCAACGAATTTGTCGACACTACAATCTGGAATGTTTGGGGGCTTACAGTTGGATTAATTATATCTGCCTTCTTTTTATTCTCAATCCACTGGTCTATTGGTTTGCTTTTTTCCGGTTGGCTTATTTTATTGTTTGTCTTTTCCACCAGACGTGGTAAAAAATTTGGCCAACTTGTAGCAGTTCAAAGCGACGAGACCAGTAAGGCTTCGGGCATTGTGGTTGACTCAATCAGTAACCACGTTAGTGTTCGCGTCTTTAATGCCAGGCAAAGAGAACTAGGTTTACTCGGGCATCAACAAGGAAAAATTATAGACAGTTGGAAAAAGTCATGGTGGCAAAACTTAGTGACAAATATTGTTAAAGGCCAAAGCGCCGCAATCATAAGTGGCATAGCACTAGCCTTAGTGTTATATTTGTTCTCTAGAGGCGAAGTACCTATCGGGGGGCTGGTGCTGTTTATTGCTTACTTTGGCGGAGCAAGCAGTAGTCTGTGGGCACTAGCCTGGTCGCTTGACTCGTATTATAGAAACTTCGGCACAATACAAAATGCCTTGGACGGGCTTAATTCACTGAATGAAAAAACAGGCGATCTCGTTTCTGCCGACGAACTACCAACTGAGTTATCCTTGACACTCGAAAATCTAAGTTTTGCATATCCCGACCTTCCTGATGAAAAAGTCTTAGATTCAATTAATTTATCAATTCCTAATGGCCAGAAGATAGGCGTGGTTGGTCATAGCGGTGCAGGCAAATCTACTCTAGTTGGGCTATTGCTTGGTTTTTATGAACCTACAGAGGGCAAAATATTAGTTAATGGCATCGATATAACAACTAAAGACCCGTCGTTTATGCGTTCAATAAGTTCTTTTGTTCCGCAAGACACTAACCTGTTCAACAGAACCGTTAAGGAAAATGTAATTTATGCTTCGCCCGACTCAACCAACGAACAACTAACTAAAGCGCTAAAGCAAGCTGAGGCATATGATTTCATACAAAAGTTACCAAAAGGACTCGACACAATTATCGGCGAAAGAGGAGTAAAACTATCTGGTGGCCAGAGACAAAGAATAGCCATTGCCAGGGCAATTTTAAAGAACTCTCCCCTTCTGCTTTTAGATGAAGCAACCAGTGCACTTGATAGTGTAAGTGAACAGGCAATTCAAAAATCTCTTCAAACATTAATGCAAAATCGAACCGCGCTTGTTATTGCCCATAGGTTATCAACGCTTAAACATCTAGATAGAATAATAGTTATTGACGGTGGGAAAATAGTAGAACAAGGGAATCATGAGGAGTTAATAAAACTAAATAGAATTTATGCAGACCTTTGGAAACGTCAAAAAGATGGTTTTATAGTCGAGTGATCAGCATCTGTTTTTTTATGTTAACTATTAAATTGACTAACTAAATTAGGTTGCCAGTCAACCTAAAATTATGTTACCATTCAGCCCTTAAAAAGCACCACTTCTTCACCACTTAGCAAACTCTTAATTGTCTCTAGTACATTCAGATCCTGTTTCTTGGCAGTCTCTATGACGGATAACAGTAGGGCGTGACGATCAGCCCCGCGGTTGCTGCGTAAACAGCCACTGACTTTTTGTTTGGTTTTAGCAGGGCGGACCGCTCTTTCTGAGCCGTTGTTGTCTGGCGGTATATCTGGGTCACCCATAAAGTACAGTATCTTGTCTTTATGTTTCCTAAACCTATTCTGGAGTTTTTTCGCTGCCTTGCTAGTTAATGGCCCCTCTATCATATTCTCCAGTTGTCTTGAGTAGTCAGCCTGGATAGATTGACGCAGCAGAGGATCAAATCCTTCGGCCCAAGAATGATCCCTGGCTCTTTGAGAGCAAAGTAGTAGTCTTTGCATTCTGTAAGCCCAGGCCTCACCGCCAAGCTTGGAGTCTATGATGAACTGTAGATCCCTAAGTAAATGAGCATGGCATAATTGATGAGCCAGTGCTTTTGTCAGGTTCCGGGCACCCAGACAGTCATGGATTAATACCCCTAGGAAGCTCTCACCAAAATGATCTTTAACTGTCTGGTAATCACGCTTAAGGGATACGACGTAATAACTAGCTTCGGCATTCTGCCATATCCATTGCCAGATTCTCTTGCCGGCTACTCTAACTCCGGTTTCATCACTGCCTACCCATTTGCTGGAATGAAGAAAGGCCAGAATCTTTTTGGCAACAGGAACAGCCGCTACGGCTGCTTTCTCCAGCTTGTTGGCAATGGTACCAACTGACAGGGGGAAGTTGAAGATGTCTCTACTGACAATGCCTAAGCGTTCATAAGGTATATGATGAGCAGTATTAAGATAGACCAGAAAACTGCTGGCGTTAGGACCAATCTGTATACCACCATCCTGTGGAGTAATACCTTCCGGCAAACTACCGATAGTTGTATGGCCGCAGACACAGGTACGAGAAAATAGTTGGTACTCAGTAATAATTGGAACAATGGGTGGAATATCTTTAACTTGGGTAACACTCTCTAGCTGCTGAAGTGAATTTTCATCAAGCAATGCCCCACAGTTTTCACAGTCAGTAGGAACACACTCTTCCTTCCTGTCAGGATTATCTACTGGCTGCAATGTAACGCCTTTATGCCCTGGTTGACCACCTGGCTTTTTACCGGAGGGTTTACGGGAGTTGTTATGCTTACGATCTACAGAAGGCATATCACTGGAGGGTGGCTTGGAACTGTTATTACTGTTCTTCTGAAGAGTAGCTACTTGGATAGACAACTTCTTAACCAGATCAATGAGCTCTACAACGGTATCAATAAGCTGGTCCTTACTAAAAGACTCAAGGGAACTACGATCCAAATCTAGAATATTTGTTTTTGGCATTTACCATTAAATGCTAATGCTACGTTTGCATAAATGCAAATTTCAGGGGATCAATTAGGGGCTGAATGGTAACCTCGAAAAGACCACTCTAATATTTTTCTCCAACGGATTATCTCATCTCCAATAAAGTGTAAACTTATTCCCACTTGCTGCACCAAGCATAAACACTATGACCTCAGTAATTCTGAGGTCTTTTTATTACTAACGCTTGAATATCGAACAGGGCAAGAATAAGCTAATTATCAATGAATGTGGTTAGGAACATCTCAGAGATAGAAGACTTTGATGCTATTGCCAACGACTTTTCTGTACTTCTTGGCGACGCAAGCAACACAGACATAGTACTTGAATTTCCTGCAACTGTCACAAGATATAGCGGCGACGTCGGAGAAGTTACCCGAAACTTAGTTGACACCAAAGCTAACTGTCAGACAGGTGTGCGACAGCAGTTTGTGGCATTCTCAGGCGCGAGAGCAGTCGGCATGTCTGTCGTGCGTCTCATAGACAACGTACCCGATGGAGTTGATACTACTTGGCCTAATGTTTCTGGATTTGTTTGTAACCCCTACAGACACCAAGGAATCGGTAGCCTTTCTTTGCTTACTAGAATGAGCGTAGTGGATAGACAATTTAACGGCAATGCCTGGACGCAAGTTAAAAAGGCTAACGTATATTCACATCGCATGGTGACAAATGCTGGTTTCTTAGTAATTAGCGAGAATTCAGAACATGTTATCTATGCCTATCGCTCAGTAAGAGTGTAAGCCTCGCCTCTTACTAACTAAATACTCTTGATAAGGCTCCTCCAAAATCTTCCTCCAGCGAACTATTTCATGCCTAATAAGGTGTAAACTTTTGCCCACCTGCCGCACTAAGCATAAGCATTTTGACCTCAGTAAAATGAGGCCATTTTTTAAATTTTTTGTTATCATTTATAGAATAAAGTTAAACATTGAGTTTGAATACATGGTCATATATAGAGCTAACCCTGAGCTAGATGAAGTTGCGCTTATTTTTGATGACGGGCCAAACCCTCAAGTTACACCTAAACTTCTTGATGTTTTAAAAGACAAGCAAGTTTATGCTAACTTTTTCTTGATTGGAGCTAGAGCAGAAGAGTATCCTGAAATTGCCAGGCTAATATTAAAAGACGGTCATGAAATTGGAAACCATACTTATACTCATAAACGGCTAACACGAATACTAAAGGAAAAGGGCGAGCTGGCGGTAAAAGATGAAATTGAAAAAGGGGCTTTAGCAATAAAAGAAGCAGCTGACTTAAATGACTCAGACATCAGATTTTTAAGACCTCCTTATCTGGATTGGAACGAAGAAGTTGCAAAAATAGCAGCTTCACTTTATGAAGACAGAATAGTTATGTCAGGGTTGGCTGTTGGGGACTATGATTGGGGGATTAGCCACTACTGGGATGATACAGGCAGGGCTGCTATTACCACACAGTCTAAAAGGATTATAAAAGCATGGCATGATGAAATGAAGAAAGGAACGCTTTTAGGTTTTCATGATGGCTCTGAACACAATTTGGAGGGCAATGCTTATTATGAGACGTGGGTGAACCGAGCTTTACCGACCCTGGAAGCTATTCCTCAAATTATAGATTACATAAAGAGCAAGGGCTTTACTATTAAAAGACTCAGCGAAATGAAACTTGTGTTTGAGGATAGTAACATATAAACAACTAACCGATTACGCAAAGCAGGAAAGTAAATCTATCAACACTCTACTTAATGCTTCTCGACGGCAAACAATACCGTCTTTCCGAGAAAAAGGGGTTTGGAAACTAGGAGTCTGATCTTGGGGTTCAGTCGTTGAACTCTCTCGCACAAAGATGAAGCCAAGCTAAAAGGTGTTCGAAAGAGAGTTCTTCAAGTATACCACGACCTATCCAGATGTTTTTGCCTAGATAATCTTTTCGGTTTTATTAAAGCTATAGTTGGTCGTTTACTCTTATTGTGTAGTACCCTAAGATAGTCACTATGAGAGTTATAATCAAGCGATTGGATAAATCGTTGCCATTACCTGAGTTTGACGAATCAGACCCCAAAACCAGCAAACGCTACAGTAAAAGCCAAGTTGCTAGCTTTGATTTATTTTGTCGTGAGAGCACTATCATTCAACCCCATGAGCTAGGTATTGTTGGGGTCAATAACGTTATCCAAACGCCACCCGGCTGTTTTCTGTTATTGTCAGCTAGAAGCAGTACGTCTTGGAAAAAGGGACTTATGTTAGCTAACGGGGTGGGCATAGTAGATCCTTTCTATAGTGGTGATGATGACGAGCTAAAGATCCAGCTCTATAACATTACCGATAAGCCTGTTGAGGTAAAGAAAGGCGAATCATTAGCCCAGGGGGTGATTGTACGCTTTGAAACAGTGGAATGGGAAGAGGTTGAAGCAATGGGTATTGATGGGCATGGCGGCTATAAAACTTATTAAGCAGCAGGCATAAAACTTGTTTTACTAACGCAATAAATTGAATTTATGATGACAAGACAAACTACTCAGATGACACGGAAGGGCTAAATAATTATGGGACATGCTAGCGAAAAACCTATAAAGTCTTTCAGGGGCGAGACGCCTGATATGACTGGCTGGAGCCAGATACAACCAAGTATGGACGCGCCACCGATACAATTTGGGCATAATGGTTGGTACTGCTTGGCAGAAGTGAATGGCGATGGACGTTCTTGGCGTGTGTCTGCTTGGCATGACCAAACTGGTCAAGCGGAACCAGTTTACCGAGGGTTCAAAAAATGCAGGTTATATGAAAAATGGGATGAGGTTGAGCAAGTTAATAAGTTTTTTTGTACCCGAACTACCGTAAGTGGCAGGCAGGAAACTATATTAAAAGCTGCAGTAGTAGCCGGATCGGTCGTTGCCTTGACCGGCTTGGCTATCTGGGCAGCTCATAGGCATGGACGAACAGTGGAATAACTCATAAATGTGTTTATGCGTTTTATAATAAGAAAAACGTAACGTTTATGTTAATATTTTATAAGGTCATTTAAAAAAGGAATATATTATGAGACAAATCGATTTCAAATATAAAACAAGTGGTGACATAACAAAAATGGATGGGACGCCTATTCCTCCAGATGAGCCGTTGGTACTATTCCGTGCTAAGGATAAGCTATTGCCGGCACTGCTAGTTCAGTATAGGCAGCTTTGCCAAGATGCTGGTAGCCCTCAACAGCAAGTAGAAGCTGTCGATGAACTCATTAAGAGCGTCGAGACCTGGCAGGAGCAGAACCAAGACAAAGTCAAAATTCCTGATTAGTCGTCTCTCTATGAACACGTTCTACATAGTACGGCATGGTGAAACTGAAAATAATGTAGCACGGCGTCTTTCGGGGTGGGTAGACACACCGCTTACTAAGGTGGGCTTGAAGCCAACGAAAAAAATAATTAAAAAGTTGGCAGGCGTGCATATAGATTTAATATATTCGAGTGATTTAGGGCGGGCTTTTATTACTGCCTATACGATTACTCGTGGGTTAAACTTTACTGAAGAAATACACAGACTTCCTGGTTTACGGGAAGTTAACTATGGCGATGCCGCAAACATGAAAAGGGCTAAGGCGTATAAGTTATATCCGGGATTGGATAGTGACACATACTATAATCCGCCAAATGGCGAATCACTTGATCATATGCAAAAACGGGTATTTCAAACAATCAATGCATTGAACAACAGACACTCAAATTCAACAATACTACTAGTCTCTCACTCTGGCATAATTGCTGCACTTAAGTCGAGCTATATTGGCCAAGATTTTGGTGAACATAATATTAGCGAACCTTATCCATTTGATTTTATTGGGTTGTTCACGTTTGGAGATAACGAAGTTACCTCGTTTGGCAAAGTTAAATAATTAATCGTCTACGTTTTTGCAAGTATCGTTAGCTAGTACTACGCTTGGATCTGCCGTAAAGTTCCATCCGTAGTATAAATAGGAAATCTGATAACTAGTCTCTTCAATTGTATTGCTGACATTGGCGCTGACATCAGCACAAAGAGTTGTCTGTACTTGGGATGAGGCTGCACTATAACCTAGAGTCATGACTTTGGGCTCCAGGGCCGCTAGAGCCTGCCACGCCAGTATATTTATATCATTGTTAGCACAAGTTATTGGTCCCGGGTCTCCGGTGCTTGAAAAGGTTAGAGTCTGGCTACACTCAGGCACCTTAGATGGGACGGTTGCCGGAGAGAGCACGGCATATTGGTTGGTGGTAGATGTAGTTGAGCTGGTCGTGCTATTTGTAGATGAAGTACTAGTGCTGGTTGTGGCGTGTCTGTGTGTTACAAAATGTACTGTAAATAACAGAGCTATTATCGCCACAATTATAATTATTACTTCAAATATAGTGAAGCCTGAAGTCTTGTTTTGCAGTTTGTTTACCCGTGCCATTATTATCTCAACTACTTAACTATCAGAGTACCAATTGCTTAAAAGTACAGCTATATTGTAAATCTTGTTATCTATACATGCGTAATGACCGTGGTGCCAATAGGAGCCCATTCGTAAACCCATTCAGCTGGTGATACCAGACCATCAGCTGATGCGATCTGTGGTGTGATTTGAAGGCCGACACAACCATGCGAACTGTTGATATTACCAAAGTAATTAGCTGGCCGCCAGTAGTTGCCGTGAACGGCGTCACCAGAATGATCAAAGTAATTAATCCACGGTACGTTAGGTTGGTAATATTTAGTGCCGTTCGGATTGTATCCGCTCATGTTCTGGACAGGTAATTTCTCCCATATATGGAACTCGCCAATTGGGGTTGGGGTGGCGGGGGCGCCAGCTGTTACGAGAAAGGTATTGGCCAACTGCCCGTTATCGAAAGCATACATTCGTTTGGTGGTTACATTAACATCAAGTAGTTTGCCGAATGAAGCCAGAGGGGATACTTGAGATGGGGCTGGAACCAGCAAAGCGCTAAATTGAAGACCTTTTCCTGAAAGAAGATTTTTAGCGCCTGAACTTATTTGGCTGGCAAGAGCATTAGGGCTAGCTAATTGTGCCCCATTGGTGCCGGGCAATATGGTTACTGGCGTGCCGGCTTCATCTGCTACAACTGAATTAACAGGGGCGACAACATACTGGTTGACTAGTTGGTTGATACTGTTACTGAGAGTAGTAGTATCAACCTCTATTAAGTCTTCTGTTTTTGTGTTGTTCTCAGCGACTTGTATCCAGCTGTTGATGGTGGCGCTGTTAACGGTTATAGCTGGGTTGTCCCCCACTGTTACTGTTACTGGTTGTGAAATGATTGAATGGATTTTGTTGATTGCTTGACCGGCAGGGAGTTCTAATGTCAAAGCATTTTTAGCAATAGCTTTACCGTCTATTGTAATTGGCGGCTGGCTTACGTTTCTAGCAAAGCTTGAGACCCGACTGAACAAGTGTGTATACCAATATGGGGCTACTGCTTGGCTGCTAATACCCGCAGTCAAGATTAGCAGTAACGTCAGAACGGCAACCTTATTGCGGTTAATAAAATGCAGCCAGCTCCAGGTGCGCCAATCTATACAAAAACTAAATGGATTTTCTGGCCGATAATCTTCGTAATTAAAAGCATAAGGTCTAGTAACAGACGCCGCCGGTGTGGCAGCTGGCGTCAAAGTTAACTGTTTGATTTTAGGTTTGGGTTTGCTTATTACAAAATCATTACCTATCCCCGCGGTAAATACATACGCACGCCCCATTGTTTTTGTCTCCTAATTTTTAATATTGCTGTGTCTCTTTTTTTGTACAGTTACTATTTATTATACATAGCATTAGCGGATTGTAAATACTTATGTTTGTACTTATTCAGTTCTCACTAAACAACCCCGTAGGTTGTTTAGTCAGCATGTTAGCTAGGGT
>Ga0326728_10018576_pt1 | contig 13674 bp, 13 predicted proteins | sample MB3enrmetagenome_FD_207602 | JGI IMG/M metagenome (GOLD analysis project Ga0326728, IMG submission 207602) | Lab enriched peat soil microbial communities from McLean, Ithaca, NY, United States - MB31MN | ecosystem: Environmental > Terrestrial > Soil > Wetlands > Peat | place: USA: New York... | reverse complement strand
CCTGCGTGTGAGACCCTCACCTGGCAGAAAAGAAGGAGGGGCACTAGCAGAGCGGCAGGCACGGCACACCTTATTTTCACAGACGTCTCCTTTTTCACGATGACACCCATGTGGATAAGGATCATGCCTGGCCGTAAAAGACCCGGCGACGCTCTTTCGAAGGACCGGACCCAAAACTGGTCTCCCTTTCGCAGAGGTTTTCCAGGACCGCACATTATGGGGGTAACCGTCTCGCGTTGCACCATATCCATATAAACGGGTACGGATATAGAATTTAAACCGACCGTTATGATCGGGTAAACATATCTTTCGTGTAAAAACCCTTATCTTTCGTGGCCTCTTTCGTGTTTTCTTTCGTGGCCGTGATGAGTGGCGAGGGCCTATTCGACCCATTCGGCCTATAAAACCTCTCAAAGAGCTGCCGACTCCCCCTCCCCTCTCCTCTCTCCACCGCCCTCCTTGACTTCACCCCTTCCAGGGTACACACTCTTCCCATAAACCCCTATGGACTTCTTGTCTGACGCACTCTTTTTGTCGCGACTTCAGTTCGCCGCGACCATCATGTTCCACATCATCTTCCCCACGGCAACGATCGGTCTCGGCCTCTACCTCGTCATCGCGGAAACCCTCTGGCTCGTCACGAAGGAAGAGGTCTACTACCGGATGTGCCGGTTCTGGGGCAAGGTCTTCGCCATCAATTTCGGGGTCGGCGTCGTGAGCGGCGTTGTGATGGAGTTCGAGTTCGGCACGAACTGGGCGCGTTTCTCCCTGGCAGGGGCCAATGTCTTCGCGCCGTTCCTCTACCTGGAGGTGCTCACGGCCTTCTTCCTGGAGGGAGGCTTCCTGGGGATCATGCTCTTCGGCTGGAGCAGGGTCCGCCGGTCCATCCACTTTCTGGCCACCTGTCTCGTCGCCGGCGGCTCCGTCCTTTCGGCGCTCTGGATCGTGGCGGCCAATTCCTGGATGCAGACGCCGGCGGGCTTCCGCATCGTAGACGGAGAGTTTGCAGCGACCGCTTTCAGGGCCGCCATCTTCAATCCGTCGACCCTCATCCGGTTCGGCCACACGACGGTGGCCGCTTTTGAGACAGCGGCCTTTGCCGTCGCCGGTATCTCGGCGCTTTTTCTGCTCAGACAAAGGAGTGTCCCGTTTTTTCGCCGCTCCATGGCCGTGGCGCTCGTGAGCGCCGCCCTCTTCGCTCCCTTGCAGGTCTACCTGGGCGATGTGAGCGGCAGACAGGTCTTTACCCAACAGCCCCTGAAGCTCGCCGCCATGGAGAGCCACTGGGAGACAAACACCCGGGGAGGCGCACCCTTCTCCTTCATCGCCATCCCCGATATGGACGCGGAAAGGAACGCTTTTGCCATCTCCCTTCCCAATGGCCTCAGCCTGCTCGTGACTCACACCCCCTCGGGCCGTGTCCCCGGCATCAAAGAGTTCCCCAGACAGGACCGGCCGAACGTGCCCGTGCTTTTTACGACCTTCCGTCTCATGGTAGGCATAGGTTTCCTGTTTCTTTTTATCATGATCTGGGCTCTGGTTCTTTGGAAGAGGGGCAGGATTTTTGAAGCGACGGCCTTTCTCCGGACCCTCGTCGTCGTCCAGCCTCTCGGGTGGCTCGCGGTCGAATTGGGCTGGGTCACCACCGAGGTGGGCCGCCAGCCCTGGCTGGTCTACGGCATAATGCGCACCTCCGACGGGGTGTCGCCCATCAGGGCAGGCAATGTAGTCTGGTCCCTGGCCCTCTTTATCATCGTCTTCCTGGCCGTCGGAGGAAGCTACCTCTACTATGTGCTCAGGGCCTTCGGGCAAGGCCCTGACATGGAGAGCCCGATCCCTCCCGTCCAAAGACCGGCGATAAGGAGATGAGGCCGTGACCCGGGTCTTTCAACGGTGTTTCCCGTGTGCGCCCGGAGTAATAATGGAGGCGAGATAGTGGTCCTGATCGACGTGTGGGCGGCTCTCGTCGCCCTCGCCATGATCCTCTATGTCGTCCTGGACGGCATCACCCTCGGCATCGGCATCCTCTTCGGCGTCATCCCCGGCGAGAAGGAGCGCTCTCTCCTTGTTGCGACTATCGCTCCGGTCTGGGACGCCAACCAGACATGGCTCCTCTTCGGCGGCGGCGCCATTTTCGCGGCCTTCCCCGTCGTGTACGCCGTGCTTTCCAGCGCGCTCTATCTCCCCCTGATCACGTTCATCATGGGTCTCATATTCCGCGGCGTCGCCTTCGAATTCAGGGGTAGGGGCGAAAGCAAAAGGGCGTGGGACCTGGCGTTCTTTCTCGGGAGCATCACAGCCTGCGTAAGCCAGGGGCTCACCCTGGGGGGTCTCCTCACAGGGATCACGGTCTCCGGGCGCGAGTTTGCGGGCGGCCCCTTCGACTGGCTCAGCCCCTTCTCCGTGATCGTCGGGATCGCTCTCATCCCCGGCTATATCATGCTCGCGTCGACCTACCTCATCATCAAGACTACCGGGGCCGTCCAGGAGAAGGCATGCTCCCTCGCGTGCGTGTCGGCCCTCGTCGTCCTCGCTTTCATGGCGCTCGTCACCGTCTGGACGCCCTACCGCTACCCCCAGGTCCTTAGCCACTGGCTCAGCCCGCCCCGCATCTACTTCGTCTGGACCTTCCCGCTCCTGGGCCTGCTCGCGGCCTACAGGCTGACGAAGGACGTGCGCGAGCGGCATGAGCGCTCTCCCCTGATATGGGCCGTCGTGCTCTTCCTCTCAGGCTACCTCGGCCTCGCCGCTTCGCTCTATCCCTACGCCATTCCACCGGCAATCAAAATAGCAGACGCAGCGGCAAGGCAGGAGACCCTCCTGTTCACCCTCTGGGGCGCCCTCATCGTCCTTCCGGTAGTCCTTGCGTACACGGCCTACAGCTACTGGGTCTTCAGGGGAAAAGTGGAAGGGGAGGAGAGCTACGAGTGACGAGGGACGGCCCATGGAAGATGGACGCGGCGATGGGAATCGATAGGTCCTCCAGGTCGAAGAGGACTTATAAGACCTATCTGACAATAAACCTTGAAATCCATCCCGTCGTTGAGCTATCGTGTGGTGTGGTGAGGGGCGCGTGAAAAGTCAGAAGAGAAGTGCGGGGTGCAGAGTGGCGAGTCCAAAACAAGGGATTTCTTTTCCGCTCTTCACTCGTCCCTCCGTACTCGTCCTTCTCGTGGTTTCGCTCCTGCTGTCGCTCCTTGTGTCATGCAGCACGGGCGTGGGCAGGAACAATCCGACAGACACGGGAAAAACAGAGAAAGGCGCCTACGCGCGGGATCGCGAATACCAGATAGGGGACGTCAGGCTGGAGGACGGCATAGAATATATCTACGTCAAGAACCGGAAGTTCGGGGTTACCCCCCAGGAACCGGAGTGCGTGTGGGTCAGGAAAGATGAGTATTCGCCGCGCCTCTTTGAGGGGCTTGCAAACCGCATCATGAGCAGGAGCGATAAGAAGGAGACAGAGGAGATTGAGAAGCGGATCGCCACGCTTGAGGCTGAGGTCAAAAGAGGCGCTCCCGCCTCCGCTGCCCCCGTGCCCGCACCTGCCGGCGCTGATGTAACGCCGAAGAGGCGCGTCCTCGTCCTTCCCGCCAGGGACGGGACCGGCCCTGGAGAGGGGCATTTCAATGATCTCGCCACGATGCGGCTTGTATCCGTGCTGGAGCATACGGGCGCCGTAATCTGTAGAGATCCGCACAGCGTCGAGGCGACAAAGGACCCTTCCACCAGGGAGGCCATGGAAGCCCTCGATAGGCAGGGCGTCCAGGTACTCATCAGGGCCGGCATCGAAGTGCCGGAATCCGCCTTTCTCAAGGTGTCACTCGAGATTTACGACACGGAGACGGCAAGGCCCCTCCGCAGGCTCTCCGCCCGCAGCTCCCTTGAAAGAGACATGTCGGAAAAGGACCTCGTAAAGGCTGTGGACCATACGATAAATCTCATTAAAGACGACGTCACCACGGCCATCCGGTCGCTCGACTGGCATGGACGCGTTGCCTCTATCGACAAGGGCGGGACCGTGCTGAACGCCGGCAGGTTGTCCGGCATCAAAGCGGGTGACATCCTCGAGGTTTACGGACGGGGTGAGCAGATCGTCGACAAGGCCACCGGCCTTTCGCTCGGAAGGCTGAAGGGCAAGTATAAAGGAGAAATAGAGGTTTCGGAGATATTCGGGGTCGATGCTTCATGGGCGAGGACTCTCAAGGGCGGCCCGTTCCTGCCGTCTGACCTCGTGTACGTAAAAAAATGATCGGAGGTGTTTCACATGAAAAAGGTTTTCTGCCTGGTTATTGTCGTGTGTGGCGTCGCGCTCCTCGGCTGCGGGACTGCGTACCACACGTATCGCTCGGATATGGATGCGGGAAAGAAGCTGCTCAATACGGGTGACTACAGCCAGGCCCGTGAGGATTTCATCGGGGCGGGCAAAGCCCAGCCCGCCGAGCCTGCCTCCTACGCCCTGGCGGCAACGGCAAGCTACAAGCTGAACGACCTTCAGGCTGCCTCCCAGTCGATTACGGAGGCGGCGAAGCGGGACCGCCACAGCGATGCGTATATTCGCATACTGGGATATAAAGCCCTCATCCTGCTAAAACAGGGCAGGGAAAAGGAAGGTCTCGACGCCCTTCAGGTGTATATCGCTGCGTATGAGAAGGAATATGCACCCCAGAACGTGCGCGAGGTGCGGGCCATGTGGCGCACCACGCATATCAATCTTCCTGTTCTCGAGGGCCTCCTGGACGGGGAGATCGAGGTCTATGAAAGCGATATGCAGCAGTTTCGCAGCTCGGGCACCGGATGGTTCGCCCAGAGGTACGGGTCCGCAACTCCCGTCACTTCCCGGTAAGTGGACCCGGATAAAGGACACACAGACGGCAGCGGCGCGGAGGGCGCCTTTGGAACTACTACTTGTCGCCTGTCAGGGCGCTGTTATATAATCTCCAGATGAACCTCTCCTGGCTGCCGAACGTCCTCACCCTCGGCAATCTCACCTGCGGGTTCGTCTCTCTTATTTTTGCGAGCACCGACTCACCCGAGGGCTATGGTGTGGCCTCGTGGCTGATCCTGCTCGCGGCATTGTTCGATGGGGTCGACGGCCAGATTGCTCGCCGGCTCGGTGTAGAGAGCGTGATGGGAAAGGAGCTCGACTCTCTGGCGGACTGCGTCGCCTTTGGGGTTGCCCCCGGTTATCTTGCCTACAGGACCTACCTCTTCGGGAGTTTTGTCACTGTGGCCGGACAGTCGGTCGACTTCGGCGTCCTTATGGCCGTCATCTTTCCCATCTGCGCGGCATACCGGCTTGCCCGATTCAATGTCGGCTCTTCGCCCCATTCCTTCGTCGGCCTCCCTTCCCCTATCGCGGGGATCATGGTGGGGCTCGGCATCCTCTGTGTTCCGCCCGGGCACATCCCAAGACCGCTCTTTGCCTTCCTTTTTTGCCTCATCGGGTTCCTCATGGTCTCAACCATCAGCTATTCGAAGCCCCAGTCATTTATCCTGAAGAATCTGCAGGGCTTCAGATTGTTATTGCTCATCGTCCTGGTCATCGCGCTGCTCCTGCTCTTCAAGTTCTGGGTCATACTGCTCTCCGTCTCGGTCTACGTCCTGTCCGGTCTTCTCGGCTGGCTGATCCACCTTATCGAGGAGCACCGATACTGAGGAGGGACATCACTTTCCACTTTTCACTGCGTTCATAAAACTGTCATAGAGGGAAAGGTTTTCCTTTATCAGGTCGGGGATCGGCAATTGATAGGGGCAGCGCCGGAGGCATTCCCCGCATTCAGAGCAATGACGGCCCTTTTCTATCATATCCTTCATCCAGCCCAGCTCCCGTACCTGGGCGCCGAACCGTTTGATGGTAGACTTCAACCCGAGTATAAACTGGATATAAATCTGTTCGGTGCAGGGCTGACAGTAATCGCACCGTCTGCAGAATCGACGGTCGAACTCCTTCCGTACGCTCTCTATGTACTCCTTATCCGCCTCAGTGAGGGGACCTGCCTCCATAAAGACCTTCCAATTCTCCTGTGCCTTCTCGAGGGTCTCCGAGCCGGGGATCGGCACAATGCCCTCGGCCGAGAAGACATACCTGAGCGCAGGACCTGACTGTTCGACCACCCCGCCGGAAAAAGGCTTCATGGCCAGTACACCGATGTCGTTGGCCCGTGCCAGTGGAAATACCCTGGTACCCGCCTCGGGTTCGAGGAACCCATAGCAGGCCATGATAACGGCAACGCGACCTTCCTCAACGGCCCTCACCAGCACATCGGGATTGTGGCTGCTGAGCCCGATGTGGTCGATCAGCCCTTCATCCCGCGCACGCGCGAGCCCCTCATAGGCCCCTCCCGGGACCATCGCCTTTTCATAGTCCGCCATGTCGGAAACGGCGTGCAGGTGATAGATGTCGATCTTTCTCACTTTCAATTGTCTCAGGCTCTCGTGCACTTCGTGGTAAATCCCCGCCGTCCTCACCTGCGATTTTGACGAAAGGACGACGGGCCTGTCCACCCCCTCAAGGGCAAGCCCTACCCGGTGCTCGCTGTTTGTATAGGCGCGGGCGGTATCCAGAAGGTCCACACCCATCTCGATCACCGCCCGGATCACGGAAACGGCATCGATCTCACCCACCCGCTGGATGGGAATGCCTCCCCAGCCGAGCCTCGTCACGACCAATCCGGTCTTGCCCAGTCTTACTTTTTCCATATCATGGCCTCCCAGTGCCCCCTTCCGGCGCGACATCCTTGCCTCCTATAGTATCTTCCGGCCGGGAAAATGTAAAGCTCCCGGAGGGAGGAGTTTCCTGTCACTTTTTCATCGCTTGCCTTCCCGTCGGGAACATGCTATGTGATAGTGTCCTGACACGGCACATCGATTCGATTTTCGTGCGGAGGCATGCCATGATCGATATCTTACGAACAAGGCGGAGCATCAGGAGCTACGAAAAGAGGCGCATCGACCCGCAAGCCCTTGAGCTGATGAAAGAGGCTTTGCTCCGGTGCCCCTCTTCCCGCAACATGAATCCCTGGACGTTTGTCGTCGTCGACAATCCGGATATGCTCCTTCGATTGTCGCAGGCAAAAGAGCACGGCTCCGGTTTTCTCAAGGATGCCGCCCTCGGCATCGTAATCTGTGGAGACGGGTCGAAATCGGATGTGTGGATCGAGGATTGCGCTATTGCCGCAATAGTTGTGCAGCTTACTGCCCACTCCCTCGGGCTGGGAAGCTGCTGGATCCAGATCAGGAACAGGTCCCATTCAGCGGAGAAAACCGCGGAAGAGTACGTGCGGGAAACCCTTGGCATACCGAAAACCCTGAGTGTGGGCTGCATGATCAGCATAGGGCACCCGGCAGTGACCGAGGCCCCAAAGCCGATGGAAGAGCTCGATTATGGAAAAATACACTATAATCGATACGGGGAGGGTGCTCCCTAAACCTGCAAGGCCGGCACTCTCAAGGGGAAGACTCATGGACGACGGGAGGAGGAAATCGGACCGCTCCCGGGGCAACCCGGAAGAGATCGTGAAAGGTATCTACAAGCTTGAGATACCCCTTCCGGGCAGTCCCCTGAAAGCCGTCAATTCTTATGTGATAAAGGGGCGGGAGCGTAATCTGATCATCGATACGGGCATGAGGCGCCGGGAGTGCCTGGATGCCATGCGGGCCGGACTCGAGCGCTTGCGCGTCAGTCTTCCCGATACGGATTTCTTCATCACCCACTTTCACGCCGATCATCTTGGCCTCGTTTCCGATCTCGCCACGGAGACGACGAAGATCTACCTGAACGGGCCGGACGCCGCCCGTGTTCTTGCCGACGGGTTCTCCGAGAGCTTCGAACGCTCCGCGCGCCTGCACGGCTTCCCCGATCACGAGCTGCATGACGCCCTTGAAAGTCACCCGGCTCGCCTTTACGGCCCCCGACTGCCCCTTCACTTTACGCAGACCTGCGACGGCCACACGATACGCGCGGGCGGCTATAACTTCCGCTGTCTTGAGACGCCCGGCCACAGTTTCGGCCATACCTGTCTCTACGACGCCGAAAACCGCATGCTGATCTCGGGCGACCACATACTTGCCGATATCACGCCCAACATCCAGGGCTGGTTTGATAAGTGGAATCCTCTTCAGGAGTACCTGAAAAGTCTGGAGAGTACGGCCCTCCTCGACGTGACCCTCGTCCTGCCCGGCCACCGGCGCGTTCTTCATGATATGCGGGGAAGGATCGAAGAGCTGAAAAGACATCACGAAAAGAGGGCGGAGGAAGCCCTCCATGTGCTGAAGACCGGACCGAAAACCGCCTATCGGGTGGCCTCCGAAATGACCTGGGACATTGCGTGCGATTCCTTCGACCTCTATCCGCTTTCCCAGAGATGGTTTGCCCTCGGAGAAACCATCGGGCACCTCATCTACCTTGAGGTCCTCTCGAAGGTGCGGCGGGAGATCACGGAAGAGCGCGGTCGCACACTGGTTTTGTGGCGGCCGGGACGATCCCTGTCTGGGCATTGATCGGCTCGGGCTTTTCAGGCATCGGCATATTCCTGTTCAGGCTGGCGAAAGTGGATGTCGCCGGCTTGAGCCTGTGGCAAAAAGCCGATGTCGGCCTTGCGATGGCCGTTGTGCTTAAACCGGCGCTCGGCATCGCACTCTGACTTTCCTGCTATGAAAAAGTGCAGAGACGCTCTTCCCGTCACTTCCGATGCCATATCACATTTCTGCACAAAACTTAGACCGACCCTTGTCAACTCCCTTTATGACGGTTATATTATCTTCGTGGGCATTCACCATTGCCACCGATTTTCAAAAATCAAATGAGGAGGGAAAACATGAGAAGAAGTTTGTTGGTGGTTGTACTAGCGTGCTTCGTGTTGATGTTCGTAGGTCAGGCCATGGCTCAGGAAGGCGCCGGCGGGGCTGAGTGGAGCAAGACGGCATTCGATAGCCAGTTCGCCAAGGCCAAAGAAATGAAGTTTACCGGTACGGTGGTAAGCCACGATCCCATGTGTCACTGCGTTATCGTGAAAACCCCGAAGGGTGAGCTTACGCTTCAGGACGACTATGCCAAGTTTATGCAGGAGTACAATCAGGCAAAGGGCCTCAAGGTTGGCGCAGAAGTGACCGGAGTCTACAAGACCGTGAACCACATCCATTATCTTTCGTCCATTATGTACAAGGGGATGTAACCTGGCTTGCCAGGCCGGCAAATCGATCAAAAAAGAGGGAGGCGCATGCCTCCCTTTTTTTGCGCTCACGCGGCACGATGGACTAAAATCCCGGCCGCAAAAAACCCCCCGCGCACATGAGAAAATATGCACAAAAGAATTGACACACCATTTTCTCCTGTGCTATATTCGCGCTCGGGGGGGATAATCAAGCATTTACAATAAGAATATGCTCGCTCCGCATGCGACATGTCTGCGCGCGTCGAAGCCGAACGGACCGGTTCTTCCATTGAAATCTTGATTGCCCTGTATGGCTTGCAGGGGAAACCCTGCCAATTTCATAATCTATAACTAAAGGGAGGCAATCATACAATGGAAGCGGAAAAATTAGGAAATCCGGCACCTCTCGGGCTGGCAGGTTTCGGCATGACGACGGTCCTCTTGAATATCCACAATGCCGGGTTCTTTCCCCTCGGCTCCATGATCCTGGCGATGGGATTGTGCTACGGAGGGATGGCCCAGATTGTTGCAGGAATCCTGGAGTTCAAGAAAGGCAATACCTTTGGCATGACTGCCTTTATCTCCTATGGCTCTTTCTGGTGGACCCTTGTCTTTATCCTTGTTTTTAAAAACATTCCCGCGGTTCCTGACGGGTTTATGGGCTGGTATCTCTTCATGTGGGGGGTGTTCACCTTTTTCATGTGGTTCGGCACGTGGGGAAAGAATAGGGTACTGCAGTATGTCTTCCTGAGCCTCACCGTGCTTTTCTGGCTCCTCGCCATCAGGGACTGGAGCGGAAATCCTGCCATAGGGATAATCGCCGGATGGGAAGGCATCACGTGCGGCGCCGCCGCCCTTTACCTTGCCATGGCGGAGGTAATCAACGAGAGCCACGGAAAAACCGTGCTCCCCATAGGGCAGCTATAGATATTCACACGTGGAGGAAGGCGCGTCATTCCTGCCCCGGAGTACGGAGTGGCGCCCCTCCATTCTCCTTGTCTGCCCCAGCCCCTCGTCGGTACGGGCGCCTGTGCCGCAGTAGAACGCGAAGTCAACCAGCGTGTTGAAGAGGGCGATCTCCTGCTCGGTGCGCCCCCTTTCCATCTCCAGCGTGACCCACCCTTCCGCCCCCGTATGCAGTGGGCCGGCGGCTGCACAGGAAATCTTGAAATCAATCATGTGCACGTGCTCCATGGCTTCTGTCGCCGGATTAAGGGGGATGGGCGAAAAGGCGCTCCAGATTTCACGGTACCTGGTAAATATGGCGTGGATAACAGGAAAAGGCACGCCCTCTCCCTGGACCTCGACAATCGTGGGTGAGGCAAATCGGATGGTCGCGACCCTCCTCGTCCGGTTCCCGTCCTCTATAAGCTCCTCGTAGGCCGCCTCTCGTACCTCTCTGTCCGCGCTTGAGGCGAGGGTTGCCTCTCCTTTTTTTACCATCTCTCTCACCACGGGCATCAGGACCCCTTGGGCGAGCTCGGTCGCCCGCACACGGATGGCGCCTGTTTCCAGCTTGTGGGCAAAGGAAAATGTGTAAGGTTTTATAGCAAGCCCTTCAGCGCTCTTCCGGACCACGTCCCTGAGAGAGGAAAAGGCATCAAGACTCGTGTATATGACGGCGGATAGGGGCATTCTCCAGGATGGCGGCGACCGTTTCCCTTATGGCTTTCATTTTTTCCGCAGGAAACGGCTTTATGCTTGCGTATTTCTCATTGAGCGTTTCCCTGGGGACAAACTCCTGCAGGAAAAAGCGACGGGCCGGCCTGATCTCTCGCGCCACCTGGCGAGCATCCTCTTCCCGATGCAGGAAGGGCACAAGGGTCATTCTGAATTCATAGTCGACGCGCCCCTCCAGGATAAACTCGATGCTCTCCCTGATCTTTTTCGTGTCGACGGAACATCCGCACCACCTCTCGTAGGCATCGAGGGGGCCCTTCACATCCATGGCAATATAGTCGATCAGTCCCTCGTCGACAAGCCCCTTGACCACGTCCGGCCGTGACCCGTTCGTGTCAAGTTTCACCTTGAACCCCTGTCTCTTCAAGGTCTCGACGGCCCTGACGAGACCTTTGTGCATGGTGGGCTCGCCCCCGGTGACAACCACCCGTTCCACCCATTTCCGGAATTTTTTCAACCGCCCGAGGATATAGTCAAAAGGTATGTCCTCCATGGATTGGGGATGGAGCACCAGCTTCCTGTTGTGACAAAAAGGGCACCGGAAATTGCAGCCTCCGGAAAATAGTACCGACGCGAGCTGCGCCTTCCAGTCGATGAAGCTCGTCTCAATAAAACCTTTGACGGGAAAATCAGGCAGAATGGATAGCAGTGAGCACCTCTTCCATGTTGGGGACATCCCCTCTCCATTCTCCTATGCCGTTTTCCATCGTGTCTTCCACAAGCACGGTGGGCAGCGACATGATGCTGTAGAAGCTCGCCTCGGCGAGCCCGTCCGCTGTCCCCACATTATAGGTGAGGACATTCACGTCCTTCTCCCGCAGCTTATCTCTCAACTGTTTCGCCAAAGGGCACTTCGGGCAATCGTCTTTGTAGAAAATCTTTACCACTCCCATCCTTTGCCCTCCTTCGTGGTTTCAATCCGCACCCCCGAAAGGGGCAACATCAGACAACCTTTCTTTGCTGCTCGCCGGAGAAGAACTCGCCGTTGCGGTACCGGTCCTTGAGCTCTCCCAGCTTGCCCTTGTTCCAGCTTGATATCTTGGTAAAATAACCGGTAATTCTGGTGATGCCGTCCACCTCGTGGGAACTGCAGTGGGGACATGTGTCGCTCAACCCCCGTGATGTCTGATTGCACTCGTTGCATATGGTGAACTCCGGCGAAAAAGCGATCTGATCGCTCAACGTATACCTGAAAGTCTTCGTGACGAAATCGGCGATAGCCTCTTTCGACGGCATGGACTCACCGATCCAGACGTGGGAAATGGACCCGGCCTCTATCAAGGGATGGAACAGCCCTTCATTGGTCACCCTTTCGATCGGGTTCATCGGAGCCGCCACGTTCAGGTGAGTGGAGTTCGTGTAGTAGACCTCGCCGGAAGAGACATCGCCCTTGACGGCTTTTCCCGAGGCAGGAGAGTGATAATGGAGGTCGAGCTTCGCGAACCGGTAGCTCGTGCTCTCCGCAGGGGTTTGCTCCAGGACGAGCCTCATATTCTCCTGTGCCTTCATCTTGTCCGCCTGGAGCTTCAGGTGGGCCATGATCTTCAGGCCGAACTTGAGCGCCTTCTTCGACTCGTGCATCTCCTCGCCCGCATGTATCTGCACCATCTCATTGAGGCCCACCATCCCCACCAGGTGGGAGGCCCTGTTCATCCGGAGGTACGGCATGCCGTCCCGGTTCATGGTCAGGAGCGCGAGAGGGCCGTCTTCCCCTGACGAGAGGAGCCTCTCTATGAAGGCCCGCTTTTCTTTGTGGGCCCTCACGGTGAGCAGGAATTTCTCCGTAAGCAGGTTGAAAAGATGCGTATCGTCACCTTTGGCCAGGTAGGCAATGCGCGGAAGGTTGATGGATACGTTCTGCAGCGCGGAATAGCGCATCCGCCACGGCTGCTTCGCGTCGAGGAGGTCGAATTCATCCAGCTTGAAGCTCAGCCGGCAGCACTCCGATATCTTGGCCGTTTCGCCCCTGTCGAAGACAAAGTAGGTATTTCCCTTGTCTGCGGCAACATCGGAGATATGATTCAGGAAGTCCTTGTGACCCTCGGTCTTGAAGAATTTCTCCGTGATGTGGACGAGGGGCTTCGGGAAGAAGAAGGGACGCCCCGCGCCGTCTCCGTCCTTGAAGATCTCGAACAGCTTCCAGACGAACCGCTGCGCCTCTTTCTCATACTCTCCGTATGTTTTGCCGGTGAAAATCCCGCCCGGTCCTATAGCCGGGACCTCGACAAAGTGCTTCGGTATCTCCCAATAGAGGTTGATGTCCGTGAAGATCGCCTGGCCGCCTCTGGCCACCGCCTGCTGCGAAAACTCAAAAATGAGCATCTGGGCGAGCTGCTTTACCTCATCATCACTCATGCCCTCAAGGTACGGCGCAAAGAAGATGTTGATGGCATCCCAGCCTATGGCCCCTGCGAAATTGCTCTGCAGGGCCGCGGCAAATTTCACCAGGTGGGCAAGAAGCACCTCCGGATGCTTCGCGGGTTTTGCCATGGAAAGCGAGTGGGGGAGGTTGAGCCCGAATTTCTTGATGTATTCAAGGGACTGGCCGCTGCAGTAAGGCCTGTCTATGAAGCCGAGATCATGGAGGTGGATATCGCCGTTCATATGCGCGTCAGCCACATCCTGGGAAAAAACGGAAAGGAGGGCAAACTCCTTCTTTATTCTTTCGGCCAGGGTGAGGTTGGTCGCCTCCGGCCCATGGGGCACGTTCGCGTTCTCCTTATTCTGATGAAGGATCAGGTTGCCGACGTCGTAGATCGGCATGCCAAGTCTGGTGTGCATCCTCCGCGCAGACTCCAGACCCTTCTCGATCAGCTTCGCATTGACGAGCTCCCTGATC
>Ga0326728_10018575_pt1 | contig 13675 bp, 6 predicted proteins | sample MB3enrmetagenome_FD_207602 | JGI IMG/M metagenome (GOLD analysis project Ga0326728, IMG submission 207602) | Lab enriched peat soil microbial communities from McLean, Ithaca, NY, United States - MB31MN | ecosystem: Environmental > Terrestrial > Soil > Wetlands > Peat | place: USA: New York... | reverse complement strand
GGCAGGGGCTGGTGAGTTGAGGATTCCAGGAGCGGCGAAGCAATATCGCCCGTCAAGTCCAGCCGGGCGGGCTGAAAATCCTGCTGCCCCGCGCCAGGCTCGATGCTGAAGGTAAGCCCGACGATGAGAACCAGCCATTGAAGCGGCCGATACATGTTACCTTCCGCGAATCTGCATTGGATTTAATTGCTCCCGGGCGCCTCGACGTGTAATCGACCCTCCAGGCTGCGGCGGTGCTGGAACCAGGCGGCTAACTGGGGTTCCTGAACGGACTTCACATCCGCGCAGCTTCGGATTTTCTCAAGAGCTTGCTGAATGGCACCCTCATTCCACTTCTTCTGAGTAAAGAAAACCTTTACTTCTTCCGCGTGCTTCGCGTCGCAAAACACACCGGGGGGATTGAGCATCCTGCCGCCGGCATTGCCGGGAGGCTTGTTGTAAATTTCCGTCCAGTGTTTGCGGGCAAAGTCCCATGCCAGGTCGGTGCCCGCAGGGTTGGTCAAGACCGCGGCCAGCAACGACCCGAAGTCCTGTCCGCGAACGTCGGGGGTGAGGGCGTATTCCAAGGTCCTGGTAAGGAGCGCCGGATCGCTGAAACGCGCCAGGGAATAGAGAAAGCGATAGTACTCTTCGGGCGACCGGGCGGTTTTGGTGGCGGCAAGGAATTCATCATAGAGAGCCGCATCGCCTTCCACCGCTGCCAGGTTCACCACGGTGTTGGCCAGTGACGGGTCGACGGCCAGGGGGTCGGTGACATACCGATGGGCAAGAGTCCGCGCTTGCGCCAGCACTTCAGGGTCGCGGCCCACTCGTCCCAGCGCGCCGAGCACCGCGGCCCGCACCCCCGCTAATTCGACGTTTTCGCCGGGGCGGGGTTGCCAGCCCAGTTCCCGGGCGGCAGGGCGAAGCAAATCCCTGACCCATGCCCGGTAAGCCTCCTGCTGGGAGTCACCCACCATGTCCTCGCCGATGGCTTCGAGCCTTTCCGTATAAGCATCCACGACGGGCCCCCGGCGGTCGCTCTTCAGGCCTTCGGCCAGTTCAAGGTAATCTCCGGCGGGGCTCATGCCGGCGCTGATCATGGCCCAAACATCGTGAACAAGCCCGATGCGTTCGGCGGGAGTGAGGGCGGTTTCCGCGGCGCGCTCAAGATGATTCAGGACCTCGGGCGAATAGGCCACGTGGTAGTAGCCTTGTTCGCCGGCGTTGGCGATGATGGGAGGGGCAAGATGGTTGAGATGAAATGTTTGGCTCCGCTCGGTGAGCAAAACGCATTCCACACTCGGGGCTTCGGCAAATGGAAGCGCGGCCGACCTCAGGCAAACCGGTACCTGCCAAAGTTCAGGCGAACCCTGGTCAAAGGCCGCGCGGTCGCGAAAGAATCGCCGCTGCGAGAGGGTAACGGAGGTTTCCGCCCCCTCCCGTTTCGTCTTCACCTGGATGAGGGGCACGCCGGGCTGATCAATAAAGGTGGGCATGATACGATCGATGGGCTTGCCGGAAACCTTGGCCTGGGCATTCCAAAAATCCTCCGCCGTCACGTCCGCGAAAGCGTGCGCCTTCAGGTAGGCATTCACGCCGGCGCGGAACACCTCTTCGCCCTCGTAGGATTCCATCATGCGCAGAACGCTGGAACCTTTTCCGTAAATGATGTCGGTGGCCGCCTCACCGGTCGGTGAGCGGACGGGCTGGACCGACTTGACCGAATCCGCGTCTTGAGGGCCGGCCACCTGCACGCTGGCCCACTCCGGGTGCCAGGCGCGAATGGGCTTTCCGGCCATCCAGGTGGCAAAACCCTCGTTCAGCCACAAGTCGTTCCACCAGCGCATGGTCACCAGATCTCCGAACCACTGGTGCGCCATTTCGTGGCCCAGAACTCCCGCCACGGACTGCCCCTGGTTCAGAGAAGCCGTCTTGTCGTCAATCAGGAGCAGGATCTCGCGATAAAAGATCGCTCCCGCGTTCTCCATTGCGCCGGGGCCAAAATCGGGGGCCGCGAGGATATCCAGCTTTCCAAAAGGATATTTAATTGTGAAATACTGATCGTAGTAGTGCAGAATGTGCGATGCAGCCTCCAGGGCGTAACGGCACTGTTCCTTCTTGTCCGGGGTGGCGCAGACGCGAATGGGAATGCCATCCGTCCCTCCCTCGACGCACTCGAAATTCCCCACTGCCATGGCCACCAGATAACTCGAAATCCGGGCCGTCGTCGAGAATTCCAGGGTATGCTTGGCGTCCCCGGGACCAGGGGTGTCGTGAAGCAAGACGCCATTGGAAATCGCCGTATCCCCCTTGTCCACGACCAGGGTGATGCGGAAGGTCGCCTTCATTGCCGGTTCATCAAAGCACGGGAAAGCCCGGCGCGCGTCCCGGGCCTCGAACTGCGTGACCGCGTATTTCCGGCCGTTGGCGCTGGCCAGGTAGAAGCCGCGCAGCTTGTCGTTGAGCACCCCCGTGAAAACGATGTGAATCGCGGCGGGGCCGATGGCCAGAGCCTTGCCCACCGCCAGCGTCGCCATCTCTCCTTTATCGTCGAGGGTAACCTGGGCGGTTTGGGTCATCCCCGCGGAGGTGATGGCCGCCTCCTGGAAGCGGATCTCCGCCGCGTTGAGCCTGAGGGCGGAGACCGGATGCAAAACCCGGACCTCAATGGTCTCGTCTCCGGCGAAGGTCGCCTGGGCAAGGTCCGGGGTGAACTTGAGCTGGTAGTGTTCGGGAACCACCGCGTCAGGAAGGCGCGGAAGCTCCGCCATCTGTGCCATGCCTCTGCCCCCGAGGGCCGTCATCACTCCCAGGAGAAACAATGCCCTCCTGGTTTGGGGGAGGCGGGATAAAATTGTCAGGGCGCTTTTTCCATCATTCATTTTGAGCCATCCATGATCCTCCCGGTCCGGGCCGGGGAAAAGTGCACCGAGCTTCGAGGCGCAAGCGGGGCAGGGTTTTTCCGCGGCAGGTCCAGACAGTGGAAAGATTGCAGTGATCTACTTCTTCAGGTCGTCCAGCGGTTCTTCCGTCTGAGGCCGCGCTTTGGTGGATTCTGCCCCACCCAAGGTTGATGTGTCAGGGTGTTTCGTCGCGGGGTCAGTTTCCTGCTTCTTGAGCTTTTCGTACAATTCCAACTCGGCATTCAGCTCCGGTTCCTTTCCCATCTTCCGGTAAACCTGGGCCAGGAGATAGTGCACCGAAGGGTCGTCGGGATCAATTTCTCTGACCTTCTGAAGATAGGCGAGGGCTTTGTCCGGTTGATCCGTTTGCAGGCAGAGTTTTCCCATGTCGAGATAAGCCTGACCCTGGCGGGGATTTATTTGGATGGCCCGCTCCAGATAGGTTCGAGCCTCATCATATTTCTTTTCGAAGAGATAAGTATCCCCCAGCTTCCAGATTGTCAGGTAGTCCTCGGGAGAGACCTCGAGTTCCAGCTTGAATTGTTCGATGGCGGGCTCCCATTTGCCCACCATCCAGTAAGAAGAGCCGAGAGAATAATGCAGCCCCGGAGTATCGGGGTCCGGACACTTTTCCAGCGCCATCAGGTATTCCGCCTGGGCGTGGGCATAATCTTTGCGCAGTTCGTAGGAGTCCCCCATGACCTGGTGAAAACGGTAGGAATCATCGTCAACCTCGGCCATTTTCTTGTAGGATTTCTCCATCAGCTTCGTATAAGTCTTCCCCAGGTTGTAAAGCACTTCCGTGTCGTGCGGAGAGATTTCCTGGGCCTGTTGCAGGACCTTGGCCGCATCCTCCTCGCGCCCCAGTTCCTGATAGGCATAACTCAGATTGATGTAGGCCCGCAGCTCCCGGGGGTAGAGGGCAATGACCTTGTTCAGAGGAGCCAGGGATTTCTGGTACTCGCCGTTGCGCAGGTAAGCCATGCCCATGAATAGGTTGGCCGGCAACAGGTCGGGCTTTCGTTTGAGCGCCTGCTGGAAGGCGGCAATAGCTTCGTCATCCCTTTTCAAGACGTACAGGTCGAGGCCGAGATTGGCCCAACCTTCCGCGACTTGTGGGGTGAGCTTGAGGGCCGCCCGGTATTCGCTTACCGCTTTATCAAGATCTCTTGCCTGCTCCGCTTCCTGGGCCGCCTGGAAATGTTGGCCCGCTTGTTCTTCCGTGGGAGTCTGGGCAGGAAGGGATGTCGCGCCCACCAGAACGAGCAGCGCGAGGAGTCCTTTGAGGGTCATCTTCATCATCGCAATTTCGTCACCAAAGCATAGTAAATCCAGCCGCCTGAAAAGACAACAACTCACTCCTGTCGCTTGTGTCTCAGTTTGAATTAGGGGTGGCGGAAGTTGTTCCCATATTACCGTTATGTGGCCCTGTTCCCCGAAGGGGAAAACCGTGAGTAGCCGTAGGTTTCAACCTACGGACACGCCACCCCCAAAATAAGTCCCGGCCCTGAAGGGGCCGCACCGTCGACCCCTCCAGGGTCGAAGGAAAGATCGTCCATGACGTCCTCATCCGTAGGTTAAAACCTACGGCTACTCACCGTGGGTCCCTTCGGGACCCTGAACTCATTCGCCGCTTGATATCCAAACCGAGACACTACCCTCCTGTCGCCTTCGCCCGGGATGAGATCACCATCAGGATCAATAAATCGGCCCCCGCGAAGGCGGCGGCGAGTATATTGACTCGTAACCGGAAGGAGAAGTCAGACCCCGGGGTTTGAGTGGCGGGTTGGGTCGTGCTAAGCCAAAATCACTTGCTCGCCGTGGATAAGGAGAATCCGGATGAAGAACCTTTTACTCGCAGCGTTCCTGATGGCGGCACAATGGGGTTGGGCGCAGCAGGTTTCCAGCGTTCCCATGGGTATCGAGTCCCTTACCGATCTCGGCCGCCTTCCCCTGCTGCCGGATGTGACCGGCGGAAATGACGACGGGTTCGACGGAGCTTTCAATTATTTGTACAGGGAAAACGGCCGGTGGGTGCTGCTGGATACCCGCGGCCCGGGCTGCGTCACCCTCTTCCGGGTAATTCATCACGACCGATGGAACGGCGCCTTGTGGATTCGCACGCGCAAGGGCGGAGTGGAGAGCACCGCGACCTTTCCCTTCCGAGACTTGTACACTGGGCGGCGCGCCCCGTTTCTTGCCCCGCTGGTGGGCGACGAGGACGAAGTTCATGGATCATCCTGGAGCCTGGTGCCCATCTGCTCCGAGGACGGAATCAAAATTTCCACCGACAAGCCGGGCCTGTTCCTGAACATCTTCTATAACCAATACGGGCCCGGCATGCCGGTGGAGGCGTATTCGCCGGCCATGGACATCGCCCCAGCGATCAAACGCTGGAAAGAGGTTGGCCAACCGCTTGATCCCCGCCCCTCCCAACCCATTGACCGTGAGGTGATCCTCCCACCCTATTCCAACGTGCCGGTGTGGTCTTCCACGGAACCCGGAACCATCACCGGCCTGTACCTTCATGTCCCGCAGATGACCCACGAAGTGTTGCGCCATCTGCGCATCCGGATGTACTGGGACGGTCAGGAGGAAGCCGCGGTGGATTCCCCGCTGGGATCGTTCTTTGGCACAGGTTACTGGCCCGTTCCCGACCCTCCTGGCGGCGCGCCTCGCTTCGGCCACGTGAATCGGCATGGCGAGGGGGTGCGACTCGGCCGCCTCGCCACCCGCTCCCTGCCCGTGGGCGCCGGCGTGGATGGCTTTTACAGCTTCTTCCCCATGCCGTTCTTTCGCTCGGGCCGGGTGGAGCTTCTCAACGAAACCGCCGCGCCCATGGATCACGTGAAGGTCACCGTGCGGGTGGCGCCGGGGATGCCGGAGGAAGGCAGCGGCTATTTTCACGCTCAGTGGCGCGAGGAGAACCCCACGCTGGTCCATCGGGATTACACCGTGCTCGAAACTCGCGGTCATGGACGTTTCCTCGGCGCCGTGCTGGTGATGTCCTCCGTAAAATTTGATCCTGCCCAACATCATGCCGCTCAAAGGGGCTACCTGGAGGGTGATGCGCGGTTCTACATCGATGACAACCGGACTTTCGCCAATGCCAGCACCGGCACCGAAGAGTATTTCCTCTGGGGTTTTTATGATATTGCCCGCTGGGATTCGGTCTTCTCCTATCCCGCGAACGGCTACCCGGTTCACGATAGCGACAGCCAGGACAACTCGGTGATGTACCGCTTTCACTTGAGCGAGATGGTGCCCTACTACCGGTCCTTCCGTTTCGCTCTGGAGCATGGGGGAGAAGGCGCCGGATCCGAGGCCGCTCAACCCTCGCACTACTCCGGCACGGCCTTTTACTATCAGCGCGACGAACCTCTGCTGAGCATGACGGATAAACTGACTCTCCAGGACCCCGCCAGCCGCCAGGCCCATGCCTATGGCTCCGGCAGCATGGTCTGGGAGGGTTGCCGCAATCTTCCCTTCGAAGGGGATCGGCAGGCCCTGTTCACCCGGGCCTACATTGCTGACCAGAAGGAGGGCACGCGGGAAAGCCTGGCGGAAAGCCTGAGCGCCTGCGGCGAGCGCTCCTCCGGAACGGTGGAGTTCACCGCCTCCATTCTCCCCGCGAATCAAGGCGTCAAGCTCCGCCGCATGCTGGATTACGCGCCCGCGGAAATCGCCGGCCAGGAACTCGCCCAGCGGCCTAAACCCTTGCTGGTTCCGGCGGAAGCCGCCCAGGTATTTGTGGATGGGAAAGACGCCGGAGAATGGTACACCCCACCGCGGCACGCCCGCCTGGCCTGGCTGGAAGATGACTTCGAAATTCCCGCCCAGTTCACCGCGGGCAAGTCCCAACTGCATATCCAACTGAAGATCGCGCCGCCAACCCCCTGGAGCGCCTTCGAGTACCGTGTCTATACCTACCGGACAGACCAGTGAGGAGTCGCCAAGCCGGCTGCTGCGGGAACGCGGCGGAGCCGCAAGGAAATTGTAGCGCCGACCTTGAGGTCGGCACGCGGTGCAACACCGCCATGAGGCGGTGTGTGTCTGCTGACCTCAAGGTCAGCGCTACAGCCTCTTAATACCTCGGCAGGTTGGACGGCAAAACGGCGGCCGCGGCACTGTTAACGGTAAAATACTTCACATTCGATCCGCCGCCTCCCGGCGCCGGATTGGCCAAGACCACGGTGTAGTCTCCCGCTTTGGCCTGGTCGCTGGCGCTCAAGGTAATCTTCATCTCCCCAGAGCTGACCAGGGTCGGGGTGTGGGCCACCCCATGGAATGGCCCTGCCGATGTCCTCAAGCGTTGTCTGAAACGCCCCGGAGGTTCCAGGAAAAGTGGCCGAGGTTGTGCCTCCGGTAATGTAAGCGTCATCGATGGGGTCGAGGGCGATGCCGTAAGCAACGCTGCTATCAGCGCTACCGTTATCACTGCCCCCAGGTAGGTCGCATAGACCACCGCCGAGCCGGTGGCATTCAGCTTCGTAACAGTTACGGCTAGGTGATTTTCGTTCGGTCCCACGAAATAGGCGTTGCCAGAGGAATCAACAGCGATGCTCTAAGAGGAATATTGGCTGTTACTCAGGTAGGTGGAATACGTGAGGATGGGGTCGATGACTAGCGGCTTGGTGTGGTCGTATGCGCCCAGGGCGAAGCGGATTTGATTCGTGCCGGTGAGGATGTAGCGGCCGTCAACGGCAGTCCAGGGTCCGAAGTCCGAGTTCCGAAGTCCAGCACGCGCCCCCGGCTTTTGCGGAGAGCTGATCGCTGAGAGCTGAAAGCCGCTCGTTTGGTACACCAGCGGCTTGTGAAAACGAATGGCGCCGCCGTCAGTCTGGATCAACAGGTCGCCGTTCGGGTCAATTCGTAGGGGCGCCCCGATTGATCGGGACGCCCTTGCTTGCGCGGCGGCGAGAGACCGCCGCTACAGAGGGCGGTTCACGAACCACCTCTATATCCAACTTGATGGCGCTGGGATCCGCGCCGGGGGCGACGACGAAATCATCTTCAAGCTGCCCGCCTTGATTGCCGTAATAAACCAGGTCGATTCCCGGATAAACGTTCTGGTATTTCACCTGGGCGTAAGTGGGCACGTTGGTGCGCCATTTCTTGGGATCATTGCCGATAAAGTAGTTGGCTTTGCCCGGCAGTTCCTCCGCGCCCGTCACCGCGGCACGAGGGTTGACGCCGACCCGTTTCATGCGCAGAACATTGTCCGTGGTCAGGGGTTCGCTAGCGCCGGACGTGAGTCCCGCATTGGCTGTCGTAACGCCGAACCTGCTCCTGTCATACGCCTAAGAGTGGGGGGGCAAGCTGTATTTCGAATCGACCGGGAACTATGGAGCCGTCCGTGGCCGGGACGAAAAAACAAGGCAAAAGGCAAAGTGCAAAAGGCAAAAGTTAAAGCGAACGTGGGGTAGCGATTTTCAAGCTTGCCCAAATTAGGGGAATGACTTACTTGACTCATCCCCGATGGGCTTATCTGCTGCAAGGAGGCCCACCGTGAGCCCCAAGGGGGCGAAATAACGGAGCCCAGGGCAACGGCCCTGGGTCAAACGCGCGGCCGCCAAATCCCCAAGCCCTGTAAGGGCGGGACCACGCCGGCACGAATGCCGGTCGTCGCGAATGACCAGGAGGTTGGCCGCAGGCCGCGCCCAACGTAGGTCGCCCTTTCAGGGCTCTCCTTCCTCTTCGCGCCGTCTGACCCAGGCCTGCGGCCTGGGCTGTGATATCTCGCCCTTTGGGGCTGGAGAGGTCCGAGGGCATGGATCCACCGCTGCGGCCTTCGCAGTGCAGAAGCAACCGCGATCTTTCCATGTGTCTATCCTCTGACCTGGATGAGTCAAGTAAGTCATTCCCCAAATTAGGGCGCAAAAATTTATGACGCTGCGTTTGGAAACAATTCCCTCAACTTTTCATCACAAACTGCCGATAACTCCAGCAGGAAAATCTGTCCGCGGGCGCCGCTCCTCCTCCCCCCTAATGTGGGGTATCGGCGGAATTTGACCTGCGGATGAAACAAATTACTTGTATTTTCAGGTTCGCGGTTGTTACGGCGCAATTGGAGAGAATGTGCCGTGCAGCGGGTAGCCCTCACCGTGCCACCGCAGCGCGGTCGTGGCGACATGCAGAAGATTTGTTGCCCGCTGCGTACATTATTTTCTTGACATTGTAGCCTATGGCGGGTAGAATGGAGGGGAGATCGTTCTCCCGGGGCCGGAACCGGTACGCGGGCGCAGCGGCAACTTCGGGAGAATATCTTCGGGCAGGTGGAGAGATGCATGACTGCGGAAAGCACGGCGGCGCGGACACCAGCAGGGGTGCCGGCGCGGAATTGCCCACCCCAAAATCACGTAGGAAATGCCTCGGACCTCGGCAACGGGGCGACCGATTCCGTAAGGCCAATCGACGGTTTTTTGATGTAAATCCAGTTAGGAATGAAGAAAACAAGAAATCATCAAATATTAAGGTCGCTCCCAATAAAGTGCTGAAAACAAATCTCGAAAAAAGCGACATTTTTGACTATCCCAATAAAGTATTGAAACAAGACGATTTAACAGAAATCAGCTATTAGTTTATGAAAACAAATGAGATATTACGATTTTGTGGCCACAAAATCCCAAGAAATCCGCAAAGTATCCCACGACCCCAATAAATTACAGAAAACAAGTGGTTTATAAGATTCCGCTTTTAACGACCCCATAAATATATGAAATTAAATGATTTATTCGAAGTGTCAAGCGCCGGGTTACACGCTCCGGGCGGCAAGTGCAGGACCGGGAGGATGGTGCGGGTAGCTAGGTATATGGGGGGCACGGCTCTTCAGGTCCGCAGCGGGCTCACCCTGCCTCGCCATGGGTTGCGGTTCCGCCGCGCGGGGCTACACGCTGCCAAAGGCCGGGGTCGTGGTGGCGGCGCCATCTTCATCAATGCCCAGGCCGATGAATTCCGCCTGGGAGTTGAGGGCCAGGGGAGCCTTCTGTTGCGGGCTGCGCACATAGCTGCCGTCGGGTTGCAGATACCGCGCCTTGGCCTCGTCGGAGAGGTACACGTTGAGGATGTTTTTCAGCCGCCGCACCAAGGGGGCTTTTTCCACCGGGAAGATAATCTCCACGCGGTGGCTCAGGTTGCGGCGCATCATGTCGGCGCTGCCCAGAAAGACTTCCTCCGCCCCGCCATTTTGAAAGTAATAAACACGGCTATGTTCCAGGAAGCGCCCCACGATGCTGATAACCCGGATGTTCTCACTCAGGCCGGGGACGCCGGGGCGCAGGCAGCAGATGCCCCGCACCAGCAGATCCACTTTCACCCCCGCCTGCGAAGCCTGATAGAGCAGGCGGATCATGGGCGGATCTTCGAGCGCGTTCATTTTGAAAATCAGGCGCGCGGGGCGTCCGGCTTTCTGGTGCTCGATCTCGCGGCGAATCAGGTCCACCAGCCGCTGGCGCATGTTGGCGGGGGCCACCAGGAGTTTTTGCGGTTCCTGCCTGGCGGCGTAACCCGTCAGGGCGTTGAAGAAGTGGGTGGCATCGGCGGCGATCTGCTCATTGCAAGTCAGCAGGCCCAGGTCCGTGTAAAGGCGCGCCGTGACCGAGTTGTAATTGCCGGTGCCCAGATGGATATAGCGGCGGATGACGTCCCCCTCGCGGCGCACCACCAGGGCGATCTTGCTGTGGACCTTCATGCCCACGATCCCATACACCACGTGCACTCCGGCGTCTTCCAGCTTGCGCGTCCACTCGATATTGCTCTCCTCATCGAAGCGCGCCTTCAGCTCCATCAGCACCGCCACCTGCTTGCCGTCCTCGATGGCGTCCAGCAGAGCGGCGACAATGGGGGAGTTTCTCCCCACCCGGTAGAGAGTCATCTTGATGGCGAGCACATTGGGATCACGCGCCGCCTGGCGAAGAAATTCCACCACCGGCTGAAAGGAATCATAAGGGTGGTGCAACAGGAAATCTTCCTGGCGAATCAGGCTGAACAGATCCTCGTCGCAGTCCGTGCCCAGGCTGGAGGGAGTCATGGGAGCAAAAGGTTTATCCTTCAATTCCGGCCGGTCGAGGGAATAGAGTTCCATCAGGCGGCTGAAACCCAGCGGCCCATCGATGCGGTAAACATCCTGGGGATGAATCTCAATCTGGCTGGTCAGGATGGAAAGGATCTTCTCCGGCATGTTCTCGGCAACTTGCAGCCGGACGACGGCCAGGAAGCGCCGTTCCCGCATGGCCTCCTCGATGGTCTCGAGCAGGTCGTCACTCTCCAACTCCTGGACGGCCACTTCCGCGTCGCGGGTGACGCGAAAGGGGGACGCCCCCACAATTTCCATGCCGGGGAACAACAGGCCCAGATTGGCCGCGATCAACTGCTCCACCCACACAAACTTTTGAACCTTGGGTTCCTCCGCGGACGCCGGCGAAGCTTCACTGGGGACGTTTACGGGAACCAACTGGGACAAGGTGCTGGGGACTTTGACCCGCGCGAAGTGCTCCTCCTCTTCCTGGTCGCGCACCACCACCGCCAGGTTCAGGCTGAGATTCGAGATATGCGGGAAGGGCCGCCCGGGATCAAACGCCAGCGGCGTCAGCACGGGAAACACGTGTTGGAGGAAATAGGCATCCACGGCGGAGCGCTCCGCGCCATCGAGGGAGGACAAATCAACAACCCTGATTCCCTGCTGCGCCAAAGCCGGCTGGATATCCACCCGCCAGAGGTCATGCGCGCGTTTGGCAATCTGGCGGACCTTTTCCCGGATCAGTTGCAGTTGCACCGCTGCCGGCCGGCCGTCGCGCCCCACGTCCGTCGTGCCACTGGCCACTTGTTTCATCAATCCCGCCACGCGAACCATGAAGAACTCGTCCAGGTTGGACCCGAGAATGGCGAGAAACTTCACCCGCTCCAGCAGCGGATTGTCGAGGTCCTCGGCCTCCTCCAATACCCGGTACTGGAACTCCAGCAAGCTCAACTCCCGATTGAAAAACAGATCCGGGCTTTTCAGCGCGTCCCCATCGGGACCGGCGGGCTGCGGCTCAGGCGTAAGCAGGGAATCCACTTTGGGCTCCTTAACGCCGTTGCGGTGGGAATGGGATTTGGATGCCATGAAAGGGCCATTATAGCCGATTTTGCTGGAAAAACCAACAATTTTGGGAACAAGGAGGGTGGAGAGGGGGGCGGTGCTCCGCAATTGGGAACTACTTTGCGGGTTTTATCTTTTCACAAAATCCTCACAATACTATTACCAATCTGTAACATACCCCGATACATCGCGTCCTGCCCCGCTCCTTCCACATCCCGGCAAAACCCGGCGGCATCAGGGGGCCTTCCGGCCGAGGCGGAAGCTGAGCTCCACGGTCACGCGCACCGGCACGGCGGCACCACCGCGCGTGGCGGGGGCGAATCTCCACCTTTTCACTGTGTCCATGGCGCTTTGATCCAAACCGTATCCCAGCAGTTCCGAGGTTTCTTGCACGTCGGTCACGTTGCCTTGCGTGTCGACCACAATCCAAAGCTTCACCGTACCCTCAATTTTGTAGCGCGCCGCTTCGGGAGTGTAGGGGGGTTCCGGTTTGTAAATTGCGGAGGGCGCCGTGACGCTCCCCCCCGGCGTGGCGATGGGAAGTTCGAGATAGGAGTTCGAAACAAAGCCCTCCTTGCCGTCCCCATATCGGATCTTGTCCATGCCCGGAGGAGAGACAGCCGGCTCCACGAAGGTGACGTGATCTCCGCAGCGCAGGTGCGCCACGATATTGCCCAGATCGCGGGGATCGCCCAAAACGGGAACGTCGCGGTCGGAAGGGTCACAGATCAGGGTCGCTGCGCCGCCCGGCATGAGAGGGCGGGAAACGGGTGGGGGCGGGGGAACCATGGGCGCGAAGGGCTGGGCGCGTTTGGCAGCGCGCAGGGCGGCCAGGAGCGGCCCGAGGGCCCCGCGGTTCTGGAGGGTCTGAAGGTTCGCCTTGCTCGGCTCGAAATCAATGCCCCGCACCTGGACCTTCTGCGCAAGCCAATCCTGATCCACGCGGGTGGCCAGCAACTGCAAAAGCTCATTCATGTTGTAGGGCCTGGGCACGGCCTTGCGCAGCGTCTCCATCAGCGCACGGGTGCCGCCCTCCGACCGAATTTCTTCGAGGTAATCGTCGCTGGGCTGAAAATCAATGCCGCGCCCCATCACCGCGGTGATAATGGCATCACTGGGGACGTCCTCGGCCAGCATCATGCGAATATCCTTGTCGCCAAGCGGCTTGGGGACATCGGCATGCCAGGCCTCCCGCAAAGCACCCAGCACGGCCTTGTCCGCTCCCGCCTTGCGGAATTTCTCCAGGGCCTGGGGAGTGGGTTGGAAGGAGATGCCGTATTTCCGGACCGTGGAAACGATCGCTTTACTGGGCATCGCATTGTTCAGGAGATCAAGCACCTCGTCCTCGGACAAGGGAGGACGAGTGTCCTGGGGCGCCGCCGTCACGCTCAGGCTTGCCGCGAGGAGAATAAGAACAAGAGAGCGTATCACCATCGTCACCTTGCGTTCGATACGAATCCAAGTATATACCTGCCTAAAGCCAGTCCGAAGCGGGAAGCCTTTTACAATTCATAATTGATAATCCATAATGACATGCGAGACCTGATTTATGCCTGCTTCTGAAACCGAATTGCGCGCGGCCTACGCCGAATGCCGCCGGCTGGCAAGCCGCCATTACGAGAATTTTCCCACCGCGTCGCGCCTTGTTCCCCGCAACAAGCGCGATGCGCTGGCGGCGGTTTATGCCTTCGCCCGCTACGCCGACGACGTT
>Ga0326728_10018574_pt1 | contig 13675 bp, 13 predicted proteins | sample MB3enrmetagenome_FD_207602 | JGI IMG/M metagenome (GOLD analysis project Ga0326728, IMG submission 207602) | Lab enriched peat soil microbial communities from McLean, Ithaca, NY, United States - MB31MN | ecosystem: Environmental > Terrestrial > Soil > Wetlands > Peat | place: USA: New York... | reverse complement strand
GCGCGACGCCGCGATGCCCGACAACGCCGAGTGGCTGGCGACGCTCAACTACATTGAATTCCTGCGCGACATCGGCCGCCATTTCTCGGTCAACCGCATGCTGGCGATGGATTCGGTGAAGCTCCGACTCGGCCGCGAGCACGAGCTTTCGTTCCTTGAATTCAATTACATGTGCCTGCAGGCTTACGACTTTGTCGAGCTCAACCGGCGGTACGGCTGCACGCTGCAGATGGGCGGCTCCGACCAGTGGGGCAACATCGTCACCGGCCTCGACCTCGGCCGCCGCATGGGGACCGAGCAGCTCTACGCGCTGACCTCGCCGCTCATCACCACCGCTTCCGGCGCCAAGATGGGCAAGACCGCCGCCGGCGCCGTCTGGCTCGATGCGTCGATGCTCGCCCCCTACGACTACTGGCAGTTCTGGCGCAACAGCGAGGACGCCGACGTCGGCCGCTTCCTCAAGCTGTTCACCCTGCTGCCGCTCGACGAGATCGAACGGCTCGAAGCGCTCGGCGGGGCCGAGATCAACGAGGCCAAGAAGATCCTCGCCAACCAGGCGACGGCGCTGCTGCACGGGCGCGAAGCGGCCGAAGCGGCGGCGGCGACCGCGCGACAGACCTTCGAGGAAGGCGCGCTCGCCGAGTCGCTGCCGACCGTCGACGTCGCGGCGGCGGAATTCCAGGCGGGCCTCGGCGCGCTCACCGCCTTTGTCCGCGCCGGCCTCGTCGGCTCGACCGGCGAAGCGCGCCGCCAGATCCGCGGCGGCGCGCTCAGGGTCAACGACGTCGCGCTCGACGACGAGCGCGCGGTGATCGGCAGCGACGCGCTGCATGCCTCCGGCGTGGTCAAGTTGTCGCTCGGCCGCAAGAAGCACGTGCTGCTGCGCGCCGTCTGAAGCCGCCGCTTATTGGATTGGCGCGACGCCGCGGCTCTGGCCGACCAGGTCGGTCGGCGCGACGGTCGCCGGGGTGGTGCCGTCGACCGCGCCGAATACCTTGCGCAGGAATCCCGGCGTCATCGCCGACAGCGGATTGACATAAAGCGTCGGTCCGCTGGCCGGGCCGACGATGCGGTAATTGACGCCGAACAGGCCCTCGTGCCGTCCGCCGCCGAGCAACGAGCCGAAGACCGGAATGTGGGTGACGAGGCTGTTGACTTGATAGGCCGGCACGTAGGTGCCGTTGAGATCGACGTGGTCGTGGGCGAAGTCGAGATAGCCTTCGGTGGTCAGGCCGACGCGGCTGTTGAAGATCACCGCCTCCCGCAAGGCCAGACGCCCCGGCGTGCGGGTGAACGCAGCCGACATCTTGTCGAACCGCGCCGCGCTCGAGTCGAGCGCCGGCCCCGCGTCGACCCGCTCGCCCGGCGCCTGGCCCGCCGCCGCGAGCTGGCGCAGCGCCGGCTCGTCGCGCAGAACGAAGTTGGCGATGTTGGCGGTGCCTTCGCCGCCTTCGGCGCTCTGTTTCAGCGTCAGGTCGAGCGTGCCGCCCTCCATGCGAGGGTAAATGTCGAGAAAGCGCGCCAGCGCGCCGGCGTCGGTGACGCGCGCGCGCAGCGCGCCGAGCTCGTCCTGCTGCGCCGATAGGGTCCCCTCGCCGATGCGCGCCTTGGCCTGCATCGCCCGCATCGCGCCGCGCCAGACTCCGGTCATTTCAAAGTCTTTGATCGACTGGCCGTCGGCGCCGACAACCGTGGCGATCTTGACGTCGACGTCGATGTCCTTGCCGGCGCCGGACGGCGCGCCGCCGCCGAGGAAGCCTTTGATCAGCCCGCGCGCGTCGAGCGTCGCGCCGCGCACCGTCGCTTTCAGCGCGTCGGGCGCGTCTTCGACATCGACGCGCAGATCGTCGGCCGCCAACAGCCGAAATTGCGGGAGCTTGGCCGAGACGAGCGCGCCGTCGGCGGCAAACTGGGCCGAGCCGCGTATGACGATGTCGCCGGCGTCGACGACGATCGACGTCACCGAAGCGCCGCCGTCGGCGTCCGGCTTGAGGCTGAAACTCGCTTTGCCCGGCTTGCCCGCCGCCTTCAGCGGACCTGTCTGGGGGCTGTCGATCGAGGCGCGGGTGAGATCGATCTCGATCTCGGCGCCCGACTTCGACAGCGGCGCTTTCAGGCGGACCGGCGTCGGCCCGCTGAGCGCCGCAGCGATGGGAATGCCGAACTTGGCGCGGGCGGGGCCGTCGAGGGCGAGCCCGAGCACGATCGCGCCCTCGTCGGTCGCGCCCTTGGTCACGTCGATCGTCGCCGGCGCGCCGTAGATCTCGCCCTGGCCCGTGATCTTCAGATTGCCTTGCTCGGCGTCGACGGAAAGCGCGCCCTGCTCCAACCGCTCGTTGGCGAGGAAGCGGTCGACGCGCAGATGGGCGAGCGTCCCGTTGGCGCGGAACTGCTGATCGTCGGGCCGCACGCTCTTTCCAAGCTTGAGGTCGATCGCGAGATCGCCTTCGAATTGTCCTTTGACCAGAGCGGGATCGAGGGTGAACCCGGCGTAGCGCTTGAGCGCGTCGCGGCCGAGCAGGTCGACCAGAGCGTCAGCCCCGCCCTGCAGATGGGCGCTCGCCTTCGCCGGCACCACCGCCGCCGGCGCGGTGTCGGGAACCTGATAGACGATTTCGGAGACCTGAACGCGCCGGGTCGGCGACAGCTCGACGACGCCGGTCTTGGCGTCGGCCGAGAACTGACGGCCGGTGATGCGCCCGCTGGCGTCGGCGACCGTGAGCGGCGGCAGGCCGGGCATCAGGTCGACGACGACGTCGCGCGCCGTCATCTCGCCGAGCACGCTGTCGGCCGGCACCGCCTTGTTGTGCGCGGCCAAGTCGAAAGCGGCGGCGTCCCAGTCGACCTTCATCGACGCGGACTGAAGCTGGCCGCCGTGGATGTTCTGGATGCACCAGGCGCGCGCGTCGGCGTTGATGAAGCTCGGCCACAGCCGCAACAGATCGACGACCGCGCTCGGTCCGACTTGCATGTCGATCTTGAGCGTGGCGCCGCCGGGAACCGTCGCCGTCTCGCCGCTCGCCGAGCCATTGACGGTCGGGCCGCGCACCGCCAGCCGGTCGACCACCAGCCGCCCCTGCCCGGAGTAATAATGAGCGTCGAACGTCGCCTGTTCGATCGTGATCGGCTTTTCGCCCGGGCGCTCCGGCGCGAACACCGTGTCGCCCGACTCGAAGTGGCTGATCCACGCCGGCTCGGCGCGCGTCGGCGGCGACGCCCAGCCGGCCGCATAGACGTGGGTCGAGCCCGACAGCAGTTGCAGATTGTCGAACCGATAGCGGCGCGCCGCCCGGTCCCAGGCGATTTCGCCGGTCGCCTCGTCGATGAAGAACGGCTCGTGATCGGGATTGTCGAGTTTGAAGTAGCCGGCGCCGAGGCTGAAGCGGCCCTGCATGGCCTCGATCGCCGAATTGGCGCCGAGCTTGGCCTCGATGCGCAGCGAGATCGGCGTGTCGGCTTCGAACGGCGGCCGGTTGGCGTTGAAAAGCCGCAGGTCGTCGAAATCGAGATCGTGCGCGACGACCGACACCGTGCGCTCCGAGCCGCCTCGCGCCTGCGCTTCGACGCTCCAGCGCCCCTGCGGGCCCTTCGCCGCGACGGCGATCGTCGCCTCTTTGTCGGCGCGGGCGAAGGACAATTGGAAATCGTCGTAGACGGTGCTTTTGGCCAGCGCTTCGTTGAGCACTTCGAGATGGCCGTGAACGAGGCTGACGCGGTCGAGCGATTGGCTGGCGCCGGTCATCGCGTTGATCAGACCGATTACGACCTGTCCGAGATGCGGCCCCGCCGTCGACTCGGCGTCGGGCTGGACCGGCGCCGGAAGGTCGATCGTCGCGGCGGCGGGATCGGCGGCGGCGGCGATCGACAGCGCGCCGTCGGGCCGCACCCGCAGCTTGAGGTCGAGCCCTTCGAGCTCCAGTCGCCGAACCTTGACCGTCATCATCATGAGCGACCAGACATCGAGCCCGACCCGGCCGCCGGGCGCCGAGAGGACCGGGCGGCCGGCAGAATCGCGAATGGCGATGCCGCCGAAGCCAAGCGAGACGCCGCTCTCGCTGCGCATCAGCGAGGTGGGGCCGATCGAAACGAGGTAGCGCGGGCCGAGCCGCTCTTGGAGACTGCTGGCGATGCGCGGATTGAGGCTTTGGAGGCTGATCGGCCCGCGAGCGAGCAGCAAGGCGAGTCCGCCGACCGTCGCTACGACCAAGAGAACGACGCTAAGGACGACGCCGATGGCGACGCGCCGCGCGCGCCGCCCGAGCAGCGGTTGGCGCGGACGGGGCAGCGACGCGCCTGAACCGGTATGCAGCAGGTGCTGAATCGCGGCTCGCGCCTTGGACCGCGTCGTTGCGTCGATGCCGCCGATCAAACCTCGCAGATCTCCGCTCGCTCAGCCCGCCTTGCGGCCGGTCGGTTCGTCGCCGCGGCCCTTGTCGCCGAGCGAGGTCGGAGACCGACGTTCGCTCGCCAGGAATCGCCCCGGCCTGAAGCTCTTGAACCCGCTGTCGACGCGGGTCAATCTGCCCCCGCCCACGCGGCGGCTTCGCCGCGGCAGGTTGCCGACGAAAATGGCCTAAACGAGGACGAAATGGTCACAAATCTGGATATCGGCGACTTTGCTCCGAATTTCGATCTGCCGACCGACGCCGGCGGCGTTCGGCTCAACGACCTGCGCGGCCAGTTCGTCGTCCTGTTCTTCTATCCCAAGGACGACACCTCCGGCTGCACCGCCGAAGCGCTCGACTTCAACCGGCTCGCGCCGCGTTTCGCCGCGGCCGGCGCCGCGCTGGTCGGCGTTTCGCCCGACAGCGTCGCGCGCCACGCCAATTTCAAGCGCAAGCACGCCCTCACGCTGACGCTCGCCGCCGACGAGGCGCACACGACGCTCGAGGCTTATGGTGTGTGGCGCGAAAAGAGCATGTACGGACGCAAGTATTTTGGGGTCGAACGGACGACCGCGATCGTCGACCCCAGCGGCCGCATCGCCTGCCTGTGGCGCAAGGTCAAAGTGCCCGGCCACGCCGAGGAGGTTCTGGCGGCCCTCGAGGCGGCGCGCGGCGCATTTGCCAACCATTAACCCTAATGGGTTGTAATCGCTCGTCTGATGGCCCCAATCCCACGGGGTCGGAGCGTGTTGGCGCATGTCGTTGCGAGATCAGCGTTCACGGCCGGCCAAGGTCAGCGCGCAGTTTTACATTTCCCACGCCTGCGGCGACGCCATCCGCACGATCGCGGTGCGTCCGCTCGTCGTGTGGTCGCTCACGGCCTTCGCCGCCTTGACGCTCGCCTGGGCGGGGCTGGCGACGGCCTACCTGGTTTTTCACGACGACATGCTCGCCGCCCTCGCCGCGCGCGAGGCGGAGCAGCAATACGCCTACGAGGACCGCCTCGCGGAAGCGCGCGCCGACCTCGACCGGCTCGCCGGCAGGCAGTTGCTCGATCAGAGTTCGTTCGAGGGCAAGCTGCACGAGCTGCTGTCGCGTCAAGCGCGGCTCGAGCAGCGCGGCGCGATCGTCGCGGCGCTCGCCGACCAGACGACCCGCAGCCTCGCCGCCGCCGATCCACCCTCGCGCGCTTCGTCAATCGCCGCCGCCAAGCCGGTCGGTTCGGCGTTGTCGGCGATCAGCGCCGTCAGTCCGCTCGCGCCGACCGAAAGCGTGATCGGCCCGGCCGCCCGCGCGTTCGCGCCTGTCGCGCCGACCGCCGCGCCAACTGTCGCGGCGGGCCCTCCCAAGCCGCGGCCGATCGACGATCCGCGTCCGCAAGCGATCCCCGGGCCGCAGGCAGCTGCGGAGCGCGGCGTCGGCGCCGACTTGCTCGCCGCCGCCGACAACCCCGACCTCGGCGCGGTGGCGCGGCTGAGCCTGATTTCGCTGTCGCTCGACCGCACGGAGCGCCGGCAGGCGACCGCGCTCGGCGAGATCGCCGCCGACGCGCGCGCCAGCGCGGCCAAACTTTCCGCCGTGGCGGCGCGCGCCGGACTCGCCGCCGATACGCTCGTCGCGCCCGGCGCCAAGGGCGGCGTCGGCGGCCCCTACATTCCGCTTGCGGTCGATCCTGCGGCGCCCGCCTTCGACAAGGCGCTCGCCGGCGCGGCGCGCGATGTCGCCGAAGCCGACCGCCTCAGCCGGCTGCTGCCGATTCTGCCGGTGCGCGCGCCGCTGATCGGCGAAGCGTCGGTCTCTTCGCCGTTCGGTTATCGGCGCGATCCGTTCCTCGGCCTACCCATGCTGCACACCGGGGTCGACCTGGTGCAGGACTACGGCTCGGAAATCCACGCCACCGCAGCCGGCCGCGTCGTCCATGCGGGGCCGATGGGCGGCTACGGCAACATGGTGGAAATCGATCACGGCAACAGCCTGGCGACCCGCTACGGTCATCTGTCGGAAATCCTCGTCGCAGAAGGCCAGGAGGTGACGGCGGGCGCGGTCGTCGGCCGTCTCGGCTCGACCGGCCGTTCGACCGGCCCGCATCTGCACTACGAAGTTCGGGTCGACGGCGAGCCGGTCGATCCCGAGCGCTTCCTCGCCGCCGGCGCGCCGCTGTTCGGGACGCCGCTCTAAGCGACTTCAATCCAGCGTTCGCAGGGCCACGCCCTTTCGCCCCCTGGATTGCTCCGTCGCTGCGCTCCTCGCGCGGTCGCAGCCGGCGGACCGTTCCGTTCAGCCACTGCGCCCGTTAGAGTGGCGCATGGACCGCGTCATCGCCTCTGGGATCGAGTTGCTCGGGGTCGCCATGGCGGTGGCCATCATCGCCCGCCGACTCGCCCTGCCCTACACCGTCGGACTCGTCGCGACCGGTCTGGCGCTGGCGCTGGCGCGCCTCAAGCTCGACCTGGCGCTGACTCACGACGTCCTCTTCGAGGTCATCCTGCCGCCGTTGCTGTTCGAGGCCGCGCTCAGCATTCCCTGGCGCGAGCTCAGGCGCGATCTCGCGCCGGTGCTGGCGCTGTCGACTGTCGGCGTGCTGATCGGCGCCGGCGTCGTCGCCGCCGGCCTGATCTGGGGGCTCGACTGGCCGCCGGCGCCCGCATTCGCCTTCGGCGCGCTGATCGCCGCCACCGACCCGATCGCCGTCATCGCCATGCTGCGTGACGCGCGCGTCGAGGGCCGTCTGCGGCTCGTCATCGAGAGCGAGAGCTTGTTCAACGACGGTGCCGCGGCGCTGCTGTTCGCGCTCATCCTTCCCGCGCTCGGCGACGGCGGCGCGTCGACGCCGCTGTCGGTCGTCGCGCAGGCGCTGCTGATCGGCGGCGGCGGAATTGCGATCGGCGCCGCGGTCGGCGCGCTGGCGATCGCGCTCGCCGGGCGCACCGACGACCACCTCGTCGAGACGGCGCTGACCACGGTCGCCGCCTACGGCTCTTTCCTCATCGCCGAGCGAATCGGCGCCTCGGGCGTGCTGGCGACGGTCGCCACCGGACTGGTGATGGGCAATCTCGGCGTGCTGGCCTCCGGAACCAACCGTCTCGCGTTGACGCCGCAGGGGCGTCAGTCGATCGTCGGCTTCTGGGAATTCGCCGCCTTCGTCGCCAATTCGCTGGTGTTTCTGCTGATCGGGCTGGCGATGGGCGACGCCGCGACGCGCGGCGCCGGCGTCGGGGCCGGCGCGCTCACGGTCATCGTCGCGCTGGCGCTCATCGGCCGCGCCGCGACCGTCTATCCGATCGCGCTCGCCTTCGCCCGCACGCGCTGGGCGTTCGCCTGGCGCGAGGCGCATTTCCTGTGGTGGAGCGGACTGCGCGGCGCTCTGGCGCTGGCGCTGGCGCTGGCGTTGCCGCCGGAAGCGCCGCACCGCGACGAGATGATCGTCGGCGCTTTCGCCGTCGTCGCGTTCTCGGCTCTGGTGCAGGGCCTCACCGCCGGGCCGGCGCTGCGCGCGCTGCGGCTCGACGGGAAGCCACGCGCCGACGACGCGGCGTCGTAGGCGCTTTTTGCCGATCGCGCCCGACGGCCGCGTTCAACCGTCGAATGAAGAGACGCGGCCAACGGCCGCGTCTACAAGAGATGTTTAAGCCCGGCCGGCGGCCGCGGCTGAACGCCGTCAGCCCTTCGCCTTGCCGACCTTTTCGACCTTCGCGGCGCGCAACCGCGCGACTTCGGGCACGCCCGAGCCGAGCAGCGGCCGCAGGTAGTCGAAGAACTTCGGCGTGACGTCGTTGCCGGCCGGCGCGATCAGCTCGTCCTCCATCACCCGCGTCTTGCCGGCGACCGTGTCGAGCGGGATCAGCGGGTAGTCGGCGGCGTAATCGGCGATGCGGCGGATCGCCACCGAGCCGTTCTTGCCCGCCCACATCGCGTATTGCACCGCCTTCTCGCCGACTTCGCGCGCCTCGCGCTGGTCGACGTCGGAGACGCAGCCGACGAACGAGCGCTGCAGGTAGCCGAAGGTGTCGCCGCGCACCCGCTTGATGCCGAGCTTGTTCTTCACTTCCTCGCACAGCAGGTCGGCGAGCGCGCCGGTGCCGGAGAGCTGCACGTTGCCGTGCGCGTCCTTCTCCACCGTGCTGGCGAGCTTGGTGATGATCGGGGCGCCGGATTCGTCGTGGATGCCTTCGGACGCGGCGATCACGCAGCGGCCGTACTTGGCGTAGGTCTCCTTCACGTCGGCGAGGAACTTGTCGACGACGAAGGTGCGCTCCGGCACGTAGATCAGGTGCGGACCGTCGCCCGGAAACTTGCGCGCCAGCGCCGAGGCCGCGGTCAGGAAGCCGGCGTGGCGGCCCATCACGACCGCGCAATAGACGCCCGGCAGAGCCGCGTTGTCGAGGTTGGCGCCGGCGAAGGCCTGCGCGACGAAGCGCGCCGCGGAAGGGAAGCCGGGCGTATGGTCGAAGCCGACGAGGTCGTTGTCGATCGTCTTGGGAATGTGGATCGCGCGGATATGCTCGCCGGCCTTGGCCGCCTCTTCCGCCACGATGCGCACCGTGTCGGAGGAGTCGTTGCCGCCGATGTAGCAGAATGTGTCGATCTGGTGCGCCTTCAGCACCTTGAAGATTTCCTGGCAGTACTTGACGTCGGGCTTGTCGCGGGTCGAGCCGAGCGCGGCGGCTGGGGTGGCGGCGACGGCTTCGAGGTTGGCGGTCGTCTCCTGCGACAGGTCGACGAGGTCTTCCTCGATGATGCCGCGCACGCCGCGCACCGCGCCGTAGACGCGCGTGATGTCCGAAAAGCGCCGCGCCTCGAGCGCCACGCCAGCCAGCGACTGGTTGATCACCGCCGTCGGCCCGCCGCCTTGTGCGACCAGTATCTTATGCGACATCGGATAGTCTCCTCAGCAACCACAGCCAGGTCGACGCCCGGCGCCCTCTTCGCTCGACCTGCCTTTAGGACTGGACGTCGCAACCGGCAAGTGCCGCGGGACGTTTAGCTGCGGCGGGACCTCGAGCATTTGAGCGCGGTCAATGCGCCGTCGAGTTGAACTGCACGGCGGCGACGCCGGCGACGATCAGCGCAATTCCTGCTGCGCCGGCGAGGATCAGCCGCTGGCCGAACGCCGCCCCGCCGACCAGCTTGGGGCGCCCGCAGCAACCTCGAGCATGGCGGCGCTGAAAACCTCGAGAGCGATCGTCGAGGCCGGATAGAGCCAATCCGTCGCCCGGGTCGACGAGCCCCGCGCCTTGCGCCGGGGCGCTCAGCACAGCTTGCGGCAGTCGAGCTGCTTGCAGGCGAAGACCCTCATCCACTCGCCGTCGCTGAAGCACACTTCGACGAAGCAGGCGGTGTTCGGGGTGCAGCTCGTGTAGCAATAGCTCCCCGGTTTGTATGCGATTCCGTTGTCGCGGTAGCAGTATTTGACAGGCCCGAGATGATAAATGCGGTGACTGGCGAGCGCTTCGCCGCTGAGGACGAGTCCGCAGATCAACAGCCCAATTCCGACGAAACGCATCGCCCAAGCCTCCCCACCTTCAAATCGAATCCTATCCTAGTGCGCGCCGGCCGGGATGGGAAACGCCGCCGCGGGCAAGGCTGGAATCTCAATCGTTTCAGAGTTGTCATCGACAAGAGAGCGATGGCGCCCAACGCCGCCGCCGCCTTGCCTTTCGCCCCTCGCGCGGGCAACATCGCCCCACTCGCGCCGCGGCCTTACGGCTTCAAGATGGGCGAGGTTTTCGAGGGGGTTTCCGCCATGGGCATTCTTTCTTGGATCGTGCTCGGTCTGATCGCCGGCTTCATCGGCAGCAAGCTGGTCAACAAGACCGGGTCCGGATTGATCATGGACATCGTGCTGGGCGTGGTCGGCGCCATCGTCGGCGGCTACATCAGCAGCGCGCTCGGCTACGGCACGGTCACCGGCCTTAACCTCTACAGCATCGTCATCGCGGTGATCGGCGCCGTGGTCGTTCTGCTGGTCTATCGCGCCGTCGTCAAGCGAGCCTAAGCCCTCTTCCTTCCCCGCGCCGGCGCTCGGCTCACGCGAGCTCCAGCGCGAACGGTTCGCCCTCGAAGCATTCCGCGCCGCGGCCGATCGCGGCGATCGCTTCGTTCATGCGTCCGCCGCGGCCGAGCGCCGCGTCGGCGAGCGTGATCAGTCGCGCATTGGGCGTCGCGGTCGGCGAAGCGGCGCGCAAGGCGCGCGCGATCGCGCCCTCGTCGCGCCTGGGCGCAAGCGCGCAGGCGGCGATGAAGGCGGCGGCGGTCGAACGGCTGACGCCGGCGAAGCAATGGATCAGCAGCGGCTCGGCGCGGTCCCATGCGCCGACGAAGGCGATGAGCTCACGCACATGCGCTTCGGCCGGCAGCACGTGGCCCGGCTGCGCTTCGACGATGTCGCCGACGCCGATGTAGAGGTGGCGCTCGGCGGGGATGGCCGCCGGCCGCGCGACCGGCGTGCCGGGATTGAGCAGCGTCACCAGCGAGCGCGCGCCGGTCGCGGCGACGGTTTCGTCGATCCGCGCCAGCGGGCAGACGTGAATGCGCGGCATCAGAGGCTCCCGAATCAACTCAATGGGCGAGGCGGTCGAGCTCGGCGAAGCGGCCGAGAAACGCCTCTTGCGCCTCGGCCGGCCTGAGCGGCTTCAGATAGCCGGACAAGCCCTTGAGCGCCAGCTTCGGCGCGCCGAAGACCTTGCGCGCCTCGGCGACAGTGAAGCCAGCGAGCGCGGTCGCCTCGAGATAGGCGGCGACGCGGTCGGCCGCCTTGATCGCCTTGGCGAGATCGGGCGGCGGCTCGGCCGGCAGTCCGAAACGGACGAGGATCGCCGCCATCAGCCGTTTCTCGACCAGCTTGTAGTCGCCGCCGATCGCCGCCTTGAACGGCGAGATCATGTCGCCGATCACGTATTCCGGCGCGTCGTGCAGCAGCGCGGCGAGGCGGGCGGCGCGCGGCGGCGGCGCCGGCGTCTCGGCGGCGAAAATCGCCTCGACCAGCAGCGAATGCTGCGCCACCGAGAAGATCTCCGCTCCCCGCGTCTGGCCGTTCCAGCGCGCGACCCGCGCCAGGCCGTGAGCGATGTCGGCGATTTCGACGTCGAGCGGCGACGGATCGATCAGGTCGAGCCGGCGGCCCGACAGCATGCGCTGCCAGGCGCGCGGCTTCACCGCCGTACGGGGCTTGGCGGCGGCGCTCACGACGGCCGGCCCTGGCCGAGCGCGCGGCAGGCGGCGTGACGATGGCAATCGACGAGGTGGTCGTTGACCATGCCGGTCGCCTGCATGAACGCATAGACGATCGTCGGCCCGACGAAGCGCGCGCCGCGCGTCTTGAGGTCCTTCGAGATCGCGCGCGAGACGTCGGTCTCGGGCGGCACGTCGCGCATCGATTTGCGCCGGCCGTCGATCGGCCGGCCGTCGACGAAACTCCACAGGTGGCGCGCCAGGCCGCCGCGCTCGGCGAGAGCGAGCGCGACCCGCGCCAGCCCGATCGTCGCCTCGATCTTGCCGCGGTGGCGCACGATGCCGGGATCGGCGAGGAGCGCCGCCACCTTGGCGGCGTCGTAGCGAGCGACCGTCTCGGGGTCGAAGCCGTCGAAGGCGGCGCGGAAGGCGGGACGCTTGCGCAGAATCGTGATCCACGACAGGCCGGCCTGGAAGCCGTCGAGCGCGAGCTTCTCGAACAGGGCGCGGTCGTCCCATTCCGGCGCGCCCCATTCCTCGTCGTGATAGGCGAGATAGAGCGGGTCGAGGCCCGGCCACGGGCAGCGGCTGAGCCCGTCGGCGTGGGCGACGGCCCCGCGGGTCGGTTCTTGTGCGCTTTCAGCCATGCCGCTTCATAGCCGCCCGCTCCCGCGCCGTCAGCCCCCGCCGGTTTTGGCGAGCCGGAATCGTCGGCCAAATTAACCGTTCTTAAAGACATTAGTCGCGAGCCGCAGCGAGCCGCCGTAAAATGCTAACTAATGTTGCCGCCGCTCAAATTGACGCTCGAGGAGCTCAGAGCTTCTGACGCCCGCCGCGCCGCGCTCGCCTATGTCAGCGAAGCGTTCGCCGAGGCTGTGCTCGACGGCATCGACGTCGACGCTTTCGCCGACGCTGCCCTCTGCGCCGTCTTCCGCGAACTCGTCGCCAACTATGGCGAGGAGCGGGTCGCCACGCTCGCCGACGGTCTGCCGGAGCGCATCCGCGCCGGCGATTTCTCCGCCCATTCGCAGCAGTAGCCGCCGCGCCGCGCCCAGGTTAGAGCGTGTCGGCGTCGCTTCGACCAGCGAAGATGTCGTCTGCCAGCGAGGCCGTTGATGCCCCCGCCCCTGCTCGATCCGCGCGTCACCCCGGCGCGCCCCGACCTCGCCGCCGATTTTCTGCGCGGCCAGATCGAGGCGGCGCGGTTCGTCGCCGGGGAGACTTTCCAAGTGGCGGTCCCGATCGCGCCGCTCAGGCGCGCGCCCGACCTCGACGCGACGCTCGACACCGAGGCGCTCTACGGCGAGGCGGTCGTCGTCTACGAGGGGCGCGGCGACTGGCGTTGGGGCCAGCTCGCGCGCGACGGCTACGTCGGCTACCTGCCGGCGGCCGCGCTCGGGCCCGCGCGCGCGCCGACCCACACGATCGCCGCGCTGCGCAGCCACGCCTATCCGGGGCCGACCGTCAAGCGGCCGCCGCGCTTCGCGCTGTCGCTCGGCGCCCGGGTCGAAGTTGCGCGTTTCGACGGCGACTTCGCCGTCACGGCCGACGGCCTCTTCCTTTACGCAAGGCACCTCGCGCCGATCGACGCGCGCGAGCCCGATTTCGTCGCCGTCGCCGAGCGTTTTCTCGAGACGCCCTATCTGTGGGGCGGACGCACCAGCGAGGGCGTCGACTGCTCCGGCCTCGCCCAGACTGCGCTTCGCGCGGCGGGAATCGCCGCGCCGCGCGACAGCGACATGCAGGAGGCGGCGCTCGGCCGGCCGCTGCCGCTCGACGACGCGCTCGCTCGCCTGCGGCGCGGCGACCTGGTGTTCTGGAAGGGCCACGTCGGGATCATGCGCGACGCGGCGACGTTGCTGCACGCCAACGGTTTTGCGATGAAAGTGACGAGCGAGCCGCTCGCCGAAGCCCGCGCCCGCATCGAAAAAAGCAAAGGCGGCGCGATCACGTCGATCCGCCGCCTGTGAACGCGAGCGCGCGGAAAGCGCGAGCGCTTACTTCTTGCCGAGGCCGATCGCGCCGAAGCGGGTGTTGAAGCGCGACAGACGGCCGCCGCGGTCGAGCAGCTGCTGCGACCCGCCGGTCCAGGCCGGATGGGTGTTGGGATCGATGTCGAG
>Ga0326728_10018573_pt1 | contig 13676 bp, 9 predicted proteins | sample MB3enrmetagenome_FD_207602 | JGI IMG/M metagenome (GOLD analysis project Ga0326728, IMG submission 207602) | Lab enriched peat soil microbial communities from McLean, Ithaca, NY, United States - MB31MN | ecosystem: Environmental > Terrestrial > Soil > Wetlands > Peat | place: USA: New York... | reverse complement strand
GCTCTACCAACTGAGCTACAACGGCCCTCTCAAAAGTCTACGAAATTCTCTGGTGGACGGGGGAGGATTCGAACCTCCGTAGCTCGCAAGGAGCGACAGATTTACAGTCTGTTGCCATTAGCCGCTCGGCCACCCGTCCAGGCCATTGGCCCGCAATGCGACCACCAAAGCGAGGCTCACATTGCGGGGAAACTATAAGCATACAAAGAAAAGACGGCCCGCCGCAACTTGAATCCGCGTTGTTCTCTTTTTATTCGCCTTGTGATATAGTATGGTCCATGAGTCCAAAACCACAACCCTACGACTTCGCCAAGCAACTGCTCGCCAGCCAGGAATTCTTCGAGCGCTCAACCGGGGTCCTGGAGGAGGCCGATTCCGGATTCCGCCCGCGGGAAGGCATGATGACCGTCGTGCAGCTTGTCGCGCACACCGCCCAGACTCTCGACTGGTTCATCGAGGGCGTATCCCGGCCCGAAGGTTTCGACCTCGATTTCGAGAAACTCGCCAGGGAGGTTGAGGCTGTGACCTCGCTCGCCGCCGCCCGCCAGATGCTCGGAACGGCATATGCCAACGCGATCCAGTATCTGCGCTCGCACAGCCCGGAGGATCTCTCGCAGCCCCTCCCGCCCGGTCCGGTCATGGGCGGCCAACCCATCAGCGACGTCGTATGGGCCATGGTGGAGCACACGGCGCACCATCGCGGCGCTCTGACGGTCTACTCGCGCCTGCTCGGAAAAACGCCGCCCATGCCCTACGCCGGCTGAAATACCGAATCCGGACATCCGCCGGCCTCGTCTCACGGTATAGTAGTAGCAAAGAGATGCCGATCAGAAAACCTGCGGATCTCCGCTATTCGGACATTACCCCTAGGTCTGTCTATGTGAACCGGCGCAAATTCCTGGCCGGCGTTCCCGCGGCTTTCCTCGGCGGCCGGGAGTTGCTCCGCGCCGGGGTGCCCTCCGGGCCCGGCGCCAAACTGCCTGACCTCGCCAAAAGCCCATTCAGCACAACGGAAAAGCCGAACACCTACAACGACGTCACGCACTATAACAACTTCTACGAGTTCGGCACCAGCAAAGAACAGCCGGCCCAAACCGCCACCAACTTCAAGACCTCGCCGTGGACTGTCTCCATTGAAGGAGACGTAGCCAAGCCGCGCAAGTTCAGCATGGATGAAATCATGAAACTGGCGCCGCTCGAGGAGCGCATCTACCGCCACCGCTGCGTCGAAGCGTGGTCCATCGTGGTGCCCTGGGCCGGCTACTCGCTCAGCGCTTTGCTCAAACAGGTGGAACCCGGTCCCAAAGCCCGGTACGTCGCCTTTGAAAGCTATTGGGATGTCCGCCAGATGCCGCTGGCGCGTCCCGATCTGGCCAGCATCTCGTTCCCCTACGTCGAGGGACTGCGGCTGGATGAGGCCATGCACCCGCTGGCGCTGCTTTGTGTCGGCATGTACGGCGAGGCGCTGCCGCCGCAGGATGGCGCGCCCGTCCGCCTGGTGGTGCCGTGGAAATACGGCTTCAAGAGCATCAAGTCGATCGTCAAAATCAAGCTGGTCTCGAGCCAGCCGCCCACCACGTGGAACATGGCCAACGCCCACGAGTACGGCTTTTATTCCAACGTAAATCCCCAGGTCGATCATCCGCGCTGGAGCCAGGCCACCGAGCGCCGCCTGCCCTCGTTGTTCCAGAATCACCCCACCCAGATGTTCAACGGTTACGCCAGCGAGGTCGCCAGCCTCTACGCCGGCATGGACCTGAAGAAAAACTACTGACTCATGGCGCGCGGGCGATGGAGCAAAGTCCTGGTTTTCCTGTTGTGCCTCGCGCCGTTAATCCGGCTCGCCTGGCGGGTGTGGAACCAGGATGTCACCGCCAACCCCACGGAGTTCATCCAGCACTTCACCGGCGACTGGGCCATCCGCCTGATCGTCGCCACTCTGGCCGTGACTCCGCTGCGAAAGCTCCTGGGCGTGCCCGGTCTCATCCGTTTCCGCCGCATGATCGGCCTTTTCGCGTTCTTTTACGCCTGCCTGCACTTCCTCACCTACCTGTGGCTCGACAAGCTCTTCAATTTTCCGGCCATGCTCAGGGACGTTGGCAGGCGCCCGTTCATCACCGCCGGTTTCGCCGCCTTTGCGTGTCTGGTTCCGCTGGCCGTGACTTCCACCGCCGGGTGGATCCGCCGCCTGGGCGGCAAGCGCTGGCAACGTCTGCACAGCCTCGTCTACATCACTGCGATGGCCGCGGTGGCGCACTACTACTGGCTGGTCAAATCCGATATTCGCCAGCCGATGCTGTACGCGACCCTGGTGGCCCTTCTGCTGGCCTGGCGCGTGGTTTCCCGTGCCATCCGCAACGCCTTGCCAAGGGCCTAGAATCGGTTCATGCGAGGCGCTCTCATCCTTTCGCTGCTGCCGGCGCTGGTCTTCGCGGCGGATCTCAAGATCGACCATGTCACCATTGCCGGAAGCAGCCTGCCAACCGGGATTTCAGTTTTTCGGTTATTTCACACCGCTCAGCGGCCCTGGCCCCGGATTACTCCTACAGCGTGATCTTCATTGAACGCGACCTCAACGAGATTCTCGATTCCCAGGCGCAAATGCTGCGGCGCCGCAAGGAACAGTTGCCGGATACCCCCGAGCGCCGCGATCTGCTGAGGCGCGCGTATGCGAAGACGGTCGTCAGCGCCAAGGCCTTTCTGCGCCGGCGTCCCGAAGTGCGGCTCCTGGTCTTGCAGCGGTCGGACGTGCTGCGCGACGCCGCGCACGCGGCGGAAGCTATGGCATCAGGAGGAAGTGCGCCGCCGGCGGCTGAGGGACGGATCGACCGCGGCGGCCGCCGACCGGCGGAATCCTGGCTCAATGAGCGCCTCGACCAACGGCAAGCTGGGATGGCGCCTGGGCTTCGAAAGCCCAGCGTGGTGACTGGTCTTCGCCTACACCATTCTGGCGGAGAGAGAGGCTTCCGGCAGGCGCTGGGGACCGGTTTTACCCTCCCATTCATCTTCCGCGCTATCGATCAATAGCAGATCGATCAACCGGGCTGCCAGCTCGCGTGGGCAGATGCAATCGGCCTCCGACAGCGTCGTGGGGTCGTTCCCTGGCTGGCCGTATTCCATGATCACGGGCTCGCAGTCTTCCGAAATCCAGGTCCCATGCACGCGGGTGAACTCGGCGGTGTCCTCGCAACCTTTTGCGGCAACCCGCATAAAGTTGTCCGTGCGTCGGAGGGTGACGGCTTCAATGGTTCTTCCGTCCGGGTATCTGATGGTCATGATTTCCACGCTTGCAAAACTATGGTGCGACAGCGCGGCCCTCAATGCCAGTTCCTGGTGTACCATTGCCGTACCAGAACCTGCCGGGATCACTTTCGATAACAGCGTCATCCTACTGCCGGCAGTCGCCGCCCCGCGGCAGGAATCCAACGAAGTTCCCGCGCTGCGGGCGTTTGCGTGTTCTCGCGAAGGCCCGCCGGCCCGCCGCTCAGTCGTCGAGTGGTCTGTAGCCGAAAGTTAGGACCAGGAGTACTTTCGATTGGTTAGTACTAGAGAGCGGCGGCGGGCGCGCTTCTGCAAACGCTTGAGAGCGTTCTTAGCGCCTCCGCGAAGCCTTCGGAAGGGAATCAGACTTTAGTGGAATCCTTAGGGGAATCGTCCGCAGGGGGACCTTTGATAGCATCTTTGAAGCCCCGAATTCCTTCGGCCAACCCCTTTCCAAGCTCAGGCAGCTTCTTGGGGCCGAACATCAGCAAAGCAATTGCAAGAATAATCAGCAAATGCCGAGGTTGGAGCAGATCTTCAATCATAAAAGTTCCTCAATTCAGCATAGCACCATGCGCGGCCCTGGTGTGAAGGGAACTTGCCCGGCGCAGGCATTCGACACTTCTACTCCTCCCGCAGGGAGACCAGGGGATCACGGGAGATCGACCTGCGCGCCGGCAGGTAGCAGGCGATCGCGGCCAGAGAGATGAGCAACAACGGAACGCCCACAGTGAGCGCCCGATCCCCGGTGCTCCAAGCGATGATTTCCGCCATCTGGGCGGAGGCCGCGGCCAGCACGCGCGAAATGCCGTAAGCACCCGCGAATCCGAACGCAGCGCCGGCCGATATCATGACTGCGCCTTCGCGCATCACCAGGCGCAGTACCTGCGGCGGCCGGGCGCCCAAGGCCATTCGAATGCCGATTTCCTTGCGCCGCCGCTCCACGGCCTGCGCGGTAACTCCGGCCAGGCCGACGCACGCCAGCAACAGGCCAAACAGACCGATCCCGGAAGTAAAGGCGACTGCGGACTGGACAACGCGGTTCGTGGCGGCCAGGAATTCCCGCATGGTCTGCGGGTTAAACATGGTCAAATGGGGGTCAATCGATGCCAGCTCGCGCCGGATGGTGGCGTCACCCAGATGAGTCCGCGCACGAACGAGGACGATGGTGCCCGACTGCGAGCCCCGCCGGAGGTCCTTGCGGGTCAAAGGCAGGAAGATGGTGGCCACCGGCCGGTTGACGGCGAGGCTCTGCCGATCATAGCGCACGACGCCGGTCACCTGAAAGGTTCGCTCTACGTCTCCCGTGTCCTGGCGGATACGCCGGCCGAGCGGGTCGGCGCCTCCAAACAGATCCTTGGCGGCGGTCTGGTTGATGACGGCAGGCAGGATGTCGCTGGGCGCCGGATCAAGGCCCAAATCGCGCTCTGAAAACTCGGCGCCGCGGACGAGCGGCGCGCCGAGCGTGGCGAAATAGCCGGGTCCTATGCTCAGAAACGCCACCGGGTGCACAGACTCTCGAGATCCCGCGGGGACGGAAGGCACCGAAACGGAGCGATTGGCGACGGTCAGATTGAGAGGAGGCTGATCGGCCAGAGTTACGCTCTCGACGCCGGGGAGGCGCGCCAGACGTTGGGCGAGGCCGGTGTAGAGAGCGGCGGACTGGCTGGGTGTGAGTCCGTCGCGTGCTGGATCGAGCGAGAAAAACTGAAGAGGGGCCGGGTCGAATCCCGGGTCGAGGTTGGCGCCGTTCCGCAGCCCGCTGCTCCAGAATCCCATGATCAAGATGAGCATCATGGCGGCGGCCACCTGGTAAACCACAAACAGATTGCGCAAACCGAAGCGCCGGTAGCGGCTGCGCCGGGTTCCCATACTCGCCTTCAGTGCGGCGGCCAGATCCGCCCGCGTGGCCGCAAGCGCGGGCAGAAGTCCGAATCCGGCGGCCGCGAGGGCGGAGATCAGAAAAGCGAAGAGCACGACTCGCAGGTCCGGGGTAAAGGCGATTTCCGATTGAAGCAGGGCGGAGTCGCCGCGGACCCTGGCCAACAGGTCGAGGAGGCCATAGGCGGCAGCGAAACCCGCGACTCCGCCGAGAGCGGCCAGGATCAGACTCTCGGTCAGCAACTGGCGGATCACCCGGAAGCGGCTGGCGCCGATGGAAAGGCGAATGGCGATCTCCCGGGAACGGGCGCTTCCCCGGGCCAAAATCAGTCCAGCCAGGTTGGAGCAGGTCAGTGAGAGGATCAAGGCAACCAGCAAGGTGTAAAACGTCACCACCAGAGAGCGCTCGGCGACAGATATCGGCAACGCCAGACCCGCCAACACCAGGTGCACCTGGCGTCCCTTCCGATCGGGACCGCGCTTACCGGTCTGTTGATCCATTTCGCGGGTGTGCGCGTCGAGGCGGGCTTCGGTGGCGGCCATCGTCATACCGGGACGGAGCCGGACGAGAACCCGGAAGGCAGGCTGCGTGGTGCGATGCAGAATGTCAGCGGCCAGCTCCGGCGCGACTGCCGGGTCGGCGGTGACGGGGAGGAAGACTTCGGCGGGGGTGGAGGGGAAGATCCCGAAAAAGTCTTTTGGCCCGACGCCGATGATGGTAGCCTGCCGTCCGTTCACGCGCAGCGCGCGGCCGACAACGCGCGGGTCCGAGTGGAGGCGCATCCGCCAGAAGCGCTCACTGACCACCACGGTCGGGGCGGCGCCTGGGGACTCCTGGACGGGGTCGAAGAAGCGGCCCAGCAAGGGCGCCACTCCGAGGGTCGAAAAATACTCAGGTGAGACAAGGTGGCCGAAAACCCGCTCCGGTTTCCCATCGGCCGGGGCGTTCACGGCAACGCCAAACGGCACGGGCCCAATAAAGGCCGCCATGCCGGCGGACAGGCCCTCTTGATTGCGGTAGCTCTCGAAGTACGGGTACGGGACGGAAGCTTCGAGGGTTACCAGCCGGCCCGTGTCGGAGACTCCAGGGGCAGGGCGCAACACGAACGCATTCAGAACGGAGAAAAACACGCTACAGAGACCGATGCCCAGAGCCAGTGTCGCCACGGTCACCAGCGTGAAGCCGGGGTTGGTGCGCATACCGCGGACCGCATAGCGCGCGTCCTGTAAGCAGGAGGCGAGGCCCGCGAGGCCGCGCTCGTCCCAGACTCCTTCCTGGGCTGAGGCAACGCTGCCGAAACGAACCGCGGCGAGCCGGCGCGCCTCCTCGGGCTCGATGCCGCGCCGGAGGTTCTCCTCGGTCGCGAGTTCCAAATGTGTGGCAATCTCTTTCTGCAACTCCCCATCGAGCTCGCGCCGCCGCACCAGGCCCTTCAACCGGGCCCATAGCACGCCTAAGTTCATTTCGGGCCTCCCTCCGAAGGCGCGAGCACGCGCCCAATCACCGCGGAGAGGCGCTGCCAGTACGAGGTTTCCTCGGCCAGCCGTTTCCGGCCGGAACGGGTGATGGAGTAGTATTTCGCACGGCGGTTGTTCTCGGATGAGCCCCACTCAGCGGCGATCCAACCCCTATTTTGCAGCCGCACCAGCGCCGCATAGATGGTGCCCTGGTTCAATAGCACCTCATTTTGGCTGAGTTGTTCAATCCGCCGCGCGATGCCATAACCGTGGAGCGGCCCCATAGACACCAGCGTGCGCAGAACCATCAAGTCCAGCGTGCCCTGCAGGAGATCCAGTTTCGAACTCATATTCTTCTTGTCCCATGTGGCATCACCACATGACTCTACCATACTCTCCTGTGCGGTGTCTACAGGTAGCCGGGCGCACGGTGATGAGACGGGGGGCCGGCCGGGTGTGCTACCTTAAGCCACGGGAGATCCATCATGCAACGTCGAACATTTCTCAAAGCCATCCCGGCGGCGGCATTGCTCCCGGCGGTCCAATCGGCGCCGCGGCTGAAAATCGCGGATATCCGGGTGGTCGCGTTGAAGACCATCCGGGAAACCGGCACCATGGAGGCGGCCTGGAACCCGGGTACCCGGACGACTCAGCGGATAGGCGGCGGTTCCTTCACGGAGATCCGGACGGATCAGGGGCTGACGGGGATCGGGCCAGGCATGGAGTCGGCGTCCGTGCCCGCCGCCAAAGCTCAGTTGCTGGGCAAAGACCCCTTCGACATCGAACAGTTCGCCGGCCCGCTGCGGTACTACCTGGGAGCCAGCTCGCGCGCGGTTTCGAGTCTTGAGATCGCCCTCTGGGACCTCATCGGCAAGGCGGCCCAACAGCCGCTCTACAAGCTCTGGGGAGCGGCCAAGGAACGCGTGCCCGCGTATGCCAGCATGATTCAGTTGTCGACGCCCGAAGAGAGAGTGCGCATGGCTGTCGAACTCAAGGCCCAGGGTTGGAAAGCCATCAAGCTGCGGCTGCATTACCAGACCATGAAGGAGGATATCGGGCTGGTCGAGGCGGTCCGGAAGGCGGTTGGCGAGGACATGGGAATCATGACGGACGCCAACCAGGCGCAATCCGCGGGCACGTGGCAGCCCGGAGTGCAGTGGGATTTCCGCCGGGCCGCCGGGACCGCGCGCGAGCTGCAGCGCCTCATCGTGCTGTGGCTCGAGGAGCCGTTGTGCCGGTACGATTTCGACGGGCTGGCCGAGCTGAACCGGCTGGTCGATATACCGATCGCCGGAGGAGAGAACAATCACGGAGTTCACGAGTATCGCTGGATGCTGGAGAGAGGCGTGTTCGACATTCTCCAGCCGGACGTGATGGTGGCGGACGGAGTCACGGGACTGCGCCAGATCGCGGGGTTGGCGGCGGCGTTCAACAAGCGGATTATTCTGCATCACGGCGGCGGGAACCTGGGGACGATTGCCCAGCTCCACGCCATCGCCGGCTGGCCGCACTCGCCCTGGATTGAGCTTCTGCACGACCCGCCGATCGCCGCATATACCAACGGCTTCGCCATCATGGAAGACCCGCCGCTGGTGGACAAAGAAGGGTACCTGAACCTGCCGCAGGGGCCGGGATTGGGTGTCACCATCAACCCAGAGCTGATGGCGTAGAAGCTGCTATGCCTTGGCAGCGATAGCTACGCTGCCTGACTTAAGCCCGGGTGAAGTTACAGTCAGTTGAATGCGGCCGGCCTTGCCCGTCGATTGCACGATCGCCAGGCACAGCCCATGGAACGCTTTCGTGTTCTTGCCCTTGTAATCCTCATGACTGTCCGGATTTCCGTTGTCCAGCCCTATGATCCTGCCTTCGCCTTGAATGTCGAAGGTAACGTCATTGTCAGTAATCGGCACCACCCTGCCCTGCGCGTCGAGTATCTTCACTGTCACATGAGCGACGTCCCGGCGGTCAGCCGCAATGGCGTCCCTGTCAGCCGAGAGTGCGATCGCCGCCGGTTCTCCCGTGGTCGCGACCTCTACCTCGACGACCACCTTTCCATCCTTGGTGCCCACGGCTTTGAGCGTGCCCGGTTCATATGGCACCGTCCATGCCAGGTGCAGATCCGAGGTGGTGCGCGGTGCGGTGCTCCGGCCCTCGCGCTGAGGCGGCCAATAGCCCACGCGCGGGAACCAATAGCCCTGCACGCCGAAGGATTTGCCGTTCACAAACAACTCCACGGTGTCGCAGTTGGTGTAACAGAGTACCGGTATGACGTCGCCCTCCTTGCCTTTCCAATTCCAGTGAGGGAACAAGTGTAGCATCGGCTTATCCGTCCATTGACTCTGACAGAAATAGTAACCGTCCTTGGGGAAGCCACAGGTATCCAGCACCCCCGAGGGCGTCGAAGACCACCCGGACTGGCTCACGTAATCAATACCTGTCCACATGTGGTCGCCGGACGCATAGTCGTAGATCCGCTCGAACCTCCACAACTGCTCGAAATCGGTCTCTCGATGTTCGTACCTGCGTGAGTTGACCCCGGGAACCGGCGGGAGAAGCCAGGCATACTCGCCCCTGGTGCCGCCCATGGACCCGTTCTCCGTGCCGATGAACTTTCTCTGTGAGTACGCGTGCCGGTCGTCGCTGAAGTAGGTTTCCGCCCGCTTATTCCGGCGGTCCGAATAGTTGTAGCCAACCACGTCCAGGAGCGCCAGGAACTCCGGCGGCGTAGCCACTTCACGTCCCGTCAAATTGGCGGCGATCCTGTCACATCCCATGGTCACGGGCCGGGTAGGATCCTCCCGGTGAAAGATGTCGACCAGCCTCTTGACCATCTCTACGCCGTTAACGGCAGTCTGTTCGCCGATCTCATTGCCCGCGCTCCACAGCAAGACAGAAGGGTGATTCCGGTCGCGGCGGACGAAGCTGGTCACATCCCGTTCCGACCATTCGTCGAAGTATTGGCTGTAACCGTATCGAGTCTTGTTTTGCTTCCACTCGTCGAAGACCTCATTCATCACCATGAAGCCCAGTTTGTCGCACAGGTCCAGGAATTCCGGCGCGTAAGGATTGTGACAGGTCCGAATGGAGTTGCAGCCCGCTGACTTCAAGAGCTCCAGCCGCCGTTCCCAGACCCGTTCCGGCACCGCGGCTCCCACCGAACCGCCGTCCTGATGTAGGCAGACGCCGTTAATCTTCACCTGCTTGCCATTCAGCAGAAATCCCCTGTCGACGTCAAACTCGACTTTTCGAATTCCAAAAACCGTGTCGTATGAGTCGGAGCCACCACCCATCACCGAGGTGCGCACCCTGTAAAGATAGGGATTGTCAAGCGACCATAAGTTCGGCTTGTCCACTCGTATCTGCTGAACGACCTCGTATTCTCCGTTGGCCGGAATGCTCTTGCCCTCACTCGCCGGCGCGGCCTGGAGCGGGTTTCCGTTCCGGTCGAGTATGGTAGTGGTTACCACGCACTCGGTGGCGGTCTTGCCTTCATTCTGAATTCTGGTCTTGACTTGGACAGTGGCAAAATCCATCTCCACTTTTGGCGTACTGACGAACGTGCCCCCTTCGGCGACATGCACCTGGCCCGTAACCAGCAGCCAGGTGTGCCGGTATATGCCGGACCCCGAGTACCAGCGGCAGTTAGGTTGGTGGGAGTTATCCACCTTGACCGCAATCACGTTATTGCCGCCATACTTCAGGTGCGGAGTAAGATCGTAAGAAAAACCGATGAAGCCGTATGGCCGCTGGCCCAGGTATTGACCGTTGATCCACACCTCACTAAGTTGATAAACTCCGTCGAACTGGATGAACACCTTTCTGCCACTGTAGGATTCGGGAACGTTGAAGTGTTTCCGGTACCAACCGATACCCATAGGCAAAGACGCACCTTTTGCGACACCCGGCTGACTTAAGCGCCCCTCGATGCTCCAGTCATGAGGCAGATCCACGTCTTTCCAATTTGTGTCCGCAAAACTCGGCTGCTGCGCGCCGGGCGCATCGCCTTTGAAGAATTTCCAGCCGAAATCGAAGGAGTCCCTGATGCGGCCCCCTATGTCGCCGACCGCCTGTCCCAGCAGGCTGAGCCGGCTCAAGGAATCCGTCATTCCGTCCTCATTTTTCATCATCGTCTCCTAAAATGTGCGGTCTGCCGGCCCCCGGGGCCGCGGCTCCGGCTCATACCTTAGTAGTGATGGCGACGCTGCTTGATTTGAGCCCGGGTGAAGTCGCAGTCAGTTCACACCGGCCCGCCTTGGCCGTCGACTGCACGATGGCCAGGCACAGCCCATGAAACGCCTTCCTGCGGTTGGCCTTGAAATTTTCGTGACTCAGCGGATTTCCGTTGTCCACCCCGATGATCTTGCCCTCGCCTTGAATCTCGAAGCCGACCTCATTGTCCGCACCCGGCACTACCCGGCCCTGCGCGTCGAGTATCTTAACTGTGACATGAGCGACATCCCGGCGGTCAGCCGCTATGGCGTCCCGGTCCACGGAGAGTCCGATAGCAGCCGGTTCTCCGGTGGTCGTGACCTCTACCTCGGCGACCACCTTCCCGTTCTTGGTGCCCACGGCTTTCAGCGTGCCCGGTTGATAGGGCACCGGCCATGTCAGGTGCAGATCCGATGTGGTGCGTGGGGCGTTACTCCGCGACTCGCTCCCGCGCCGTTCGGGCCAATACCCTACGCGCGGGAACCAATAGCCCTGCACCCCGTAAGACTTACCGTTCACAAACAACTCCACGCTGTCGCAGTTGGTGTAGCAGGTTACCGGTATGATTTCTCCTTCCTTGCCCTTCCAGTTCCAGTGAGGGAAGATATGAAGCACGGTCTTATTGGTCCACTGGCTCTGATAGAAATAATAAGCGTCCTTTACAAAGCCGGCGGTATCCAGCGATCCAACGGCGGGGCAAATCCTGGGCCACTGGGTCTCAGCCAGGTAGTCGACACCGCTACCCGTGTGGTCGCCGGTCACCCAGTCGTTGAGCTTTGTGAACTTCCACAACTGCTCGACATCAGTCCCTCGATTGGCGTCGATCCCCCACAGTTGGACCCCGGGTATCGGCGGGAAAAGCCCGGGATATTCTCCCCTGGTGCCGGCCATGCCAATGTTCTCCGTGCCGATGAACTTTCTCTTGGGGAACGCGTACCGGTCGTCAGTGCAGTATTTTTCCGCCCGCTCGCGCCGGCGGTCGAAATAGTTGTAACCAACCACGTCCAGGACCGCCAGAAACTCCGGCGGCGTACCGACTTCACGCCCGGTCAGATTGGCAGCGATCCTGTCGCATCCCATGGTCACGGGCCGGGTAGGATCCTCCCGGTGAAAGATGTCGACCAGCCTCTTGACCATCTCGAGGCCGTCAGTGGCGGCTTGCTCGCCGATCTCGTTACCCGCACTCCATAATAAGACTGAAGGGTGATTTCGGTCGCGGCGGACGAAGCTTATTACATCCCGTTCCGACCATTCGTCGAAGTATTGGCCGTATCCGTACCGAAGCTTGGGTTGCTTCCACTCGTCGAACATTTCATTCATCACCATGAAGCCCAGCTTGTCGCACGCGTCCATAAAGTCAGGCGACCAAGGATTGTGACCGGTCCGAACCGAGTTGCAACCCATTTCCTTTAATATCTCCAGCCGCCGCTCCCAGACCCGTGCCGGCACCGCGTTTCCTACACAACCGCCGTCCTGATGCCCGTAAAAGCCGTTCAATTTCACGTGCCTGCCGTTCAGCAGGAATCCCCTGTCCACGTCGAACTCAATCCGTCGAATTCCCAGAACCGTGTCATATGCGTCGACGACCATGTCCGGATCCATGACCGACGTGCGCACCTTGTAAAGATAGGGATTGTCAATCGACCACAAATTCGGCTGGTCCACCCGTATCTGCTGCACGAACTCGTATTCTCCGCTGGCCGGTATGCTCTTGGCCTCGCTCGGCTGCGCGCCCTCGGCCGGGTTCCCATCCCGGTCCAGTATGGTGTTGGTGAGCCGGCACTCGACTGCGCTCTTGCCTTCATTCTGGACCCTGACCTTGATTTGAACGGTGGCGGCATCCATGTCCACCTGGGGCGTGGTGACGAACGTGCCGCAGTAAGCCAGGTGCACCTGGTTCGTGACCAGCAGCCAGGTGTGCCGGTAAATGCCGGACCCTGAGTACCAGCGGCAGTTCGGTTGGTGAGAGTTGTCCGCCTTGACCGCAATCACGTTGTCGCCGCCATACTTCAAATGCGGACTAAGATCGTAAGAAAATCCGATGAACCCGTTCGGCCGCTGGCCCAGGTACTGACCGTTGATCCACACCTCACTTAGCTGATAGATGCCCTCGAACTCGATGAATACCTTGGTGCCATTGTAAGATTCGGGAATATTGAAGTGTTTCCGGTACCAGCCGATACCCGTAGGCAGGTGCTGCGCACCTCCGCTCGGCACGCGCGGCTCCTCACTGTAGGGCCCCTCGATGCTCCAGTCATGCGGCAGATCCACGTCTCTCCAACTTACGTCCGCGAAATTCGGCTGTTGCGCGCCGGGCGCATCGCCCTTGAAGAACTTCCAGCCGAAGTCGAAGGAATCCCTGATGCGGCCCCTCATGCGGCCGCCGCTCGCCGGCGGCGCTTGCGCGTTGGCCTGGCCCAAAGCCGACAACATGCCGGCCGCCCCAACCGCCTGCCCCAGCAGACTGCGACGGCTCAGGGAATCCGTCCTTCCACTCTCATTTTTCATCAGCGTCTCCTTAGATGTCCGGTCCACCGGTTCCGGCTTATGCCTTGGTAGTGATGGCGACATTCGCTGACTTGAGCCCGGGCGAAGTCGCAGTCAGTTGAATGCGGCCGGCTTTGGCCGTCGATTGCACGATGGCCAGGCACAGCCCATTAAACGCTTTTCTGCGGCTGCCTTTGAAATCCTCATGACTCACCGGATTTCCGTTGTCCAGCCCTATGATCCTGCCTTCGCCTTGAATCTCAAATGCGACCTCATTGTCGGCGCCAGGTACTACCCGACCCTGCGCGTCGAGTATTTTGACCGTGAAATGGGCGACGTCCCGGCGGTCAGCCGCTATCGCGTCCCGGTCGACGGAGAGT
>Ga0326728_10018572_pt1 | contig 13676 bp, 13 predicted proteins | sample MB3enrmetagenome_FD_207602 | JGI IMG/M metagenome (GOLD analysis project Ga0326728, IMG submission 207602) | Lab enriched peat soil microbial communities from McLean, Ithaca, NY, United States - MB31MN | ecosystem: Environmental > Terrestrial > Soil > Wetlands > Peat | place: USA: New York... | reverse complement strand
GGCGATGATCACCGTCCACGGCCGCACCCGCCGCCAGCTCTACGACGGCAAGGCCGATTGGCGGGCGGTCGGCGAAGTCGTCGCCGCGGTCGGCGTTCCGGTGGTCGTCAACGGCGATTGCCGCAGCGTCGAGGACGCGCGGGCGATGCTGGCGCAGTCGGGCGCGCGTGCGGTGATGATCGGCCGCGCCGCCGTCGGCGCGCCGTGGCTGGTCGGCGCGATCGGCCGCGCGCTGGCGGGCGGGGGGCCGGCCGAAGATCCTCCGGCCGCGGAGCGGCGCGAGGCGGCGCTCGGCCATGTCGAATGGCTGCTCGCGGCGCTCGGCCGGCGCGCCGGCCTGCGCCACGCCCGCAAGCACCTCGCCGCCTACGCCGAAAAGGCGGGCGCGTCGCAAGCGTTGCGCCGCGCGCTGGTGACGAGCGAAGACGCCGACGAAGCGCTGCGGCTGCTGGCGCTCGCCTTCGCGCCGCAGCCGCAGAAGGAGGCCGCGTGATGGCGCCCGAACGCTTGAGGGCGGCGGGCGCGTCGCTCGACGCCTGGCAGCTTCTCAACGCTCTGCCGCAACCGTTGCTGGCGATCGACGCCTCGGGGGCCGTCCGCCAGGTCAATACCGCGGCCGAGCATTTCTTCGATTCCGGCCGCTCGGCGCTGTTGCGCGCCAAGCTCGCCGACATACTGCCGTTCGGCTCGCCGGTGATGGGCCTCGTCGCCGACGCGATCGCCACCCAGGCGACGGTGAACGGCTACAAGCTCGACGTTTCGACCCCGCGCACCGGCCTCGGCCGCGTCGTCGACGCCTATGTCTCGCCGCTGCCGCGCGCCGAGGACGGGGTGCTGCTTCTGCTGCAAGAACGGTCAATTGCTGAAAAAATGGACAGGCAGCTCACCCACCGCAGCGCCGCGCGGTCGGTGACGGCGCTCGGCGCCATGCTTGCCCACGAGATCAAGAATCCGCTCTCCGGCATCCGCGGCGCGGCGCAACTGCTCGAAACCTCGGCCTCCGACGAGGACCGGACGCTGACGCGGCTGATCTGCGAGGAGACCGACCGCATCGTCAAACTGGTCGATCGGATGGAATCGTTCTCCGAGGAGAGCCCCAGCCCGCGCGAGAGCCTCAACATTCATCGGGTGCTCGACCACGTGAAGCGGCTCGCTCAGGCCGGCTTCGCCCAGCACATTCGCTTCGTCGAGATCTACGACCCCTCGCTGCCGCACGTGCTCGGCTCGCGCGACGCGCTGATCCAGGTCTTCCTCAACCTGGTGAAGAACGCCGCGGAAGCCATTGGCGAGGAAAGCATCGACGGAGAAATCACGCTGACGACCGCCTATCGCCAAGGGGTGCGGCTGAAGGTCGGCGCGGGGGCGGAGCCGGTCAGCCTGCCGCTGGAGATCTGCGTGCGCGACAACGGCCCGGGCGTGCCGGCCGACATCGCCGCCAACCTGTTCGAACCGTTCGTCACCTCGAAGTCTTCGGGCTCTGGCCTAGGACTTGCACTCGTCGCCAAAGTGATTGGCGACCACGGCGGAATCATCGAACTCGAGTCGCACCCGCGCCGCACGACGTTTCGAGTCCTGCTGCCGCTCGCCGCGCCACGAGCTGTGAGCGGCGGAGGCGTCGACTAGGACGGCGCGGCAGGCCGGATCAAAAAAGGCAGGCGCGGCCGAACTTCCGCCGTCGGCGGCGGCCCGCAAGGAGCTGTTGGATGCCGTCAGGGCACATTCTCGTCGCCGACGACGACGCGGCGATCAGGACGGTTCTCAACCAGGCGCTGTCGCGCGCCGGCTACGAAGTGCGCTCGACCGGCACCGTCGCCGGCTTGTGGCGCTGGGTCGCCGCCGGCGAGGGCGACCTCGTCATCACCGACGTGGTGATGCCCGACGACAACGCGTTCGAGCTGTTGCCGCGCATCAAACGCATGCGGCCGGATCTGCCGATCATCGTCATGAGCGCGCAGAACACCTTCATGACCGCGATCAAGGCTTCGGAGCGCGGCGCCTACGAATACCTGCCCAAGCCGTTCGACCTGAAGGAGCTGGTGTCGATCGTCGGCCGCGCCCTCGCGGCGCCCAAACGCGCGCGCGAAGTCGGCGCGGAGCCGGCGGCGGCGGCCGAGTCGATGCCGCTGGTCGGCCGCTCGCCGGCGATGCAGGACATCTTCCGCTCGCTGGCGCGGCTGATGCAGACCGACCTGACGGTGATGATTTCCGGCGAGTCGGGCACCGGCAAGGAGCTGGTGGCGCGCGCGCTGCACGATTACGGCAAGCGCAAGAGCGGGCCGTTTGTCGCCATCAACATGGCGGCGATTCCGCGCGACCTGATCGAAAGCGAGCTGTTCGGACATGAGAAGGGCGCCTTCACCGGCGCCAACGCGCGTTCGGCGGGCCGCTTCGAACAGGCCGAGGGCGGCACTTTGTTCCTCGACGAGATCGGCGACATGCCGATGGAGGCGCAGACTCGCCTGCTCAGGGTGCTGCAGCAGGGCGAATACACGACGGTGGGCGGCCGCACGCCGATCAAGACCAACGTCCGCATCGTCGCCGCCACCAACAAGGACCTGCGCTACGCCATTCAGCAGGGCGCGTTCCGCGAAGATCTGTTCTTCCGCCTCAACGTCGTGCCGCTGCGCCTGCCTCCCTTACGCGAGCGCAGCGAAGACATCCCCGATCTGGTGCGCCACTTCTTTCAGCGCGGCGTCGCCGAGGGCTTGGCGCCCAAGAGCCTCGATTCGGCGGCGATGGAGCGGCTGCGCCGCTATTCCTGGCCGGGCAATATCCGCGAACTGGAGAACCTGACCCGGCGCATCGCCGCGCTCTATCCCCAGGACGTCATCGGCGAGGCGTTGATCGAAGCCGAGCTCGGGGCGAGCGCTCCGTTGCTCGGACTTTCCGGTCCGGGCGGCGGCGGCGACCACGCGCCGACCCGCGAGGCGGCCGCGGCGCAGGAGCAGTTCGTCTCCGGCATCGAGCGGCATATCGCCGACCTGTTCCGCTCATTCGGCGATTCGCCGCCCCCCGTCGGCCTCTATCACCGCGTCCTGCGCGATCTCGAGGTGCCGCTGATCGCCGCAACGCTGTCGGCGACCCGCGGCAACCAGATCAAGGCGGCCGAGATTCTCGGCCTCAACCGCAATACGCTGCGCAAGAAGATCCGCGACCTCGATTTACGGGGCGTCCGCGGATTTAAATGAGTTTCGCCGCCATTTTGTCGTAATCTTGCAACAGAGTTGCAATTGGGCAACTCTGGGCGCAGCCGCAAGGCGCAACGACGGCGAACCATCGCAACGTGACGATTCCTCCATCGCAACAGCAGTCCGGCCCGGACGCGAGGCCGGCGGAAAGCCTGCGGTTCGACGAGCGCCGGATTTCCGGGGTGTTCGGCCCAATCGCAGTCGGCGGCGCGCTGATCCTGGCGCTGGCGACCTTCGTCACCTTCGCCGGCTTCACCCCGATCATCCCGACCCAGAACGTGGTGCTGATCCTGCTGGGCGGCGACGGGCTGATCGTCGTTTGCCTGCTGGCGCTGATCGGCCTGGAGCTGCGCCGCCTGCGGGCCGCGCGGCGCGCCGCGCGCGCCGCCGCGCGGCTGCATAACCGCGTCGTCGCGCTGTTCTCGCTGGTGGCCGCGATCCCCGCGCTGGTGACCGCCCTGGTCGCCACCGTCTCGGTCGAATGGGTCATCAATCCCGCCTTCATGAAGGACGTCGCCGCGTTCCTCGCCGAATCCGGCTCGCTGTCGCAGGTCTATAGCCAGACGCAGTGCCAGGCCCTGCTGCGCGAGGCGGAGCTGACGGCGAGCGATCTTTCGCAGGCGGCGCGGCTCGTCCGCTCCGACCCCAGTCTGTTCCAAGGTTTCCTCAACGCGCGGGCGCACGCGCTCGGCTTCTCCGCCGCCGCCATCATCAAGTCCGACGGCACGACGATCGCCCAGGCGGCCGGCTCCAACCCCAAGCTGATCGCGAAGCCCGACCCGGGCGATTTCGCCGCCGCCGCCGCCAATCAGCCGTATTGCGGTCTGCTCGGCGCCGGAGAGATCTTCGTCGCGATGCGGCCGATCGCCGGGGTCGAAGACGGCTACTTTTACGCCGCGCGGGCCGTGGACCCGATGTCGGACAAGGTCGCGCGCGACGCCTCGCGGGTCTCGGCGGTGTTCGCCAACTTCGAATCGCACCGCCACAACATCGAGCTCGGTTTCGCCTCGGTGTTCGTCATGCTGTCGCTGACGATGCTGATTTCGGCGGTGTGGATGGGTCTCACCTTCGCCAATCAGCTGGTCGGCCCGATCCGGCGGCTGATCCGCGCCACCGACGAGGTCGCCTCCGGCAATCTCTACGTCCAGGTGCCGACCCGACGTTCCGAGGGCGACCTCGGCCATCTCGGCGAGACCTTCAACAAAATGACGATGGAGTTGCGCCTTCAGCGCAATCGTCTGACCGCCGCCAATGCGCTCAACGACGAGCGGCGCGCTTTCATCGAGGCGGTGCTGTCGGGCGTTCCCGCTTCCGTCATCGGCGTCGACGCAGAGGGCGTCATCACGGTCAGCAACGCCGCCGCCGACAAGTTGCTGTGCGGCGACGACCCGCGCGGCCTGGTCGACCGCAACATCGGCGAGGTCTTCCCCCAGGTGGCGCAGATCCTCGACCAGGCGCGCGCGATGAACCTGCGTTCACACCAGTCGCAGGCGACTTGGATAAGCCACGGCCGCGAGCGGCTGCTCAACGTGCGCGTCACCGGCGATCCGCTGCGCGGCGATCAGGGCGCGGTGGTCACGCTCGACGACATCAGCGAACTCGTCACCGCCCAACGCAGCGCCGCATGGGCCGACGTCGCCCGCCGCATCGCTCACGAGATCAAGAACCCGCTGACGCCGATCCAGCTCTCCGCCGAGCGCCTCAAGCGCCGCTACGGCCGGCACATCGTCGAAGGCAAGGACGTGTTTGACCAGTGCACCGACACGATCATTCGCCAGGTCGACGACATCAAGCGCATGGTCGACGAGTTTTCGTCCTTCGCCCGCATGCCGAAGGCGCGCCCGGCCGAGGACGATCTCTCCGATTGCGTCCGCCAGGCTTTGTTCCTGGTGCGGGTCGGCCGGCCGGATATCGCGATCACGGACGACCTGCCGCACGAGCCGGTGATCGCCGAATTCGACCGCCGCCTGATCTCGCAGGCGCTGACCAACGTGCTCAAGAATGCGGGGGAGGGCATCGACGCGCTCGGCCCGCGCGAGGAGAAGGGCAGGATCGTCGCCGCCCTCGCCGTCGAGAACGGCGTCGCCCGGATCACGGTCAGCGACAACGGCAAAGGCTTTCCGAGCGAGGATCGCCGCAAATTGATCGAGCCCTATGTCACGACCCGCGCCGAGGGCACCGGGCTCGGCCTGCCGATCGTCATCAAGATCTTCGAAGACCACCACGGCGAGGTCGAGCTGCTCGACGGCCTCGCTCGCGCCGACGGCGGGCGCGGCGCGCAGGTGTCGATGAGGCTGCCGCTGCGCTTCGAAGCCGCAGCGGCCGTTCCGCCGGCCGGCGCTGGCGCGCCCCCGATTGTTTCGCACATAAACAGGCCGTCCTGATGCCCGCCGATATCCTGGTCGTCGACGACGAAGACGACATTCGCGAACTCGTTTCCGGGATTCTCTCCGACGAGGGCCATGCGACCCGCCTGGCGCGCAATTCCGACGAGGCGCTGGCGGCGATCGAGGCGCGCCGGCCGCAACTGGTGCTGCTCGACATCTGGCTGCAAGGCTCGCGGCTCGACGGGCTGCAGCTTCTTGAAATCGTCAAGCAGCAGCACGGCAACGTGCCGGTGGTGATGATCTCCGGACACGGCAACATCGAGACCGCAGTGACGGCGATCAAGCTCGGCGCCTACGACTTCATCGAAAAGCCGTTCAAGGCCGACCGATTGATCCTCGTCGCCGAGCGCGCGCTGGAGACCTCGCGACTGAAACGCGAAGTCACGGAGCTGCGCGCGCGCTCGGGCGCCGTCAACCGTATGATCGGCAGTTCGGCGGCGATCGGCAACCTGCGGCGCGTCATCGAGCGGCTCGGGCCGACCAATTCACGCGTGCTGATTTCCGGCCCGCCGGGCGCGGGCAAGGAGCTGGCGGCGCGGATGATCCACGCCCATTCGGTGCGCGCCGACGGCGCGTTCGTCGTCCTCAACGCGCCGACGATCACGCCCGACAACATGGAAAGCGAGCTGTTCGGCGTCGAAGCGAGCCCCGACCGTCCGCGCCGCGTCGGCGCGCTCGAGGAGGCGCACGGCGGCACGCTCTACCTCGACGAAGTCGCCGACATGCCGCTCGAGACCCAGGCCAAGATCCTGCGCGTGCTGGTCGACCAGAATTTCCAGCGCGTCGGCGGCTCGGCGCGGGTCCATGTCGACGTGCGGATCATCTCTTCGACCAGCCGCGACCTCGCTCAGGCGATCACCGACGAGCAGTTCCGCGAGGACCTGTTTCACCGCCTGTCGGTCGTGCCGATCCGGGTTCCGTCGCTCGCCGAGCGGCGCGACGACGTCCCCGAGCTGGTGCAGTACTTTCTCGAGCAGGTCGCGCAGACGATGGGGGTGCCGCCGCGCCGGGTCGCCGCCGACGCGATGGCGGTGCTGCAATCGCACGACTGGCCCGGCAACATCCGCCAACTGCGCAACAACGTCGAGCGGCTGATGATTCTCGCGGCGGGCGATCCCGAGTCGGACATCACCGCGGCGATGCTGCCGGCCGAGATCGGCGCGCTGGTGCCCGCCATTCCGACCGGCGTCGGCGGCGAGAAGCTGATGAGCATCCCGCTGCGCGAGGCGCGCGAGGTGTTCGAGCGCGAATACCTGATCGCCCAGATCAACCGATTCGGCGGCAACATTTCGCGCACCGCGGAGTTCATCGGCATGGAGCGATCGGCCTTGCACCGCAAGCTGAAGTCGCTCGGCGTCGCATAACCGAACGGAATGAGCCGATGAGCCGCGTCGCCTATGTCAACGGCCGCTACCTGCCGCTCGCCCACGCCGGGGTGTCGATCCTGGATCGCGCCTTCGTGTTCGGCGACGGAGTCTACGAAGTCTGTCTGGTGCGCGAGGGCGCGCTGATCGACGAGGCGCGCCATCTCGCGCGGCTGAAGACGTCGCTCGCGGCGCTTCGCATCGCCGCGCCGGTCGGCGAGGCGGCGCTGAAGCGCATCCTGCGCGAAGTCATCGCCCGTAATCGGGTCTGCGACGGCCTCGTCTATCTGCAGATCTCCCGCGGCGCGGCGCGGCGCGACCACGGCTTCCCGCCGCCCCACGTTGCGCCGGGCCTGGTCGTCACCGCCAAGTCGCTCGATCCTCGCGTCGGCGAGGCCAACGCCGAGCGCGGCGTGGCGGCGATCACGCTGCCGGACGAGCGCTGGGCTCATCCGCACGTGAAATCGCTCCAGCTCTTGCCCAACGTCCTCGCCAAGCAGGCGGCGCGCGAGGCGGGCGCTGTCGAAGCCTGGTTCGTCGACCGCGACGGCTTTGTCACCGAGGGCGCTTCGACCAACGCCTGGATCGTCGCCGACGACGGCGTCCTCGTCACGCGCCAGGCCGACCAGTCGATCCTGCGCGGGGTCACCCGCTCGACCCTGCTCGACATCGTCGCCGCCGAGGGTCTTCGCTTCGAGGAGCGCCCGTTCGCCCGCGAGGAGGCTTACCGCGCGCGCGAGGCCTTCCTTTCGAGCGCCACGACCATCGCCACCCCGGTCGTCGCGATCGACGGCCGGCCGATCGGCGACGGCCGCCCCGGCCCGGTCACGATGGCGCTGCGGCGAAAATTCGCCACCGCGGCGGCGCGCAGCTAAATAGGGCCGTTCCCGCCGCAAATTCGCGCGATGGCGGAACGCGGCTGAAATGATATAGGTTCACTGCACTTGGCGCGGGGCGACGCGTCGAGTCGAAACAACGAAACGGCCGCGGCAAGCGGTCCATCTCCGACGTGGGATCACAACAATGGCCAATGAAAAGGCGCAGAACCTACAGGACACGTTTCTCAATCATGTTCGCAAGAGCAAGACTTCGGTGACTATTTTTCTCGTTAACGGCGTGAAATTGCAGGGCTTCGTGACCTGGTTCGACAATTTCTGCGTCCTTCTGCGACGCGACGGCCATTCGCAGCTCGTCTACAAGCACGCGATTTCCACCATCATGCCGGCGACCCCGATCACCATGTTCGAATCGGTGGAGGAGGGCCTCGATCAGCATTGAGGCGACGTTGAGCGACTTGGAAGGCGCCGGCCGGCGCGAGGAGGCGGTCGCCTCGCGGACGCGAACTCTAGTCGTCTGTCCCTCTCCGACCGCGCGCGCGCCGGGCGACCGCGGTTTGACGCGCAGCCCCGAAGCCCGCCGCGAGGAGGCGGTGGGGCTCGCCCGCGCGATCGATCTCGACGTCGCCGATTCGGTCCTCGTCGGTCTCGCCGAGATCCGTCCTGCGACCTATCTCGGCAAGGGCAAGGTCGCCGAGCTCGCCGAGCGCACGCAGGCCGACAAGATCGCTCTCGTCGTCGTCGACGCCGCGCTGTCGCCGGTGCAGCAGCGCAACCTCGAGAAAGAGTTCAAGGCCAAGGTGATCGACCGCACCGGCCTGATCCTGGAGATTTTCGGCCGCCGCGCGCGCACGGCCGAGGGCGCGCTGCAGGTCGAGCTCGCCCATCTGGCCTATCAAAAGTCGCGCCTGGTGCGCTCCTGGACCCACTTGGAGCGCCAGCGCGGCGGCTTCGGCTTCTTGGGCGGCCCCGGCGAAACTCAGATCGAGACCGACCGCCGCCTCATCGAGGAGCGCATGATCCGCATCGAGCGCGATCTCGACAAGGTCAAGAAGACGCGCGCGCTGCACCGCGCCAGTCGCGCCGACGTTCCCTATCCGATCGTCGCGCTGGTCGGCTACACCAACGCCGGCAAGTCGACCCTGTTCAATCGGCTCACGCGCGCCGAGGTCATGGCCGCCGACATGCTGTTTGCGACCCTCGATCCGACGATGCGGCTGGTGAAGCTGCCGCACGGCGGCGCGGCGATCCTGTCCGACACCGTCGGTTTCATTTCCGATCTGCCGACGACGCTGATCTCGGCCTTCCGCGCGACGCTCGAAGAGGTGCGCGCGGCCGACGTGATCGTTCACGTACGCGACATCGCCCACGCCGATTCCGACGCGCAGGCGCACGACGTCGCGACGATCCTCGCGGAGCTCGAGGTCGCCGACGCGGCCGACAAGACGGTGGAAGTATACAACAAGATCGACAAGCTCGAGGCCGGACATCGCGCCGCTCTGACGGCGGAGCCGGGCGAGGCGGGGCCGGTCGCGGTCTCGGCGCTGACCGGCGAAGGCGTCGACCGGCTGCTCGCCGCGATCGAAGCGAAGCTCGCGCGCGGCCGCCGGCTGATCGATCTCAGCCTGGCGGCCGCCGACGGGCAGGGCCTGCACTGGCTCTACGAACACACCGAAGTGATGACGCGCAGCAATGACGAGGACGGCGCCATCCGCGTGACCGTGCGCGTGCCCGCCGCCGCGGTCGAGCGCGTCTTGCGCCGCTTCGGCGCCCCAGCGCGCTGAGCCTTTCCATCGAATTGCCCGACGACTGCCCCGCCGCCGGCCCATTTGGTTGGCATGACCGCAATCGGTCGCCGCCGTCGGCGCCGGGCGTCGCGCGGGGACACAGCGGCGCCGCCCCAATCCCGGAGCACGCGATGAAATTATCCGCCTTGCATAGCGCCCAAACGGCGAGACAGCTCGGTTTCTGGGAAGTGCCGGAGACGCACCCCGCCAACCCGTCACTGTGCGAGTTCTTCGGCGACCACACGTTCTTTCTCGACAGCGAGGGCCTCAGCATTGTCGAGCCGAACGAGCCGGAGAACGCGGTCGATCTCGCGCGCATCGTCAAGCTCGCGACGTGGGCCGACGAAACGCGCACCGAATTGGCGCCGCATCCGCGCGAGGAGACCGGGCTGGTCATCGTGCTCAGCGAAGCAGCCTGAGCGCGTCGCCCCGCCGCGAAACGGACGCGGCGTCGAGCAAGATTGGCGATCTGTAATGGCGAGAAGAATTCTATCCGAGATTACATTTTCTCAATCTAGGTAGATTGCCGGCGTCGTTCAGTATTCGACAAGAATCGAGTTCTAGCGTCGTCTCTTGAGGCAGACCGCCTCGCGCTTCGAGAGGACGCAATGACCGTATCCGCGATTTCCGCCGCGCCCGTCGCCGCCGCTCCGCAAGCCGCGGCGCCGCGCGCTCCCGACGGCGACTATCTGCAACCCACTGCCCAGACCTCACAGATCAAAGACGGCGACGGCGATTACAAGCCCACTGCGGCGGCGAGTTCGCCCGCCGCGTCGAGTTCGAGCGGCGTTCAGGCCGCGCTCACCCTGCTGAAGACGGGGGGCTGATCCCGCCGACGTCAGCGAAATCGCGGCTCAGCCGCGATTTCGCGTCGCCGCCCTTGAACGCAGCTCAGCGCCGCCGCGCTTCGACCAACGCCGCGAGCTTCATCACCGTGCGCCAATTGCGCATCGTCGAGACGGTTCCGAGTCGCGCGTCGAACCAAGAATTGGTCAGCTTGCTGCGCGCGACGCCGTTGGGCAGGCTGAGATAGACGTCAGCGCCGACGACGACGACGAACGTGTCGGGCGGCGAACGGTCGGGCTCGAGCCGCGCGAATCGCTCGGCGCTCGGCATGGCGGAGAGGCACGCCGCATGCAGCGCGTCGGGGTCGGCGCCGGCGGCGAGGAACGGATTGCTGGCGACGAGCCTGCGCCAACTTTCGCCGTCGCGCGGCACGATGAACGCGTCGACGCCTGCGGCGCGCGCGAGCAACGCGCAGGCGCGCGCGGCGATCGCCTCGCCCTCGTCGCCCGGCGCGGCGAAGACGACGTTGCCGCTCTGCAGCAGCGTCTCGACCTTGCGACCGCCGGCGCCCTCGAAAGCCGCCTGCAGCGCCGCCATCGCCAGCCAGTTGGCCGCGCCGACGTTGAAGCCACGCAGCAGCGCGACGAAGCTCGTCGCTACCGCGCTTTTCTTTCGCGCTGTTTGGCTTCGCTCCACAGCGCCTCCATCTCGTCGAGCGTCGCGTCCGCCGGCGCGCGGCCGACCTCGCCGAGCCGAGACTCGATATGGGCGAAGCGGCGCTCGAACTTGGCGTTGGCGCCGCGCAGCGCCGCCTCCGGATCGACGCTGAGGTGGCGGGCGAGATTGGCGACCGCGAACAACAGATCGCCGACCTCGCCGGCGACCCGCTCCGCCTCGCCCGCGTCGAGTTCGGCCTCGACCTCGTCGATCTCTTCGCGCAGCTTGGCGAGCACGGCGCGCGGATCGTTCCAGTCGAACCCGACCTTGCCCGCCTTCTGCTGCAGCTTGAGCGCGCGGGTCAGCGCCGGCAGGGCGAGCGGCGCGCCGGCGAGCGCTCCGGTCGCCTCTTCGGCCGGCAGGCCGGCGGCGCGGCGCGCTTGGGCGCGCTCGCGCTTCTCTTCGGCCTTGATGCGGCCCCACAGCGCCTTGACTTCGTCGCTGGAGAGGTCGCGCGCGTCGCCGAACACGTGGGGATGGCGACGGATGAGCTTGCGGGTGATCGCGTCGACCACGCCGCCGAAATCGAAGCGGCCTTCCTCTTCAGCCATGCGGGCGTGAAAGACGACCTGCAGAAGCAGGTCGCCGAGCTCTTCGCGCAGATCGGCGACGTCGCCGCGCTCGATCGCGTCGGCGACCTCGTAGGCTTCCTCGAGCGTGTAGGGGGCGACGGTGGCGAAGGTCTGCTCGAGATCCCACGGGCAGCCGCTCCCCGGCGTCCGCAGCGCCGCCATGATTTCGATGAGGCGGCTGATATCGCGCGATGGCTGCATGGCCGAGGCTCCGGCGCGGGCAGGCGAGGCGTCGGCGCACGCGCCGCGGCCGCGCCAACGCCACACGGCCCGCGCGCCGCAGGGGCGGGCGAGCCGGAAAGCGGACGGTCGAGCTGTCAGACCGTGATCGAGATGGCCTCGCGGCCCTTCGGCGTGTCGACGACGCGCATGTTCACGTGTTGACCTTCGGTCAGTCGGGAAATGCCCGACGGGCCGAGGATCGAGATGTGAACGAACACGTCCTTGCCGCCATCGTCGCTGGCGACGAAGCCGAAGCCCTTGGTGTCGTCGAACCACTTGACCGTGCCGCCGAGCGCCACCGCCGTCGACGGATCGGGCGCGACGCGGCGCGGCCGCGGCTCGCCGCCGCCGCCACTGCCGCCGAACGAGCGCTGCGGCCGCTCGACGACGCCGGTCGTGTCGACTTCCATCACCCGCGTCACCTGCGCGCCTTTCGCGCCGGCGCCGACGAGGACCTTGAGCTTCGCGCCCGCGGGCACCGAGTCGTGGCCCGAGGCGTGCAGCGCGTTGGCGTGCAGGAAGGCGTCGCCCTGGCCGTTGGCCAACTCGACGAAGCCGTAGCCCTTGTCGGCCTTGAACCACTTGACGACCGCGTCGATCGTGGGACCGGAGGCCGGCGCAGGCGCCGCCATACCACCCATCGCCGGGGCGCCGAAGCCGCCCTCAGCAGCGCCGCCAAAGGCGCGCGGCGTGCGCGTCTTCGGCTCATAGGGCATCGGCCCGTCGTCGTCGAAACCGCGCTTGCGAGGCGCCCGGAAATCTTTACCCTTGCTCATGTTAGACTACTTCTCCGCCCGATAAATCCTTCATCCCGAGACCGGAATCGTCCGTGAACGTCTGCGCCGCCGGCTCATTCGGCGGCCAAACTGCCCAAAGACGCGGGATGGTTGAAAGAGTTAGGAAGCATGCTCCGTGCTTCAATCGACGACCGCAGCGACGAACCGCTCACGCGTCGTTCCCCGCCCCTCCGCCCGTCCAGCGCCTCAGCGCTACGGGACCGATCGCTTCAAGGGCTGACCGCCTGGGAGCGGACCCAATCCGATTCAACGCGCCCGCCTCATCCAAGCTCAACCCGCCGCAGCGCACGGCGACGATAGACTTCTATAAATATCGTAACCTATCCGTCGTCAATCCGCCAGACCGTCTGTTGAGCAATCGCGATTGAATGTAACGCAGATTCGGCTCGCGCCGCCGCCGCGCCGAAAGCGGGCTAATCGGCCGCTTTGCACGGCGCAATGGCGACGACGCGTCCCTTGACCGACCCCGTCGCGGAATAATCGATGACGTTAGAACGCGCAACGGATTGGTCGTCGGCCGGCGTCCCGTGCGCCGCCAGGCGGGCGGCGGCGGCTGTGGTCGCGTCGGCGTAACGCTCGGCGCTCTGGCCGATCATCAGGCACAAGCCGGCGATCGTCAGCGCCCCGACGGTCGCGAACTCCAGCCGCTTCATCCGGCCCAGCCAATCGATCATCGTCCGCCTCTCGAGAAACGCGCGCAGACGGCTCAGCGTGGCCGTCGCGTCAGCTGAGAGGTTACGATCGTCAGGGTAAACGAAGCCTTGCCGGTCCGCTTAAATGTCGACGAGTTCGTGCGCGCTGGGCGCCCGCTCCTGGATGAAAGCGAAGCGCGCCTCAGGCTTGCCGCCCATCAGCCGCTCGACCGCGTCGGCGGTCGCCTCGCCATCCGTCTCGATCAGCGCGACCCGGAGCAGGGTGCGCTTGATCGGGTCCATCGTCGTGTCGCGCAGGTCGCGCATCGACATTTCGCCTAAGCCTTTGAAGCGGCTGACTTCGATCGCGCCGCGGCCGGCAAAGCCG
>Ga0326728_10018571_pt1 | contig 13676 bp, 9 predicted proteins | sample MB3enrmetagenome_FD_207602 | JGI IMG/M metagenome (GOLD analysis project Ga0326728, IMG submission 207602) | Lab enriched peat soil microbial communities from McLean, Ithaca, NY, United States - MB31MN | ecosystem: Environmental > Terrestrial > Soil > Wetlands > Peat | place: USA: New York... | reverse complement strand
CCTGCGCGCGGGATACAGCATCTTTTACAACGGCTCCGTATACGGGGAATTGCCGGGCCATCTGGCGTCCCAGCCCCCATTTGCCCAGAGCCAATCCATCCTTGCCAGCCTGGACTATGCGCTGCGGCTGGCCACCGGTTTCATGAGCGCCAGCACCAAGACGATCAACAACAGTTTTGCCATTGACCGCTATTACAAGGACGGCTACGCGCAGACCTGGAATGTCTCCTTCGAGCAGAATCTCAGCCGGCGTTGGGTGATGGAACTCAGCTACATGGGCACCAAAGGCACGCGGCTCGACGTGGAGCGCGCGCCCAACCGCGCGCTTCCCGGTTCGCCCTTGACCGCCGAAGACCGGCGTTTGATCGACAACGCCGTGGGCTTCACCTACGAAACCTCCGACGGCAATTCGATCTTTCACGCCGGGCAGGCGCGGCTGACCCGCAAACTAAGCAAGGGAGTCTCCATCCAGGCGCTCTACACGTACTCCAAGTCGATCGACGATGCGTCCGTGCTGGGGGGCGGCGCCGCCGTGGTGGCGCAGAACTACAACGACTTGCGCGCCGAGCGCGGCCTTTCCACGTTCGATCAGCGCCAGTCGTTCAACCTGGCTTTCACGGCGCAATCGCCGGTGGGAAAGAACTTGCCGCTCGCCAGCCCGGCCCTGACCGGCACCCTGCGTTCGTGGATCCTGGCCGGAAACATCGCCGCCATGAGCGGTCTGCCCTACACGGCGCGGGTCCTGGGGAGCCTGTCGGATTCCGGAGGTAGCGGGAATTTCGGGGCCAGCCGCGCCGACGCCACCGGCCTCAGTGTCTCCGGCGGCAGCGGCATCTTCAACCAGGCCGCATTCGCGCCGCCCGCGCTGGGCGCATTCGGCGACGCGGGCCGCGACACCATTCCGGGGCCGTCGCGGTTCTCCGTGAATCTCTCGCTCACGCGCTCTTTCCACGCCACCGAGCGCAACCACATTGAAATCCGCATCGACGCCACCAACATCACCAATACGGCGATTTACTCCAACTTCGGCACGGTGCTGAATGCCTTGAATTATGGCCTGCCCATCATGGCGCTGCCCATGCGTACCTTCAAGGCTACTTTGCGCTACAAGTTCTAACCAGGAGATCCAGCATGTACAGGCTCGCGGCAACAGTCCTCCTCACGCTCGGCTTGGCCGGGCAGCAACCGGAGACCGCCACGTTTAAGACGACTACCAAGCTGGTGGTAGTGGATGTCTTCGTTCGCGGCAAGGACGGCAAGGCCCTCGCCAATCTGAAGAAGGAAGACTTCACGCTACTCGAGAACGGCAAAGCGCAGCAGATCGCGGTGTTCGAGTTTCAACGCATCGCCGACGAAGCCGCGCAACCCGCCGTCCTGGCGGCGGCTCCGGCTCCAACTCCCGCTCCACCTGCCGCTCCCGCGATGGCCGCCCAAGCCAACGTCATCAACGTCCAATCGGCGGGCAACGTCCAATACCGGGACAAGCGCTTATTGGTGCTGTTCTTCGATTTCTCTTCCATGCAGCCCCAGGAACAGATCCGGGCGCAGGAAGCGGCGTTGAAGTTTCTGGCGGAGCAGATGACCCCGTCGGACATGGTGTCCATCATGACCCTGGGCGTCACGGTTCAAGTGGCCCAGGATTTCACCGCCGACCGGGACCGCCTGACGCAAGTGATCAAGAGTTTCCAGATCGGCCAAGCCAGCGAACTGGCCATTGAGGCGGATACCGGCGATCCCAACAGCGGCGAATATACCGGGGCCGCTTTCATCGCCGACGAAACCGAATTCAACGTCTTCAACACGGACCGCAAGCTGGCGGGGCTGGAATCCGCGGTCCGCATGCTGGCGCCGCTGCCCGAGAAAAAGGCGCTGGTCTACTTCTCCGCCGGGATCCCCAAGACGGGCGTCGAGAACCACTCGCAGCTCGACGCCACCGTCAACGCGGCCATCCGCGCCAACGTTTCTTTCTACCCCATCGATGCGCGCGGCCTGGTGGCGCTGGTTCCGGGCGGAGACGCCAGCAAGGCATCCCCGCGCGGCACGCAGGTGTTCACCGGACAGGCCATCACCACGCAGAAGACCAAGTTCAACGATCAGCAGGAAACCCTGTTCACGCTGGCCGACGATACCGGGGGCAAGGCGCTGCTGGATTCCAACGACCTCACCCTGGGCATCCAGGAGGCTCACGAAGACCTGGGCAGCTACTATGTGCTTGGCTATTACGACACCAACCCCGTGGAAGATGGCAAATTCCGCCGCGTGCAGGTCAGCGTTTCCAAGCAGTACCAGGCGCAGCTTGACTACCGCAACGGATATTTCGCCGGCATGGAATTCAACAAATCGACCTCCACGGACAAGGAGCGGCAACTGCAAGAGGCGCTGCTGCTCGGCGATCCCGTGACGGACCTGCCGCTGGCTCTGGAGATCAACTACTTCCGGCTGGTGGGCGACCATTACTTTGTGCCGGTAGCGGTCAAGATCGCCGGCAGCGAAATCGCCCTGTCGCGCCGCGGCGCCGGCGACACCACGGAATTCGACTTCATCGGCCAGGTCACCGATGCCAAAGGGCAGGTCAAGGGCAACGTCCGCGACACCATCAAGGTCAAAATGGGCGAGGGCGCCGCGCAGCTCGCCAGCAAGAACATCCAATACGACACGGGATTCACGCTTTCGCCGGGCAAGTACCGCCTCAAGTTTCTGGCGCGCGAAAACCAGGGCGGCAAGATGGGCACTTTCGAGACGGACTTCACCATTCCCAACCTGAATGCGGATCGGGAGGACCTGCGTGTCAGTTCGGTGGTGTGGAGCGGACAGCGCCAGCCCATCGCCGAGGCCATCGGCGCGGGCGCCAATCAGAAGTTACTGGTCAACCATCCGCTGGTCTACGAAGGTCAGAAGCTGATTCCCAGCATCACTCGCGCCCTCACCAGTAAGCAGAACCTGTACGTCTATTTCGAAGTCTACGATCCCGCGCGGCAGGCAGACACCAAGAAGCCGCGCGTGGTTGCGGTGGTAAGTTTCTATCGCCAGGGCCGGAAGGCCTTCGAGTCGGCGCCGGTCGAGCTGAGCACGCTCTCGACCACCCGCCAGGGCACGCTGCCGGTGCAATTCCAGGTTCCGCTGAATGTGCTGAAGCCGGGCCGCTATACGTGTCAGGTGAACGTAATCGACGAAATCGCGAAGAAGTTCGAATTCCTAAGGGCGCCGCTGGTGGTTCTGCCGTAGGGGCAGTTCACTTGAGGGCAGTACGGGGATTCTTCCGGGATCGCCGTCCAGACCGCGCGCCTGATTGCGGGTGCTGTGGGCTGTTGGCGCCACCTATTGTCCGCTCCGCCAACGAAAGCACTCTCCCGAGACGGCAACTCATCTAAGTGAAATTCGCGAACTCGTCAGCGGTTCCGCAGCGTGGTTATCCAGCGTTTCTCCTCGGCGCCGCCGCCCCTCCTCTTCACTTCGCGTAGAACTTCAGCGAGTAAATCCGGATGGACCTCAATGGGATGTAAGCTATGCCACGGGTAGCGACCCAGCAGAAGAAACGCCTCGTCAAGAGAATCGACCTGCTGACCACGTGATGAAAGTTCGCCTGCCCCAAGCAGATCATCTCCGTCGAGCAAACCGGACAACGCAGTTTCGTCGTTTTCGATCCAGAACTGGTAGCTCTCGCCAGCATTCTTTTCCCGCAGAAGCTTGATCGCGCCACCCTCCGAGCCAACCTCCAGTACGATCTCGGGCATCCGCTTTGAGGTCGGCCGATCGTTGTCATAGCCCCCACAAGTCACGAAAAAGAATGTGTACACATCGACAAAATCTACCGCCCCAAGGGGCCGGAGAAGATCGAGATAAGTTCTTCCCATTCGCAGCAGCGCTTCGTACGTTGTCCAGTTGAGCGTGGGTTCGTACTTCAGGTTGAATCCGAGCGATTCGGCTGCGCGCCTTGTGACCTCCGGCTTTAAGAACATATGGACGTCGGGACGGGCGAGGAAAGGAAGGACCGTGGCAACCGGCCAAGTCGCGACTCGTCCTCTTGCTGCAGGCAGAGAGCATACGGCGTCGGTATACCGGTCAAATAGCCGACTGTCAACCGAAGGGGACTCCAAGAGTGCGACAAGAGCGATGAAAAAGGAGCTGGCCGCATTTTCATCCTGCATCGCATCGCGAAATGCTGCGCTCTCAAATAGGGCCAGCAAGGGCGCAGCACTGAGCACGGATAGGGCTTTTGTGGCGAGCACCTTAATCTGACCTCGTGACAGGAGGTCTTTGGCTTCGTCAAGGCCGAGTCGGGTCTGGAATGCCTTATGTTTGTAATCCCGCTCTTCCAATGTGTACTTTGGATCGGCGAATGCCGCTGGAAACTCGTGTAGGAATCTTTTCTGCAAAGACTGCAAAGATTGGCTTTTGCCCGGCACAACCCAACAGCCATCCTTTTGGACAAGGGGAGGCAGATTATCCAAGATCGGGTCCGACTGCGAAACTGCAATCCGTAGGGCTGGACTGTTTGCCTTGACCGTCTTCGCAACGTTTCCCTCGATGTCCCTGAATAGGATGTGCAGGTGGTCGCCTGCAATGTGAACGATCTTCCCTGGGCCCCACTGCGGAGCGCCCGCATTCTCGACCAACGTTCCTTCCTTGTACTGTGCCATCAGTTCTCCCGTAAACCGCTTTCGATTTCGATGCGGCTGCTACTTCGCCAAATTCGGCATCCAACGGCGCAACGAGATCCGGCCGCCGGGCTGGCTCGGCTGGTATCGCCGCGACTGCCCCCGCTCCACCGCGAATTAATCCGGCTGCTGCTTTCGCCCAAGCCAGAGCAGCCGTTCGGCAAGCAAGAGCGCATCAACCGGCCAAAACGCCTCGGGTCTGGGTCGCTTGACTCCGGACATGCCCGAGATTGGCCTGCAACTCAAAACCCGATCCATCCACTGTATCGGGATCGCGCTACGCCCTTGGACCGCGCCCAAAAGGGCTCCTGCTATGGCAGCATTTGTATCTGTGTCGCCCCCGGACATCACAGTGTTGACAATGCCCTCTTCCAGGTTTACCGCATGCAGCAGTTGCCAGAACGCATTCTGCAGCGCGATCAGCACCCATCCCATCTGCCTTGAGTAGTCGTCTGGCGGCTTCGAAGCGGCTTTGATCAGGACGTCCGTGATGCTCTGGGGCGATTTGGCTTGATTGGCCATTTCCACCGCGAACCTGTATACCTGTTCCGCAGTACTGCCGGTCCGAATGGCGAAGGCGAGCGCCTCGGCATACACCATGTTGGAGTGCTGGCATATTGGATTTGGGTGCGTCAGCATTGCGTCCTGCCCGGCCCACTCTCCAGCCTTGCCGTCTTCGGCTCCGCCGCCGAGAATCCCAAGCGGGCTGACACGCATCAGCGCGCCGTTGGCCTGGCTGTCGCGCCGGGCGGCATTCCTTGACGCTTCCGCCGTGGATTGTCCGGTGCGCACTCTGGTAGAGGCCGCGGATACGGCGGCACAGGTCGTGCCACCGATGTCGAACGGATTCGACTCATACCACCACGCATACGCACGGGCGGCGGCTTCGGGATCGTACGTCCCGTGGTTTACGACGGACCTTGCCAGAGTCAATGCCATCTCCGAATCGTCCGTCGGTTGCCCTCCGAGCGTGCTCCAATGGCCCCCGTCTTCCAGCAGGCGCACTCCCTCGCGATACTCCCGCCGAATCAGAGCCGTGCTTTCAAACTCGACAAGTCCGCCCAATGCGTCGCCGGCTAATTGGCCAAGCATGCAGCCCTGCGCACGCGGCAGCAGGCCGGCATCGCTGACCGTGCACCCCCGTTTCGGCCAGCAGAGAGCGTACGGTTCCGGGTTTTTGGTATCCCGGCGCAATGCGGAGTTCCATTCCCGCCCGACCAGTTCCCGCACCACATCCCGAGATCCACCGAAGCAACGCCCGCCGCAACTGCTGTTGCCGTGTCGGTCGTAGCGGATTGGTTCGCCCATGTGGTCGTACAGGTCCAAATCTGCGCCCAGGAGGAGCGCGTGGCCGCCGGCGTAGTCCCACCCTACCGGACCGTTCAGCGAAACTGCCGCTCGTGCCTCCCCCGCCGCTACGAGTGCCAGTCGATAGGCGATACTCGGAACTGCTCGGAAGCGCATCGGCGCAACCAGCATCGCGTTGGCGCGCGGATTGCGGTCGGCGTGGTGCGAGACCAGAATCGTCTTAGGGACGCCGGTTCCTGGTCCGGGTATAGCGGTCCCATTTCTTTTGACGGGCCCCGTGCCTTCGGCCCACGTGGACCAATCGCCCGCATCGTCAGGGGCGCAGTAGGCATAGACCACGCCCAGAACGGGCCGTCCATCCTTGAGGAGAGCGATAGATACCGATGCTCCCCGAAAGCCCTTCTCAAAAGCGGCGGTCCCGTCATCGGGGTCAACCAGCCAGAGGTGTCCTTCTGAATCCTGTGAAGGCGAAACGAACCCCAGTTCCTCGCCGTGATATCCGTACTGTGGGAAGCCCTCCATCAGGGCTTTCCGGATCTCCTCCTCCGCGCGATGATCGATCTCCTGTTCGCCCGAGTGAAACACCCGGCGAAGCAATGTTCCGGCAGCGGCGGCCGCGCGCGCGGCGCAATCGAGTTCGCCTCTGTAATCGTGTGTCATGGCTGTTTCCTGGGACGATGCCGCTGTGTACCGCCCTCTTTGACTCGCCCGGATTTGCCGGTCCTTCTGGCGTGGGCTGCTCGCAGGTTCCGAAGAAGTCGTTGACCCTCCTTGCGGTTTTCCAGAGTGATACACATATGGTAGAAATGATAGGCCTCGTCGACCTCCTGGGCGGTGTCGGGATACACATCGCTCAAACCGTATTTCTTCGCGCAGCAAATCCAAGCCCAGGTCATCGGCTGGCTCTTGTCCACGCCGAAACCCCGGTTGTATATCCTGCTGAGAAACAAGCTCGCCATCTGGCTGCCGGAAAGCGCCATGTCCTCTAGCTCCGCGCGATATTCAGCGATATTGCCCCACGCCACATCGTCCCCGGCTTCGGCGGCAATCAGATGGAATTCAGCCGCGGCCAATAGGTTGCGCGGCACCCCCTCGCCAAACCGGTGCATGGTGCCCAGTTCGCACGAGGCCCAGGTTTCGCCCTGGGCCGCAGCCTTCTCGAACCACTTGCGGGCCTCGGCGTAGTCCTGATCGATACCATCGCCGCCGTAGTAGCGTTTGGCGAGGTTGTACTGCGCTGTGGGCTGGCCCTGTTCAGCACTCTTGCGATACCAATGAATGGCTTGTGCCTTGTCCGGCTCGCAGCCGATGCCGTCCAGAAAGAGCGTCCCGAGATTGTTCTGCGCTTCCCTGTCGCCAAGCTCGGCGCCACGCCGGTACCAGCGGAATGCCAGATTCAAGTCCTGCGAACCGGCATCGGCTTCCCTATAGTGATCTCCCAACAGGTTTGCCGCGGCGCCATCTCCGGCCTCGGCCTGCTGTTCGAGATCCTTCTGTGAAGGTTTTTGAGCCATGTAGCCTCCCGTCAAGCGCTCCACAAGATCATGACGCCACTTCCATCGCGTTCCGAACCGTCTCGGCAATCTCGGTAACGGCGACTTCGAACGCTTCGACTTTGTCCTTCAAAATACCGTATTTGGGCATCAAAGCATTGGTCTTGCCTGGGTCGTCCACATCCATGGGGCGATAGAATACCGGGGCTACGCTGTTGATTCTGACCTTGCACTCTACGAATCGATCATCGCCGAGAGCCCGGACCGCTCGCATTGGAATTAGAAAAGAAATGAACTGAGCGGATAGATGAACAAGCGGAATAAACTCCTCGTCAACTCGCACTCCGTACTGGATCTCTGAGGGCAGGGATCGCGTTGCCATGCCGGACGATTTGAGCAGAAATCGCACTTGCTCGGCAACTTCCACAATCTCAGGGGGATTACTGGTCCGTATCAATTCTGTCAGGCGATCCTCCGTCAGTGGAATACCCGGAAGCGGGATCTTGCGGGTCTCGTGACGCTTATCGGGTCCGGTGACGGTGACCGACACCTGATCTCTGGCTGTGCCTTGAAGATTGACGCTCACTACATGGCGCGAAGCTTCGCGGGTCCGTAGCAGTGTTCTTGGAACAGCAATTCTCGCAGCGCCTGGCAAGTCGTAGAGGCAAAGCTCGATCAGTCCGAGTTTGTAAGGCGCGCTGCCGGCTGTCGCGTTCATCCAATGGACGAGGCGTTCCGCGCTACGGCGAATACCGTCGCCGACAATCAGAAGTAGGATCTCGCCGGCACGGCGCAGCCGGTCGAAGGCATCCTCGAAGTCGTCGGGCAGCCCCGGTAGCGAGTTGGAGGCAGCGAAGTTCTGGACGTAACGGGCAACGGTTTCGTCTTTGCCCAAACGTCGCCATCTTGGATCGGCGCGGCTGAGGCACGCCTCAAAGTCGAAGGGCGACAATTGACTGACTGCCATGGCGTAGTGGAGCGTTTGCGAGACTACCTCGCGAATTGCTTCAGAGTTGCGCCAAAGCTTGGTTTCAACGACCACCAGATGACCATCGTCGGTCACTAGCATGTTGTCAATGAAACCTTCGCTGCCGCCAGTATCAACCGGTATCTCTCGACCCAGCGAAAAGAGATGGGTTGCGTCTTCATAAAACTCGTTTACAGGTAGCAGGCTCGGTTGGCTGTCGATCAGCTCCTGAAGCAGCTCTTCCTTGTACTCCTCCGTGACGTCATTCTTCATTGCAACACGGGACAGCAGTGTGGTCGTGAGTTTGTTCTCGTTGACGGACAGTAGAACTGGATTACCGAAGGTCATAGCCTCTCCATTCTCTCCATAAACTTCATGTTTGTGAACCGCCTATTATAGTACCGTCCGTCAAGCGTCAAGGAAAGAACGTCGCAGATTGGATCAGCAACCGATAATCCACGCCCGCTGGGCAGTCAATCTCGAGGAGCAAGAGAGCGTTGTCATATGCCGGCAGTTCTGCTCCGCTTTTCAACTGGTGGAGTTGGACCAGGACGCGGGTGAACGATCCGGCGCCATCAGGGCGGACCCGGAAAACCCGGGTGAACGGATAGGCGCCTACGATGTTTTCATTGCAGGGTTTGCCTCGGCGCGTGGTCACGTCCTGGCAACGCACAACGTTCGCGAATTTGGGCGCGTTGCGGGGATTCAGACCGAAGGCTGGGCTGCGATCCCATAGGTCGCCACGAAATCGCAAAGAAGTTCGAATTCCTGCGAGCGCCGCTGGTGGTTCTGCCGTAGGCGCGAAAACTGGCGCTTGACTGATGTTGTCACATATGACAACATGAACTATGCACTTTGTGCGCTAGCGGACGGGAGATGACCCGAAAGACACGGCCGGTTTCATGGATCAGGGCGGCATTGAAGGAATTCGAGACGTTCCCGGAAGGTGCCAGGTCGATCTGCCTTGCTGCCCTGACAATCGCCGCAGAGGGTGGAAAGGCCGATATTGCCAGGCCGATGCACGGCATAGATTCGGGCATCTTCGAGATCGCGCTCCCCTTTCGAAGCGATGCGTTTCGCGTGGTCTACGCGGTGCAGTTGGCCGAGGAAGTCTGGGTTGTGCATGCGTTTCAAAAGAAATCGACGCAGGGCACCAAGACACCGAAGCGTGAGATTGACGTAATCAAGCAGCGTTTGAAGAGACTGAAGGACCTGTTGCAATGAAGAGCGGGAAACTGGAAGTGGTGCGGGGCAGCGGCAATGTGTTCCACGATCTGGGGCGCGAGAATGCCGATGCCGAACAATTCAAGGCCATTCTGGCCGCCGAAATCATTAAGACGCTCGACCGGGAGCTCCTGACCGTGCGCGCCGCCCACAGCCGCACCGGCATTGCCGCGGCGGATTTCTCGCGCATCCGTAACGCCGACCTCGGGCGGTTTACGGTCGATCGTCTTATGTCGATCATCAACCGGCTCGGTTCGCGGGTCGAGGTCAAGATCCGTGTGCGGCGCGCCGAAACGACCGCGCGCCGGCTTGGGCCCTTCGCGACTGGGCGGCGCGGCCCGACAGACCACAAAGAACGATGGTCTGTCCCACAACAACTCTAGTCCGCTGTCCGCTCGTGCACCCGGAACTGGATCGCATGAAGCCGGGCGTACAGGCCGCCCTTGGCCAGTAGTTCCTCGTGCTTGCCGGTCTCCACAATCCCTCCGTTCTCGATCACGATAATCCTGTCGGCCCGCTCGATAGTGGCCAGCCGGTGGGCGATCACAATCGACGTCTTGCCTTCCATCAGGCGGCCCAGCGCATCGAAGACCAGTCGCTCGGACTCCGCATCGAGGCCCGATGTCGGCTCGTCCAGAATCAGGATCGGAAGGCTGCGGATCAGCGCCCGCGCGATGGCGATGCGCTGGCGCTGGCCGCCGGAAAGCGTCACCCCGCGCTCACCCACCACGGTGTCGTAGCCGTCCGGCATCCTGTCGATGAACTCGGCGGCATTGGCCAGTTCCGCGGCGCGCACGATCTCCTCTATGGTCGCGCCCGCCTTGCCGTACGCGATATTCGTGGCGATGGTCCCGTGGAACAACAGCGTCTCCTGCAGCACGAAGCCGATCTGCTGGCGCAGCGTCGATTGCTGCAGTTGCCGGATGTCGAATCCGTCGATCTTCACCACCCCGGCGGTGGGATCGTAGAAGCGCGCCACCAGGCTGGTGATGGTCGATTTCCCCGAGCCGGTCGGACCCACCAGCGCCACCATCTCTCCCGGCGCGATGCCGAAACTCACGTCGCGGAGCACCGGCAACCCGGGACCGTAGCTGAAGGCGACGTGGTCGAATTCGATGCTGCCCTGGAACGGCGGAGCGGGCAGGGCGCCCGGCAAGTCCTCTACGTCCCGCTTGGTCTGCATCACTTCCTGAATGCGTTCCCACGCCACTGCTGCCTTGGTATAGGTATCGGTCATCTTGGAAAGCTCCTGCATCGGTTTATACATCCTTCCCAGATACAGGACGAAAACGATCAGCGAGCCCGTCGACAGGCTGCCGTCCAAAACCATGCGCGCGCCAAACCACAGAACCAGGCAGGTGCCGGCGGCCACGATCATTTCCACCATCGGCGAGAGCCTGGCCTTCAATCCCCGGGCGCGCAGCGCCATGCCCACGCTCTCCATGCTCTCCACTTCGTAGCGCCGCTGCTCATAGTCCTCGCGCGCGAAGGCTTTCACCACGCGCACCGCGGAGAAGACTTCCTGGATGATGGAAGCCATCTCGCCTTCTTTTTTGCGCACCGCCCGCGAGGCTTTCTTGATCTTGCGCGTGTAGGTGAACACCACCGCGAACAGCAAAGGCATGATCGAAAGCGCCATCAGCGTGAACTTCCAGTTGATGTAAAACATCACGCCGATCATCCCGAACAGGGTCAGCAGGCTGACCAGCGTGCTGAGCAAGCCCGACGCCAGAAAAGTCTGCACCGAATCGATGTCGCCGGTCACGCGGCTGATCAGATCGCCGGTCTGCTGGCGGTCGCGGTACGCCAGAGAGAGCCGCTGAATCTGCGCATAGAGCGTCCGCCGCATCTCATGCAGCACCTTCTGCCCGATGGTGGTCGTCAGCGATTTCTCGGCATAAGAGCAAGCGGCGCCCAACGCCGCGATCCCGAGCACCGCCAGCGCGGCCAGCCGTAGGATTGCCAGCGGATCGTTTCCGGCAAGCCCCACCACCACACCGTTCAGCCACGTCTTGGTGGTGCGCGCCTTCAAAACCGTATCGATGATGATCTTCAGCGGCCAGGGTTGCAGCAGGTCCGCGACACTGCCACCGGCCACCACCAGTACGCCCAGCGACAGGGATCTTAAGTGCGGGCGTAGCAGCCGCTTGATCGTCAGCGGTTTCTGTCCAGGGTCAGACATGAGGCACCCATCAGTATACTCATTCGATCATGGTGCGCAGCATCGGGCCCGCCGCACGGGCCGCTGGGATTTGAATCCGAAACCTCTCTCTGTGGGAAAACTTGGTGGTTGAAACTTGGGGCTCTGCGCAGCTACAAAATCGACTACAGCGAGTCCTGCCCGGACTCTTGAAACGCCCATATCTGATTGAAAAAATTGGTCGGGGCGGGGCGATTTGAACGCCCGACCCCCTGCGCCCAAGGCAGGTGCGCTACCAGGCTGCGCTACGCCCCGACTGAACTCATTCTACACCACTTCCGAATCCGGCTGCTCTGTGCGAACACCGAGTTTTGATGGGTTCCAGGCTGACCCGCCGGAGAAGCGGAACGATCTGCCGCTGGAGGATCGCCGAGCTGGCTAGGGAAGAAACAGCGGGGAATAGGGGACAGCCGGACCATCCTCTGAACCTCACGCTCAAGCGAATCGATCACGGTCATCCGTACTTGGCCCGGCGCTGCATCGACAAAAAGACCGCCGAATACTGTGGCGTGGCATGGCCGGGCGCATCGTCATCCCCAGCGAGAACGAGAGCGGAGAGTCGATCGCCTGTGCCCGCCGTTCGATTGACAGTGCCGAGCCGAAATGCAAGCTACCGGCGGGATTCAAAAAGAGTCAGGCGCTGTTCAACCTCCGCCGTGCTTTGGAAGAGGGTTTCTCCGATACCGTAGGCGCTAGTCGAGGGATCTCTCGACTGCATGAAGGTCACCCAAGCATTTCCGCCAGTTCGCCATCATGCTCGACGGCCATGAGGCAGGGCGCAATGCGGCTACCGGGATGGCCACCCGCCTGGCACTCGGAGTGTGGGTAAGAATCGCGGACGTGGCCGAAGGCACGCAACTGGATCGCCCCATAAAGCGCCCCTGTGCTGCCGATTGCGTTGGGATCTTCTACTATTGAGATTCGGGGTGTTTGCTGAGTTTAAGGGCCGGGAGACATGGCTGAGTACTGCTCTGGTCGTGGCCCGCGCGGCACTTTCGATGACTTTCAAGGGCTAAGAAAGGACTCGCTTTGAATAGAACACGCGAGTGGTTCGAGACACCGCACCAACTCGGCAAGAAGAAGGTCGCTGGCAGATTTGTTGTCCCGTCCGGAATCAGGTGCACACACGCCAGTACCATCGCCAGGTGTTTTCAGGAAATTCCGTCAATTGGCATCATTACAACCAAGAGCATAAGCTTAAGCCCCAAAGCTGGATATCGCGAACCAATTCTCGCTCAGTACGCCGACGGATGCTACATTAATGCCGTAGGCCTCGCAAATCCCGGCGCCATCGCGTTTCGGTCGGAACTGGATGCCATCGACATCCCTCCGGATAAGTTCCTTCTCGTCTCGATATTCGGCGCCACGGTCGCGGACTTCATTGACGCAGCCAGGATTCTGGAACCAGTCGCCGATGGCTTCGAATTGAACATGTCCTGTCCGCACGCCGAAGGTTATGGCGCCGAAATTGGAGGAGACCGGGACCTGCTGGTCAAGATCACTCGGGCTATGGTGCAGGCGGTAAAGGTCCCGGTATTCGTGAAGTTCTCAGCTATTCTTCCAGATCTCGCCGGGGCTGCACGCGCCGTCGTCGCGGAAGGTGCCTATGGAATCACCCTGACAAACACAATCGGCCCTGCTCTGGTCCGCATAGGCGAGACAACGGTGCTCCGGCATGGACTCGGCGGACTCTCGGGAGCTGGGATCCGCCCGCTAGGTGTTCGCGCCGTGCTGCAAGTACGGAACGCCTTGGGTGCAGCTCCGGTCGTCATCGGCATGGGCGGCATCTCCAATCGCGAGCATGTTCATGAATATGCCACGGTTGG
>Ga0326728_10018568_pt1 | contig 13678 bp, 4 predicted proteins | sample MB3enrmetagenome_FD_207602 | JGI IMG/M metagenome (GOLD analysis project Ga0326728, IMG submission 207602) | Lab enriched peat soil microbial communities from McLean, Ithaca, NY, United States - MB31MN | ecosystem: Environmental > Terrestrial > Soil > Wetlands > Peat | place: USA: New York... | reverse complement strand
GAGCCCCGCCAGGACCAGCGCGGCAAGCAGGCCGGCGCCCGTGCGGCGCGCGACGCGCTTGGTGGCGGCGGCGATCGCCTCGGCGTCGGCGGCGCGGCGGCGCTGCTCCTCCAGCTCGCGGCCGCGCCGCGTAGCGGCGGCGGCGCTTGCCGCGGCGACGAATGCGCGCGTCGCCGGCGGAACCTCGTCGGCGAAGCGCTCGACATAGCGCTCGGCGCCGTCGAGCAGCGCCGGCGAAATGTCGAGGTGGCGCGGCTTGTCCGCCTCGCCCGCTTCCGCCCAGTCGCGCGCCAGCGGCCCAAGCGCATGGCGCACGCGCAGGAGCTGCGCCGCCTCGGCGATGATCGCGGTCGCCTCAGGCCAGATGCGCAACAGCGCCTCGTGGGTCGGCCGCACGCGCTGGCTCGCCTCGTCGCCCTCCGCCGTCAGCAGCCGCTTGGCGACGAAGGCTTCGGTGAGCGCGCGCCGCTCGGGGCGGCCCGTCTCGAACGCGGCGCGGTCGAGCGCGCCGATCACCGGCGTCGGCGCGCCGGTGACGGGATCGGCGGCGACGTCGCGCACCAGGCCGGCGATAAGGTTCGGCAATTGGCCGCGCGCCGCCGGATCGAGGCCAGCGAGCGCTTCGTCGGCGGTCTCCGTCACCGCCGCGCCCATGCCGCGATAGTCGGAAAAGCGCAGCACGCCGTCGCCGTGCGCCGCCTCGGCGGCGGCGAGGCGCGACAGCGTCATCTGCAGCAGCGGCAGCGCGTCGCCGCCCCGCGCGTCGGCGACGAGATCGGCGGCGAGCGAGCGGCCGTCGCGGCGCTCGAAGACGAGCGGCGGCTCGCACAGAGCGACCGGCCGCGTCGCCATCTCCTCGAGCTCGCTCGCGGTTGGCGCGAGCAGGTCGAGGCTCGCGCCCGCGTCGCGCAGGGCGACGAGCGGCGAAAGCGCCTGGAAACCGGCGTAGGCGTCGCTGCGCAGCGCGACGACGACCGTCGCCAGCCGCCGGCGCGCCAGCGCGGCGATCAGGGCGGCGAAGCGCGTCGCGACTTCGGGCGTCGTCTCGGAGATCAGCCGTTCGGCCTGGTCGAGGCCGAGGAACAGCCGCGCCGGCCGCGGCGCCTCGAAATTCGCTTCGCGCGCCCGCGTCGCAGCGGCGCGCGTCAGCGCTTCCTTGAGCGGCGCGATCGCCGCGTCGGGATCGCCGGCGAGCTGCTTGGCGAGCAGTCCGGCGGCGCCGAACGGCCCCGCGGAGAGCTCCGAGCCCAATGCGTCGGGCGCGATGAGCGCCGCCGCGAGCGCGGCGAACGGGTCGGCTTCGGCGGAAACGACCGTGCGCCGCCACAGATCGACCTCGGGGAAGACGCCAGGCATGACGAGGCGCGGCGCGAGGCCGGCGCGCAGGAGCGACGACTTGCCCGACCCCGAAGCGCCAATCAGCAGCAGGAAGGAGGCGCGGCTCGCCTCGGTCGCCGGCGCTTCGAGCTCGCGCAGCCGCCGGATCGCCTGGTCGACGAACAGGCTGCGGCCGAAGAAGACGCTCTGGCGACTCTCGTCGAAGGCAGCGAGGCCAGGGAAGGGCGAGCCGAGCCGCGCGCGGTCCCAGACCGCCCCCTTGGCGACGAAGCCGCGGCGCGCCAGCCATTGCCGCAGGCAATCCTCGACTTTCGCCGCGAATTCGTCGGTCGTCTCGAATTCCTGGAACGCGGCGAGGAACTCGCCCGAACGGCTGCGGAACCAGGTCTCGAAGAAGCCGGTCAGTCGTCGCCATTGCGCCTCGATCTCGGCCCGGTCGGCGGCGTCGAGCGCGACCAGCGGCGCGCGCGGCCGGCGGAAGACGTAGACGTCGGGCACGCCCTGGCCGCGCCGGCGCGCCTCGATCGCGCTCAGAACCTCATAGGCCGAACCGGACGGGTAGGGCTCGCCCGACGGCATGTGCGGAAAACGCTCCGGGAGCGGCGAGCCGAGCCGCGCGCCGAAGATCGCCACCACGAGATCGCAGGCGCTCGCTTCGGGGATCTGCGTCTGGAAGGTTTCGTGGGAAGAGTAGTAGCGCGTCTCCCAGCGGATCGTGCGGATGCGCGCGCGGCCGGCGAATTCGGCGTTGAGCCGGTCGACGACGAGATCGATCCGCTCGCGCTCGGCCTGAACGTCGCCGGGCGAGGAGACGAAGAGATTGAGGACTGTCTCTTCCGCCATGTGCCCCGCTGACGATTTCTCCCGCACGGGCCGCCCGTCCGTCGCGGCGTCGGCGCTGACGATAGCGACGGACGGAACGAGCGGCAAGAAAGGCCGCGCGGTCGACCGAGCCGTTCGCCCCGCGGCGTCGCGCGCGGCCGTCCGGCCCCGCTACCGCCGCTTCTCCGCCATCGCCGCCAGGATGTCCTTGGCGCGCGGCGAAGCGAACAGAGCCTCGACGTCGAGCGGCAGCTTGTGGCGCCAGTTGGGGCGCTCGCGGTCGGTTCCCGGGAGGTTGGTCGCCATCCGCTCGCCGGCGAGGTCGTCGGCTTGCGCGCTGGCGAACAGCGAGCCGGAGCTGGCGAGGAACGCGTGGACGGCGGCGGCGAACGCGTCGGTCGGCGGCGCGGCGAAGTCGGGCGGCTCGGACACCAGGCCGCGCGCGGCGAGCGCATCGACGAGCGCGCGCTTCTCGGCGAGGCGCGCGACGATGCGGCGATCGGCTTCCTCGAGATCGATCATGCCAAGGCCCAAACGCTCGGCGACGTCGGCACCCGACCACCAGCCGGCGAGCGTCGGCAGGTCGTGGGTGGTGACGCAAGCGATCGACAGGGCGGGATAGTCGTTGGGCGGCGTGAATTCCGCGCCGCGCCGCTCGAACCACAACACGCGCATGCCGAGAATGTCGGAGCGTCTCAGCTTGTCGGTGAAGCCCTGCGGCACGGTGCCGAGATCCTCGCCGACGACGGCGCAATGCGCGCGCTGGCTCTCGAGCGCGATGAGGCCGAGCAGGTCGTCGACCGGATAGGCGAGATAAGTGCCCTGGGCCGGTTTCGCGCCCGACGGAATCACGAACAACCGCGTCAGGCCCATCGCGTGGTCGATGCGCAACATTCCGGCGGAGCGCATGTTCGCGGCGATCAACGCGGTGAAGCCGCGCCAGCCGTCGCGGGCGGAGGCGTGCGGGTCGGGCGGCGGCAGGTTCCAGATCTGGCCCTGGGCCGAGAACGGGTCGGGCGGCGCGCCGACGGCGACGTTGCGCGCCAACTCCTCGGCCCGCGCCCAGTTCTCGGCGCCGTCTGGCGCAGCGCCGACCGCGAGATCGCGATAGAAGCCGATTTCGAGCCCGCCGGTTTTCGCCCGTTCGGCCGCGGCGGCGAGCTGGCGGTCGGCGAGCCACTGGCTGAACAAGGCGAAGGCGACCGCTTCGGACTCCTCGGCCGCCACTCGAGCGAGCGCGTCGCGCTGGCCGTCGCGCAGCGGCTGAGGCCAGCGCCGCCAATCCTCGCCGCCGCGGCGCGTGGCGATCGCTTCGAAGATCGCGAAGCGTCGCAACGCCTCGCCGCCGGCGGCGACGAAGCGGTCGTAGTCGGCGAAGACGGAATCGTCGGGCCGAGCTGCGCGCGCGCGCACAAAAGCGGCATAGCGCGCGGCCAGCGCCTCGCGCTTGATCGCCCAGACGGCCGAGTATTCGACGCCCGGCGCGGAAGACGCGGCTTCGATCGCGCCGCCGAGCGCGGCGAGGGCGGCGGCGCTGATCTCGTCGTCGGGCAGGCCGCAGGGGTCGAGCGCGTCGATGAGGATCGGGTCGAGGAAGCGCCGGTCCGACGGGTGGTAGGGGCTCGCGCGTTCGCGGTCGTGCGGAAACAGGTGGTGCAACGGGCTGACGCCGAAAAATGCGCCGCCTGCCTCGCCCGTCAGCGCGCCGGCGCGGCCGAGCGTAGTGAAGTCGCCGATTCCCTGGTCGCCGTCGCGCTTCAGCGCATAGAGCTGGGCCGAAACGCCGAAGCGCCGCCTCATCGCAGCTTTGGCGAGATGGGCCTCGGGCGGCGCGACGACGAGCGCGCATTCGACGCCGTCGACGATCAGGCGGTGGCGGCCAATCGGCAGGTCGGGCAGGGCGATCAGCCGTTCGAGGATCGTCCGCCCGTCGGCGAGCGCGATGCGGCCCGTTTCGCCCGGCTCGGCGTGGAAGGCGACCGTGCCGCCGTCCTCGGTCAAGATCGTCGCGTCGATCGGCCCCGCCGGTTCGGCCGGGTCGGCGCGCAGCGGCACGAGGCGCGGCGCGTCGAGGCGGCTGACGTGGGTCACCGGCAGGCGTCGCGCGCTCGTCTCGGCGACGAGCTTGGCGAGGCTCTCGCGCACCTGCGCCTGCGTCGCGGCGGGCAGGCGCAAAGCCTCCAGCAGCGCAAGCTTCGTCACCGCCGGAACGATCGTCCGTTTACCCGCGACGTCCCACCAATCGCCGGCGATGCCCGCCGCTTCGGCGAGGGATTCGACCTCGCGCGCCGTCGGCGCGCGCAAGCGCGGCGTCGGCGCGTCGACTTCGGCGAGCGCAAGCGTGGCGCGGCCGGCGATGAGCACCCGGTCGGCGAGCGCCGGCGCGGCGTCGACGACGGCGTCGTCGTTGGTGTCGAGGATGATGCGCCACGCCTTGTTGGCGCGCGCGTCGGGCAGGCGCAGCCGATGGGTGTCTGGGCCGCGATTGAGGGCGACGAGGACGCGGTCGACTCCGCCGCTCGTGCGCGTCGCCAAGGCGACGACCAGCACGTCGCCGTTGGCGGCCTCCCATTGCGCGGGCTGGGTCATCGGTCCGTCGGCGTCGCGCCACTCGACGTCGAGCGGGCCGCCCTCGCCGACCGGCGTGGCGTTGAGCCAGACCGGGCGCGACAGCGCCGGGTGAGCGCGGCGGATTCTCGCCAGCCGCCCGGCGAAAGCGATCAGGTCCGCGTCGGCCTTCGTCCAGTCGATCCAGGTGGTCGCGTTGTCCTGGGCGTAGGCGTTGTTGTTGCCGTTCTGGCTGTGGCCGAGCTCGGCGCCCATCGCCAGCATCGGCGTGCCGCGCGAGAGATAGGTGAGCGCCAGCAGATTGCGCATGTCGCGGGCGCGGGCGGCGAGGATCGCCGGATCGTCGGTCGGGCCTTCGATTCCGTGGTTCCACGAGATGTTGTCGTTGGTCCCGTCGTGATTGGTTTCGCCGTTGGCCTCGTTGTGCTTGTGGGCGTAGGCGACGAGATCGGCGAGGGTGAAGCCGTCGTGGGCGACGATGTAGTTGACGCTCTTGGCGGCCGTGGGCGCGTGCGAGAAGACGTCGCGCGAGCCGACGATACGGGTGGCGAGCTCGCCGCGGGCGCGCGGATCGCCGCGCCAAAAATGGCGCACGGCGTCGCGAAAGCGGTCGTTCCACTCGCCCCAGGCGTCGGGAAAATCGCCGAGCCGATAACCGTCGGGCCCGAGATCCCACGGCTCGGCGATCATCTTGGCTTTCGACAGCAGCGGATCGGCGGCGAACGCCTGGATCAGCGGCGCCTGCTTGTCGAAGCCCCAGTCGCGTCGCCCGAGCGCAACCGCGAGATCGAAACGGAATCCGTCGAAGCCGCCGAGCGTCATCCAGCGCCTGAGCGCGGCGACCGCCATGGCGATGACGGGCGGGCGATCGAGCGCGAGGCAATTGCCGCAGCCGGCGTCGTTGACGTAGCGCGCCGGATCGTCTGGGCGCAGGCGGAAATAGGCGGCGTTGTCGAGGCCGCGGAACGATAGGGTCGGCCCGAACTCGTCGCTCTCGCCATTGTGGTTGAGCACGACGTCGAGCAGGACCTCGAGACCGGCGCCGTGCAAAGCGTCGGTCGCGGCGCGCACCTCGGCCCAGCCGCCCGGCGCCAGACGCGGGTCGGGCGCGCCGAGCACGACGGGGTTGTAACCCCAGGCGTTCGACAGGCCGAGCGGCGGGAGGTGGCGCTCGTCGACGAAGGCGTCGGCCGGCATGACCTCGATCGTGCTGACGCCGAGGCGCTTGAAATGGTCGATCATCGCCGGTTGGGCGAGGCCGGCGAAGGTCCCGCGCGCTTCAGCCGGGACGTCCTGGCGCAGACGGGTCAGGCCGCGCAGGTTGGCTTCGTAGACGATCGTCTCCGACCACGGGACGCGCTGTCGCCCCGGCTCGCCAGCCGCCGGCACGAACGCGATCGCCTTGGGAGCGTGGGGGCCGCTATCCTCGCCGAAGGCGAACATCGAATGATGGAGGCGGAACGGCCGATCGAAGGCGAAGGCGTAGGGATCGGCGAGCAGCTTCGACGGATCGAAGCGGTCTCCTCTGAGCGGCTCGAACGCTCCCTCGGCGCGCAGGCCGTAGCGGGCGCCGACGCCGACGCCGGCCAGCGTTCCGCGATGGACGCCGTCGTCGCCGCGCGTCAGGCGAAGACGCTTGATCTCCGCCTCGCCGGCCGCGTCGTAGAGGCAGAAATCGATTGCCGCGGCGTGCGCCGAATAAACCGCGATCTCCGCGCCTTCGGCGGTGAGAGTGACGCCGAGCGGCGTTTCGGCGGAAGTTTCGGCGGAAGGAGAATCGTTCATCGTTCAGACCGCACAAGGGCGCGATAGAGCGCCGCGTAACGTTTGGCCGGCCCGCGCCACGAAACGTCGGCGCGCATGCCGTTGAGTCGGGTGCGGCGCATCGCGGCGTCGTCGGCGTAAAGCGCGAAGGCGCGCTTGAGGGCGTGGGCGAGCGACGGCGCCGTGGGCGGCGCGAATTGCAGGCCGGTGGCGACGCCGGCCGAAAGCGCCGCGTCGTTGGCGTCGATCACGGTGTCGGCGAGACCGCCGACGCGGGCGACGATCGGCGTCGCGCCGTAACGCAGGCCATAGAGCTGGGTGAGCCCGCAGGGCTCGAAGCGAGACGGAACCAGGACGAAATCGATCCCCGCCTGCATGAGATGCGACAGGCCCTCGTCGTAGCCGAAGATGCAGGCGATCGAGCCCGGGTGGGCGCGCGCGGCGCCGCGAAAACCGTCCTCGAGGCGCTTCTCGCCCGAGCCGAGCAGCGCGAGCTGGCCGCCGCGGCCGACGAGGTCCGGCAACTCGTCGAACAGCAGGTCGAGACCCTTCTGTTCGGTCAGCCGAGAGACGATGCCGAACAGCGGCGGCGCGGCGGCGACGGCGAGACCGAAACGCTGCTGCAGCGCCACCTTGTTGCGGGCGCGCATGTCGATGCGCAGGGCGCTGTAGTTGATGACCAGCTCGGGATCGGTGGCGGGGTTCCATACCGTGTCGTCGATGCCGTTGACGATGCCCTCGACGTCGGGCGCGCGCATCCGCAGCAAGCCGTCGAGCGCCATGCCGAACTCGGGAGTCATGATCTCTCGCGCGTAAGTCGGCGAGACGGTGGTGATGCGGTCGGCGAACTGCAGGCCGCCCTTGAGATAGCCGACGCCCTTGAAATACTCGACCCCGTCGATCGACATCGCCGTCGGCGGCAGGCCGATCGCGTGGAGGGCCGAGGCGGGGTAATGGCCCTGAAAGGCGAGATTGTGGATGGTGAGGATCGTCTTCGGGCGCGGGCCGCCGTCGTAATTCAGGTAGACCGGCGTCATCGCGGCCTGCCAGTCGTGGGCGTGGACGACGTCGGGCGCGTAACCGGGGATCGCGCCCTTGGCGAGGTCGGCGCCGACCCGCCCCAGCGCGGCGAAACGCTGGGCGTTGTCGCCCCAGTCGCGCCCGTCAGGACCGAGATAGGGATTGCCGACGCGGTCGAAGAGATGCGGGGCGTCGAGGACGAAGAGGTCGAGGCCGACGGCGCGAGCGGCTAGCACCCGCGCCGGCTCGCCGAACAGGTTGGCGTAGGCGCGCGCCGGCTCGGCGGATTCGAGCTTGGCCATGACCGCCGGATAGCCGGGCAGCAGGGTGCGGATGGCGACGTCCTCGCGCGCCAGCGCCGCCGGCAGCGCGCCGGCGACATCGGCGAGGCCCCCGGTCTTGATCAGCGGATAGATTTCGGAGGCGATCGAAAGGACGGCGAGCGCGGTCATTTCGCCATCTTGTCGAGCATCGGCTGGGTGATCAATGTCACGCCGCCCTCCGTGCGGCGGAACCGCTTTGCGTCGAGAGTCGGGTCCTCGCCGACCACCAGCCCGTCGGGAATGACGACGCCGGAGTCGATCACCACCTTCTTGAGCCGCGCCCCCCGGCCGACCTGCGCGTAGGGCAGCACCACCGCCTCGTGGACGGTCGCGTAGGAATGCACCCTGGCGCCGGTGAACAGGAGCGAGCGCGACACGGCTGCGCCGGAGATGATGCAGCCGCCCGAGACCAGCGTGGAGATCGCGACGCCGCGTCGGCCGTCGACGTCGTGGACGAACTTCGCCGGCGGGGTGATTTCGCCATAGGTCCAGATCGGCCAGGCGCGATCGTAGAGGTCGAGGTCGGGGACGATGTCGGTCAGGTCGATGTTGGCCGCCCAGTAGGCGTCGACCGTTCCGACGTCGCGCCAGTAGATCTGCGCCTCTTTGCTGGCGACGACGCAGGAGTGCGAGAAATGGTGCGCCACCGCTTTTCCGTTGGCGACGAGGTAGGGAATGATGTCCTTGCCGAAGTCGTGCGCCGAATTCGGATCGGCTGCGTCGCGGCGCAACTGCTCGATGAGGAACTTGGTCTCGAATACGTAAATTCCCATGCTGCACAGCGCGACGTCGGGCTTGCCGGGCATCGGCGGCGGGTTCTTGGGTTTCTCGAGGAAGTTGAGGATGCGGTCGTTTTTGTCGACGGCGAGGACGCCGAAGTCCCGCGCCTCCTGCAGCGGCGCCTCGAGGCAGCCGAGCGTCACGTCGGCGTTCGACGTGACGTGCTGCTGCAGCATCTTCTCGTAGTCCATTTTGTAGATATGGTCGCCGGCGAGCACGACCATGTACAGCGGCGCGTAGCTCTCGATGATGTCGATGTTCTGATAGACGGCGTCGGCGGTGCCGAGATACCAGAGCGTCTCCGAGACGCGCTGCGACGCCGGCAAGATGTCGAAGCTTTCGTTGCGCTCCGGCCTGAAGAAGTTCCAGCCGCGTTGCAGGTGACGGATCAGGCTGTGCGCCTTGTACTGGGTCGCCACCGCGATGCGGCGAATGCCGGAATTGAGCGCGTTCGACAGGGCGAAGTCGATGATCCGCGATTTGCCGCCGAAGTAGACGGCGGGCTTCGCCCGCCGATCGGTGAGCTCGAGCAACCGGCTGCCTCGCCCTCCGGCGAGCACATAAGCCATCGCGTGGCGCGAGTAAGGCGCGCTGATCGCGGGGTCTGGTCTTGGGTCCGGCGCGGCCATGGTCACTCCTCCCGGCGGGCGTATTGGTGCTTATGACGAGGCGTCATTCGTCCTCGCAGGTCAAGAACAGCGTCGCCAGCGGCGGCAGCGTCAGCGCCGCCGAGGCGGGCAGGCCGTGCAACGGGCGCAATTCGGCGATGACCCGGCCGAGATTGCCGACGTTGGAGCCGCCGTAGTCTTGCGCGTCGGTGTTGAGCGCCTCGCGCCAGGCGCCGGCGCGCGGCAGGCCGATTCGGTAGGCGTTGCGCACCTCGGGGGTGAAATTGCACACGACCGCGATCGGCGGATCGTCGGCCTCGCCCATCCGCAGGAAAGCGAACACCGACTGGGCGTCGTCGTTGACGACGATCCAGCGGAACCCTTCCGATTCGCAATCGCGAGCGTAGAGCGCCGGCGTTTCGCGATAGAGATGGTTGAGGTCGCGCATCAGCGCCTGCACGCCTTGATGCGGCCAGTGGTCGAGCAGCCACCACGGCAGCGCCTCGTGGACATTCCACTCGGTCGTCTGGCCGAATTCCTGACCCATGAACAGGAGCTTCTTGCCGGGATGGCCCCACATGAAGCCGAGATAGGCGCGGACGTTGGCGAAGCGCTGCCATTCGTCGCCGGGCATCTTGCCGGCGAGCGAGCCTTTGCCGTGGACGACTTCGTCATGCGAGATCGGCAAGATGAAGTTTTCGGCGAAGGCGTAGAGCAGGCCGAACGTCATCTTGTCGTGGCTCCAGCGGCGATAGATCGGGTCGCGCGACATGTATTCGAGCGTGTCGTGCATCCAGCCCATGTTCCACTTGAAGCCGAAACCGAGGCCGCCGGAATCGGTCGGGCGCGAGACGCCGGCGAAGGCGGTCGATTCCTCGGCGATCGTCATCGCGCCGGGCGCGGCGCCGTAGACGAGTTCGTTGGCGCGCTTGAGGAAGGCGATCGCCTCGCGGTTCTCGTTGCCGCCCTCGGCGTTGGGCAACCACTCGCCGGGCTTACGCGAATAGTCGAGGTAGAGCATCGACGCGACGGCGTCGACGCGCAGGCCGTCGATGTGGAAGCGGTCGATCCAGTAGAGCGCGCTGGCGTAAAGAAAGTTGGCGACTTCGCGCCGGCCGTAGTCGAAAATGGCGGTGTTCCAGTCCGGGTGGAAGCCGCGGCGCCGGTCGGGGTGCTCGTAGAGCGGGCCGCCGTCGAACCACGCGAGCCCGTGCGCGTCGGTCGGGAAATGGGCGGGAACCCAATCGAGAATGACGCCGAGTCCGGCGGCGTGAGCGCGATCGACGAAGCGGGCGAAACCGTCCGGCGCGCCGAAGCGGCGCGTTGGCGCGAACAGGCCGATCGGTTGATAACCCCACGACTCGTCGAGCGGATGCTCGGTGATCGGCAGCAGCTCGATATGGGTGAAGCCGAGGCCGGCGGCGTAGGGGACGAGCTCGTCGGCGAGTTCGTCGTAAGTGAGGAAGCGGTTGCCGGGGCCGCGCCGCCACGAACCGAGATGGACTTCGAGGATCGCCAGCGGCTTGCGCCGCAGTTCGCCCTGCCGGCGGCGGTCGAGATAGTCGGCGTCGCTCCACTCGAAATGCGCGGTGTCGGCCACGACCGACGCGGTCGAAGGCCTCATCTCCGCCGCGAAGCCGAACGGATCGGCCTTGAGCGGCAACAGGACGCCGTCCGCGCCGAGAATTTCGTACTTGTAGACCGCGCCGGGGCCGAGCCCTGGAACGAAAATCTCCCACAGGCCGCTGTCGAGGCGCTTGCGCAGCTGTGCGCGGCGTCCGTCCCAGCGGTTGAAATCGCCGACCAGCGAAACGCGCCGAGCGTTGGGGGCCCAGACGGCGAAGGCGACGCCGTCGACGCCCTCGTGACGAGTGAGCTGCGCGCCGAGGCGCTTGTAGAGTTGGTGGTGCTCGCCTTCGATCAGCAGGTGTTCGTCCAGCGGCCCCAGAACCGGGCCGAAGGCGTAGGGGTCGTCGCAGATCTCGACGCCGTCGGCGCGCGTCAGCTCCAGCCGGTAGGCGGGGCGCTCGCTCTGATCGGGCGCGAGCCCTTCGAAGAAGTCGCCAGAGCGGCGCTCGAGGTCGGCGAGCGGCGCGCCGCCGCGCGTCACCGCCTTGACGCCGACGACGTCGGGCGCGAACGCGCGCACCGCCCAACCCGCACGGGTCAGGTGCGGCCCCAGGATCGCGAACGGATCGGCGTGACGCGCGGCCGCGATCGCTTCGACGTCGTCCGCCGTCGCTCGCCAGTCGTCCCCGCCGCTCGCCGCGAACTCGCCCATTTCGCCCATTTCGCCCCCCCCAGAAATCAGGCGAGCGGCCGGAACGGCGCGTTCCAGATCTCGCTCGCATATTCGGCGATGGTGCGGTCGGACGAGAACCAGCCGACATTGGCGGTGTTGAGGATGCTCGAGCGTCGCCATCGTTTCTTGTCGCGCCAGGTCTCGTCGACCCGCAACTGGGTCGCCCAATAGGCCTCGAAGTCGGCGCAAATCATGAAGTAGTCGTGGTGGGTGAGGGTGTCGACCAGGTTGTGGTAGCGGCTGCGGTCGTCGGGCGAAAAGACGCCTGCGGCGACTTCGTCGACTGCGCCGCGCAAGATCGGAGAGGCGGCGATGCGCTCGCTCGAATCGATGCCGATCGCGCGCGCCGCCTCGACCTCGGCCGCGGTCAACCCGAAGATGAAGATGTTGTCGTCGCCGACGAGCTCCTTGAGCTCGACATTGGCGCCGTCGAGCGTGCCGACCGTCAGCGCCCCGTTCAACGCCATCTTCATGTTGCCGGTGCCCGACGCCTCCATGCCGGCGGTCGAGATCTGCTCGGAGACGTCGACCGCGGGCATGATCGTCTCGGCCAGCGAGACGTTGTAGTTGGGCAGGAAGACCACCTTGAGCAGGCCGCGCACCGTCGGGTCGGAGTTGACGACGCGGGCGACGTCGATAGCCAGCTTGATGATCAGCTTGGCCTGAGCGTAGCTCGCCGCCGCCTTGCCGGCGAAGATCTTCACCCGCGGCGCGAAGTCGATCGTCGGATTGGCGCGGATGGTGTTGTAGCGGGCGATCGTCTCGAGAATGTTGAGCAGCTGCCGCTTGTATTCGTGGATGCGCTTGACCTGCACGTCGAACAGTGAGTCGGGATCGACGCGCAGGTTCAGCGTCTCGGCGATCAGGCGCGCGAGGTCGATCTTGTTGGCGCGCCGGGCGAGGGCGAACTGCTCCTGCAGCGACGCGTCGTCGGCGTGGCGGGCGAGCTCGCGCAGCGCCTTCGGGTCCTCGAGCGCCCGCTCGCCGGCGACGGCGGTGACGATCTTCGTCAGCCGCGGATTGCACTCGATCAGCCAGCGGCGGAAGGTGATGCCGTTGGTCTTGTTGACGATGCGGCCGGGACAGACGAGGTCGAGGTCGCGAAACACGGTCTGGCGCATCAGGTCGGTGTGCAGCGCCGAGACGCCGTTGATCTTGTGCGAACCGACGAAGGCAAGGCTGCCCATGCGCACGCGCCGGCCGCCTTGCTCGTCGATCACCGAGATGGAGGAGAGCAACGCGGGATCGCTGAGGCCGCGCTTGCGCGCGACGTCGAGATGCGTCGCGTTGATGAGATAGATGATCTGCATGTGGCGCGGCAGCAACCGCTCCATCAGCGGCACCGGCCAGCTCTCCAGCGCTTCCGGCAACAGCGTGTGGTTGGTGTAGGAGAAGACCTTCTGGGCGATCTCCCACGCCTCCTCCCACTCGATGTGGTCGAGGTCGACGAGAATGCGCATCAGCTCGGCGACGGCGATCGCCGGATGGGTGTCGTTGAGCTGAATTGCGGCGTGCTCGGGCAGGGTGCGGATGTCGCCGAACTGTTTGACGTGGCGACGGACGAGATCGAGCAGCGAAGCGGAAGCGAAGAAATATTCCTGCCGCAGACGCAGCTCCTGGCCGGCCGGCGTCGCGTCGCTCGGATAGAGCACCTTGGAGATCGCCTCGGCGCGCACGGTGTCGGAAAGGGCGCCGATGTAGTCGCCGGCGTTGAAGGCGTCGAGCTTCAGCGGATCGACGGCGCGCGCCGACCACAGCCGCAGCGTGTTGACGTGTCGACCGCGCCAACCGACGATCGGCGTGTCGTAACCGACCGCTTCGACCGTCTCGTCGGGGTGCCAGACGTGACGGACGGCTTCCTCGCCGTCGGCCACCGCCTCCACCCAGCCGCCGAAACCGATCGGGTAATTGACCTCCGGGCGCTCGAATTCCCACGGATTGCCGTGCGTGAGCCAATCCTCGGGAATCTCCTGCTGCCAGCCGTTGCGGATGATCTGTCGGAACAGTCCGTTATCGTAACGAATGCCGTATCCGTACGCGCCGATCGACAATGTCGCCATGCTGTCCATGAAGCAGGCGGCGAGGCGGCCGAGGCCGCCATTGCCGAGCGCCGCGTCGGACTCCATCCGCCGCAAATGGGCCAAGTCGAGGCC
>Ga0326728_10018567_pt1 | contig 13679 bp, 10 predicted proteins | sample MB3enrmetagenome_FD_207602 | JGI IMG/M metagenome (GOLD analysis project Ga0326728, IMG submission 207602) | Lab enriched peat soil microbial communities from McLean, Ithaca, NY, United States - MB31MN | ecosystem: Environmental > Terrestrial > Soil > Wetlands > Peat | place: USA: New York... | reverse complement strand
ACAAGTTGGAAACGCAGGCAATCGCCGGTGTGACGACGGAGCTTTCTGGTATCGTCACCTACGTCATCGGCGTCCTCGTCTCCCGCGAACTCCTGTGGATCGCGATGGCTCTGACCGTGCTCAGCATGCTCCTGCTGGAGCTGAAGTCGTTCCTCGAGAATCTCTCCCAGCGCGTTCCCGACGACGAAATTCTCACGTTCACGAAATTTCTTCTGCTCACGTTTGTCATCCTGCCGGTTGTTCCGGATCGCGCCTTCACCACGTACCAGATCAATCCCTTCAAGGTGTGGCTCGTGGTCGTTGCCGTCAGTTCGATCTCCTATGGCAGTTACATTCTTCAGAAGTTCACCAAGGCGAAAGGCAATGTCTTGCTCGCGGCCTTGCTCGGCGGCGCCTATTCTTCGACCCTTACCACTGTGGTCCTTGCCAAGCGCGCCCGGTCCGGCTCCCAACCGCACCTGTACGCGGGCGGCATATTGATGGCTTCCGGTGTGATGTACTTGCGATTCATCGTTTTGGTCGGACTTTTCAATCGCGGCCTCATGCATGAAATCGCGCTGCCGTTCTTGATTCTCGGAGTCGTGGCGGCGCTCGCCGGCTGGTTGTGGTCGCGCATCCCGGACGCCGGGGACTCTGGCGCGCAGCGCGATTTCGCGCCGAAGAATCCGCTCGAGCTGCCGGTGGCGTTCTCTTTCGCGATAATCTTCGTCGGCATGCTCGTCGCGACGCATTTCACTCTGCTCCATCTTGGCAATGGAGGAATTTACGCTCTCGCCGCCGTAATGGGCGTGAGTGACGTCGATCCGTTTGTCATGGGCCTCACCCAATCCGCGGGCACGCTGACGCTGGCCCTTGCCTCCGCCGGTCTGGTCATCGCGGCCGCCAGCAACAATCTCGCAAAAGGTTTCTACGCTTTCTTTCTCGCCGGCGGCCGTTGCGGCCGGCAAGCGCTCCTGCTGCTTGCCGCGCTCGCCCTGGTCGGACTCTTGCCGCTCGTGTGGATCGGATTGCGCTAAGCGATGCCGCGCACGGGGAATCGCGTCGCCCTCGCCGTGTTCCTCCTGGCGGCCGCCGTTTTGTTGCTGTTGCCGGTTTGGAGCGTGGCCTTTCCGCCGCTGCTGGACTATCCCAATCATCTCGCGCGTGCATTCGTGCTGCTGCACCTGCACGACGCCCATTATTCCTTTTCGCAGTGGTACCGCGCCGATTGGGGGCTTTACCCGTATCTCGGCATGGACGCCAGCCTCGCCGTGCTTGGCCGAATTTTCCCGATCGAGATAGCGGGCCGCGTCTTCCTGAGTCTGTGTGTCCTCTTGCTTCCGGCGAGCGCATGGTTTTTTCTGCGTCAGGCCCATCCTGGCGAAGACTGGTCCGCTTGCTGGGCGCTCTTGATCGCATGGAACGTCTTCTTCCTCGAAGGCTTCCTCAACTTTGACATCAGCCTGGCTTTCGTCCTGATCGCTCTGGGGTTGTGGCTCCGCTGGCTCCGGGCTCCCGGCGTCTTGCGCTGGCTCGCCGCGCTGCCGGCTTTCGTCTGTCTCTATTTCGCGCACCTGATTGGGTTTGCGCTCGCCGGCCTCATCGTCACGGCCTACGCGCTACTCAGCCGGCGCTCGCTTCGCGCGCTCTTGCTATCGTGGCTTCTGTTTGTGCCCGGTGCCGTTGCGTATCTGCATTCTTCGCGCGTGGGCCTTGGCAAGCAGGCCGTCATCTATCAGGGCTGGGATGACAAACTCGCCGCCCTCGGCAAGTTCATGCACGGCTATTCGCCCGCGCTCGACACGATCACCGTCGTCGCGCTCGCTGCTTTCTTCCTTCTCGCCTGGATCCGCAATCCCGCGTTTCGCTGGGACTGGCCCTGGTTCGGCGTCGCGGCGGTTCTCTTCGCTGCGTTTTGGGCGATTCCTTGGGCCTACGGGGAAGGCTCCGATCTCGACATCCGCGTTCTTCCGCTTCTCTTTGTGGCAATCCTTTCGGTTGCGCGCATCGGTCCTCGCGGGCGATGGCTCGCGGCATTGCCGCTCGTGCTGTTCTTCGCGCGCACCGTGAGCGTCACCCGGGAATTCAGGGCCGAGCAGCCGGAGCTTGCGGGCTTGGCGCGCTCGTTTGAAGCCGGGCCCCGCGATGCGCTTGTCTTTCCGATCGTCGCGGGCGACCAGGACCCCATCGCCCGCCCCTTCACTCATTTCTGGGCCTATGGCGTGATTCGCCGCGGCTGGTTTTCGCCGTACCTATTGGACTCTCCCGGCGAAACTCCCATGCGCATCACATTCGACACGTACACTGCCGACGGTTTCTGGGACCTCAGCTACGATTCCCCGCCCGATTGGCCCGATGTCCAAGGCGACTATCAATATGTGTGGGCTTACGGCGTGCCGCAATTCTCGGCTCCGCTGGCCGGAATCGGCGACCGGATTTATTCCTCCGGCGCTCTTGCGGTGTACCGCCTGCACCCGCCGCCCGAGTGATGCGCGGCCTGGCGTACTCGCCAACTCTTGTTTTGCAGAGCGTTGCGGGCGCGCTCGGGAGGCTGTGCTACCATCCCAGCAGGCAATTTGACGCATTCCCATCGGGTCTTATCAACGGATGGGTGAAGATATCCTTGCGGCGTCACAATTCGCGGGTTTTCCCCGCCGCCATGTTGGGCGATTCTTGGATGGAAACCGCCCGGACGGGCGTCACGTCAAATTACGTGCAGGGTCTTGCCGGCCTTCGGAGGACCAGGATTGACCATGAAGGAAAAGCTTCTTTCGCTCTACCACCAGCACAAGCTCCTCTCGTTCTGCGCCCTTGGAGTTGTCGTCTTGATACCGGCCGGCCTCATCATCAAGGGCCGGTCCGCGCAGACGACCTATTTGACGGCCACCGTGACGAAAGGTTCGATTACGGCCACGGTCCAGGCCACGGGCACGATCAATCCCCTGACCACGGTGTCCGTAGGGTCCTTTGTTTCGGGAACCGTGCAATTCATTTTTGCCGATTTCAATACCCGCGTGCATGCGGGCCAGGTCCTCGCCCAACTCGATCCGACCATTTACAATGCGCAGGTCACCACGGCCCAGGGCAATCTCGATAACGCCAAAGCCAATTTGAACAATCTCCTCGCTACCGTGGACGTGATGAAGGCCGACGTGCAGAAGTACCAGGCGGATGTGACTTACCAGCAGGCCAGCGCCGACCGCATCAATCAGTTATACCAGCAGGGCGTCTTCTCCAAGGATCAGTACCAATTGCAACAGTCCACGCTTGGCCAGGCGCAAGCGACTCTGACCGCCGGTGAAGCGCAGGTCCAGCAGACCCTCGCACAGGTCGAGCAGGCCCGCGCGCAGGTCGAATCCATGCAGGGCCAGCTCGAACAAGCCGAGACGAATCTGAAGTACACCACGATCCTCTCCCCGCTGGACGGCACCGTCGTCGCGCGCAATATTGACGTTGGCCAGTCGGTCGCCGCTTCGCTCCAGGCTCCCAACGTCTTCACTATCGCCCAAGACCTCACGCGTATGCAGGTCTACGCCAGCACCGACGAATCGGACACTGGCAACATTCACGTCGGCACCGACTGCACGTTTCAGGTGGACGCCTATCCCACCCAGCAGTTTCACGGCCGCATCAGCAACGTCCGGCTGAATGCGTACACTGTGCAGAACGTCGTCACCTACAACACGATCATCGACTTTGATAATCCCGACGAGAAGCTCCTGCCGAGCGAGACCGCGTACGTTACGATTCCCACCGGCCACGCCGACAACGCGATCCGCATCCCGAACGCCGCGCTCACCTATACGCCGAGCCTCGGCGCCAGCCAGCTCCAGCTGCTCTACAAGCAGTACAACATCCCGGCCGCGGCCACCTCGACGCATCTCGGTGGCTGGCAAGTCGTCTGGAAGTACGGGCCTCAGCAGACGCCCATCCCCGTCGCCGTCCGGGTTGGAATCACCGACTACATCAATACGCAGTGCCTCGAGGGAAGCCTTCAGGAAAATGACATCCTGATCACCGCCGAGATGTCCTCCGCGCAGAAAGCCTCAACGGCTCCGGGCCTCGGAGTGCAGCGCCCGGGCGGCGGTGGCACGGCTCGGCCGGGCAGGTGAGCGCATGAGTTTTCGCGAAGTACTGCTGCTCGCGCTCCAGGCGCTCAACCGCAACAAGCTGCGCACCCTGCTCACCATGCTGGGCATGATCATCGGTGTCGGCGCCGTGATTTGCACGGTCGCCATCGGCGAGGGCGCCGCGAATCAGGTCTCGCAACAGATTCTCGCTCTGGGCGACAACATGATCATGATTTTCGCCGGCAGCATAAATCAGGGCGGCGTTCGCCTCGGCAGCCAGGCCACGAAAACGCTCACAGTTGACGACGCCATGGCCGTCAAGCAGCTCTCGACCCTCTCGAGAGTTTCGCCCGGTGTCGGCAGCCGCGGTCAGATCGTCTATCAGAATCAAAATTGGGCCACCAGCGTGCGCGGCGTCTCGCCCGACTACATGACCATTCGCCATTGGGGCATCCTGCGCGGCAGCTCGTTTTCCCAGCGTGATGTGGACGTGGCCTCCGACGTTTGTCTCATCGGCCAGACCGTCGCCCAAAATCTCTTCGGCGATCAAGATCCCGTCGGACAAACCATTCGCGTCCAGAATCTGCCGTTCCTGGTCATTGGAGAGCCCGTGGCCAAAGGGCAGACGCCGTTCGGCGGCGATGAGGACGATACGCTCATCATGCCGTACACCACCGTGCAGAAAAAGCTCTCCGGCATTTCCTGGATCCAATACATCGTCGCTTCCGCCGATTCCCAGAACGATATCGACGTCGCCGAAACGCAGATCACCGCGCTGCTCCGGCAGCGCCATCATCTTCGTCCCGACGAAGACAGCGACTTCATCATCATGAGCCCCACCGATCTCGCGCAGGCGCAACAGTCCGCCGGCCAGGTGATGACGCTCCTTCTCGCCAGCCTCGCTTCGGTGTCTCTGGTCGTCGGCGGAATCGGCATCATGAACATCATGCTCGTCTCCGTCACCGAGCGCACGCGCGAGATCGGCGTGCGCATGGCCGTCGGCGCCACGGAAAATGATGTTCAGCAACAATTTCTGTACGAGGCGGTGGTCCTCAGCGGTTTGGGCGGCGGCATCGGGGTCATCGCCGGAGTCTTCGGTTCGGCGGCGATCTCCGCGTGGTTGCAGTGGCCCACGAGCATTCCCGTCTACGCCGTCGTCGCCGCCGTCTTTTTTTCCGCAGGCGTTGGAGTTTTCTTCGGTTTTTATCCCGCGCGCAAAGCCGCGCGGCTGGATCCTATCGAGGCGCTTCGCTATGAATAACAATTTGAAAGGCAGTGTCGTGCGCGTTTCGCGGTTCTCCACCGTGCCGGAATCTCGGCCCCGGGGACTGGCGGTCCGCGCCGTCCTGGCCGTCGGCGCGTCCTTGCTGGCTTGCGCGCTCTCGGCGCAACAGAATCCTCCCGCCGCAAATCACCCGCATCCGCAGGCTTCGCCGGGCGCGACAGCTGCGCCCGCCGCAACACCTCAGCCGCCCGCCTCGCAAGCCGCCACGCGGGCCGCCGCAGAGGCCGCCGCCCGCAAGCTGAAGGTCGCCGCATCCGGCGATTTCTTCATCGTTTCTTCGATTGATCCCAAGACGCAACAGATCGTTTTGAAGCGGCCCACGGAAGTCACGCAACTCGTTCAGGTCAACGCTCAGACGAAATACATCGACGAGAACGGCCAGCCGCTGAAGCTGCAGAGTCTTCGCGCCGGCGACACCGTCTTCGTCGTTCTGCAATCGAAATCCGCCGCCATTCCCATCGCCACGAGCATCCGCCGCGGCCCCATGACGGTCGACATTCTCCACCAGCGCTATCTATCCGGCGCCTCCTGATCCCGTCCGCCGCCCTATCCCAAAATCGATCATCACGAATCCCGACGATGTCGGCCGGGATGCTTGCCCGCCGTAGTCGTTCGGGATTGGGAAAATGAGAGAAACGCCGCCAATGGAAGGGGTTGGCCGTATAATCGACACCAGGCCAGGACAGCAAAATGGAAATCCGTGTTCACATGGGGAGAGCAAATTCAGACCCATCTCTGAGACACGATTGAAGGCGGGAGCCGGTTCGAGGCGCGGCCCCTTTCCCCAGGAGGGAGCCGCGCGGCTCAAAGGATGTAGGAGCGCTTATGGCTTTCATGGATCGTTTTTCACCTGAGTGGAAACACAGCGACCAAAACGTGCGCCGGGCGGCGGTAGAGAAACTCACGGACCGAGAGGTGCTCGCCGCGGTCGCCGCCAAGGACAGCAGCGGGTTGGTGCGCTGGACGGCAGCGAAGAGGCTCGTGGATCAAGCGGTGCTCGCCAAGTTCGCAAGGCCGGACATAGGTGAGAATGTGCGCCGGGCGGCAGTCAGCGCGGGACGTTTGAAGCTGCTCCGAAAGATGACCGACCAAGCGATGCTCGCCGACGTCGCCGTGCGGGAAAACGATAGCGACTTGCGCAAGGCGGCGGTCGAGATGCTCACCGACCAAGCGGTGCTCGCCGTGGTCGCCTGCAAGGACATCATACCGGACGTGCGCAAGGCGGCGGTCGGGAGGCTCACCGAGCAAGAGCTGCTCGCCAGGCACGATGCGGATTGCCCCGTGCGCCAGCTGCTCGCCGAGGTCGCCAAGAATGACAGCGATGAGGACGTGCGCCAGGCCGCTGAGAAAAGCCTCCAAGAACTACAAAACGCGCGCTGAGCTGAGGGGGAAGAAGATGCGTGAGCGCTACGTGAACCACACCCCCATGGGCGGGTGGCGGGCCTGCGCGCCGTGGCGTGCGGCGGACGAAGGCGGGGGAGAACTCTCCGCTCTTCCCGACCCGGCCTTCACGCCTCGATGTACCACGGCACATTGATCAGCACGATGTTGCGGCTCCCCCTCAGCAGCAGCAACGCCTTCAGCAATTCCGCGCGCTGGTTGTGCAGCGGGTAGTGATACCAGTGCTTCTCCACGAGTTCCGGCACGATCACGGCGATCTCCCGCCCCGGGTTCTGCGCCTCCGTGGCGAGCACGTAGTCGAGAATCGGCCTGATGATGAGCCGGTAGGGCGAGACCAACTTCACCAGATTCGGCGGCGTGCCGCCCGCGCGCGTCACCGGCTCCGCGACGATTCGGTTCCAGTCGTCCTCCAGCGCGTTGGTCTCTTCTTCCGTGCCCACGTGCACCGCGTGAATTTCCGGCGAAAGCGTCAGCGCAAACTGCAACGCGCGCTGGGAAATCGTGGTCCACGCCTGGATGGGCACGATCACGATGGGCGGGCCGAGTTTCGTGATTTGGAGCGGCGTTGAAATCTGCGTCTCTCGCCCCACCGCGTCGTAGTGGCGCCGCACCCACAGCATCGTGGCCATCATCCCCGCGATCAGCAGAGCGCTCACCCAGGCGCCTGCGGCAAACTTCGCCACCAGCACCACCATCAGCGTCACGCCCGTCGCGATCGCCCCCATCCCGTTGACGATCGTGCTGTGAACGGCGCCCGGTCCGCGCGTTCTCCGCCAATGTCCCACCATTCCCGCCTGCGAAAGCGTGAACGCCAGAAACGCGCCGATCGCGAAGAGCGGAATCAGTTTGTCGGTCACGCCGCGGAACACGGTCAGCAGGAGCGCCGAAAGCGCCGCCAGAACGAAAATTCCCTCCGAATACACCAGGCGCCGCCCGCGGTAGCCGAACGAGTGCGGCAGGTATCCGTTCTGCGCCACTGCTCTGCACAGCCGGGGAAAGTCGGCGAACGCCGTGTTCGCCGAGAGCGAAAGGATCACCAGCACCGACCCGATTGTGAAATAGTAGAACCAGCCGCGCCCCACCACCGCCGCCACGAGCATCGAAATCACGCTCTGATATCCCGGTTTTCCCGGATCGGTCGCCATGATTCCGTACGCGCGCACCAGATACGCAATCCCCGCAAGAAGAACGATCAGGAATCCGATGATCACGGTCAGCGTCCGCTGCGCGTTGCGGACGGTCGGCTCCCGAAACGCGCGCACTCCGTTGCTCACCGCTTCCACGCCCGTCATCGCCGTGCAGCCATTCGAGAAGACTTGCAGCAGCAGCCACGCGCTCACCGTGGCGGTCACGGGCAGCGTCGAAATCGGCGGCGCCGCCACGGGAACCGGGTGCCCTCCCGCGATGACCGTCTTCGCCACGCCGATGAGGATTGCGATCAGCAGCGAACCGAGAAAGGCGTACGTCGGAATCATGAACGCCGCGCCCGCCTCTCGGACCCCGCGCAAATTCACGATCGTGATGATCGCCAGGATTCCCAGGCAGATCGCCAGGGTATGCGGTTGCAGCCGTGGCGCCGCCGAAACCAGCGCGCCGACTCCGGCGGAAATTCCCACCGCCACCACCAGCACGTAGTCGAGCATCAGCGCCGCCGCGGCCAGCAGTCCCGGGAATGCCCCGAGATTCTCCGTCGCCACGGTGTAGGAGCCGCCGCCGCCCGGGTACGCCGCAATCGTCTGCCGGTAGGAAAAATAGACGATCGAGAGCAGCATGATGATCGCGAGGCTCACCGGCACGATGTATCGAACGCCCGCCGCGCCCAACACGATCAGCAGCGTCAGCGCGGCTTCAGGCCCGTACGCCGCGGAGCTGAGTGCATCGAGGCCGAAGATCGGAATGCCCGCCGACGCGCCGATTTGTTCGGCGCGCTCGTCCGAAGTCGCCAGCGGCTTCCCAAGAAGCACATCCAGAACCGACATTCGCTCCTCTCCTCCCTCTTAATCGCCAAGCCAAACCAAGTTCGCAAACCGGAGCAAGAGTAAATTATTGTCATTCTGAACGGAGCGTCTTGCGCGGCCGGTTTTGCCGCGCAGCGCGGCTAGTAACGAGCAGTTCGTGCGAGTCCCGACGGTTCCTGTCGGGAAGAATCTAGTGGTTCCGCGCAATCGGCACAACCCGGCGCGGGTGCCGCACGCTTCGGGTTTAAGGGTGCGGGTCTTGACGCGCGTTCTTCGTGCCCTACGCCCGCATGTAGTCCGGCCGCCACTTCTTGACCAGTTTCTTGATGGGCTTGCGATCGGTGATGTGCTCGTCAAGCACCTTCTTCGCAAGCGCCGGCAATTCCTCGTCGCTGGCAAAGCGCAGCCCGATGAGTTGTTCCGGTGTGAATTCCACGATTCGCGTCTGCAGCTCCCCCGGCAATAGTTTCGCAAGCCGCAGTTGCATCTCCAGACGGATCACGCGGTCCTGCACCGCCAGCGCCATAATTCGCGCGGAGGGCGCCAAGGTCAACAATGCGGCCGCGACAAAAACGTTCAGGATCGAGTGGAACGAAAATCCATGCCTCAGTTGGACGCACGAATAAACGAAATTCACTAGAAACACCGGCACGACGAAAAAGTGAAGCGGTGGGAAAAATCGTCCGTGATGCGCGAAATCCTGCGGCTTCTCTTTCTCCATTGGAAACGCCCTCTCTGCTTTCCGGTCGGCCCAGCTGGAGTGTGCGGATTGGCAGTTGCAGATCCCTCGCAGGCCTGTCCGGACAAGCGCCGAATTGTTGGAAGTTCCCGCCGCCTCCGCCCGTTTGCGCGAGCGTTCCGGCAGGTCGGGAGCGCGATTCTATCAGACTCAGTCCGGCAGGGCACACCCGTGCCCACGCGCCTCCGGGATAGTGCTTCAGTTTCGGATTAACGCTGCCAGCTCAACCGGTCAGCGGTACGATGGCCTATTCGTACCGCAACGCGACCATCGGATCGACCTTCGTCGCGCGCCGCGCCGGTAAGTAGCCGGCCACGAGGGCCACTGCGGCCAGGAACGCGACGGCACCGGCAATCACACTCGGATCCGTGGGACTGATGTCGTGCAACAGAACTGAAAGCACGCGCGTCAGCGCCAGCGCACCGGCCAGCCCGAGTCCAAGGCCGACCAGGGTCAACTTCAAGCTCTGCTTCAAGACCTGCCGGAGTATGTCACCTGGTTGCGCGCCCAGTGCCATGCGCACGCCGAACTCATGCTGCCGCAAAAAGACCGATTGCGAAACGATTCCGTAGATTCCGACCGCCGCCATGAGCAGCGCGCCGAGGGCGAACACTCCCTGCAGGTAAGTCAGAACTCGCGCGGGCCAAAGGGAATCGGCCAAGATCTGCGTCATGCTGGCCACCCCGGAAATCGGCTGATTGGGATCCACCGCCCAGATCTGCTGCTTGATAGCAGCCGTCATGGCGAGAGGGTTTGATTCTGTGCGCACGGCCAAAGTCATCCCCAGCCACGGATCCTGACCATACAGGTAGTAAACTTCGGGCTTCGGCACTGCGTCGAGTCCCATGTGCCGCACGTTGCCCGCTACACCAATAATCGTGTACCAAGGGTTGGGTGTGGGAACTTGGTCCGCGGGGCCGCCGGGTTGGATGCGTTTGCCAATTGGATCTTCGCCCGGGAAATAGCGTTGAACCAAAGCTTCATTAACCATGACCACCGGCATGGTGGCCGGACCATCGCTCTCCTCGAATTCACGGCCTTTCTGTAGTGGAATGCCCAAGGCTCGGAGGTAGTCGGAACTTATGACGCGCTCGAGGGCCTCGGGAACTTCCTCAGGCGCCGGCGCCGGTTGCCCTTCGATCGTGAAATTGGCAGTCGTCCAGCCTCTCAACGGCAAGTCATTGACTAACCCGGCGTGACGCGCGCCCGGTAATGCCCGCACGCGCTGCAGGACTTCCCTGTAGAACGCGACCTTCCGTTCGGGGGCATTGTACTCGGCGGCGGGCAATGAAACGTCCATAACCACCACGTTCTCGGGGTTCAGTCCGGGATCGGTATGCTGCAGGCGCACAGCGTTTTTCATCAGCAGCCCGGCGGCGACCAGCAGAACCAAAGTCAGGGCAAGTTCCGCGGAGACGAGTGTACTTCGCAGACGATGTTGCTTGAAACTCGCCGCTGAGGTACGCCCGCCTTCCTTCAGCACTGTGTTGGGATCCAGGCTGGAACTCCGAAGCGCCGGGAAGATGCCAAAAAGGATGCCCGTCAGCACCGACAGCACCACGGTGAACCCAAGCGCCAGGTTGTCTATCCCCACATCCCTGACGTAGGAGGGCAGCGGCAATTGTCCCGGAACACTTTCCAAAAGCACGGCGATTCCCCAATGCGCAAACACCACGCCAAGAATTCCGCCGCCCAAAGCCAACATGCAGCTCTCTACGAGCATTTGGAATACGAGGCGCCGCCGGGTGGCGCCGAGTGCCAGGCGGACACCCAACTCGCTCGTTCGTGCGCTGGCACGAGCCAACAGCAGACAGGCCACGTTCGTACAGGCGATGAGAAGAACAAAAGCAACCGCGCCGAACAACACCACCAGTACCGGCCGGATCGGTCCCACGAAACTCTCCCGCAACGGAATCACCTCAGCGCCGTAGCCTGCGTGGGAATTAGGAAACTCCTTTTCCAGCCGTCCCGCGATCGTGGAAATCTCGGCTTGTGCCGCGGAAACAGTTGTGTAGTTCTTGAGCCGGCCGACCACGAACAAGAAGTGCCGGTCATCCGGCTGCCGCTCGTCCAATTGCATTGGCGTCCAGACCTCGGCATCTTCGGTGGGATATTGGCGAATGTCGGGCATGATGCCGACAACCATGAATGACTTGTCGTTGAGACGGACAGTCTGGCCGACGATGCCAGGATCCGAACCAAAACGATCCCGCCAGAGAGCATGACTCAGGAGGGCAACCTGCCCAGAGCCTCTCCGATGCTCCTCGGGAACGAAGGGCCTGCCGAGCGCCGGCTGTACTCCCAGCGCCTCGAAAAACCCAGCCGAAGCCTGCCAACACCCCAGCGCGACGGGCTCACCGCGCCCCGTCAAGTTGCATACGCCAGGACGAACCGCTCCCATCGATGCAAAGCCGCTCTCTTCTTGCCGCCAGTGGATAAAATCAAGCGGAGACGCCTGTCCCCGCCAGTGATCCTTCATCCTGGTGGACCACAGCATCACCAGCCGGTCAGCATTCTTGTAGGGCAGAGGGCGCAGCAACGCCGCATCGGCGATACTGAAAATCGCCGTATTGGCCCCGATGCCGAGCGCCAGCGTGAGAATGGCCACAGCAGTAAAGCCGGGAGACTTTCGCAGCATGCGTAAGCCAAAGCGGATGTCCTGCAAAAAGGACTCAACCCAGCGCGTGCCGCGCGCATCGCGGCAGTCTTCCTTGAGTTGTTCAAGGCCGCCGAATCTGAGGATCGCCTGCCGGCGAGCTTCGTCTGCGTTCATCCCCGCGCGAATGTTTTCCGATATCTGACGGTCAAGATGGTAGCGAAGCTCTTTTTGCAGATCCGTTTCCATTTGATTCTTTCGGATGAGGCGATTCCACCAATTCATAGCCCCTCCTCCTCCGAAAGCCGGAGAACCGATCCGACGGCGGTGGAAAGTCGCGCCCAGCTCGCCGTCTCATTTTCCAACTGCTTGCGGCCTTGGGCGGTAAGCCGGTAGAACTTGGCCTCGCGGCCGGTTTCCGATTCCTTCCACACCGAACTGAGATAGCCCCTATTTTCTAAACGGTGGAGCGCCGGATAGAGCGAACCCTGCTGCACCTGCAAGACATCTTTGGAGATTTGTTGCAGGCGCTGAGCGATGGCGTAGCCATGAATGGGGCCAAGTGTGGCGACTTTGAGAATCAAGAGATCGAGAGTGCCTTGGGGGATGTCCGACTTAGGGGAGTCCATGGAGATCGCGATGCCTCCGGCTTCTACCTATACAGCACGACGTGTAGAAGGTCAAGGCATATCTTCGACACGCAACGGATTCTCCGTCGAGCGCCACAATCCGGATTCTGCACGACCAGCCATTCTGAATGCGCGCCAAGTCCCGGTTATCGGAAACCGACCCACTACCCGCCTTCGGCACCGCTGGTTTCGCGCGCATGTCCACTTTTGTACACTCCCGCTCACCCCGCTGGTATAGCATCCCGCCCGATGCTACTATCGGCGCTGCTGCGCACCTTCAACTTCAGCCCCGCAGACTCTTCTGAGGAGGAATTGTTCATGCAAAAGAAACTCTGGACGGCCGCGGTCATCATCGCCGTTGTGATCGCTCTGGCTCTGCCGCTCGCCAACTTCGCCACGCCCGCGGATGAACAGCATCCTGTCATTCGCGAGGCCATCGACAAACTCCAGGACGTCCGCTCCCTGCTCGTGAACGATGCCGACCGCGATTTCCACGGCCACCGCGCGAATGCGGTCAAACATGTGGACGCAGCGCTCAGCGAATTGCACCAAGCGCTCGAATCCGACCGCGACCATGGCCACGACCACGACCAGCACTAATTGCATTCGGCTTAGCGTGGCGGGGCAGGCGCTCGTGCTGCCCGATCAACGCTGTTGAAATTCCAGCGCGCCGAGCACCAGCCCGCTCAGCACGCCGAGGTTGATCTCTCGAATCGGATCGTCAGGCTTGTGCCGCACGCGCGGCGCCGCAGAAGCGTACGACAACGAGGGTGATGTCGTCGGCTTGGCTCGCACCGCGCGCAAATTCGCTCACGGCGTTGAGCACGTCCGCCTGCACGTCTTCGACCGACTCGTGCCGCCGTGATTCCAGAACTTTCTTCAAGCGGCCCATCCCGAACTCCTGCTGCTCGGGATCCATGGCTTCCGTAACGCCGTCGCTGAACAGGACGACCGTGTCCCCCGGACGCAATTCGCGCGATTCCACTTTATACGTGGCTTCCGGAATCAAGCCGACGGGAAAC
>Ga0326728_10018566_pt1 | contig 13680 bp, 10 predicted proteins | sample MB3enrmetagenome_FD_207602 | JGI IMG/M metagenome (GOLD analysis project Ga0326728, IMG submission 207602) | Lab enriched peat soil microbial communities from McLean, Ithaca, NY, United States - MB31MN | ecosystem: Environmental > Terrestrial > Soil > Wetlands > Peat | place: USA: New York... | reverse complement strand
CTCCCGGCCCCTCGCAAAAGGCCGAACGGAATCCTTCGGCGTTGCCGTGGGCCCCGCAATACACCTTGCCGTTCAATGTGATGCCCAAGCTTACGCCTAGGCCACCGTCGCGGCCTACCGACTGTGAATCGTGCCTGAACTCCACGAGGGCAAAGATGAAATCGCGCAGCGCTTCGTCGTGGTTGAACGAAAGCTCGCCCCAAGTGCAACAGTTCGCTTCGTTCTCGACGTGGCGGGGGCATGAACGCCCTGCCGAGACGGTCTTTTTGAAATCCACCGGAAACTTGACGCCGAGGGGCATCGAGTAACGGATCCTCCCCTTTCGGAAATCGATGAGGCTGCCCGTCCCCACGCCGACGCCCAGCTGTCGCATGGAGTCGGGGCACAATGTCGTGGTAACTTCGCGTATGGCCTCGTTCATCATGTCGGAGCAGTCAGACCACCCGCCTGGAGCCTTTCCCCGGAGCTCCTGTAGATCGACGGCGGCAGCGACATAGGCCTCGACCCACTGCGATGCCTATGACCCTGCCGAAGGAGTGGTTCGTCGCCAAGTGGATGGAGCCTGCGTCTGCCTCGAATGATGCCGCTTTCGATGAGACGGGACACCTGATAGATCATCACCGTGGATTTGTTGAGGCCGAGGCGCGGCATTGGGTACGGGCCCATTTCCCTTCGGCACTATAGCTTCCCTTCAAACATAATTGGTTGGTTGATATTTTCAACTAATGTTGGTATATCATGTGTCCTGTCAGCTGTCAACGTCGTAATAGGTGCAAAATCCAGTTATTGGCGGTTTTGGGGCTGGAAAGGCCGAGTGCGAATTGGGATCGCCGGCTCTCGAGATCGCATTGAACGGCAAATTTTCATCTGGTAGAATTAGGTGTCGCTGGAGGGGCTCGCCTGATGGTGAACCGGCTGGAAATCTCGGCTCATAGAGCCTTATTCGCGATGGGCGCAGGCGATCTTTGGACGGGATGGGAAGCTGAGTGGGGCAGCATGAAAAGTGAATCAACAAAAACGGGGGGAAGATGGCCATCACGATTATTCTGCAGGGGCTTTGCCTCCCATTGGCTCGCCTCGATTGAATAGCGCATCGAAAGTGACTGCTTTTTTGGAGTTCGAAGTGACACGCGACGCCCCGGCAAGGCTCGAGCCGCCGATCGAGGGCGCATCGCCAATCGACCTCGCTTCGCGCAGAAGGATGTTCTCCTTCCCCTGGCACTGGCACTGGGGCGCGGACGGGCGGATTGATCGATCGCCGGCTTGAGGATCGAGAAAGGAGAGATACAGTGACGAGGGACTTGGACACGATAATCGCCGCCCTTACTATTGAGGAGAAGGCTTCCCTCTGCTCGGGGAGGGATTTCTGGACCACGAAGGCAGTGGAGCGCCTGGGGATCCTCTCATGGATGATGACCGACGGCCCCCACGGGCTGCGCAAGCAGCGCCCCGACAGCGGGCAGATCGGCCTCGTCAACAGCGTCCCCGCCACCTGCTTTCCCACGGGCGCAGGCCTCGCGTCGACCTGGAACCGCGAGCTCCTCGAAGAGGTCGGACGGGCTCTGGGCCGCGAGTCGAAAGCCGAACGTGTTGGCGTGATCCTGGGGCCGGCTGTCAACATCAAGCGAAGTCCTCTCTGCGGCCGCAATTTCGAGTACCTCTCGGAGGACCCCTACCTCGCGGGGGAGCTCGCCAAACACCATATCAGGGGCGTCCAGTCCCAGGGAGTCGGTGCCTCGATCAAGCATTTCGCTGCGAACAACCAGGAGAAGTCCCGCATGCTCATCGACGCGATCATCGACGAGCGGACGCTGCGCGAGATATACCTCCCCGCTTTCGAGATCGCCGTCAAGGAAGCCCAGCCCTGGACAGTCATGTGCTCCTACAATCGAATCAACGGTACCTACGCCTCCGAGCACCCCTGGCTCCTGGCGCAAGTGCTAAAGAAAGAGTGGGGACACAGGGGAATGGTCGTGACCGACTGGGGGGCTTGCGATGACCGCGTGGCGGGGCTGAAGGCGGGCGAGGACTTCGAAATGCCGGGAAACGCCGGTATCACCGATGCGGAAATCGTCGCAGCCGTCGAGGACGGATCGCTACCCGTTGCAGTCCTCGACGCCGCGGTCACGCGCATACTCGATGTAACCTTCAGGGTCTTGGACAACATGGACCCGAAGGCCAGCTTCGACGCGAAGGCCCACCACGCCCTGGCGCGCCGCGCCGCGTCGGAGAGCATGGTCCTCCTCAAAAACGAGGGCGCTCTGCTTCCTCTCCTGAACCGACGGCGTGTCGCCTTTATCGGCGCCTTCGCCAAGACCCCGCGCTACCAAGGCGGCGGGAGCTCCCATATCACGCCGACCGAGGTCGACGACGCGCTGGAGGAGGCACGCGATCTGGTCGCCGGGACGTGCGTTATCGACTACGCAGCGGGCTACTCCGTCGAGAGTGACGAGGACGACTCGTCCCTTTTAGCCGAGGCGCGCGCAGTTGCCTCTTCGGCCGAGGTCGCCGTACTCTTCATCGGGCTGACCGACAACCTCGAGTCCGAAGCTTTCGACCGTGCCGACATGAGGATTCCGCGGAACCATACCGCGCTGCTCGAGGAGGTACTGACGGTCCAGAAGAACCTGATCGTCGTGCTATCGAACGGCGCTCCCGTCGAGATGCCCTGGATCGACGCGGTGCCATCGGTCCTCGAAGGATATCTCGGCGGGCAGGCCTGGGGCGGGGCGGTCGCTGACATCCTGTTCGGCCGCGTGAGCCCCTCGGGGAAGCTCGCCGAGACTTTCCCGAAGCGTCTCGAGGACAATCCTTCCTTCCTGAACTTCCCCGGCGAGGCGACCAAGGTCGAATACAGAGAAGGCCTTTTCGTGGGCTACCGCTACTACGACACCGCGAGAGTGGAGCCGCTTTTCCCCTTCGGACACGGTCTTTCATACAGCAGCTTCGAGTACGCGAATCTCCGGCTCGACAAAAGCGCGATGCGCGACACCGAACGGCTCGAAGTGAGCGTGGAAGTCCTGAACGCGGGCGCAGTCGAGGCAAAGGAAGTCGTGCAGCTCTATATCGGGGACGAGAAGTCCAGCGTAGCGAGGCCGAAGCGCGAGCTCAAGGCCTTTCGCAAGATCGACCTTAAGCCGGGAGAGCGCGCGACCGTCTCCTTCAGCCTCGACAAGCGCGCCTTCGCCTTCTGGTCCCCTCCGCACGCCGATTGGATCGTCGAGACGGGCACCTTCGAGATAGCCGTCGGCGCCTCCAGCCGCGACCTCCGACTGAGAACCGCCGTCGAGGTTCAGTCCACGGCGCCCGACCTGCGCCATTGGGACCTCAATGCCAGCCTCAGAGACGTGGCGGAGCATCCCCTCGGCGAAGCCTTCGCGCGGGAGATTATGCCGCGCCTTGCGGCCATATTCGGGACCTACGATCCGAGCTCACCCGAAGCAGCGATGATCGAGGCCATGGTCAAGGATATGCCTCTGCGCAACGTGCTGCGAATGTGCAGGACGGTCTCAGGGAAGGAAATCACCAACCTGCTCGGGGCGCTGAACGGGAAGATGGCCACAGCGAAAGAAACCGCACCGAGGTCCCTCATCAAGGCATAGATGATCGCCAAGCTCGTGGAGAAGAATACTCTGACAAAGAGCAGGTGAGGCCTTAAGGTCGGCGAATAGGCACTGGTCCGGGACGTGACGTGGGGAGACTCTCAGGGCCTTGTGATACTCCGCGCAGAAGGCGCATCGCGCGAATCGCGATGCGGCGCAATCGCCAAAAGGGTACGACTACTGCCGAGCGCTTACTCACGTTCTCTTGTACCGCTTGATGTGTCCGCCGCGGCGCGTTTGACAGCGGTTGCCTGGATCAGATACTGTGTTCCCCAAGGGAGACGCGGATGCTGCCCGGGCCGACCTGGGCTCACTTAACATCCGCCCACGCCCGCGGTAAGCCCTGCTTTCACCCAGTTTCGGAGGTTCGCCATGAGCGGCTGCCACAGTATAACCTTCTCCCTCATCGATGAATCGCGTCGCCTGCTCGTTCTGAAGGTAAGCGGCAGCTTGGAACATGGAAACGCGGGCATGTTCCTTCGCGACGCGCGCGCACTCGTGGACGAATACTGGCAAGTGGGTCTAGCCATGGTACGGTTGGACGTCGAAGGCGTTAGCTACGTAGACTCCTCGGGGATCGGGGCCTTCGTGGAGCTGTACAAGTATCTTAGCCTGCGCTCCATCGAGATGCGCCTCGACAACATCGGCCCGAGCGTGCGGAAAGTCATGGGCCTTCTCGGCCTGGATAAGTTTCTTCATGTTGAGTAGCAGAAAGATCGCTTGCAGGAAGAGTGAAGAAGAAACTCGTGCCGCCATGCCCGTCTGAGGTGGCCCACATCCTCCCTCCGTGCTTCTTGACAATTATGTCGTATGAAATGCTGAGTCCGAGTCCCGTCCCCGAGCCCACCGGCTTGGTTGTATAGAACGGCTCGAATACCCGTGTCAGAGTCTCCACGGGAATGCCCGGGCCGTCGTCGCGGATCTCGCAGAGAAGGCTCTTTCCATCCAGCAACGTCCTGATAGTAATTTCCCCCAGATCCTTTCGCACACGCGAGTCGAGCTGCGATTTGATTGCCTGGACGGCATTGAGCAAAAGATTTAGAAGGACCTGGTTTATTTCGCTTCCGTTGGCCCTCACAACGGGCATCTCCTGCAGCGCGAGGGTGACCTTAGCCACGTATTTGATCTCGTTGCGCAGCACGGCCAGCGTGCTTTCGATCCCTTTGTTCATGTCGTATTGCTCAAGGCCTGAGCCGGTCTCGATCCGCGAGAAACGGCGCAGGCTTTGGACGATGTTGATGATCCTAACAAAACCGTCTTCCGACTCCGCAAAAAGCTCATCCATGGTCTTCCCCAGCTCGAGGATGGGGTTGTGCGCCGTTTCCGCGGCGAGGATTCCGGGCGGAAGGGAGCCGACGAAGGCACGTACCGCTTCCACGTAGTCCCGCAGGACCGCGAAGTTGCTGCGGACGAACGCCAGCGGGTTGTTGATCTCGTGCGCAACTCCCGCGGCCAGTTGGCCGATGGAGGCGAGCTTCTCCTGCTGGACCACCATTGCTTGGGTTCTCATCAGCTCCTCGTTTGCCCTCACAAGCTCCAGGTTCATGTTGTTGAGCTTTCTCTGGTTTTCGATGATCTCCGTGATGTCCTTGATGATTGCCGCGCAGTCGCTGCCGGAAGCGTCCACAGAAGGAACGGGAATGGCGCTGATGAGGCTGTATAGGGGAGAGCCGTCCGTCCGCCGCAGGACTATCTCGAGGTCTTCCACGTATCCTTCGGTTCTCAGACGCTCCCGGAAGAAAGCGCATGACTCTTCCTGGTCGAACAGCGAGCAGATGGGGGCGCCAAGCAGCTCTTCCTTGGAGCGGAACCTCAAGAAGCGCACTACGGATCGATTGACGAAGCGGATTTCCCCTTCGCCGCTGAATATGATGATCATGTCTCGGGATTCTTCGAGGATCGTCGAGAGCCGGCTCTCGCCCCTTGGTTCGCTTTTTTCCATGCCTTACCGTTATTGTTCCCCACAGTAACCGGTGCGGCAAGAAAAGACAATTGCTCGCCGCGGTAGGCGTATGATTTCGCAACCTGCCGAGATATACTTTGTCCATGAGCGGCGGAGACGGAGGAAAAAGAAAGGCCACCATCATGCTCGTAGACGATGAGCCCGCAATCCTCAAGGCACTCCAAAGGGAGCTGAACGTCTGGTCGCGACAGAACCAGCATCAAATTCTCTCCTTCACCAACGCCAAGGACGCCCTTGCGGCAATCGATGAGACAAAAGGAAGCGTCGACCTCCTCGTGACCGACCTCCGAATGCCCGAAATGGGCGGCTCAGACCTCCTTCAACGCGTGAGGGAGAAGTGGCCCCAGGTTACGGCCATTCTCCTGACCGGGTTTGCCGACGCGCGTGAGATTTCGCGCGCCATGCGCTCGGGCCTGTCCGGATGCATTCTCAAACCCTGGGAACCGGGGAGCCTTGTGGCCGAGTTCGAACGCGTGCTCTCGCACCGAGGATCCCCCCGGGACGCCCCATGAACGACACCACGCACGGACCGGCAAAGCCTCCCGTGCTTCTCCTCATCGATGACGAAGTGAACATTCTTCGGGCGGTGGATCGTCTCATGCTCGGCAGCCAGCTGCGCGTACTCACATTCAGTGATCCGGCTGCCGCCCTTCCCTTCCTTGCCGATCCTTCCGTGGTCGTGATCGTGAGCGACTTCCGCATGCCGATCATCCGGGGGACCGACCTTCTTGCCCGCGCACAAAAGGACAACCGCTTCGCACGCCGCATCCTCCTCAGCGCCTATGCGGACCTGGAAAGCGGGTGTGAAGGCGTCTCGGGACCGTCTATCCACCATTACATCACCAAGCCATATGTGCCGTCGTACCTGCGCGCCACGCTGATCCAGAGCGCGGTGGACGCGCTTTTCGACACTTTGGTCGGCAGGATACCGTCAATCGTGCAGTCCTTCCGGGCGTGCTCGAGCGAAGGTGAGCTGCGAACGCTGCTTTCCGATGGCCTGGGGATCCTCGGGGCGGAGGCGCCGTGCGTCTCTTTCGATTCGCGGGACGTCCGCTGGACCCTCTGGGGTCAGGCACTGCACCGGGGCGGCAGCTTCCCCGAGCGGGAAGATAGCATTATCGAATTGCTTCTCAATACCGCCTCCCTCGCTGCCGCAAGGCTGTCGGCAAAGGTTGACAAGGTACGCGAAGCGCCAGCGGAAACGCTCAGCGCCCTGCTTGCCCCGCAAGTCTTTGCAGCGGCCCTCGGCCGCGAAAAGCAAAGAGCTCTCCGCTACGGAACGCCTCTGTCAATCGTCCTTCTCCACGCAGACTGTCTGCGGGAGAACGGCTGCCTCGAGGACGTCCACCACGACGGTGAAACCGCCACTCGTACCATTTCCCAGATTATCCAACGCAACATCCGCAGCATCGACCTCGCCACTGCCCGCGGTGGCCGAATGTACTCCATCCTTTTTCCGGGACTTGATCCGCGCGGCGCCGTACTGGTCATGAAGCGCATCACGGCGCGCATTGCTGCCTGGGCGGCTACTACGGAGGGCTGGCACGACCTTACGACCTCTGTCGGCATGGCCCAATTCTCGACGGAGGAGAAAGATCCGGCGTCGTTCATCGCCCGCGCGGATTCTGCGATGGCGTATGCGAAGGTGCATGGACCCAACGGGATCGCGATCCACGACCAGCATGCCATCGTGCCCTGCTGACTTGACCCTGCCGGCGCGAAGCTGGAAGCAAAAGCGGAGCGCTGCTATTGTAGGGTCGATGAGTCGCGCGAGGGGTAACGCCGAACGCTCCGCCGGCGGCCAGGCCGCGTCCGCCTCTCCTGTGGTCTATGTCGTCGACGACGAACCGCTGGCCTTGCGGGCGTTGGGGCGGCTGCTGCAATCGGCAGGCTGGGCAACGCGCACGTTCGATACTCCGCAGTCTTTCCTCCAGTCCGCAAACGCGGACATGACGGGATGCCTTGTGCTGGATGTGCAGATGCCCGGGCTCAACGGGCTGGAGCTCCAGGAAAGACTTCTTGCCGTAGGCTGCCGTCTCCCCATCATATTCCTCTCGGGCCATAGCGATATCCCCATGAGCGTTCGGGCAATGAAGGCCGGCGCTGTCGATTTCCTCGTCAAACCGGTCCGAGAAAGGGAGCTTTTCGCGGCAATCGAGCGCGCCATTAGTCGGGACGCTCGGGAGAGCCGGGAACGCCAGGCTCTGGCGGAGATCGAGGAGAGAGCCCGCCGCCTGACGCCGCGGGAATACGAGGTATTCTCCCTTGTCGTGACTGGGTTGCTGAACAAGCAGATCGCCGGGCTGCTCGGTACCGTGGAAAAGACCATCAAGGTGCACCGTGGTCGGGTCATGGCGAAGATGCACGCCCAGTCCTTCGCCGAGTTGGTGCGTATTGCCAGCCGGCTCGGCATGCCCCTGCAGCCCACCATCGAACGCAGGCCACCAGGATCGGTCGACGTTGAAAGCTAGCGCTTCTGCGGCACTTTAGCCCAGGACCTTGGACCAAAGTCCAATAGATGGCGCTCAATGGAGGAGGCACTTTTTGTGAGTGCCTTCGGATGGCGCAGCGTCGCACCTGTTGCGCTGAGGAGAGAACGTGGACCAAAATGTGATTGGGCACTCGATTCTCATAGTCGATGACGAGCCCAAAGTCCTCGACGCGATCAACCGCGAGCTGTTTCTCTGGAAAAGCCTCAAAAAGGTGGCCGTTTTTACTGCGCTTTCGGCGACAAGCGCCCTGGAAATCCTGGAAGCCAATCATGATTCGATCCAGGTCATGGTCAGCGACCTGAAAATGCCGAGCGTAGGCGGTGACGAGTTGATCTCCGAGACGCGGCGAAAATATCCGTCTATTAGATGCATCCTCATCACGGGTCACAGCGAGGTGACGGGAATCTCACGTGCTGTGTCCGCGGGCATTACCGCGTTCATCATGAAGCCGTGGGAGACCTCAGGATTCATCGGGGAGATCGAAAAAGCCATGGCCCTGTATCACGTGGAAGAACGCAACCGTGATTATCTGGGCCGGCTCGTGTCACAGATGGAGAGCACGGCGCAAATCCAGAAGCGGCTGTTCGGAAGGGACAAGTTCCCCCACACCAGGTTCAACGTAGAGGTTGCCTATCGGCCGCTGCGGGACTACTACTGCGGCGGGGACTTCTACCAGGTCATCCCGCTGTCCGAGGAAGGCTGCATCCTCATCATTGGAGATGTGGCTGGGCCCGGCCTCGCTGCCGCCTTCCTTACGGGAATCGTCCGCACGCTCATATCCCGGGAGGAGCTGCTTGGCGCTAAGAACGCGGTCTTCTCCCCCGGCGCATTTCTCGGAAGGCTGAACCGCCTCATACTCCGTGAGCTCGCGCAAACCCCCGAGTTCGTCATAACCCTCACGGCGGCCTACCTGGACTGCGCGGCCGGCGTCGTGGTCTTCAGCAACGCGGGGAACCTCCCGCTCTACGTCACGCGCCCGCACGAATGCTTTGTCCACACGGAACCGGGCTTTCCGTGCGGCTTTGCGCAGGAGGCCCGGTACAGCGAGCAGTCGGTTGCTGTGCGCTCCGGGGACAAAATTGTGCTCATGACGGACGGCCTCCTGGAAAGAGGACGGATGGCGGGGTACGTCAACGCCGAAGCGGTGCGTGCCACCCTCATGCACTTCCACGGTGAGCCCGAGTTCAACCGCAAAGTCCTCGATGTGGTCGTGGAGATGTTCCCCGAAAAGAAGTTTCATGACGATGTTACTCTCATCACGGCGGACATCGTGTAGGGGAATCGATCAATTCTTGCACTGTCCATCCGATAACAGGAGAATGGCAGGACATGAGAGAAACCAGAGATCGCCCGAACCCCGATGACCTCGAGGAAGAGCTGCGAAGAAAAGACCTGGAGATCGAGGAGGCGAGGCGCAGGGTCATCGAGTGCAAGGATTTCTTGGCCCGGCAGGAAAAGCTCGCCGCGATCGGAAAACTAGCGGCTGGAATTGCCCATGAAATCAACAACCCGCTCGGCTTGCTGAGGAGCAACCACGCGACGCTGGGGAATTACATCCGAAATATCGAGGGGTTCCTGCACGAGGCTACCGTAACCCGGGAGCCGTCCATCTCGAACGCAGCCGCTGTCTGGCGCATCGAGTACATCCTCGCAGACCTGTCCCAGCTCATCAAAGATTGCGACGAAGGGTTCCAAAGGATCACGGAAGTCGTGCAGACACTGAGAAATTACTCCCGCGTGGATTCTGAAGTGACGCACGCGCCTTTCGACGTCAACGGCGGCATCACCAGCGCACTAATTCTTGCGCAAAACGAAGTGAAGCACGTCGCGGATGTGTCGCTTTCTCTCGTGAAGCTCCCAAACGTTGAGTGCGCCCCCGGGGAGATCATGCAGGTGCTCCTCAACATCATCGTCAACGCCGCACAGGCCATCAAATCCCAGGGGCGGCCAGCCAAGGGCCGAATTGAGATCAGAAGCGGCGTCGAGCAAGACAAGATCTGGATCGAGATCGAGGATGACGGCCCAGGCATACCGCGGGAGATCCAGCAGCGGATTTTCGAATCATTTTACACCACGAAGCCCGCCGGTCAGGCAATGTGCCTCGGCTTGAGCATTTCCTACGACATCATCACGCGTCAGCATGGCGGTACGCTCTCCGTCAGGAGCGAGCCGGGGAAAGGTTCGTGCTTCCGGATCGAGATTCCGCTTGCCCCTGGCCGCGGCGAGGCTTAGCAGGGGCCTGACGCGTACGGTAGATGAGGCGCGTTACGCTTCAGCGCGTCGCCGCCCCAGCCATTTCCTCGCCGCAGTCGCGGCCCCCGGGGAACATAACGGCAAGGTCCCGATATCTTTGCGGGCCAAGCACCTTTTCGAGGAACGTTATTCTGGACTGAATCTCCGTGCGCAGCTTCTTTTCCTGGCCTAGGAGCGTTGTGAGGATGGAATCTTCGAAAAGAATCCCGGCGCTGAAGCACACCGTGACGAGCTCGGACAGCGCCTCCGCTACCGTCAGATGGCTAAGAAGCGATCTTGTAAGCAACCGGCTGCCGAGAAAAGGCACCCGGGCAGCGAGATTGCTCCCAAACTGCTTCCTAGCGGCGGAAGACGGGGGGCAGAGGATCTCGTGAACCTTCCTCCCGAGATCCACGAGACAGCCGATCGTCTGGCCGACGAGCCGGCAAAGCTCATTTTCGTCCCCGATGGCCCAGAGCCTTCCATGCTTGATCTTGAGATACTGTACGAGGGAAAGCCGTGCCGAGGGGGCAAACTCCGTTTCCAACCTTTCGACAAAGGCGCGGAGCCGTGCGATTTCCGCAGCGAAGGCCAATGGGGAAAACAGTTTGACCTGACCCTGATTCTCCAGTGGCACCTTGGCGATTAGGAGAGGTGCAAAAAGCCCGTCGAAGCTCTTGAATAACCGGGTCATGAAGACGACAAGATCCTGAAGGTCAGCCGCGAAATTGGAGGCCGGTCCGGGAAAAACAGAATCATAGAAAGTCTTGAGCGTGAAGCGCCCCAAAACATCCGTAGCGAGGTACCCGCGGACGCTGCGCGCCTCCGCGAGCTGCTCGTGCATTTTGTTCAGGGACTCCCGCGTCCGGCGAATGAGTCTTTCCACGCTCAGACGAACGGGTTTCTCGAACTGATAGCGCTCCGTCGCGAAGATTCGCGGGGGGGCATCATGGATGAGATCCTCCAGGCGGAGGTAGCGTCGGTGCTTGAGCATGTTGAGACCAAGAAGGCAGTTGTACAGGGAAGGGATGGTGCAGTCTTCCGCAAGGAGCTGTAGCACAAGCCCAAGGGCGTCACCCGCGCCCACCCGGTCCAGGGCACTGCAAATGATCTGCAAAAAGTTGGGATTGCCATGGAGCATGAGGAAGAGGCACTCGACGGCCCGAAGTCTGTCAATTGCGTTGCTGCTTTGGAGGTCTAGGCGCCTGAAGTCGAAGTCGCACAGCCGATCCGCCAGTCGTTTCAAAAGGACGAGAAGGTTGTACTGGACAGGGGCGAGGCTTGGCCATCCCCTCTCCATAACTGGCGCGAGGCGTCGCGATATATCCCGGCCGAGGGTACGGGCTGTCGTGGAAAGGAAAGTCGTAACGGACCTATTCATCCGTATCTGGGGAGGAAAGAGACGCGCTTCCAGGACATAGCTGCGCCTGCCGAATTCCCGAACTTTCAGGAAATCCCTCCGCAAGAAACTGAGAGGGGAGTAGGTCTGGATTTCTCTCTTGATCTGAAAATGAGGACGTTTGGCGGGAGTCATAATACGGAAACCACCGCGCGAAGCTGGCACAGGGACTCTGAGCTAGCGTGGATGAACTTTGCCCCGATGCCGGCGGGTTTCTCTTTCATGCCACCGATTCCCGACCAGACGACGCGCAATGGGACAGGCATGCGGACTCCCGCTACGATCACCGAACCCGTGGCCCTCTGCCTAAGGCTGCCCAAGGAGGTCTGAATGAAGCAACCCCCCGGCGACAGGTCGCAGACAACACCGGACTGGACCGTACCGCCAAGAGTGATCGTGCAGGGCACACTGCACTCCTCCCGCGGCGCTGACCGGCGCTTGATTGCGCGCGTAATATCCCTGCGGATAGGAGCTGGGAGAGAAAGAAACCGGACGCCGTAACCGTCGGCGCGCTCCTTCACGATTCCTCCCTGGCACACGAGCCTCAACTTTCTGCTGCGGAACTCGATGGATACGGTCTGGCCGACGGCGAGCGCCGCATCCGGCTCCGCGACGAAGCATCCGTCCGTCGAGATGTCGGTGATTTTCCGCTGATGTCCGTCGATCGTGACAAAGTGCCGCAGGGATATCCGCAGGCTTCTTCGCCAACCGCGGCGTTCGCTCCGGAAATACGGTGCGCGAAAATCCCGCCGACAGGCAAGAACCACCGTCGCGAAGACCATCAGGTTACCGGCGAGCATTGTCAGCTGGTAGGAACTTCCGACGGTCATGGCGTTGTACCTCGGTCCGGCTATCCATGTTACGAGTGTGTTCAGGAGAATCAGGGAGCCGTGCCCTATGAACGCATACCAGGTTGCGCGGAAGACGAAGAAGACAGCTACGCCGACAACAGGGGCCACGAGGAGCAATGCGGTCGCAACGGGACCACAGACCTTGAAAAGACCCTGGACCGCCGCCGGGAGGCCGCCCCCGGAATGCCAGAACAGCCCAAGGACGGCGATGGGGGCTGACACGTAGCAGACCAGGATCACGTACAGGAGGAGCGGTCGATTGATCGGCGCTCGCGCCGGGCTATTCACTCCTTTATCTCCAGCATCGCAGCATTCGGCCGCGCCATGGATGCCGGCAGCTCCGAACCGCTGATTGCCGGCCAGCGCGTGCGCTCGCCCCGTGGCAGTCCGTTCAAACAAACCAGTGTGGTTGGTCGCTCGGGCGCCTTAGCGGGGCTCGGTCACCAGGGAGCCCTTTCTTCAGGTCGAATACGTCCGACACTTCATGACCGGTTCGCTGCTTTCCTGCTGCCACCGACCGCGCAAGCGCCGGTTGCCACGTTCCTGTAACATATGTCGTGGAAATCTCTGCCGCTATTGGACTTTGGTCCCGGCCGGCCGTTGGGCTACGGCGCTCCAAGCACACCGCGCGCAACGCCCATGTGACTGCCTACGCCCTCGCTCCCGCCAACTGCACCTCGGGTGGCTTGATCTTCATCCGAAACCGATAGGTCACACCGGGAGCGCGCGTCATCTCCATGTTCGCGTCCAGCTGCCGGGCGAGGGCGCGAATGATCTTCATTCCGTTTTTCTCTTTCACAACCGCCTCCTCGGCCATGCCGTTGCCATCGTCCCCAATGGACAACTCCATGGTGCGGTTCCCGGAATCGAAGTCGACCTTGACCGAGATGCGGCCCTCTTGCCTATGGGGGAAAGCGTGTTTCATCGAGTTCATGACAATCTCATTGATCAGGAGTCTGATGCTGATGGCACGGTCACCGTCGACTTCCGCCTTCGCGCCGTTCCATTCGAGGGAAAAGTCGATTCTCCGATCCAGGCTTCGAAACCGCTGGATCAGGGAGTTCAAGAGGGCACTCAGCTCGACGAGGTAAAAGGCGCTGCGCCTGTAGAGAAGCTGATGTACCACGGAGATGGCGGAAAT
>Ga0326728_10018565_pt1 | contig 13680 bp, 6 predicted proteins | sample MB3enrmetagenome_FD_207602 | JGI IMG/M metagenome (GOLD analysis project Ga0326728, IMG submission 207602) | Lab enriched peat soil microbial communities from McLean, Ithaca, NY, United States - MB31MN | ecosystem: Environmental > Terrestrial > Soil > Wetlands > Peat | place: USA: New York... | reverse complement strand
GCAGCAGGCAGGCGCCGGTGACGACGGATGAGTCGGCGATGTTGAAGTCGGGCCAATGATAGTTGAAGATGTGGACCTCGATGAAGTCCACAACCGAGCCGTAGACGATGCGGTCGTGGACGTTGCCCAGCGCCCCGGCAAAGATCAGCGCCAGCGCGACCGTTGTGAGCGTGAAGCGATCGGCCAGGCGCACCATGATGAAAAGAACCATCAGCGCCGCCAGCGAGGAGAAGCCGATCAGCCCCCAGCGAACCGCTTGGGGCGAGGCGGAGTCGGCAAAGAGCGAAAAGGCCGCGCCCTCGTTGGTCCAGTGGGTGATGCGCAGAACGCGCGGGATCACCGGAATCGCGCCGCCCATGGGAATGTGCAGCGTGACCCAGGTCTTGGTCAGCCGGTCTAGAAAGATATCTACTGCGGAGATCAGCAGCATCCAATGGAGGCGGCGTGGTGTGGTGAATTTCATAATCTCCTTGAAACAGGTGGTTGGGGTTCGTGGTATCCCACCCATTTCACAAAAAATGTGAAATGGATGGGGCACGGAGTTATATGGCGACCGGTGGGACAACCTTCATTTCGGTTAGAGCTTCGCTGCAACGTGTGCAGACATTCTGCCAGATGCCGTAGTTAGCTACCTCCGGCATAAAGTTCCAGCAGCGGGCGCACTTGTGGCCGGTTGCAGGAAGGGCTGTAACTTTGAGTTCTGCACCTTCTATTACCGTTACCTTTGAAACGTTGACGATTTCCTTGAGTTCGGCGGCATGGTGCTGCAACAGAGTTAGTTGTTCGCCTGATGCTGCAATCTCCAAATCCGCTTCCAGTCCTTTGCCGATCAGTTTTGCCTTGCGGTCTTCTTCGAGTATGCGCAGTGCCTCATCGCGCACGGCAAAAATCTGCTTCCATTCTTCCAGCAGCGGCGCGGGGTCTTCAGAAAAAATCTCCGCCGGGGCAGGGAACTGGGCGAGATGCACGCTCTTCTCGCGGCCTTCAACCTTAGGCAGATAATCCCAAACCTCGTCGGCGGTGAAGCTGAGGATAGGCGCGACCAGCCGCACCAGCGCTTCGGTAATCTGCCACAGCACCGTCTGCGCGGAGCGGCGTTCGCGGCTCGAAGGCGCGAAGGTGTACAGGCGGTCCTTAAGCACATCGAGATAGAACGAACTCAGGTCCACGATGGCGAACTCGTTGACCGCGTGATAGACGCGATGAAACTCGAAGACCGCGTACCAGTCGCGCACCTTTTCGGTCAGCTCGCGGGCGCGGGCCAGCATATAGCGGTCGAGCGGCAGCAGTTCCGCTTCGGGCACGCGGTCGCGCAACGGATCGAAGCCATGCAGATTGCCGAGCAGGAAGCGGAAGGTGTTGCGCAGCTTCTTGTAGATCTCCGCGCACCGGGCCATCAGGTTTTCGCTGGCCGCCATATCTTCGCGGAAGTCGATTGAGGCCACCCACAGGCGGACGATCTCGCCGCCCATGCGATTGGCAATATCCACCGGGTCCACGCCATTGCCGAGCGATTTGCTCATCGCGCGCCCCTGCTCGTCAAGTGTCCAGCCTGCGGTTACCACGCGGGAATAAGGCGCGCGGCCGCGCAAGGCTATCGAGGTGAGCAGCGAGGAGTGGAACCAGCCGCGGTACTGGTCGGCGCCTTCGAGGTAGACAACTTCAACGTCTTCGCCGTGTTGGAAGGCTGAGTAGGCCGTCTTGAGGTCGGGATCGGCTTCCGCAACGGCAAGCCAACTGACTCCGGCGTCAATCCAAACGTCGAGAATGTCGGTTTCCTTGCGGAATTCCGTGCCACCGCATTGGGTGCAAACGGAGCCGGCGGGCAGCAGGGCATCCGCTTCGGGTGTGCGCCAGGCATCGATGCCCTGGCGCTCGATGAGGCCGACAACTGCGCGATTCAACTCCGCGGAGACGATCGGCTGGTTGCACTGCTGGCACAGAAAAACGGCGATGGGCACATCCCATATCTTCTGGCGGCTGATGCACCAGTCGGGGCGCGTGGCGATCATGTTGGTGATGCGCACCTTGCCCCATGCCGGATCCCACACCACTTTATCGATCTCCTCGATAGTCAACTGGCGGAAGGTCGTCTCCGAGCCGTCGGCGCGCTTCGCCGGCGTTTCCATGCCGATAAACCACTGCTCGGTGGCGCGGAAGATCACCGGCTTGTGACAGCGCCAGCAGTGCGGGTAGGAGTGCTCGAGCTGGCTGCCTCCCATAAGCGCGCCGTGCTCTTCGAGCATGGCCACGATGACCGGGTTGGCCTTCCAGACGTTCATGCCGTCGTAGGCCGGCGGTTGGGCGCTATGCCAGGCCGCAGGATCGACATGAATGTGCCCGCCGGCGTCGACGCGGCAGGTGGGGTCGAGGCCGTACTTCAGCCCGGTGTAAAAGTCGTCGGCGCCGTGGGAGGGCGCGGTATGCACGGCGCCGGTGCCGGTGTCGGACGTCACATAAGTGGCCAGTACGCCGAGGACCGTGCGATCGAGGAACGGGTGCTGGAAGTGGACGTTTTCAAGCACTGAGCCCTTGAAGCGCGCCACTTCTACGGCGTCCCTGAGCGCCTTGCAGGCGGAATTGACGCTCTCAACGAGCGTGGCGGCCACGATATAAACTTCGCCCTTCTGATTGAGCGCCACGTACTCAAAGTCGGGATGGAAGGCCACGGCCAGCGACGCGGGCAGCGTCCACGGAGTGGTGGTCCAGATGACCGTGTAGACCTGGTTCGCGGCCAACAGGGTTTTCAGCGTCTCGTCCTGCGTGGAGCCGTCGTCGAGCATGGCGTACCGCACGTAGACCGAGGGACTGGTGTGGTTTTCGTATTCGACTTCGGCCTCGGCAAGCGTCGTGCGGTCGTTGATGCACCAATAAACCGGCTTGAGGCCGCGGTAGACAAAGCCTTTCTCCAGGAAGCCATAGAACGCCTCCAAAGTCCTGGCTTCGTAAGCCCGCGACATGGTTTTGTAGGGCGTTTCCCAGCGTCCGAGGCAGCCGATACGCTCAAATTGCTCAGTTTGCAGGTCGACGTACTTCTGCGCATAGGCTCGACAGGCTGCCAGCACCTCGGAGACGGGCAACTCCAGCCTTTTGCGGCCAAGGTGCTCTTCCACCTTGATCTCGATGGGCAGGCCGTGGCAGTCGAAGCCGGGGACGTATGGAGCGTCGAATCCGGCCATGGACTTGGATTTGACCACGAAGTCCTTGAGTCCTTTGTTGAGGGCGTGGCCCAGGTGAATGGGGCCATTGGCGTAGGGAGGGCCGTCGTGGAGCAGATAGAACGGGCTGCCTTTGCGGGCCTTGCGGAGCTCCTCGTAGAGGCGCAGGGACTTCCAGCGGGCCAGCCGAAGCGGCTCATTGTGGGGCAGATTGGCCTTCATGGGGAAGGCCGTCTGCGGAAGGGTAAGCGTCGCCTTCAACTCCGGCGAAAAGGGCATCGTAACTCCATTACTTGTTGCGGACTTGGTCAAACTTCAGTTTAAACGGACGAGCGGAGAATTTTGGGTAACAAAGTGGGTGGCGCCGGCGTCTAAAAATTTATGGGAACTCGGATTGGGCTGAACTACGAGACTTCGGAACTTGAGATCCCAGACGAAGGGAGTCGCGGCTCCGAGACAAGCACGCCCGGAATCAAGCATAATGGATTATTGGGCGTAGGATCGGTGAAGCTGCAGTCTGTGCATGCGGGAACCACTGAGCCAGCAACGAATATGGGAAACGATTCACTGACACAGACAGAGACGAGCGCGCCGCCGGACCCGGTTGAGAGCCACCAGCTCGACGCCTTTCTGGGCAAGGCGTTTGACGAGAAGTCTCTCTGGCAGGATCTCTACGACAACATCCGCGACGTCTTCTTTCCGCCCAAGCTTCCGCCGCTTCAGCTCACATCCACTCCGATTCCGGTACCGGACCGCATGGCGGTCAAGCCGAACCCCTGGGCCATCGGGATTTCGACCACGATCAATGGGCTGATTCTGGCGCTGGTGCTGTATCTCGGGGTCAGACAGGTCATCAAGGCCGTTTCGCCGATGAATTTGACGAGCATCGACGTGGGCGACTTCAAGGCGCTCCCCGAGCCGGACAAGGCCGGCGGCGGCGGCGGCGGCGGCGACCGCAGCCTGCTTGAGGCGAGCAAGGGCAAGCTGCCCAAGCTTGAAGACAAGCCTGTTGTGCCTCCGCAGGTTCAGACTCTGGATAAGCCGAAGATCCCGATGCCATCGGCCATCGACGTGCAGAAAAACATCGTCCTCCCTGACAATCCAACGCTACCCGATATCGGCATGAAGAGTTCGTCCAATATCGTGCTCTCGAACGGCACCGGCAGCGGCGGCGGCATGGGCACCGGCAGCGGCGGCGGACTGGGATCGGGTAGCGGCGACGGCTACGGACCCGGATATGGCGGCAATGTTGGCGGGGGCCTCTACCACATCGGCGGCGGGGTTGCGGCGCCGGTTCTGCTGCACCAGGTCGACCCCGAGTTCAGCGACGAGGCGCGGCGTGCCAAGTACCAGGGCATTTGCATGATCTCGATTATTGTGGATGTGAACGGCAATCCACAGAACCCGCATGTGGTGAGGCCGCTGGGCATGGGACTGGATGAGAAGGCGCTGGAAGCGGTAAAGCAGTTCCGTTTCAAGCCGGCCATGAAGGATGGCAAGACGCCCGTGCCGGTGATGATCACCGTCGAGGTGAACTTCAGGCTCTACTAATCAGCTTCGCAAACGAATCCAGAGCGAGGCCTTCGGGCTTCGCTCTTTTTGCGTGGTGATTACTCCAAGCGCGCCTCAAACTTTCGATGGTTGCTAGGGCGTATCGGTGCTCTCGTATACTTGCTGCTATGTTTCTCACAATTCGATCGGCAACACTCACAGCGCTGCTGGCAATTGCTCTTCCCCCATTCGCTTCCCAACAGTCCACAGGCGTCGCAACAACGGGATCAGACATGCAGGCCCCGGCGCCTCAGGCGCAGTCGCCGTCGGGCGGCGGCGTAGACACTGGAACTCCGCAGGCGCCGCAGTACGACGCAGAGAAACGGCCCATTACCGCGGGCGGATTCGTGCAGTCGGGACCGGTGATCTTTGAGGATATCTCAGAGAAGGCGGGACTGACCCATTGGACCCACAAGATGGGGACCCCGGCGAAGAAGTACATCATCGAGACCAACGGGTCGGGGGTCTGCCTGGTCGACTACGACAACGACGGGTGGCTCGATATCTACGTGGTGAACGGATCGACCTTCGACGCGCTCGACGGCAAGGAGACACCTCCCCACGCCGCGCTCTTCCACAACAACCACGACGGTACATTCACAGATGTGAGCGCCAAGGCCGGCGTGACCAACGACCGCTGGGGATTCGGCTGCGCGGTAGCCGACTTCGACAACGACGGCTGGCCCGATATCTTTGTGTCGAACTGGGGCAAGAACCGGCTCTACCACAACAATCACAACGGCACATTTACCGATGTAGCTGAAAAAGCCGGCGTCACTCTCGGCAACTGGTCGACCGGAGCTACCTGGGGCGACTACGACGGCGACGGAAGGCTCGATCTCTTCGTGCCCGGCTACGTTCACTTCGATCGCGACAATCTGCCTTCGGGCGGCGAGAACGGCGTGGCCAATGCGTTCTGCACCTTCCGCGGAGTGGCGGTGAACTGCGGGCCGCGCGGCCTCAAGGGCGAGCCCGATCATCTCTTCCACAACAACGGCGACGGCACCTTTACCGACGTGAGCGAGAAGGCGGGCGTCGCCGACAAGCCCGGCTACTACGGGCTGACCTCGCTGTTCGTCGACATCAACAACGACGGAAAACCCGACCTGCTGGTGGCCGATGACTCTACGCCGAATTATCTCTATCTGAACAAGGGCGACGGCACATTTGAGGACGTGAGTTACGCCTCGGGCTACGCGCTCAACGAGGCCGGACGCGAGACGGCATCGATGGGCATTGCCGTGGGAGACTTCCAGAACAACGGTATGCTCGACGTCTTCAACACCACCTTCTCTGACGATTACAAGCCGTTCTACCGCAACGACGGCGACGCCAACTTTACCGACATCAGCTATCAGCTCGGCATTGCCGAAATTACGGTGCCGTTTCTCGGCTGGGGCGATGCGTTTCTCGATTACGATAACGACGGCTGGAAAGACCTGATCATGGCCGATGGGCACGTCTATCCTGAGGTGGACAGAGAGCCTTGGGGAACAAGCTGGGCGCAGAGGCCCATGCTCTTCCACAACATCGAGGGCAAGAAGTTTGAGCCGGTGCCTCCGGTAGCTGGTACGGGACTCTCAGACGTGATCGTCGGTCGCGGGCTCGCGGTTGGCGATTTGTTCAACGACGGCAAGCTCGACGTTGTGATCAATGTCGAGGATGGTCACCCGGTGCTGCTGCGCAATGTTTCACCCGACCATAACCACTGGCTTGAATTGAAACTTGTGGGCGGTCCGAAGAGCCCGCGCGATGCAGTGGGCGCTGCAGTTTATGTGACCGCCAACGGCATGAAGCAGCGCGGCGACGTGCTGAGCGGCGGCAGCTACGGCTCGACCAGCGATCCGCGGCCGCACTTCGGGCTGGGACAGGCCGCCAGGGTGGACGACATCGAGGTACATTGGCCGAGCGGCAAGGTGGAGCACTTCACGGTGCCGGGTGTGGACCGCATCGTGACCATTACCGAAGGTACGGGCAAATAGCAAGCCCGAAGGCGCGGTGGTCCAATGGCGCGGAAGATCGAACAGAATCCTCCGCGCAAAACCATGTCGGAATTCCGCGCAACACCGAACAGAACATTTCGGCATTTGGCCCAACACCAAACAAAACTTTTCGGGGTTTAATGGATTGAGGCCACCCGTGCCCCATGGGAACGCATGAATCTGTGCGCGACAGCGTCTGGTATGCGCGGCTGAAATGGGCGGTGCAACCTTATGCTACAAACGTAGCATCTATGCTATACAGTCAGCGGCCAATATGATTCGCAAGCCCAAGCCCGATCAGCTCAGCAAACGGGAACGCCAGATCATGGACGTTCTTTACCGGCTGGAACAGTCGACCGTGGGACAGGTGCTTGCGCAATTGGGAAACAATCCCCACTATTCCACGGTTCGCGCGCAGCTTGGAACTCTTGAACAAAAGGGCCATGTGCGCCATGAGGAAGATGGGCTTCGCTACATCTATTTCCCCGTGGTCCCGCGCGACAAAGCCGGCCGCTTTGCGCTGCGCCACCTCATCGATACATATTTTGAAGGGTCCGCGGAGAAGGTTTTTTCTGCGTTGCTGGCGGGAGAGGCTCACCATTTGTCGCCGGAAGAGATCGGCCGCCTGCGCCAGATTGTGTCTGGAAATGGAAAGTCAGGAAACGGAAAGTCGGTACGCCGGGTGGCGTCACGAATCAGAAAGACGGCAACGAAAAGACAGGAACGGAGTAGGGTTAAGAGCGAGCCGGAAATAAGGCCGCGACGTAACGGAACAAGTACAGCAGGAGGAAAGCGATGAGACGTGTACGGGGAAACGGATTGAATCTTGAGCGGGTTAGCCGTCAGGTGCAAGGCCATTTTGAAGGGCTGGCAATTGCGGCGGCAGCCGTTTTGCTGCTTTTGGTGTTTTTGCCTTCAGGCCCGGCGCCGGCACAGGAGAATGAGACGCCGTCGATTCGCACCACCACTTCAGAGGTGCTGCTGGACTTTGTGGTGCGCGACAAGAACGCCAAAATCATCCGCAATGTGAGGCCGGACCAGGTTCAGGTTTATGAGGACGGAGTTCCGCAGACGCTGCGCCACTTTGAGTTTTTCGACGGGCGCAAGGGTGAGACGGAGTCGCCTGAGACGGCCGCAGCTCCTGCGCCTTCAGCGCCGGCGGCGCCCGCGGCCACTGCGCCGGCTGCTCCCATGACGGTGAATGAGCTGCGCGACATCAGCGTGGTGTCAATCGTGATCGCGAACCTTGACGCGCGGGAACGCGCGCTGACCGTCGACGCCGTGAAGCAGTTCGTGAGTAACGAACTCAAGCCCAATGTCTATGTGGGCGTGTTCACCCTGGGTGAGCCGGGGCTCAAGTATCTCCAGACGTACACCAACGACCCGGATAAGATTTCGGCGGCTGTGGCGAAGGCGACTAGTAACGTGATGACCGAGCAATTGATGGCTCTGGGTTCGCAAACGTCTGACTCGGGGCGCGACATGGCGGATGTTCAGGGAACAGCTTCCGGCCCCGAGGGATTCGTGCCTCCTGCGACTGGGCAGGGCGCGGGCGCGGCTGCGGATATTACTACGATCCTGGATACGGGCTGGGTGAACGAGCTGCACGACGTGTACCAGAACAGCATGATGACGCTGGCGCCGCTGCGCAACTTTGTCGATGCGCAGGCGGGGATTCCGGGCCGCAAGGTGGTGCTGCTGTTCATGGCGGGACTTCCCGTTTCTCCCGACACGGTTGAAATGCTCAACGGCGTAATCAGCGCTGCCAATCGTGCCAATGTGACCTTCTATGCGCTCAGCCCGACGATGGGGTATGGCAACCTGAACGCGGGAAGAAATGCAGTGCGGGCCGCCGCCAATGCCAGCATGCGGGAGCAGTTGGCCAGGGTGAACGGCGGCAACATGACGGTGACGCCAAACGAGGCGAAAGCCTTTGACGTCGCCGAGTACTCGATCCATGCGAATGTAGTCGGCAACCTGGCCGAACTGGCCGAGGGCACCGGCGGGGCGCTGCTGCCGCCCACGCTCGACATGCGCGAGCCGCTGCGCCGCGCAATGGAAGACGTGCGCACCCATTATGAGCTGACGTATTCGCCCACCAACACCATCGTCGACGGCTCATTCCGCAAGATTGAAGTCAAGGTATCCATTCCCGGAGCCAAGGTCTTCGCCCGCACCGGGTATTTTGCGGTTCCGCTGGTGAACGGCCACCAGGTTTACCCCTTTGAACTGGCCACGCTCAAGGCGCTGAGCACCAAGCCCGATCCGCACCAGTTCGACATTCACGAGGCCACCATGGAATTCCGCCCCGGCACGGTGCGCAATCAATATGCCTTCATCTTCCAGGCCCCGACCAAAGATCTGACCATTACCGAAGACAAGGATTGGGCCAAGGTGCACGTGTGCGTGACCGCGCTGATCAAGAACGACCAGGGCCAGGTGGTGAACAAGATCAGCAAAGACATTCCCTACGATCTGCCCATAGCCACCAAGGCCGAGATGCAGAAGGGAATCGTGAGCTTCACCGCGCCGTTCCTGCTGCCGCCCGGCCATTTCACCATCGATACGGCGGCGGTTGACCGGCAGAGCATGAGGGCCAGCGTCAGCCGGTCCACGCTCGATGTCGATCAGGACTCAGGGTTCTCAATGAGCGACGTTGCGGTGGCGCGGCGCGTGGATTCAATCGACGGACCCCCGAACGCCCTCGATCCGCTCCAGGCGCGCGGCGCGGCCATCACGCCCGAACTTGGGGATGTTGTCACTCCCGATACCGGCGGCGCGTTGGAGTTTTATGCCGTCGCCTACCCGCAGGCTCCAGTGGATGCGCCCGTGAATGCGAGCATCGAGATCTATCAGGGCGGCAAGCTGGTTATGAAGAGCCCACCCAGCCCCGTGCCTCCCGACACCAACGGCGCGGCGTCGATACTGGCCAAGCTGCCGGCCGGCAAGCTCCAGCCCGGCGGTCACTACGAGGCCGATGTGCTGTTCCAGTACAAGGGCGAGCGGCTGATGAAGAAGGTGGAATTCACGCTGGCGGGAGGGGGTGTGGCGAGCAGCCAGTAGCCAATAGCCAATAGCCAATAGCACTGACAACTGATAACTGACAACGGGCAACTGACAACCGCGCATTCCCCGCGCATGTCGAAACAACGGAGGTCGAGAGGGGCGGTACCACAGGAGGGTCATCGTGTTTGGCCTTTTGCGTCGTTCGATCTGGGTAATTCCGGTTGTTTTCGGGTTGATGATTCCGGCCTTTTTGCAGGGTTCGCAAAAGCAGAGGGCAGCTTCACAGGGCAACAATGAAGCGGGAACGCAGGCGGCCGCGGCAGACAAAATCGGTGTCGCCGATCTTGAGCGGGTAGTCGTATCGGCCCGCAACAAGCCTGATAAGGCTGCGGCGAAGCAGATTGGCTCGCTGTCGCTCAGCGAGCGAATCAACGGTGGCCGATTCGAAATGCTCAGTGCGGAGCTGCCGGGCGAAGAGTCGCGCACGGCGCTGCTGGCGCTGGCCGATGCCGCAGAGTTTCTAGACCTGCCCGCGGCCGACATTCCTCCAACCCCGCCTCTGCCGATCGACGAACAGCGCGCGATCGTAGTGCGCGCCGTGCAGTTTGCGTTGAATAGCATTCATCAGATGCCCAACCTGCTGGCGACCCGAAAGCTGACGGAGTACCAGCATATCCAGCCGCCTCAGCGGATCTTTGTGCTAAAGGGGTCTCAGCAGCCTTCTCCAAGGCCGGACGTGGAGATCAAGGGACCGTTCAGGCAGGTGGGCCAGTCGCAGGTAGCCGTGGTTTACCGCGATGGCCATGAAGTGGTCGAAAACCAGCCGGCCAATGAGCAGACCCGCAAGTACGGCGTAACCACCCGCGGAGAATTCGGCGAACTGCTCAGGTCCGTGATCGGCGACATGGCTCAGGGCGAAATTCGCTGGAGCCATTGGGAGGAGCACAAGACGGGCAGGCTGGCCGTCTTCGCTTTCGATGTGCCAAAAGAGAGAGCGCACTACCAATGGACCTACTGTTGCTCCAGGTCTACAGACGGCAAAAAGCAGCTTGTAAGCGACGTGGTAGCCTACCACTCCGAGATTGCGATCGACCCGGATACCGGCGCGGTTCTGCGGCTCGTAGTGAAGACGGAACCGGATATCAATGCGGTTCTGGAAGCTTCAGAGCTTGTGGAGTATGGGCCGGTTGAGATTGGCGGCCGGGTCTACATGTGTCCGGTGAAAAACGTTGTGCTCTTTGTGGCGCTCATCTACGAAGGCGAGCCACCCGGCGTGGCGAACGAAGGAGCGCCCGGCCCCCACGCCAGTTTTCGCATCGATGACGAACCGCTCATTTCAATCGCCCTCAATCACGCATCGTTTGAGAACTACCACATCTTCCGTTCCGAAGTACGCATTCTTCCAGATGCGCCGCAAGAGAGTCCCGCTGAAGGGGCCGTGCCCGCAACGAAACCGGATCCGCAAAAGCAATAACCATTTGAGCGATGCAACTCAGTGAGCAGGCAGTCAAAAGGTAGCGGGGAACCGACGGGGAGCAATCCGATGAGAGACTCACGGACATGCGCGACAAATCTCAAACAGATTGCCCCTGGACCGAGATTTGGCGCGAAGGGCCGCCTCATGGCCGCCGGGATCGTCCCCCTCCTGACGCCAATGCTGCCGGCCGGCGCGGCCACCGCCCAGGACGACCAAACTCCGGCGCCGCCCGCCCTTTGCCGATAATCTGCCGGGTGCCCCGATCAAGCTCCGCTTGTGCAGGGCGGGATACTGCACCCGCAGAAAATGTAAATAGGCGCAGGTTCGGCGGCATTGGATTCCAAGGACTTAGCCCCTGTTCACACTGTCGATAATTACGGCCTTCCGACGCATAATCCTGTACAGAAGGATCGGAAATATGAAGAACATCACCGGCTCCGATTCCGGCAAGGTCTGCAAGTGAGCCGCACACTCCCCCCCAAAAAAGGGGGCTGTGAAACCGTGAAACTGTGGCCGCAGCGGAATCAACTACTTAGCGGTGCACCCTCTCCACAGTTTCACAGTCCGGCCGTGAAACGTGCTGCCCGCCTCTCCACCTTTCGGTTGAGATTTTTCCGAATCTCAGGAGGATGGCAGAAGTCTTTCGAGAAAAATACAATAGACGCGCGATGCTTCCCCAAAACAGGTTGGCCATTCGAATTTTGTACCTTGCAGCCGGTATAGCTCTGGTTGCTATGACTGTCACAAGTGCCTGTCCATGGCGCGGCCTTGAGGCTTATGCCGCCAGCGACACCAACGGCTCCGGCGATGCGGCGGTCAATCGCGCCATCTACTCGCAGTCGGTTGCCGAGCACTATCGCTTTACGTTCGGCGCGGACCGGCCGTTTCTGCCCTCGAATGCGACCACGGATACCGGGCAGTTCATCGACCCGAATGGCTTTTTGAGCGCGAAATACTGCGGCCATTGCCACCAGGAAGCCTATGCCGAGTGGAGGCAGACCGCGCACTCCAACTCGTTCCGCGCACCCTGGTACGTCAAAAACACCAACCTGCTGCGCAACGAGCGGGGAATCGAATTCACGCGCCACTGCGAAGGCTGCCACAATCCAATCGCGCTGTTGAGCGGCGCGCTGACCAAGGGTTCGCCGATCGATCGGCACTTTGATTCCGATGGAATCACCTGTACGGTTTGCCACTCCATCCAGAAGACCGACAAGCGCGGGACGGGCAGTTACGTGATGGCTCAGCCCACGGTGTTGCTGGATGAAAAGGGCAACCCCATTTACGGCGAGGTCCCCGACAAAGAAATCCTGGCGCACCTCGACCGCCATTCCGCGGCGGTGATGAAGGATTTCTACAAGACCAGCGAGTTTTGCGTGGCCTGCCACAAGGCCGCTTTGCCGAAGATGCTGAATCAATACAAGTGGCAACGCGCCATCTTTCTTTACGACGAGTGGCAGCAGTCGTCGTTCGGCAAGCAGAATCCGCTGCCGTTCTACGTGAAGCCGGCGGTATCGAATTGCCAGACCTGCCACATGAAGCCGGAAGACATAAAGACGAAGGACTACACCGAGGAGCCGGGCAAGATTGCGTCGCATCGCTGGCTGGGCGCGAATACGGTGCTCTCGAAGTATTACGGCTACGACGAGCAGATGCAGAAGACGATTGAGTTCCTGCGCGCCAGCGTGCTGAACGTGGACCTGTTCGGCGTTGAGCGCAATGGAGGTGAGGTGATTGCTCCGCTGGGCAGCGTGCCGTTCGATATCGCCGCCGGCGACGACCTGATTGTGGACGTGGTGATCCAGAACAAGGGTATCGCGCACAACCTGATTCCCGAGCAGCGCGATTTTTACGAGAGCTGGGTGGAGTTTGAGGCCAAGGATGCTGCTGGCAAAACCATTATGCACTCGGGCGGGATTGGGCCGGATGGCGCGCTGGACAAGTCGGCGCACAGCTTTACCAACCGCCTGGTAAATGTGCGCGGGACGCTGAACGATCTTCACCAGGTGTGGGATACGCGGGTGATTGCATACAACAACACGATTAGTTCGGGCCGGTCGCAGATTGTGCGCTACGAGTTCACGGTGCCGAAGGATGAGACCGGACCGATCACCGTCACCGCGAAGGTGAATTACCGGCGCTTCAACCAGCACTTTATTGACTTCGGTCTTGGCAAGCACTACGAGATGCCGATTGTGGAGATTGCCTCTCGCACGCGGACCCTTGTGGCGGGCGCGAACGACAAAGCTGCGCCCGATCCAGCCGACAATCCCGACTGGATGCGCTGGAACAACTACGGCATCGGATTGCTGGATGCGCAACAGTACGCAGCCAGCGCCCACGCCTTTGAGCAGGTGGCGAAGTTGCGGCCCGATTACACCGACGCGTATACCAACATCGCCATCGCCGATTTCTCGTGGCAGCGCTACGGCAACGCAGCCGAGAATCTTGAGAAGGCATTGAAGCTTTCTCCGCACAACGCGCGCGCGCTTTACTACCGGGCGCT
>Ga0326728_10018564_pt1 | contig 13681 bp, 4 predicted proteins | sample MB3enrmetagenome_FD_207602 | JGI IMG/M metagenome (GOLD analysis project Ga0326728, IMG submission 207602) | Lab enriched peat soil microbial communities from McLean, Ithaca, NY, United States - MB31MN | ecosystem: Environmental > Terrestrial > Soil > Wetlands > Peat | place: USA: New York... | reverse complement strand
CCATCACGGCCTTCGCGTTTGCTCCCGCAGCCCGCGCCCTGTCCACAACCTCGGGGGCCGGCATTGGCGCCGGGATTACGATTCCCATCGGGACCACGGTGGACGAGGCGACGCGGCGGCTGGTCGAGGCGACGATCGAAGGTTGCGGCGGCAACAAATTGCAGGCTGCCCGGATGCTCGGCATCGCCGCCCGCACCATGTACCGGCACTTCGGGGGCGCCGCCAAGTGAGCCGCCCTCCGCCACAATTGAGGATAACGGGATCGGCATTCTCAAGCTCGCTCAACGTCTCTCGCTCACGGGAGGTAATACAGCTCTTTGGTATCGGCCCAGATCTTCCCTTTGGCGGCGGCGTCGGGCAGTGGCGATTGGCAGGGGTCCGTTTCCTTCCACCACCGTTGCGTTTCCGGGTCGGCCGCCATCTTCTTCATGTCGGCCTCGAAATCCTTGCCGGTATATTCGAGGTAAGCGAACAAGTAGAGCTTGCCTTCGAGCTGCCGTTCGTGGATGGAGAAATTCCGGATGTGGCATTGCTTGATCATCCGGTTCACGGCCGGCCAGGGATGGGCGTGAAGCTCGCGGTAGTAGGCGGCTTTCTCGGGTCTGAGCCCGGTCACCCACGCGTAGCGCTGGGCCGGTCTCTGGGCCGCACAACCGGCGAGCGTCGCGGCGAACAGGACTGCAAGGACGATTTTCATATAGGACGGCTAGCGAAAGAGGGCATACAGGAGGACAAAGACGGCCAGTACGGCGGCGGCGGCCACGCGGTAGTTCCCGAGGCCGCGTCCGCCCTCGTGGCCGCGCAGGGGCTCGCGCCAGTCCGCCCAGACCAGCGGCCGGGCCTCCGCCTTGAGCGGTTCGGGAAGCAGCCAGGTCGTCACGGCCATAAGGAGCAGGCAGCCCGCCAACAGGAGGAAGGCGATCAGCATGAAGTCCCCCCGGTAAAGGCCGCTCCAATCGAGGTAGAAGGCCACCAATCCCAGCCCCATGCCCGCCACCAGGGTGACGAACGCCGATCTGCCGGAGGCCCTTGCCCAGAACACCCCCAGCAGGAACACGGCGGTGATCGGCGGCGCCACGTAGGAAATGAGCTTGTTGATGCCCTCGAAGATGGTCGTGTAATGGCCGAAGATCGGCGAGCAGACGATGGCCAAAATGGCGGCGATGACGGTGGTGAGCTTGCCGATGCGCACCAGTTGGCGATCACTCAGGCGCGGTCGGTGGCGCTGGAAGAGGTCGTAGGCCACGAGCGTGGCGGTGGAGTTGAGGGCGGCGGAGCACGTCTGCATGGCCGCCGCGAGCATGGCGGCGACGACGAGTCCTTTGAGCCCCACGGGCAGGAGGTGTGTGACCAGGAAGGTGTAGGTGTCCGCGGCACTCTGGGGCGCCTGTCCCTCAAAGGCATTGCGCTGCACCAGCGCCACGCAAATCACGCCCGGCAGCACAAAGAAGAACACCGGCCAGATTTTCAAGAACGCACAAAAGAGCGGCCCCAGCCGCGCGTGCCTCGCATTCTTGGCCGCCAGCACGCGCTGGACGATGGTCTGGTCGCAGCACCAGTACCAGATGCCCAGGGCGGGGTAGCCGAGCAGGACGGAATACCAGGGCAGGCCGCTGGGGTCGTGGGCGCCGCGCGCCATCCGCAGAAAGTTGCTCGTGGCCCAAGTGACTTTGCTGCCCGGCACCGCCGCCAGGGGATGCGGGTGGCTGGCCAGCGTGCCGGCCAGGGCGGACCAGCCGCCGGCCTTGAGGAAACCGAGCGTCGTGATGATGATCGCCCCCGCCAGGAGCAGCACCGTTTGCGCGCTCTCGGTCCAGACCACGGCCAGCAGGCCGCCGAGCATCGTATAGATTCCGGTCAGCACCCCCAGCACGACGATGAAGACCATCAAGGCATCGAGCCCCAGAATCGTGGCCCCCGGCGCCAGCCCCAGGATGCCGCGCAGCACCCACGCGGCGGTGTAAAGCGCCACGCCCATGTGAAGGACAATCGCCGAAAAGAGCGACACGACCGCGAGCACATCCCGGCACGGGCGGTTGAAGCGGCGCTCCAGGAAATCGGGCAACGTGGCCACTCGGGAGCGCAAGTAGAGCGGGGCGAAAAACAACGAGAGCAGGATCAGCGTGAAGCCCGCCATCCACTCGAAGTTGCCGAACACCAAACCGAACTTATAGGCCGCCTCCGCCAGGCTGACGAGGTGGACGGTGGAAATGTTGGCCGCGAACATCGCGAGTCCAATCACCGGCCACGCCAGCGTGTTGCCGGCCAGAAAGTAATGCCCGCCTTCCCCGCCGCGCTCGCCCTTGCGGCGCAGCAATCCCGCCGCGACGCCAAGTCCCACCACCGCCAGCAGGTAAAGCACCACGACGCCCCAGTCCAGATTACTCATCGGGGCAGTCATGCTCAAACTGGCCGCTTCATGCACCGGGTGTGTTCCGCGTCTGTCGAGGCCGACTATGCGCGCTGCCAATAGCTGCCTCAAGGCAATAATCGGGCGCCTTCGAGCAGGGCCGGTGACGGGGTCGCCGCAGCCCGTTGGAGATCAGCGGAGCGTAGCGCAGGCTTCCAAGCCTGCTGTACCGCCGATTTTGCAATCAGACACTAGTGTGGTGTTCCCGCACCCAGGACACTGGTCGGTTCGCGGGGAGAAGAGTGGTCGTCCACCAGGACCATGCTGTGGCGTCCGCGGGCGGCAATGAGCGCCACCTTGGCCAGTCCGGCGGGGACATTGCACTGGCCGGTGGTGTTCAAGCCCCAGGCAACCACCGAGCCATCGCGCCTCAGTGCCAGGCTATGGTAGTCGCCGGTGGCGATGGCAACCACGTTTGCCAGTCCGGTCGGCACGCCGCCTTTGATCAGCCCATTGCCGCCCCAGAACACCACCGTGCCGTCGTCCTTGAGCGCCAGGCTGTGAAAGCCGCCCGCGGCAATCGCCACCACGTGGCTCAATCCCTCCGGCACGTCCGCTTGGCCCATGTTATTGCCGCCCCAGGCAACCACCGTGCCGTCGCGCCGGAGGGCCAGGCTATGGTACATGCCCCCGGCAATGGCGACCACTTCGTCCAGGTCCTGCGGCACGTCGCATTGGCCGTAAGCGTCGGAACCCCAGGCCACCACGGTGCCGTCGCCCAGCAGGGCCAGGCTGTGGACGGCCCCCGCGGCCACGGCGACGACCCCATTCAACCCCTGGGGAACCTCGCACTGGCCGTAATCGCCCGGCTCTCCCGGCAATGGACCCCAGGCGACCACGGTTCCGGTGCTCAGGAGGGCCAAGTTGTGGACATTGCCGGCAGCGGCCCCTACCGCCGTGCCAACCTGGGCCGATGGCGGAATTGAGGTCTGACCGAATTGGTCCTCGCCCCAGGCCATGAGCGTCCCATCGCCCCGCAGCACCAGGCTGTGGAAGGCGCCGGCCGAAATGGCCGGCACCGCAATCGAGGCTGGCGGCCAAGGCGCTATGGCCAGGTCATACTCGAGGTCGCCCCAGGCGATCACCCGGCTGGTGGCGGGTGGCGAGGCGCTTGCGCAAAGCACGGCCTCACTGATGGTTAGGAGCAAACCAAGGGCGCGGGTGGACCGGCTCCTGGCAAGGACCAAAGACCGAAGGAGTTTGTTGATCATAAGCAACGGCGCTACAGCGACAGGCCCCAGGCTCTCACAAACCGGATTCGATTTCCATCCGGGCCGTCCCTGGAATTCGCCCAGGGGAATCCCCGGTAAACAGGGTCCAAGGAGGGGGCGCCTCGGATTGACTGGGGCGTGGCTCCCCGAAAAGGCCGCCCCGCCCGGCCCGGTTTGCAAGCGAGATTCCCGCTTAAGTCTGACGGGATCGCGCCGATGGAACCTCGGGGGGCCTCGCTCGAAGAAGCAGCCTGCCCTTTGAACCATGCGGCGTCGCGCTGTGTCCGCGGCGACGAAGACGCTTTTACCGCACATGACTGCAGACCAAATGCTCGCGAAAGTGCGGGACCTGCCGCCGGTCTCGGTGGCCGGGCTCAGGCTGGTCGGCTTGCTTGAGCGGCCCGAGATTGGAAACGACGACGTGGTGCCGGTGCTCAAGCAGGATGCCGTCCTGACGGCCAAACTGCTGCGGGCCTGCAACTCCCCCGTGCTTGGCCTCAGAGAACCCATCGCCTCCGTGGATCACGCGGTGCTCCTTCTCGGTCACCGCCAGATTCTTCAGATGGTTACGGCGTTTGCCTTCCGCGGTCTTTTGAGTGTCCCGGTCTGGGCCTATGCTCTCGAAGCTGACGGTCTGTGGCGCCATTCCCTGCTGAGCGCCACCGCTGCGGAACTCGTTTTGGCCGAGGGCTTGGACCTCGACCTGAGCGGCCCAGCGGCCTTCACCCTCGGGCTGCTTCACGATATCGGCAAGCTGGTCGTCAGCCGGTTCCTCGACCGACAGTCCCTCGTCGCCATCCGCGGGCAAATCGCCCAAGGCAGTGCGCTCTGCGAGGCCGAAAGGGACGTTCTGGGGACCGACCACGCCGAGGTCGGCGCCGGGCTGCTGCACCTTTGGGGCTTGCCGACGCAGATCGTGGAAGCCATTGCCGCTCATCATCGACCCGTGTGCGGCCCGCGCCCCCAGCCCTCGGCCCTGGTCTGGCTCGCGGACTTTGTGGCCCATCGGGCCGAGGGCGCTTACTCGGGCCGGGAGGTCAACGTGCCCGAGACCGGTTCGGTGGCGCTCGAGGCCCTCGGTTTCAATCCCGAAACCCTCGATGGCCTCGTCGGACGTGCTTACGAGTCTTTTCAACACACCGGCGTAGTCATATTGGCGGGTTGAGGGACAAGGCATTTAGTTTTGACAAATCTCGCGCATTCCATAAATCGTAGCGCCCTGCCGCAGACACGATAGGGGCTGCGGGCCTTTGTTCTGTTGGAGTTGTAGTGGCAGCGGCGAAGTTGTGAATCGTGATTATAGAGTCTAGCTGTATGAACACGTTGAACCGTTTCCTAATGTCCGTGGCTCCAATGTCCCTTGCGTGGGCGGCTGGGGCCGCGCAAATCATCTTAACGAACAACACCGCCATCAACGCGGGGGACCCGACTTACGACGGGCAGGACATCCAGGTCGTGAACTGCACCCTGACGGTAGCCGGGGCCCATTCGTTCAACAGCCTGCAAGTGCTGGCTGGAGGAATCGTAAACCATCCGGCAAGCACGGCCACCACCGCGTATTCGCTGAATTTAAGCCTGGCGGGGGGCCTGCACATTGACACGAATTCCGCCATCGATGTGTCCGGTCTTGGATACCCGGCCGACTACACCCTGGGAGGAGTGATGGAGGGGGCGAGCACCGGCTATAGCGGCGGTTCCTACGGAGGTTTCGGGGCGCCCAATGAGGGCCAGGCCAACGCCGTCTATGGGGACTACCGCAATCCTAACGAGTTGGGTTCGGGAGGGGCCGACATCAACGAGGGCGGTGGCGGGGCCGGAGGCGGGCTGATCCGGATCACTGCGGCCAGCGCCCAAGTGGATGGCAAGATCCTGGCCAACGGCCAGACCCCCAGGCAGTGCGGGGCCGGGAGTGGCGGCGGCATCTATTTGAACGTTGGGACTCTTTCCGGTGTGGGCGTTATCTCCGCCAATGGAGGCCCCGCGAACGGTTGGGCTGGCACTTCGGGCGGCGGGGGGCGGGTGGCGGTGTATTACACGGTGGCGACCAACTTCAATCTCCTGAACAACGTGACGGCCCACAGCGGCGGGGGGGCGGGAGTCGGCACCGTCTATTTGTGCCAGACCGGGCAAGCAGGCATGTTGCTCATCGCCAGCCACGGGTCTTCGACCAGCTTTTGGACGCCGGTGGGACTGCCGACGGAAACGGTGTTCCAGGCCGATTCGCTGGTCTTGAGCGGGACCAATGTGGTGGCCGCCCCCGCCAGTCAGATGGAGGTGCAGGCCGGCTCCATCTCCGTCTTGAACGGGGCGGTGCTAACTCATCAGGCGGCCACCCTCACTCAAGCCTTCTCGCTGAACCTAACCATCACCAACGCATTGGTCATCGACAGCGCCTCGGCCATCGACGTCTCCGGCCGCGGCTATCTTGCCGACCACACACAGGGGGGATTCGATGAAGGGGTGCCCGCAGGCTTCTCCGGCGGGTCTTACGGCGGCCTGGGCGCGGCAAACCAGGGGACGCCCGTCAATACCTACGGTGATTACCAGAACCCGAATGAGTTAGGCTCGGGAGGAAGCGACATCAATGCCGGCGGCGGCGGCGCCGGCGGCGGCTTGATTCGGATTACGGCCGCCAGCGCGCAGGTGGATGGCAGCATCCTGGCCAACGGCCAGACTCCCAAGCAGTGCGGCGCCGGCAGCGGCGGCGGCATTTATCTGAACGCAGGCACACTCTCGGGTGCGGGGCTGATTGCCGCCAACGGCGGGATCCCAAGTGGTTGGAACGGCACACCCGGAGGGGGGGGGCGGGTCGCCATCTATTACGGGACCGCCTCCGGTTTTAACCTGCTTACCAACGTGACCGCCCACGCCGGCGGCGCCGGTGCCGCCGTCGGGACAATCTTCCTGCAGCCAACCGGAGGGTTGAGTCAAGTGCTGATCACCAGCCATGGGACGGCCGCGGGCCAATGGACGCCGCTGGGCCAGGCGACGGACACGGTTTTCGTGGTCAATTCCCTGGTGCTGAGCGGGGCGGGCGTGGTGGCGGCGAGCGCCTCGGGCGTCTCCATCCAGGCAGGGTCCATCTCGGTGCTCGACGGCGCGAACTTGACGCACCTGGCGTCGACGGCTGCGCAAAGCTATTCCTTGCAACTGAACATCAGCAACAGCCTGTGGGTGGATACCAACTCGACGATCGACGTTTCCGCCAGGGGCTACCCGGCTGATGACACGCTTGGAGGCGTGCTGGCCGGAGGCAGCATGGGCTGGAGCGGCGGCTCCTACGGCGGTTTGGGCGGAGCCAACAACGGCACACCTAATCCCACTTACGGTGATTATCACAATCCCAACGAGCTGGGCTCGGGCGGCGGAGACGTCAACGAGGGCGGCGGCGGCGCGGGAGGCGGGCTGGTGCGCATCGTGGCGCCCACAGCGCAGGTCGATGGGCGCATCCTGGCCAACGGCCAGACCCCCAGACAGTGCGGCGCCGGCAGCGGCGGCGGCATTTTCCTGCAAGTTGGGACGCTGCTGGGGGCGGGTTCGATCGCGGCCAACGGCGGGGCCCCGAATGGCTGGAACGGGACCCCCGGCGGCGGCGGGCGCGTGGCGATTGTTTATGGGGGCCTCGCGAGCAGCAACCGGTTCGATTTGGTTAACGCCGTGACCGCCCTGCCCGGCGGAAGCGCCGCCGCGGTCGGCACAGTCTTTCTGCAGCAATCCGGCCAGCCCGGGCAGTTGCGGATCGATAGCCACGGCACCACCGCCAGCCAGTGGACGCAAATGGGTGTGGCCACCAATGGCACGCTGGTCTTCGACAACGTCGTGCTTTCCGGCACGGGCGTGGTGGCTATGGCCTCGGAGGGCCTGCCCATCAGCGCCCAATCGATTTCGCTGCTGGACGGGGCCGTCCTCACCCACCCCGCCGCCACTCCGCTCCAGGCATACTCCCTGCAACTGGTGGTATCGAACCTGGTGATTGACGCCTCCTCCAAGATAGACGTCTCCGGGCGCGGATACCCGCCTGACTATACCGTCGACAATGCTTACGACGGCGATGTGATTGGATATAGCGGGGGTTCGTATGGCGGCCTGGGTGGATTCAACGGCGCGGCAGCGAACCCCGTTTATGGCGACTTCCGGGGCCCCGTCTATCCCGGGTCGGGTGGCGGCGACGCCCTGTCCGGCGGCGGGGGGGCTGGCGGCGGTTTGGTCCAGATCACCGCTACCAACGCGCAGGTGGACGGGGAGATCCTCGCCAACGGCCAAACCCTGAGCGAGTGCGGCGCCGGCAGCGGCGGCGGCATTTTCCTGCAAGTTGGGACGCTGCTGGGGGCGGGTTCGATTTCGGCCAACGGCGGGGCCCCGAATGGCTGGAACGGGACCCCCGGCGGCGGGGGGCGGGTGGCCATTCACTACGGGACGGCAAACGGCTTTGACCTGCTCGACAACGTGACGGCCCACAGCGGCGGGGTTGGGGCGGCGGTCGGCACGGTTTACCTGGGGCCGGCGGCCGGCCCCGCAGAGCTGCTGGTCATCAGCCACGGAACACCCGCCGGGGAGTGGACGCCTTTGGGCCAGAGCACCGATGCGGCGATCCAAGTGGACGTGCTCGAGGTGAGCGGCACCAACGTGGTGGTTGCCCCTCAGTACCAGATACCGATTGTCGCCAGCAACCTTTGGGTGGTCAGCGGGGCCACCCTGACGCATCAGGCCGTGACGCCGGCCAGCCTTTTCTCCCTGCAAATCTCCGCCAGCAATCTGGTCGTGGACGCGACTTCTTCCATTGATGTTTCGGCTCGCGGCTATCCGGCCGATTACTCTTCGGGTGACACGAACGTGGGCGCGGTGATTGGATACAGCGGCGGCTCCTATGGCGGCCTGGGCGGCGCCAACTTGAGCAGCCCAAATCCCGTGTATGGCGATTACCGGAACCCGAACGACTGGGGGTCCGGGGGCGGCGATATCAGTGAGGGCGGGGCTGGGGCCGGCGGCGGGCTAATCCGGATCTCAGCCGGCCTGGCGGAGGTGGACGGGCAAATCCTGGCCAACGGGCAGACCCCCAGGCAGTGTGGGGCGGGCAGCGGCGGGGGCATTCTGCTGGTCGCGGGCACTCTGGGAGGAGGCGGCTCCATCGCAGCGAATGGGGCGCCCGCCAACGGATGGAACGGCACCGCGGGGGGCGGCGGGCGGGTGGCGGTGTATTACACGGGGGCCACAGACTTCAACCTCTTGACGAACGTGACCGCGCACAGCGGCGGCAACGCGGCCGTCGGCACCGTATTCCTCCGGCAAACCGGCTCGCCCGGCCAACTGTTGATCACCAGCCACGGGACGACGGCTGGCCAGTGGACGCCGCTTGGTCAATCCACGGACACGGTTTTCCAGGCGGATACTCTGCTGGTCAGCGGGACCAACGTGGTGGCCGCGCCGGAGCACGAAATGGCCCTCCAAGCCAGGTCGGTCTCGGTGCTGAACGGCGCCACGCTCACTCATCAGCCGGCCACCCCCAGCCAAACCTACTCATTGCAGATGACCGTCACCAACGGTCTCGAGGTGGATGCGGCCTCGGCGATCGATGTCTCAGGACGCGGCTACCCCCGGGACACCACCCTGGGCGACACCAGCCGCGGGGCGAGCACGGGCTACAGCGGCGGGTCTTATGGAGGGCTCGGGGGTGCCAACAACGGCATCCCCAATCCCACCTATGGCGATTATCATAACCCGGACGAGCTTGGCTCAGGCGGCGGCGACATCAGCTCAAGCGGAGCGGGGGCCGGCGGCGGCCTGATCCGAATCACCGCAGCCAGCGCGCAAGTGGACGGCAACATCCTTGCCGACGGACAACCCCCCAGCCAATGCGGGGCCGGCAGCGGCGGCGGCATCATGCTCAACGCCGGGACCCTCAACGGCGCCGGCGTCATCGCTGCCGATGGCGGCAATCCCAATGGTTGGAATGGAACGCCAGGCGGCGGGGGCCGCATCGCGATCTACACTTGGACCAACCTGGGCATGTCCACGGCCTCGATCCACGCCAACCCGGGCAATGGAGGCACCGGGACCGGGACGGTCTATTTTGCCGCCGGGCCGTGGCTCGGCTTCCAGGATGTGTCCACGCTATGGCACGGCTCCGAAACCATCGGCTGGTCCGCCCAGGGCCTGGCCGCGAACCAAGCCTCGACGGAAATCGTCGTCTCGCGCAACGGCGTAACCTATCTTGACCAGGTCGTCGCCGGCACCAGCGGCACGCTGCCTTGGAACACCACCCTGGTGACCAATGGGCTCTACACCCTCAGCCTCAACCTCCGCAATGCCTCGGGCCAAGTTGTCGGGCAGATCGCTCAAACCGAACTCATCAACAACTCGGTGGTCTGGGAGGGAGGCACCGTGTCCCAGAATCAGACCTGGCCGGCCGGCACGGTGATCGTGGTGGCTCAGGACGTCATCATACCCAGCGGGGTCACGCTTACCATCGCTCCGGGGGCGATCGTCAAATTCGCCGATGGCGTGGGGATCACCATTCAAAGCGGCGGCATCCTCGCTGCCTTCGGGACCGCCAACGCGCCCATTGTGCTGACCTCGCTCGAGGACGGCTCGGTGGGCGGCGATACCAACGAGGACGCCAACCGCTCGCTGCCGGAGCCCGGTGACTGGTCGGGCATCACCGTCAACGGGCTGTTCAATCAAAACTCCTTCGTTCAGATCAACTATGCGACGGAGCATCACGGCGGTCTGCTGACCCAGAGCCAGGAGTGGGGCGGTTCTTCGGTCCACGCGGTGGACTCGCCGGTGACCATTCCCGGCGGGATGACGCTCACGCTGGAGCCGGGGGCCGTGGTCAAGTTCGCCGCCGGCGCCGGTCTCACCGTCCAGAATGGGGGAACGCTCAACTCGCTGGGAACGCTGCCGCAACCGATCATTTTGACTTCGTTGACCGATGGCAGTGTGGGCGGGACCAGCAGCGGCTCTTCGACCAACCCTCTGCCTGGCGATTGGGTGGGCCTAAATATCCAGGGCCAGGCCAGCTTCAACCATTCCGACATCCGCTATGGCGGGAACACCGGCTCGGGGGCGTTTGCCAGCGGCGTCCTGATCGTGGACAATGGTTCGCTCGTCCTTTCCAACAGCATCGTGGAATCGACCCTATGGGATGGGGTGTCCGTTTATGGCGCCTCCGGCAACGCGCAGATCGTCAACTCGGTCTTGCGCGATACCGACCGCACGATTTGGGCTTGGGGCGGCGGAACGGTCAACCTCCTGAACTGCACCTTCGATCAGAACCTCGCCGGCCTGGATAACCACGGCGGGGGCAGCATCGAGGCGCAGAACTGCATCATCGCCAATAGTATCAGCGGCAGTTCCATCGAGGGGGCTGTGACCTTGCGCTATTGCGACCTTTGGTCGGCATACCCCGGCTCTTACAACCCCCCGGTCATCGGCCAGAACGGCAATATCTCCTCCGACCCGAAATTCGTCGACGAGAGCCTGCAAGATTATCGGCTCAACTACGGCTCGCCCTGTATTGACGCGGGGGATGCGACGGTCGCTCCCGCTCAAGACGCCGCCGGCGACCCGCTCTACAACGACCCGCGAACGGTCCTCAAGACCGGGGTGACCAACGCCGCCGGCCTCTATGCGGATATGGGGGCGTTCACTTTTGTCGAGACGGCGCCGTCGGACATCGACTTGGTGGCGACGATGGTCAGCGGACCGGCCGCGGTCACCGCGGGGGACGTGGTGAAAGTCCAATGGATTGACGCGAACATCGGCACCGGCATCGCCACCGGCCCCTGGCACGACACGGTGTCGCTGGTGTCCGCCACCGATACGAACACCGTTTTGACCCTCGGGCAGGTGCTGGTTGGCCAAGGCACGGTGCTGGGCCCCGGACAAACCTATTCGGCCTGGTCGACCTTCGAGGTCCCCGGCGGGACGGAGGGCAACTATTTCTGGCAGGTCCGGGTGAACAGCCAGGGGGACATTTACGAGGGCGCCAATTGGACGAACGATATCACCCTCTCCAGCCAGCCCACGAGCCTGTCCGTGCCGGCCCTTCCGCTCGGAGGGACGATCTCCAGCAACTTCTTCACCGCCGCCTCCCCCTACCAGTGGTACAAGTTTGTCGCCCCGTCGAACGCGGACGTGGTGATCAGTTTGAACCTGGGGCCCGTGGGCGCGGGCGTCGAGCTGTTCGTCGGGACCGGGTATATGCCGACGCCGCAACATTATGATTTCGTGCAGAATCAGTGGAACTCGGGCGTACCGACCGTCGCGGTGCCCGCGGTGGCCGGCCAGACTTATTACGTGCTGGCTTATGCCCAGAACCTGCCTCCCGGCGCGTCGGCGTTCATCATCCAGGCCCAGGCGCCCAATTTTGGGGTCAGTTCGCTCGTGCCGACGGCGGTTGGAAATGTGGGCATAGTCACCTTCGAGATTTCGGGGGCGCAACTGGACACCAACCTGGTGGCCCAGGTCATTTCACCGGCGGGCGTCGCGCAGCAGCCCCTGACGAACTATATCGCCAACTCTTCGCTGGCCTATGCGTCCTTCGACCTCTCGGGCGCGCTGACTGGCTTCTGGAACCTGCAGCTCAGCCGCGGCGGGGCCAGTCTGACCCTTACCAACGCGTTCACGGTCTCCGCGGGCGGCGGGGCGCAGGGCTGGGTGACCATTGACGGCGCCGAGGACATCCGCGCGGGCAGGGCGGCGACCTACACGGTCAACTACGGAAACGCCGGCAATGTTGACGGTGACGTGACGGTCTTAATCCAGGGGGTGCCCAACGACGCGGTGGTAGAGCTGGGAGCGGCGTTCATCCTCTCGGAGCTGCCCACGAACCTCGTGGGCTTGGTGGAGCCGCCGGGGCCTTATTCCTCGAGCCCCGAGGGGTTGGTCTTTGCGCCGCTGCAGAGCGTGCGCATGCCGCCCGGCTCGGCGGCGCAGGCGACCTTCAGCCTCGCGGCTTCGCTCAGCGACGGAGAGTTCGACATCCAGCCCTGGACGCTGGTGAACAACTCGACGACAAACGAATACGTGCCGCCGCCGCTTTCCCTAACGAACTCGGACCCGCCTTGCAGCACCGCGGCCGAGGCGGCGGGCATGGCCGCGCTGACCAGCATTGCCACGGCCAATGCGTGGCAGAACAACATCGTCAACATGATCAACAAAGGGGCCTGCGGCCAGGCGGCCAAGAACGAGGTCAATCAGTTCATAGCGGCGAACAATCCCGACCTGGCCGGCTTTACCGCCCAGACCATTCAGTTTTGGCCCGTTGCGGGGCATACCACGGTGTTGATCACGACCGTCTGTGGCTATCATTGGGTGCTGGATGACTACCTCACTGGTCCGCGCTGGATCAGAGCCTGGCCGATCACGTTCGGCCCCCTCAAGGGCGACTGGCTGGTGGACTCAGGGGACCCCACGTTGTACTCGCCCGGGATGAGCGTGTGGACCCAGAACGGCGAGGTGCCGGATCCAACTCCCCTGTACACGGGCACGCCTCCTTCCGGAGGCGGAGGCAGCGGTGTGGGCGTGGGAGCTCCCACTTGCACTGCGCCAACGCCACAACCGGCCAAACCCGTCAACCCCAAGAAATCCACTGACCCGAACGTCAAGCTGGGCACCACGGGCTTCGGGGCGGACCATTTCATTGCGGCCCGCGAGCCATTGAGCTACCAGGTCAACTTTGACAATCAAACGAACGCCACGCTGCCCGCCCAGGAGGTCCTGGTCACCGACACCCTGAGCACGAATCTGGATTGGTCCACCCTCCAGTTGTGGCAGATCGGGTTTAATGGCGTGACCATTGGCGTTCCGCCGGGTCTGCAGTCCTTCGCGACCAGGGCCTCCGTGGCCACCGACACCAACCCGGTTCAAGTGGTGGCCGGCCTCAATCCCGCCAACGGGACGATTACCTGGGACCTGAAGAGCATCGACCCCGTAACCGGACAATTGGTCGCGGACCCGCTGGCGGGGTTCCTGCCGCCGGATAACGCCCAAGGCGCCGGCGAGGGCTTCGTCTCCTACACCGTCCTGCCCAAGGCGGGACTGCCGACCGGCTCGCTCC
>Ga0326728_10018562_pt1 | contig 13681 bp, 8 predicted proteins | sample MB3enrmetagenome_FD_207602 | JGI IMG/M metagenome (GOLD analysis project Ga0326728, IMG submission 207602) | Lab enriched peat soil microbial communities from McLean, Ithaca, NY, United States - MB31MN | ecosystem: Environmental > Terrestrial > Soil > Wetlands > Peat | place: USA: New York... | reverse complement strand
CGTAGGCGGCCTGCGCGCCGGAGTCGAGCCCTTCATCGAACAACTCGCCGCTCCCACCGCGACTCCCGGAGGAGGCAGCGCCGCCGCCGCCACCGGAGCCATGGCCGCTGGCCTCGCCACCATGGTTGCGTCCATGTCGCGCGGCAAGAAAGCATATCTACAATACGAAAGCCCGCTCAGCGAAGCCATCGCCAGGCTCAGCCCGCTGCGCGAAGAACTCAAGTCCGCCATCGACGCCGACGCCGAGTCCTACAACGTAGTCATGAAAGCCTACAAGTCGGCCAAGTCTTCCGGAGCCGATGCTCCCGGTGGCAACGCCGCGATCAGCGCCGCTCTCAAACAGGCAACCAGCGTCCCTCTAGGCGTGGCCGAAAAAGTAGTCGAAGTGGCCGAGATCGCGACCAATCTGAAGCCGATCACCAACCCCAACATGAAGTCCGATCTGACGACCGCAATCGCCCTGGCCAAAGCCGCCCTCGAAGGCGCGCTCGCGAACGTCGAAATCAACCTCGATGCGCTGAAAAGAGATTCGCCGAAAGACGAGGAATTCGTGAATGAGACGCGGAAGCGAGCAGCGGCCCTGAAAGGCTAGCGCAGATTCACCGTTGCCCGCTCGTGTGGGGACGGGCGCCCTCGCCCGTCCAGGCCGAGCGCAGCTCGGCAGTTACTCAGGGCCACAGCCCGGGTGGATTGGCTTCCACTGCTGAGTCGCCGTGAGGAACAGCGGCTTGAAGCTCCGCCTTGACCTTGCGAGCCGGCCACAGAGCGCGACCAATCCCAAGTATCAGGCCGAGACCCAGTCCTCCTAGCGCAAACAGCGGCCGGTTTGGGAAATCGGGAGACTCGGGAAGGTTGGCAGGGGCGAGTATGTTCATCTGCTCGCCCTCCTGCTGCATCTCCATGCTGGCGCCCAGTTCGGCGGAGAGTTTCTTGGCCAGCAAATTTTTGTAGAAGGTCTGGGCGGTATCGTTATCGCGGGTGAGCAGCTTGTATTGCTCCTCGACATCCGGACTCATGGCGGTGCGGCTCTGGGAGACGAGGTACTTCTTTTTGAAAGCGGCGATCGTGGCGTCCTGTTCGTCAAGGGATCTCTTGGCGTCTTCGAGCTGGCGGCTGAGAAATTCGACGGTGCTCTGGGCGATCCCGGCGCGCTCGCGCAGGTTTTCATCCACGATCAAAGAGGTCATGGCGTTGCAGATTTTTTGGGCGCGAATGGGGTTGCTGTCGGTGTACTCGACATTGAAGCCGGGTACCGGCTCGGCGGTGGCATCGGGCGTCCTGGCGGCGCTGGGAGAATTTGCCGCGGCAAAGCTCATCGAGGTAATCACCGGCTCGACCTGCATATTTTGCTGGATATCGGAGATGAGCTTACCCTCGTCCTCGGGCTTGACCAGCGCGAGGCTCTGAATCACCGGGCGCAGGCGGCTGGCACTTATAACCTCTTGGCTGACGGTCTGAATGCGCTGGGTAAAATTACCAGTGATGACCGGATGGACATATTCGTCGGGAATCTTCTGGCCCTCCACCAGAACCGTGGACTGGGAGGTATAGCGGGCGGGGAACACATACGAGATCAGAAATCCTCCCAGCGCCCCCGATAGAGCCACCATCAGAATCACCTTCATCCGACGGCGCGGACGGCTGGCCTCAATACTGAGCGGGGCGTCATTTTCAACTTCTTCTTTTTTTTCGGTAACCCCCGAACGAGAACGCCAGAACATGGGTCTCACCCCCATCGGCCGGAATTGTACACCTGTGGAGAAATATTTCGGCGGGGGCCCCACACATTCGCGTTTCTTGCGAATGTGTGGACGTGCGCGCCGCTGCGTCTCTCCCAAGGGGATTCATTTTCAATACACCAAACCTGCGACGAAAATTATTGACTTACAACCCGCCGTGCGGGAAAATGGAATTCTGATTGGGGCGGTTTCGAGGTGCGTCCGTGAGTCAAGACGGCCCTCGAAGCTGCCCCAAAGTCATTTTCAGCGCTCTTTGACAACCGTAAGTCATTGGTTCTGAAAGAATTTAGCTGTAAGTGCTTTAAACTCAAAGATTTTGCGGGATTTTCCTCCTAACCCTATGATTCCAATAGCGAGGGGGGAGGGGGGGTACCCCCCTCCCATACTAGTTGGTTAGTACCCTTGAAGTAAACAGTGCTGGCGCGAGGACGCGGCACTGATCCGCCGAGATCGAGAAGCTATCTGATGGATGGAAGTCCGATCGGAACTGGCGCATCGGCAAAGCTCGGTCCTGACGGCAAGCGCAAGCTCCCGCGATTCGAGCGTTCTAAGACCATGCGGGAAGGAGACGCAACGCAGTTACCGCCCTGCCTTCGGAATTAGGGACTACAATGGTTCGGAACAGGTGAAAGACCGCCGCAGCTAAAGATCGAAGATCGCCAACGCGCGGTTTGCGGCTCGCATCTAAACGGTGCAGATCGACTCTGCCGGCCCATTTTGGGGATTTCGTTTCGAGAATTGCATTTTGAGGACTTCTATGAAGAAATTCTGTTTTGCGGTTTTGCTTCTGTGCGCAACGGTTGGCTACGCCATGCCGATCGCATCGTCGGCGCGTTCCATGGTGCCTTCTGAAATTCAGCAACTGATCGGCGTCGATTACCGCGCGCTTAAGGATTCGCCCACCGCGCAGGCGCTCAAACAGCAAGTCCTGCCCGACAATCTGAAGGAACTCGAGACCGCGCTGAAAGGCATCGGTATCGACTCCGAGCACGATCTCGAGCAGCTCAACTTTGCCTCTTTCCGCACCGAGAAAAAGGGCATTGAAACCATCGGCGTGGCCGCGGGTTCGTTCTCCGCCAAAGCCGTCCTCAAGAAGCTGCGGCTCAAGAAGATTACGGGCACTAAGTACGGTACCGCCCGCATTTATCCGATGGACAACGGTATGGTGATGACCTTCCTCGACGACAACACGCTGGCCTTCGGCACTTCCGCGTCCTTGCGCAGCGCACTCGATGCCCGCGACGGCAAGCGCCCATCGCTCGATTCCAATTCGGTCATGACGGACCAGATGTCCGCGGTCGATGGTGCGCCCGTCTGGAGCATCCTCGACCAGAAGGGAACCCAGGCCATGATGTTTTCGGCGATCGGCGATGCCGCCTCCAAGGTTGGCGACTACGAAGCCGTCAAGAAGCGCATTCTGGCTTCTCGCTACACCATGAGCTTCCAGAGCGGAGTGAATTTCGATCTGAGTGTGCTCACCTCCGACTCGATGACGGCGGCCACGCTTTCCACCGTGTTCAAGGGCGTCATGCTGTACAAGAAGCTCAATGCCAGCGCGATCGAAAAGACGGCCATTGACGCCACCACCGTCGACTCCGACGGCTCGAACCTGCAAGTCCACTTTAAGAGCGACGACCAGAAATTTCAGTCCCTGATGAGCTCGCCGCTGTTCGCGGCCCTATCGCACTGACGTTTTCGCATGAATCCGAAGCAGAAACAGAAAACGTCCCGGATGTCCTCCGGGACGTTTTCTTGAAATGGGGCGAAACGGAATGAGAGTTTTGGTTACAGGAGGAGCGGGCTACATCGGCAGCGTGGTGGCCGAAGAGTTGTTGCAGGCCGGACACCAGGTTGTCGTGTTCGATAACCTGAGCCGCGGCCATCGCCAGGCCGTGCCGAAGAACGCGGAACTGGTGGTAGGCGACTTGGCGGATCGCGCGTTGCTTGACCAGCTATTCCGGTCGCGCTTGATCGATTCTCGCGGCTTCGATGCCGTTATGCATTTTGCGGCGCTGATCGAAGCGGGCGAGTCGATGAAGGCCCCCGAACAATTCTTCCGCAACAACACCGCGAATGCGCTGACCCTGCTCGAAGCCATGCTAGCCGCCCGCGTAAAGCGTTTCGTATTCTCGTCGACCGCGGCGCTCTACGGCAATCCCGAGCGCACTCCGATTGCTGAGGACGATGCCCTCCATCCCACCAATGCCTACGGCGAATCGAAGCTGCTGGTCGAGCGCATGCTCCGATGGTTCCATCAGATTCACGGCCTCGGCTACGCCAGCCTGCGCTATTTTAATGCTGCCGGAGCGTCCCGTCCGGACCAGGGCGAAGCCCACCAACCGGAGACGCACCTGATTCCCCGGATTCTCGAAGTCGCTCTCGGCCGCGCCGAACACGTGAACATTTTCGGCACCGACTATGCCACACCCGATGGTACCTGCGTCCGCGATTACATCCACGTCAGCGACCTGGCGCGCGCACACCTGCTGGCTCTCGAAGCGCTGGCGCCCGGGAATTCCAGCCCGCTGATCTACAACCTGGGTAACGGACAGGGTTTCAGTGTGTGCGAGGTGGTCGAGGTGGCGCGGAAAGTCACCGGGCATCCGGTTCCGGTGATCGAATCGCCTCGCCGTGCGGGAGATCCCGCGGTGTTAATCGCCAGCTCCGAAAGAATCCGGCGCGACCTGGGCTGGCAGCCGAGATTCCCCGATTTGAAAACGATTGTGGGAAGCGCGTGGCAGTGGCATCGCACCCATCCTGACGGATACCCGGGATGAAGATGGCAATGGTTGTGGGTTGTCCAGTGGCCAGCGCTGACCGAATGGAATCAATTTCCGCAATTAGTCCCCCGGACCGCCAGCCGCCGGGCCCAACCATGGGTTCACCTGCCAGGTTCGATGAGACGATCCCGGCCTATTTTCAAGTGCTGGGGCCTCTGGTTGCGCCTCGGAGCTCGGGCTCAATGACATAGTCTCCGTGCTCGCAGCCTGATCCGATCCGGTGTAGGTGAATTGCGGTACGATCTGTTGGAGTTGGGCGAGGATCGAGGTGCGCTTGCCGAGCGACATCGCGGCATAGAGTTCGTCAAGGCCGCGTTTCAACGCCGGCCAGGCGAGCTTTGCACTCTCCGTACAAGCGATCTTGGCACAAGCGCTTGGAAGAACCCGTTCGTTCGGATAGAAGAGTTCCTCGAAAAGCTTTTCGCCCGGACGGAGGCCGATGAACTTGAATTCCTGGCGGGATTTGCCGGAGAGGCGAACCAGAGTTTTCGCCAACTCCGCAACCCGAAGCGGCTTTCCCATGTCGAGCACCAGGATGTCGCCGTGCCGGCCGATCGCAAAGCCCTGCAACACCAGGCTGACCGCCTCCGAAACGGTCATGAAAAAGCGGGTCATGTCAGGGTGCGTGATGGTGATGGGCTGGTTTTGACGAATCTGTTCCTGGAAGAGCGGAATCACGCTGCCGCTCGATCCGAGGACATTGCCGAAGCGCACCGACACACAGCGCAGCCGCTGCCCGGGCCAGGCTGCGAGAATCAATTCTCCCACCCGTTTGGTGCAGCCCATGACGTTCGTTGGGTTCACCGCCTTGTCGGACGAAATCATCACGAAGGCCGCGCAATTCGAACTCTGCGCCACGTTCAGCAGCGCCAGCAGGCCGAAAACGTTGTTGCCGACCGCCTCTTCCACATTGGCCTCCATGACGGGCACGTGCTTGTACGCGGCGGCATGGAAAACGATTTCGACCCCGTAGGTCAGGAATATTTTGCGCATGCGTTCCCGGTTGCAGAAGTCGGCGACACAAAATACCTTGTGCTCGTCGCCGTCGCCGCTGGCGAGTTGATTCTGCAAGTGAAAGATCCCGGTTTCATTCTGGTCGAGGCACAGAAGAAGTTTCGGTTTGTACGTCCTGATTTGCCGGCACAGTTCGCTGCCGATAGATCCCGCGGCGCCGGTGACCATGACCACGCGGTTCCGAATATGCTCGCGCACCGATTCCAGATCGAGGTCGACCGGGATACGCCCCAGCAGATCCGTTAGTGAAACTTCTCGAGCCTGTTGCAGGGTGACTCGATCCGCGATGCAATCTCCACCAACAACATCGTGTCTGATAGTATTCACCTCTTCGAGTATTGCGAGCGCGAGTCATTGAGATGCGTATGTATCTTCGGTCTGCTGGCTAGTACGAGAGGTGGGTCGGACGACTGTGTGATATCTCGAGAGAAATGAATTTCGGGCTTCTGCTGCTAGAGGCGAAAGGGCTGCCATTGTGGTGAGCAACGAAAAGGCTGGCTACAACCGCTTCCTGCTGCTGGTAGCGGGATTGGGCGGATTGCTCTACGGCGTGGATGTCGGCATCATTGCGGGGGCTTTGCCCTATCTGGAGGCAACCTCCGGGTTGAATGCGGGCCAGCTTTCCATCGTCGTCGCTGCTGTGCTGCTCGGCAGCGTGATCTCAACCCTGTTTGCCGGCGCGCTGGCCGATTGGATGGGGCGCAAGCCTCTGATGATGCTCAGCGGGTTGCTGTTTGTCTTCAGCATTCCCATGATTGCGCTCTCGCATGGCTATGAGTCGTTGGTTCTTGGCCGCCTCTTGCAGGGCATTAGCGCCGGCCTGATCGGTGTCGTCGTCCCGCTGTATCTGGCGGAGTGCCTGGCGGCATCGAGCCGCGGCAAGGGGACGGGCATCTTCCAATGGCTGCTGACACTCGGCATCGTGACCGCGGCCATCGTCGGCATGTTCTTCAGTATTCGCGTCGAAGAAGTAGCGAGGCTCGGCGATCCCGCAAAACTCTTCGCCTTCAAAGACACGGCTTGGCGCAGCATTTTCTGGGTTTCGCTTCCGCCCGGCATCTTGTTCGTGATCGGCAGCCTGATGGTGTCGGAATCCCCGCGCTGGCTGTTTCGCCGCGGGAAACGGGATGCCGCCTACGCCGCGCTTCTCCGCTCTCGCACCACCGAGCAAGCGGACATCGAACTGGCGGAAATGGAACAAGCTGCCGCCGCTGAAAAAGCGAAGACCTCAACCGGAGACAACGTTAAGGGATCGCTCTTACGCCGCAAATACGTGATTCCCTTTGTCCTGGCCTGTGTGATTCTCGCTTGCAACCAGGCCACCGGCGTCAATTCCATCATTGGCTACAACACTAACATTCTATTGCAGAGTGGTCTTTCCGATGTCCAGGCGCACTGGGGCTACGTCCTTTTCACGATCGTGAATTTCCTGATGACGATTGGCGGCGTGCTGCTGGTGGACCGCAAGGGACGGAAGTTCCTGCTTTCGGTGGGGAGTGCCGGCATCATCGTGTCGCTCGTCTGCACCGGCTTGCTATTCCGCCAGACGGAAAGGCTGCGCGTGGATTCTCGGAACGCGGTTCAGTCCATGCTTGATGCCGAGGTCGCCGCCGGCCAGAAGGTCACGTTGCTTTACGACGAGAAGACTGCGGACACGCTGCTGGCTGCGAATGGAGACGCTGGCAAGAGGATCGGCAACCGGGCCACATCGCTGGTCGTGATCTATTCGTACGGAGATTTCCGCGCTGCGACTAAGGTTGCGCGTTCCGACGACAGGGCCGCCAAGCCGATTGAGATCACGCGCGAGAGCTGCGTGCCCGCCAATAAAGTAGTCGCGTTTTTCTCGAATCCGTTCAGCAATCTCGAGGCGTCGCGCCTGGCTTCGCTGAGAATTGACAACGCGCTGATTACTCCCGTGCCGACAACTCATAATGGTTGGCTGGTGGCGATCAGCCTTTTTGTTTTCATGGCGTTTTTCGCGATCGGTCCCGGAGTGTGCGTGTGGCTGGCGCTTTCGGAGTTGATGCCGACGCGGATTCGTTCCAACGGCATGAGCATTGCGCTGTTGATCAACCAGGCAGTTTCGACAACCATTGCCGCGATGTTTCTGCCGACGGTCGGCAAGCATGGTTACTCGACCATGTTTTTTGGCTTTGCCGCCTGCACCGTAATCTACTTCATTACTGCGGCAGTGTTCCTGCCGGAAACGAAAGGGAAGACTCTGGAGGAGATTGAAGCGCATTTTGAGGGAGCAACGGGGAAGTAAAAAATGATTCTTACGCTGGTTTTCTTCGTTGTCTTGGTCGTGGCTTGACCTTGGGTATCCCCGCTCCTCTTCACGGGGGAATTCGAAGTAGTAATCATGATCGAGGTTGTGACCGAAGAGATGCATGGGTCGGATCGATTTCTGGCCTGAAACGGTTCCGATGGGCACAGTGGAGGAGCGAAGTGACTTCATTAGAAACTGCGTGAAGCTCGATACTAATCGATGATGGTTGAGTGATTGTGCTGTTAGCCGACCGCGAAAATTAGCTATCGCTGTCCGCAAGGAGATCAAGAAATGAGCACCAGCAGGGAGCGCCCCGATCGTGACACCTACTACATGGGAATAGCGATGGCGGTGCGGCGTCGCGCAGATTGCAGGGGCCAGAAAGTCGGAGCGATAGTCGTAGTGGAGAATCGAATCGTTTCGACGGGGTACAACGGTACGCCGACGAAAATGCAGAACTGTTCCGATGGCGGCTGCTATCGTTGCGCAAATCGGGATAAGAAATACGAGTCCGGTACTGCCTACGATATTTGCATCTGTGTCCATGCCGAGCAAAATGTAATTCTCGCCGCTGCGAGGTTCGGGATCAGCGTGCAGGGTGGGACGGTGTACTCGACGACTCAACCCTGCTTTGGTTGCCTCAAGGAAATGCTGCAGGCTGGAATCGTATCGGTGAATTACATCCACGCATGGAGCGGGATGCGCGGCCAGGATCAGGCACTCCAGTACAGGATGCTCGTGGACGCGTTCCCCAAGGGCGTCCATCAATTGGACGTGCCCGATCCCGACGCCGAATGGGCCAAAGCTGCGCCAGCTCGTACCATTGTGACCGACCCCCACGGGATAGAATCGGCGTAGCTGAGTTCTGGGCCAATGGCGTCAGGATCACACAGTGTGAAGCTACACTTCGAGCGCGTCTCTGAGGCCGCACTCAAAGCTAGCCAACACCTTTTTTTGAAGATATTGAACATGGCATTCCATCAGGAGCTGCGGCGGTGGGCCTTGAGGGTTGTGCTTCTCGCGGCCAGTTTCGCAGTGGCGATTGGTTACGCACAGGGTCCGGAACATCCATCTGCTTCGTCAAGTGAATCCCAGCAGAGAGGCAAAGTTCTGAGCGTCCGAAAAGTCCTGCGCAATCCGTACTTCTTCAGTCGATATCCACGTATCCACTACTACCTGCTTTATTTTGCGGTTCGAGCTTCTGACCAAACGTACTGTAGCGAGTACGAAACACCGGTTCTTGATGAGATTGACGATGTGTTCTCTGCGAAGGATAAAGATGTCGAGTTCGTGCTCAAGGGCAGGAACCTCACGCTCAGAACACCGCACGGCCGGACAATCAAGGCTCACTTGGTAGACGAAAAGCAGTGCTAACCGCAAGGCCGATTTCGGAGATCGCGATTGCCCGATGGCCAAAGTTCGCGCGGCGATTAATAGCGGGCTTCCGGCGGAGCTGCGAGAGTAGGAAATTTTTCCTGTTTACCAGTTGGTACCGGTACCCCCTCCCCCCCCGGCCTCCTGGAATCATAGGGTTAGAAGGAAATTTTCAGCCCGGTCTTTGATTCTAAATGACTTAGAGTAAAGTATTCCAGAATAAGGACTTAGCTCGATTTCTCGCTTCGACGTGGTGTCGGCAGCGGGCTGACGCCCGCTTATCGTCCCAAATTGGTGTTTTCAAAGAGCGCGACAAATGGGGCTGGAACAGCTTCGAGGGCCGTCCTGGGGGACGGGCACACCTCGGGCCTGCTACAGGTCGATCTTCATTATCGCCGACGGGCGGTTGGATGTCTGTGATGGCGCTCACTGGGCGTTTGTGATGAAAAAAGTCGGGCGTCAGATTACGGCGGGGACGATCCCGCAGCGTCCCACCCTTCGGCTCGCGCTGAGGGCAGGCTCTCGAAAACCGCGAGGCGCGGGGCACCCCCAGTTGTTATGGTGACGTTTAGCCGGTTGTGAGCACGTGCTCCAGGCCCTTGACGGCTCGCATGTACTGGGCGCGCTCGAAGGCTCCTGGATCGGGGCAGCGGAGCTGGCTCATGCTGCCTTGCATCTGCTGCACGGATTCATATTCGTGCTCTTCCATCCACATCCGAACGCCTTGTTCGACATGACGAAGATGCCCGACGCCATGGCGCAGTAGAGCGGAGCACAGCATCGTCACATCGGCGCCGACCATGAGCAGCTTGATCACGTCCTCGGGGCGATACACGCCAGTCGTCGCGGCCAGGCTGGCCCGGACGCGTCCATAAAGAATGCCAACCCAAGTTAGAGGCAGGCGTAACTCCTGCGGGCTGCTGAGCAGCACGTTGGGTTTAATCTCCAATTCTTCCAGGTCGATATCGGGTTGGTAGAAGCGGTTGAACAGCACCAGGCCGTCGGTGCCTATCTGATCCAGCCGCTTGGCCATATTGGCCAGATTGCTGAAAAATGGACTGAGCTTGGCGGCTACCGGAATGTGAACCGCCGTCTTTACTTCCCGGATAATATCGGTATAGAGCTCCTCGACCTCGGCGCCGTCGATCTCGGTGTTGGTCGGAATGAAGTAGATGTTGCACTCGATGGCGTCGGCTCCGGCTTGCTCGACCTGCCTGGCGAATTTGGTCCAGCCGCCGAGCGTCGAACCGTTGAGGCTGGCGATAATCGGAATGCCCACTGCTTCCTTGGCTTTGCGAATGTGATTCAGATAGCCTTCGGAGCCGGTGTGGAATTCGCTGGTGCGGGGAAAGTAGGTGAGCGACTCGGCAAAGCTCTCGGTGCCGGCGTTGAGATCGCGTTCGAGTTCCTGGGCCTCCTGGCGCAGTTGCTCTTCGAACAGAGAGTAGAGCACGACGGCCGAGGCGCCGGCATCTTCGAGGCTGCGGATACCGCTGATTTCCTGTGAGAGGGGGGATGCGGAGGCGACCAGCGGCGTGCGCAACTGCATGCCGAGATACTTCGTGCTTAGATCCATGAACGTTTCCTCTTCGTATGGTATGTCGCTATACGGTTTGTCGGCATTTAGTGTTAGCGCTATTTCTTTCCGGCTTCTACCGGGACGGGCGGATCGTGAGGCTTCTCCGCCGGAGCCGCAGCCGGTTCTGGTTTGCGCTGCGCCAGATACTCGTACAGATGATAGCGATTCTCCGCATCCTCTTGCGCCTCCTGCCACAACAGTTTGGCGTGTTCAGGGTGGCTCTTGACCAGCATTTTGAAGCGCGTCTGCTGTTGCAGATAGTCTTTGACTTTGCGCGTGGGGGTGCGGGAATCGAGTATTAACGGATTTTCGCCGGCGAGAGTACGCTCCGGATTGTAGCGATAGAGCAGCCACTGACCCGAATCCACCGCGACTTTCTGATCGGACATGGCCGTCGTCATGTTGATGCCGTGCGCGATGCAGTGGGAGTAGGCAATGATGAGGCTGGGGCCGTCATAGGCTTCGGCTTCGAGGAACGCCTTGAGCGTGTGTTCATCCTTCGCGCCCATGGCGACGCTGGCCACATAGACAGTGCCGTAGCTCATGGCGATCATCCCCAGGTCTTTCTTTTTTCCCGGTTTGCCTCCGGCCGCAAATTTCGCGACCGCTCCGCGCGGCGTGGATTTTGAGGCTTGGCCGCCGGTGTTGGAATAGACCTCGGTATCGAGCACCAGCACGTTCACGTTGCGACCGCTGGCTAAGACGTGGTCTAGACCTCCGTAACCGATGTCGTAAGCCCAACCGTCGCCGCCTACGATCCAAACGCTTTTCTTTACCAGCATGTCGGCGACAGACAGCAGTTGCCTGGCTTCTGGAGAGTTCAGACTCTGTAGCTTTTCCTTCAGCAGTTCGACGCGCTGCCGCTGCTCGAAGATGTCGGCCTCGTCTTTCTGCGGCGCTGCCAGCAAGGCGGTGACGAGCTCTTCGCCGATCGCGCCCGACAGACGGCGCGCCAGCTCACGAGCGAATTCGGTCTGTTTGTCGATGGATAGCCTGAATCCAAGGCCGAACTCGGCGTTGTCTTCGAAGAGCGAGTTCGACCAGGCCGGGCCGCGGCCGTCGAGATTCTTGGACCACGGCGTGGTCGGCAGGTTGCCGCCGTAGATCGAAGAGCAACCGGTGGCATTTCCGATCACGGTACGATCGCCAAAAAGCTGCGAAACCAGCTTCAGGTATGGTGTCTCGCCGCAGCCGGAACAAGCTCCGGAAAATTCAAACAAAGGCTCCTGTACCTGTTGCTGGCGGATATTCGTGACTTTGATCTTGCGGCGGTCGAGCTCTGGAATCTTGAGGAAGAAATCCCAGTTCTCGCGCTCGGGCTCGCGGAGCGGGGGCTGCGCCACCATGTTGATGGCTTTCAGGCGAGTCTCGCTCTTGTTCTTCGCGGGACAGATGTCGACGCAGATGCCGCATCCGGTGCAGTCTTCGGGCGCAACCTGAATGGTGTACTTCTGGCCCAACCACTCCTTGTCGCGCGTGTCGGTTGACTTGAAGGTCGCGGGCGCGCCCTCCAGATGCCTGGAGTCGTAGACCTTGATGCGAAGCACGGCGTGGGGGCAGACCATGGCGCACTTGCCGCACTGGATGCAGATTTTTGTATCCCAGGCAGGAATTTCGAGCGCGATGTTACGCTTTTCCCATTTTGCAGTGCCGGTGGGGAAGGTGCCATCGGCGGGGAAAGCGCTCACGGGGATCTCGTCGCCGTGGCCAGCGTAGATTACGCCGAGCACATCGCGCTCAAACTGGGGCGCCCCTGAAGCAAACGCCGGAGGCATTTCGATTGTGCTCGTGACTTTCTCGGGCACGGGGACTTCGAAAAGGTGGGCCAGGGTTTCATCCACGGCGCGCAGGTTTTGCTGCACGACCTCGTCACCTTTCTTGCCGTAGGTGTCGCGGATGGACTGGCGAATGGCTTCAATGGCCTCATCGCGCGGCAGAATCTTGGAGATGGCGAAGAAGCAGGTTTGCAGAATGGTGTTCATGCGCGAGCCCATGCCGGTGTCGCGCGCCACCTGATAGGCGTCGATGATGAAGAAGCGGGCTTTCTTGGCGATCAATTGCTTCTGGACTTCGCGCGGCAGGTGGTCCCAAACTTCGTCCTTATTAAAAGGACTGTTGAGCAGGAAAACGCCGCCCGGAACCAGGGCGCTGAGCATGTCATAGCGCTCGAGGAAAATCCATTGATGGCAGGCCACGAAGTTGGCCTTGGAAATCAGGTAGCTGGAGCGGATTGGCTGCGGTCCGAAACGCAGGTGCGAAACGGTCATCGCGCCCGATTTCTTGGAGTCGTAGACGAAGTAGCCCTGCGCGTAGTTGTCAGTGTTCTCGCCGATGATCTTGATGGAGTTCTTGTTGGCGCCCACCGTACCATCGGCGCCCAGGCCGTAGAACATGGCTCGCACCATGTTGTCGGGCTCAATGGAAAAATCGGCATCGTAATCGAGACTGGCATGGCTCACGTCGTCTTGAATGCCTACGGTGAAGTGGTCTTTGGGTTTTGCCTCGGCGAGATTGTCATAAACGGCTTTGACCATTGCGGGCGTAAATTCTTTGCAAGAGAGACCGTAACGTCCGCCGATGGTTTCCGGCGCGGCCTTCAGCTTTCCATAGCCCAGCTTGATGCCTTCTTGAATACCGTTGACGACGTCGAGGTAGAGCGGCTCTCGGCCGGCGCCAGCTTCCTTGGTGCGATCGAGAACGGCAATTTTGCGCACGGTTGGGGGAAGCGCCTCGAGGAAGCGCTGGACGGAGAACGGGCGGTAGAGCCTGACTTTCAGCAAGCCGACTTTTTCGCCATTGCGGTTCAGGTGCTCCACGGTTTCGTGGGCTGTTTCTGCGCCGGAACCCATCATGACGATCACGCGCTCGGCATCGGGCGCACCGACGTAGTCGAACAGGTGATACGAACGGCCGACTACCTGGGAAA
>Ga0326728_10018561_pt1 | contig 13681 bp, 12 predicted proteins | sample MB3enrmetagenome_FD_207602 | JGI IMG/M metagenome (GOLD analysis project Ga0326728, IMG submission 207602) | Lab enriched peat soil microbial communities from McLean, Ithaca, NY, United States - MB31MN | ecosystem: Environmental > Terrestrial > Soil > Wetlands > Peat | place: USA: New York... | reverse complement strand
TCTTTCGCCCGTGGGTGCATCTTTGCTAGTTCTTCCACAACTCTTCTCCAAAGGGCTGCCGTGCGCAGCACCCGGCGGAAGCCCGATCCAGACGCCAGTGAGGCCGCCGATGCGTCCGGCCGCCACGTCAAGCTCGCCGCAGAGCCGGATGAGCGCTTCTTCCATCAGGCGCACGAAATCGACCGGGCCCAGGCGCGCGCCCTGCGCATTGCGCAAGCTGCGCAGGTCGAAGATGGGGTAGCCGACCAGCTGCCCCGGCCCGTGATAGGTCACGTCGCCGCCGCGGTTGATCTCGTGCAGCGTAACGCCGCGCGCGGCGAGCAACTCATCGGACGCAAGAATATTCGCGCGCCGCGCGTTGCGGCCCAGCGTGAGCACAGGCGGGTGTTCGAGCAGCAACAGCACGTTGCCGATGCGCTCCGCGGTGCGCAGGGCGACGAGCTCTTCCTGCAGGCGCAGCGCTTCGCCGTAGTCCACGCGGCCGAGATAGAGGTACTGGATCACAAGCCTATTGCGATTGTAGAGCGCCGGCTGATGCTTGCCTTCATCGGCCGATCTAGAGCATTTTCACTGATGGTATAACGAATCCGCCGTGCCCCATCCTTTTCACGTTCTTTGTGAAAAGGGTGGGAAACCACGAAACCCACCCTATAGGAATAGTGAAAACGCTCTAGCTCCGCCAACTCCGCTAACCCCGCTAGCTCCGCTCGAAAACCTGCGCAGACCAGCCGTCGCAAGCGATCTTCGCAACGGCGTCCTGTTCGGCGCCACCGGTGAGGGCCTGGAGCAGCTCCGCCACGGTTTTTCCAGAACGGGGATCGCGAAGATGGGGCGCAATCTCGTGGAGCGGGACCAGAACAAAGGCGCGCTCGGCCAGGCGCGGGTGCGGCACTTCGAGTCCGAATTCGCCGAGAACCAGGTCGTCGTAGAAAAGAAGGTCCAGGTCGAGCGTGCGCGGGCCGTTGACGGGGCTCCCGGCGCGGTCGCGGCCGAAGTCGAATTCAAGTGCGAGCAGAGCGTTCAGCAATGCGCGCGGCGAGAGCCCGGTTTCAAGCGCGATGACGGCGTTCACAAAGCGAGGTTGATCGGCGAAGCCGATGGGCGCGGTGGAGTAGAGCGAAGAGCGCACGGCGATGCGGCCGAGAGCGGCCAAACGTTCGCCAGCCGCGGCCAGCGTGGCCTCAGGCGCACCGGCGGAGCTGGGAAGGTTGGCGCCGAGCGCGATGAAGGCGAGAGGCATGCTGAATCAAGAGTAGCGGAGCTGGCGGGGCTGGAACTGCGGCAGGCTGGCAAGTTCGCAGGCTGGCATTGCATCGTCCGCTGAATCTGGTAGCATCGGACTTCGGAGAATCTGCCTATGGACGCATTGACGACTGCCGGGCTGGGAGCCCGGCGCAATGAAGACATCGCGCTCGACTTGATGAAGTTTGTGGCAGGCACGGCAGGCGTGGGCAAGCCGGCAACGCCTTCCACGGGATTCACCGGCACCAGCGCCGCCAAGCCCGAGGAGCACGTGAACCAGTTGCTCGAGCTCTACAGCCGCTGCCTCAACGCCGTTCAAGGAAACGGGTAACAGAAAGAGGCGGCGCAATCGCAGGCGATCGACAAGTACGCGTGGCCGTGGCCGGCGCCGGCGCCTTTGGGCGCAACCACCTGCGTGTGCTGCGCGAACTCGAGAACGAAGGCGCGGGCGTGGCGCTGGTTGCGGCCGTCGAGCCCGACGCGGCGCGTGCCGATGAGGCGGCAAGGCTGTACGGCATTCCCGTTTTTGCAAGCATCGACGCGTTGCTGCGCGCCGATTTGAAGCTCGATGCCGCGTGCGTGGCCGTGCCTACGGTGAAGCATTATGAAGTGGCGTCGGAGCTACTCGACGCGGGCCTCGATCTCCTCATCGAGAAGCCGCTCGCGGCAACTCTGCGCGAAGCGGACGACCTCATCCGAATCCAGGAAAAACGCCGCCGCATAGTGCAGCCGGGGCACCTGGAGCGATTCAACCCGGCGGTGTTGGCCGTCGAGCCCAACCTGACGCGCCCCATGTTCTTCGAGGCGCACCGGCTGAGCGTCTTTTCGCCGCGCGCGCTCGACGTGGACGTGGTGCTCGACCTGATGATTCACGATCTCGACATCGTGCTCACCTTTGCAAAATCTCCAGTCCGCGAGGTGCGCGCGGTGGGGCTTCCGGTGGTCTCGCCTAAAGTGGACATTGCCAACGTGCGCGTGGAGTTCGAGTCCGGCTGCGTGGCCAACTTCACCGCCTCGCGCGTTTCCACGGAACGCGTGCGCAAGCTGCGCTTCTTTGAGCCGCGGCAGTATGTGTCGATCGACTACGCGCGGCGCGATGTGCTGATGATCCGCATCGACCCCCTTGCGCCACCTGCGGTGGGGCAGACCTTTGGACGAGGCTCGCCGGATGAAGCGATGGCTGCCGCCGCTGCTCAATTCCTCTCGACCGGCAAGCTCGACGCCGTGACCATCCAGGCGCTTCTCGCATCCGGCCAGATTCCCGCCGGACTGATGATGAAGATTGCCGCGGCCAAAAACGATCCCGAAAAACTGAAGGAGATTGCCAAGGGCCTTGCCGCGCCTCACGCCGAGTCCCAAGCCGAGCCGCACAATGGCCCCGCGCCGGGCTTGAGCTTTGTGAAGCCGGAGGTAACGCCGGGCGAGCCGCTGAAGCTCGAAATTCTCTCCTTCCTTGAATCGGTCCGCACGCGGCGTCCGCCAAGAGTTACGGCGCAGCAGGGACGCGCGGCATTGGAACTGGCGCTCACCATTCAGGCGCAGATGGCGGCGCATGCCGAGCGCGCGGGGCTGGGGGATTTTTTCAGGACTAGCTAACAGTGAACGGCGAATAGCAGACTGCAGAGGCTCGTCTGCCAGGGCGGGTCTTCTCACAGGGTAGAAGGTATCACGATGTTTTCAGGCGATACCACTTTATCCCGGTCTCTATCCAAAATCGCCACATGGACAGGTCGTTTATGGCCTGAATAAACGCATTGAGAATTATCGTGATAGCTTGGCCAGATAAGACCGCATGTTGGGCATTGATATATGCCGCTCTCCCTAGCTCGCTTTTCTAAGTCTGGAGGGGCAAACACTTGAAAATCGTACTGTCTCTTAGGCGTCATTTGAGTATATTCTTTCATTAGTTTTATCTAACCCCCAACTGAGAAGGAGTATACATTGAAAGTTCTGCCGGTGTTTATGGCAATCATTTCCGTCTTGGTCGGTATTGCCCTACTCGTAGCCGGTCGAGAGGCATACGCGTGGGTTAATGCTGGAGACGCTGTGGAAGGGTGGGTTCGCGCTGGGACAACTCTGATCGCGCTCTGTCTGATCGCTGGAGGCGCTACCTGGCTCTGGAAGCAAAGCGGATTTCGGGGCCTCAATTCAAAGTAGCCGGCTGCCCCATCACGTGATCTCTTGGCCCTATCACGGCAACAGACTAGACGGACATCACCGTCCGCTGCCCGCTCGAATGCCGGCATGCTATCATCGCGTGCCAGGAGGCGAATATGGCTCTAAGCGACTTTATCAACAAGCAATTCATTAAGGTCATCCAGTGGAACGAGATGGAGCATGGCGACGGCGTGCTTTCGTACCGCTATCCCATGCAGGACATGGAGATTGAGACCGGCGGGCAATTGACGGTGCGCGAGTCGCAGTTGGCGCTGTTCGTGAACGAGGGCCGGATCGCGGATGTCTTCGCGCCGGGGATGCATACGCTCACCACGCGCAACCTGCCCATCTTGACTGATTTAATGAACTGGAGCAAGGACTTCGAGTCGCCGTTCAAGTCGGATGTGTACTTCTTCTCCACGCGGCTCGAGCTCGACCAGAAGTGGGGCACGCCCGCGCCGATTACCACGCGCGACAAGGAGTTTGGCATCATTCGCTTGCGGGCCTTCGGAAACTACGCCTATCGCATCATCGATCCGCGCAAGTTTTTTACGGAAGTCACAGGCACGCGCGAGGCCGTGTTTGCCGCGGACCTGGAAGGGCAGTTGCGCACCACCATCATCGCCCGGCTGACGGCCATCTTTGCCGCGAGCGAGATCTCCTTTGTCGATATGGCCGCGAACCTGGGCGCGCTCACCGAGAAGGTGACGAACGACCTGAAGCCGAGCTTTGCCGCGCTGGGCTTGGAGCTGAACCAATTCACGGTGGCCACTGTCTCGCTGCCCGAGGACCTGCAGAAGATCATGGACCAGCGCATCGGCATGAGCATGGCCGGCGATGTGACGCGGCTGACGCAGTTCGAAGTGGCCGAATCGATGGAAGAGGCGGCGCAGAACACGGGCGGCACGGCGGGCATGGGCGTGGGCCTGGGCGCGGGTGCGGCCATGGCGCAGGCGCTCATGGGTCAGGGAATGCCGGGCCAGGCGCGCGGCGGGACCGCGGCCGGCGCCGCGCCGGCAGCGGGAGCGAAGTTCTGCATCGAGTGCGGCAAGCCGATCGCGGATAGGGCAAAGTTCTGCCCGGAATGCGGGAAGCCACAATGAACTGTCCATCCTGCGGAGCGCCCATGCAGTTAGCGGGCGGGCTCGCCAGCCTGCGCTGTGACTATTGCAAGAGCTTGTACAACACCGCGCCGGACGACCAGGGCGTGCGCTATCTGGATGAGCTGGAGGAGTTGCTCTGCCCGGCGTGCATGCTTCCGCTGTGGAATGCCACTTTCGCGAATGTGCCCCTTCGCGCCTGCAAGAAATGCCGCGGCATCCTGGTGGCGATGGGCGCGTTCGAGGAACTGATCGCGCAAGCGCGCGCCGAACACACCGGGTCGGAGTCTCCCCTGGCCGACGACGGCAGCGACCTGAGCCGCAGGCTCGAGTGCCCTCAGTGCCATCACACCATGGATACGCATTTCTACTACGGCGGCGGCCATGTGGTGATGGAGGATTGCGAGCGCTGCGAACTGAACTGGCTCGATGGCGGCGCATTGAAGCGCATCGCGCACGCGCCGCATCGGGAAGAAGCGGTGGACTAGGTCACCGACAGCTTGAAGAAGAACCTTCCCGTGCCCCATCCTTTCGCCCGGTCTTTGGGCGAAAGGGTGGGATAGTACGAAATCCAAAGGTACGAATTCATGCGGTCAGAGACCTAGACCGGAAACAGAGATGCCGTACCCAGCGATGGTGGTCTCCCACCCTTGCGACAGAAAAAAGTCGCAAGGATGGGGCACGGAGCTCTGGGGTACAGCAATCATGGTTCCGCTCTAACAGGCCGGGGAGAAACTCACTGTTTTGAAAGGGCACGAGTTTACTCGTGCCGCAAGATGAGCAAAATCCATGCGGCCTTTAGGCCCCGAGGGAAGTTTTTCAGGAGATTCGTCCCCTGTTCACCGTTCTTCCGCAGCCTGCTAGGGCCTGCTCACGCCGACGGCCGCCAGCGGTGCACGCGCTGGCAATACGCTTCGTACTCCGGGCCAAAGGTGCGCCGCAGCGTCGGCTCCTCGTAGAGCACCACGAACAGATGCGTGGTCAGCAAAAACAGCGCGACAAAGGCGAGCAGTTGGATGGATTCAAAGAAGAGCGCCGCGCCGCCCACGGCCAGTCCTGCGCCCACATACATGGGATTGCGCAGCCAGCGATACGGGCCGCGAACCACAAGTTTGCGCGGCGGGTCGAAGGGCGCCGGTGTGCCTTTGCCGATCCATGCAAACGCGCAGACGCACGAAAGCGCGACGAAAGCTCCGGCGGCGGTAACGGCGATCCCTGCGATCTGCGGCCAGGCGTACACGGTAGGCCGCACAATGCCGCTCCACGCCAGCAGTCGCGCGGGGAGGTAGACGAGCACGAACCCAATAAAGAGGGTGGCGTAGGTAATAGTGCGAGCGATTACGAACATAGTTGCCTCCTGTCAGCTATCAGCACCTAGCTCCCGACTGTTGGCCCTGATCTGCCGGTACCGGAACTTCCGCCTGTCATGGTTGCCGAGGGGCACGGCGGCATATCGTTTGGCCTTCCTGGTCTCCTTGGAAATAACATCGGCGTTCTCGATTTGTAGGCGAGATAGGATGCCCCGAATCGGATTTCCAATTCCCGCTCTTCGAACGCCTTCACGAAGAAGAGCAAGGCCGGCGCAAACAAGACGAGCACCCAGGACACGAACAGCAATGAGCGAAACCAGATTCCCAGCGATATGAGGAAGGCAAGAATCGCGAGCACCATCGGATTACGCGTCCAGGCATACAGCCAATCCGCCGCCAGCTTGCGGCTGAGCGCAATGAAGAAGGGCGCGCCCAGACCCCTCAGGGCAAGATTGACCACGGTCAGCAACATCGCTGCTCCAGTGATCCAGACGAGCGTCAAGCCAACTACCGACGGCACCCGGAATACCCAAACCGACCAATCTCGATGAGTGACAATTGCCCGAACCATCGAGACGCCCAAGGAAAGCATCATAGAGACATGGACAAACGTCGTCGTCCAGGCGGTCCGGCTTGTGGTTTGGCGCAGGTCCAGGATCATCGTCCCGAAGCAGACAAACAGGTATGCCAACAATGGGCCGCCCACGATGATCATCAGGTCCACGGGGTTGGAATGCGGTGTATCGATCGCCCACCGCAAGACAATCAGAATGAATGCCAGAAGGGCAACCCTGACAGCAAGCGCAACGGTCTTTTTCATCAGATTCTCCCTCTCCGCGTGAATTGCGGCGCTGGTTGGGTCATCAGCAGTCCTTGATTGCCCGTGGAGGCTGCGACAGGTCCGCGGCTGTCGCCGCCTTTGACGGCGGATCAGGCAATCCCGAGCTCGCGATTCACAAAGCCGACGACGTACTTCCAGACGAGATAGTACGCGGCGACGCCGAAGCAAAATCCCGCTCCAATGAGAACGTAGGGCAAAGAGACGTACTGGAACCAGGTCGCGGAGGTTGCGCCCAGTTGGAGCACGCCCAGGCAACGAGCGGCGATGGCTCCGCACGGCAACAGCAGAAACGGCAACACCGCGCCATGCACGCCGACGGCGAGATGGGTGAGCCTGTGGGAGGCCAGCCAGACCATGTTCCAAAGCCCCCAACCGGCGGGTACCAGCGCCATGGGAAAGATGAGGCCGCGCTCAATGGGAACGGGAAGCTGGAGCACGAGCCGCAATACGATGAACGCCGTGAGCATGAGCGGAAGGATGAGAGTAGTCACGAACACTCCGGCAAGATAAGCGCGAAGGTAGGGGTGGTTGTTCATCTTGGGCCTCCTTTCAAGTCGGCCAGTTATCAGTTCACAGGTAGTAGAGAAACACCGGGATCGTCGCCGGGAACGAGACGGTGAAAACCGCAAGCCCGCCGAGCAGCGCCCAATCGAACCAGGGCACCGATTGAAAGGTTGCGCGGCGCGGCGCGCCGGCATCTTCATCCAAACGGCGCAACACCGCGGGCCACAAATCGCGCTCCGGCTCCGCGTCCGCCGCAACCGGCGGCAGCGCCTCTTTGAGCAGTTCCTTCATCCGATCCTCGTCGTGTGCATTCATGGCGTGATTCCCTGCTGTTCCAGATCCTTTCTCAACAATCGAAGCGCGCGAAAGACGCGTAATTTGACCGCGCCGACGGTGATGCCGAGCGCCGCGGCGATTTCCCTGTGCGGCTGCTCCTCCACCACCGCCAGAACCGCCGCCGCGCGCAGGCTGGGCGGCAGCCGGGCGAAGGCCAGCGCGGTCTTGCGACGAATCTCGGCCGCGATGCCGGGATCTCCCGTGGATGCCGAGGGCAAAGCGCCGGCCATCTCTGCTGTCAGCTCCACCTCCGGCCGTTGCGCGCGCAACCAATCGAGCGCCGCGCGCGTGGCAATGCGCCGCGCCCAGGGCGCAAACGGCCGATCCGGCTGAAATCGCTCGCGCGCGCGATGGATGCGCCAGAAGGTCTCCACCGTAAGCTCCTCCGCCGCGGCCGCGTTGCGCACCATGCGCAGAATCCAGCCGAACACGGGGCGCTGATGCTCGCGGAAGAGCGCCTCGAAGGCATCGAGATCGCCCTCGCGGAAGCAATGCAACACGCCGCTCGTCACGAGGCTCGATCCGTCGGGCATCCTTCTTCCCTTCCTAACCAGGCTTACGGGAGCTTTGGCTGAAAGGTTACACGAATTGGCGGAGAAAACTTGGCTGCGGGCGAGGTGCAGTTTCCCGATAGGCAACCAACCGCCCCGGACCGGAGCCCTGAGCATATTCGCGTTATGATTGGCAGGGAATGAAGGATCTGCTATCTCGCGTTTTCGTTATGGGCCTGCTCATCGTAGGCAGCGCCGAAGGTGCATGCAAAACCAGCAAGCCCAAGCCGGACCGCTCGCTAACGATCTCAACTGAAGTTACGACAGTAAAGGCACAGAAGGAAATGGCCATCCTTGTGACTGTCGAAGAGAAAAACACGTCGCATCACAAGATCTATTTTCTATTTCCGGATCCGGATAGATATAAGATAAGCGTTCTGCTCGATGGGCGTCCTGCTCCGACCACGGAAATGTATCGGGAGATTCTCAATCCCAGGGCTCTTCCTCCAAACGTGCTCCCCACATGGAGTGGCGGATGGAATTGGATCAAGCCGGGCAAATCTGAGATTTCTGCTGTTCCCCTGAGCATGTACTTCGACCTCAGTGCTCCGGGGAAATATGAGATCACATTTGTGGAAGAAACCAATCGAGGTCAGCCCAATAGCGTGGAGATCAAATCCAACACGATCCATATCATCGTGCTCTCGGCCGATGCTCCTGCGCCTAGACAATAATGACGCCCGAACGGCCGTACTGGTCGATTACCGGCCAACCGAAAACTGCGCCAGCACTGGGCGGCAGTTTCAGGCAACCGTTCCGGCGGGGCTGCGGGCCCACATTCCCTATTAAAGAATGAACATCTGATTTGATCTCGCGAGCGCGAGCCGGTTTGACACAGCCGCAAACCGCCCTTTAGAGTTGGCCCCGGAGGGCAGCAAGAATTGCGCCGTTGAAAGCCTTGGCGCCAATGGGCTGCCTCCATCCGGGGGACAAGGACCATGGTTCGAATGCGATTGGTGGCGGGAGCTTTGCTGTGTTTGGGTGCGGCAGGATCACTTTGGGCGCAGGATTCTGGGAAGCCCGCATATTTAGATCCAAATCTGCCGGCGGAGCAGCGTGCAGCCGACCTGGTGAAGCGCATGAAGCTCGAGGAAAAGGCCAGCCAGCTGGTCAATCAGGCGCGCGCCATTCCGCGTCTTGGCGTGCCCGCTTACGACTGGTGGAGCGAGGCCCTGCACGGCGTGGCCACCGTCGGTACCACCGAATTTCCCGAGCCCGTTGGCCTGGCGGCCACCTTCGATACCCAGAGCGTTCATCAAATGGCAACCGCCATCGGCATCGAGGCGCGCGTCATTCACGCTCAATCGGTCGACGCCAACGGCAACAGCGTCATCTTTCACGGGCTCGATTTCTGGGCGCCCAACGTCAACATCTTCCGCGATCCCCGCTGGGGCCGCGGCCAGGAGACCTACGGCGAAGATCCCTTCCTCAGCGCACGCATGGGAGTCGCCTTCGTCACCGGAATGCAGGGCGACGATCCGCGCTATTATCGCGCGATCTCCACGCCCAAGCATTACGCCGTGCACTCCGGACCGGAGTCCACGCGCCACACGGCCGCGGTCGCGGTGAGCAAGCACGACGAGCTCGATACCTATCTTCCGGCATTTCGCGCTACCGTGACTGAGGCTAAGGCCGGCAGTGTGATGTGTGCCTACACCGACCTCAACGGGCAGCCGGCCTGCGCCAATGAATTCCTTCTTGAGGACCAGCTGCGCGGCAAATGGGGATTTCAAGGCTACGTGGTCTCCGATTGCGGCGCGGTGCGCGATATCTTCGAATCCCGCCACTTTGAACCCACGCAGGAACAGGCTTCCGCCGTGAGCCTCGTGCGCGGCATGGACAACGAGTGCATCGATTTCCGCGCCAAAGTCACCGACGACCACGATTACAGGCCGTATCTCGACGCCGTGAAGGACGGCTTCCTGAAGGAGAGCGCGATCGACACCGCGCTCGTGCGGCTGTTTACCGCGCGCATCAAGCTCGGGCTTTTCGATCCGCCGCAGATGGTTCCATATACAAAAATTGCCTCGAGCGAGCTGGACAGCGCCGAGCATCGCGCCCTGGCGCTCAAGCTGGCCAATGAGTCGCTCGTCCTGCTCAAGAACGACGGCGCGCTGCCGCTCAAGACTACCGGAGCGAAGATCCTGGTCGTGGGTCCGCTTGCGGGGCAGACCCGCATGCTGCTCGGCAACTACAACGGCATTCCCACGCACACGGTGTCGATTCTCGACGGGCTCAAGCAGGAGTTCGCCGGCGACAGCATCAACTTCGTCGAGGGCACCGGCTTCCTGAGCAAGCACACCCAGCCCGTACCGGACGCGCTGCTCTCGATCGACGGAAAACCCGGCGTCAAGGCCACCTATCTGAACCAGAACATCGTGAGCTTCTACGTCGAGCACCCGAAAAACACGGCCACATTGGCCACGCGCATCGAGCCGGGAATCGATGTTGCGGCGCAGCCGCTGCCGGCCGAAGCGGCAACGGCCGATCCGCTCACCGTGCGCTGGGAGACCACGCTAACGCCCACGGAAACCGGCGATTTCAACCTAGGCGTTGAGACCGATGGTTTCTTCAGGGTCTTTCTCGACGGCAGGCCGGTGACGATGGCGAATTATCCGCACGGCGTGGAGACGGTCACCGGGAAGGCGCATCTCGAGGCCGGCAAGCCTTGCAATCTCGAGGTCGACTACCAGAGGACGGCCAACTCGGCTCCGCACCTCAAGCTGGTGTGGGGCAAGATCGATCGCAGCGTCGATCCGGCGGTCGCCGCGGCAGCGCAGAATGCCGATGTCGTCGTCGCCGTGGTGGGCATTACCAGCGAGCTCGAGGGCGAGGAGCTGAAGAATGTGAGCGAGCCCGGCTTCATGGGCGGCGATCGCACCAGTCTCGACCTGCCCGAGCCCGAGCAGAAACTTCTTGAGACCCTCGCCGCCACCGGCAAGCCGCTCGTAGTGGTCCTCACCAACGGCAGCGCGCTGGCCGTGAACTGGGCCAACGAGCATGCGAACGCGATCCTCGACGCGTGGTATCCCGGCGAGGAGGGCGGAACCGCGGTGGCGCAAACCCTCTCCGGCAAGAACAACCCGGCCGGGCGCCTGCCCGTCACGTTCTACAAGGATGTGAGCCAGTTGCCGCCCTTCGAGGACTACTCGATGAAGGGGCGCACCTATCGCTACTTCACGGGAACGCCGCTCTATCCCTTCGGCTACGGCCTCAGCTACACCAAGTTCTCCTACCGCAACTTGTCGGTTCCCGCAGCCGCAGTGGAGGCCGGCCAGCCCGTTATTGTTGAAGCCACCGTGACCAACACCGGCACGCGCGCCGGCGACGAAGTGGCGCAGCTTTATCTCGAATTTCCGGCCGTGCCCGGCGCGCCGCTGCGCGCGTTGCGCGGATTCGAGCGCGTGCATCTGGAGCCAGGCGCGTCGCAGACTGTGCGCTTCGAGCTGAAGCCACGCGACCTGAGCATGATCACTGAAGCCGGCGAGCCGATTGTGGCCGAAGGCACGTACACAATCTCCGTGGGCGGCGGCCAGCCGAAGACCGGCGCGCCGTCCGTCGCAGGAACCTTCAACGTGAAAGGCATGCTCGCGCTTCCGGAATAAGTGACTTGAAAAAAGCAAGATGGGCGCACTCGCATGGGGAAGCGCCCATTTTGACACGATCCTTGTCAAGCCCTTTCCCAAAATCCGTCCCAAAGCAAGGAGCCATCCGCCTGAGTTCCTGTAAGTCTTTATATTTCAATCATTTTAATCGTCCATTCACACGCGCGAAATCTCCCATTCACAAACGGAGAGGCGCCATCTTCCACACTTCCCCAATCGCCGGGTTTAAACTTATCTGTAACCCGGTGCCAACTTCCTCATGATCGGGTAGGCAGCCGTGCAAGATTGCGGTTGTTGAGGTTTTATGAATGCCATTTTCTCCGGTTCGTGTTTCTCCCGCCAGAATTCATCTCTATTTCATTTGAATATTCACGCCGTTGTTGCGTTTCCATCCAGGAGGCCCAGACGGATCCGGAATTTCTCCGGCCGAACTGGAGATTTCTGATGGCCGATCTCGCGACGGCAGTTCATATCATTCCCAGCTCTGCGTCCCGTCCCACCTCCCAACTGGAGCGGCGGCTTACCGGCCGCCGCAGCCGGGCAGGCATATGGATCTTCGTGCTGGCCCTCGCGGCCGGCCTCGGCTATATCGGCGTTCACGTCGCCCACGACCTCGATAACGTGACCGTGACCGGCATCGGGCCCTATCTGCTGCTGGGCCTGGCGCTGACGATCGCCCTCGGATTCGAATTCGTGAACGGCTTTCACGATACCGCCAATGCCGTGGCCACGGTGATCTACACCAACTCTCTGCCGCCGCAAATCGCCGTGGTGTTGTCGGGGCTGTGCAACCTGGCGGGAGTGCTGTTGTCGTCGGGCACCGTTGCCTTTGCGGTCATCACGCTCTTGCCTGTGGAGCTGATTCTCAAGGTCAGCTCCGGCACCGGCTTCGCTATGGTCTTCGCGCTGCTGATCGCCGCCATCCTGTGGAACCTGGGCACGTGGTGGTTCGGCCTTCCCGCGTCGAGCTCGCACACCATGGTCGGTTCCATCATTGGCGTGGGGCTGGCCAGCCAGCTCGTGAACCTGCACAGCAGCGCCTCCGGTCTCGATTGGAGCCAGGTGACCAGGGTTCTCGAGGCCCTGTTGATCTCGCCTCTGTTGGGCTTTGCGCTGGCCGCGATCCTGCTTCTCCTCTCCAAGCGCTTCCTCCGTTTCCCGGCGCTCTACCAAGCCCCCAAAGGCAACCAGCCGCCCCCGTGGCCGATTCGCGCGCTGATGGTGGGCACCTGCACCGGCGTCAGTTTCTTCCACGGATCGAACGACGGGCAAAAGGGCATGGGCCTCATCATGCTGATTCTCATCGGCACCGTGCCCACGGCCTACGCGCTCAACCACGATACCAGCCCGGCGGACGTGCAGAGCTTCATCGCGGCCTCCGCGCAGGCGGGGCAGATCCTCGACCGGCATGTGCAGCCCAACACGCCCGATCCCGATGCGCGCACCGAAGTCACCAAATACATTGAGACCAGGAAACTTCAGCCCACGACGCTCCTCGCGCTCAGCCAACTGGTGGACGAGCTGAACCGCGAAGTCTCCGCGTACAAAACGCTCAAGGCGATTCCGGCCCAGGCGCAGACCACCATCCGCAACGATATGTACCTGACCGGCCGCGCGCTGCGCATGATGGACCCGGCCCACGATCCCGCCTTCAGTTCCGAGGAGCGTACCGCGCTGAAGAATTACCAGGGTATGCTCGACAAGGCCACGAAGTTCATCCCCATTTGGGTTAAAGTGGCTGTTGCGCTGGCGTTGGGCCTGGGCACCATGGTGGGCTGGAAGCGCATCGTAGTGACGGTGGGCGAGAGGATCGGCAAGGAGCAGATGACCTACGCTCAGGGCGCCAGTGCGGGACTGATCACCATGGCCACCATCTTCGCCGCCGATACCTGGAGCCTGCCGGTATCGACGACGCACATCCTCAGCTCCGGCGTGGCGGGCACCATGGCCGCCAACGGCAGCGGCCTGCGCTGGTCAACGGTGCGCGCCATTGCAGCCGGGTGGGTCTTCACGCTGCCGGCCGCGGCGCTGCTCT
>Ga0326728_10018560_pt1 | contig 13682 bp, 9 predicted proteins | sample MB3enrmetagenome_FD_207602 | JGI IMG/M metagenome (GOLD analysis project Ga0326728, IMG submission 207602) | Lab enriched peat soil microbial communities from McLean, Ithaca, NY, United States - MB31MN | ecosystem: Environmental > Terrestrial > Soil > Wetlands > Peat | place: USA: New York... | reverse complement strand
CCCTGAACATGCCGAGCTTGTCGAGCGGGCTGGTCACGGTGCGCACCGTTCGGGTCGCGACCTTGGTGTAGAAGGCGGTATTCTCCAGCTTCGCGTGCCCGAGCAGGACCTGGATGACGCGGATATCGACACCGTCCTCCAGGAGATGGGTTGCGAAACTGTGGCGCAGCGTGTGTGGTCCGACCCGCTTGGTGATCTCCGCGGCCTGTGCCGCCTCGACGACGATGCGATGGAGTTGCCGGGTGCTGATCGGCTTCATGGCGTGCTGTCCCGGGAACAACCAACCGTCGCGATGCATCACGCCCTGTTGGCGCCCGACCTTCCACCACTCGCGCAGCAGGGTGAGCAAATCCGCCGGGAGCATGGCATTGCGATACCGGCCACCCTTGCCACGCTCCACCCGGATCAGCATGCGCTCGCTGTCGATATCGGCGACTTTGAGTGCCGCGACCTCGGCCACGCGCAGGCCAGCGCCATAGGCGACCGATAGGGCCGCTTGATGCTTGAGGGAGGTGGTCGCGTTGAGCAGTCGTGCGACCTCGTCCCGGCTCAGCACCACGGGCAGGTTGCGCGGATGCACTGCCCGGATCAGCTTGCGTGCCAGGTCTGGCCGGTCGATCGTGTGCGTGAAGAAGAACCGCAACGCCGAGACGATGCTGTTCATGGTCGGCGTCGGCACGCCGGCCTCACGCTGTTCGATCTGGAAGCGGCGCACGTCGTCCGCGGTAGCAGTATCAGGTGAGCGCCGCAGGAAGGTTGCGAAGCGTCCGACGTCGCGAATGTAGTTGCGCTGTGTCTCGCGCGAGAACCGGCGCAGGTTCATATCGTCGATCAAACGTTGGCGCAGCGGGCTGATCGGGCGGTCGATAGTTGGATCGGACATCGGGAATTCCTCTCATGGTGAAGGGAACTCCATGCTCGAGAGGCAACTGCGCCTCGCTCAAGACCTCATCGAAAACGCGGACAAGTATTGAGGTCCAGGGGCTCGGCCCCTGGCGGGGTTTGGGGCAGCGCCCCAACCTTGCTTGCTTCGTCGGTCAATGGTTCGGGTGCTGGGTATAACTCATCCCGCAGCACCAATCCCGCGCAGCGGGTTCGTTCTTCGGCCGGGAGCCGCCATTCAAACTCCGGCTTCCTCCTGACGGGTTTCGCATGCCACGCCCTCTGTGGCGGCCAGATCGGCCTCGATCTCGGCGATCCGGTCCAGCTTGGCGTCGAGTTCGCCCTGCATGGGGAACGCCTCGCCGAGACGCGGCTCGTAGCCGGCCAGCCGGGATTTCGCGTCAGCAAAGCGGCGGCGATGCTCTTCACGCTCCGCCTCCATCCGATCGAGGGCGTGCTCCAGCCGGGCAATCAGCCCGGCCGCCGTCGTCGCGCCGTCGATCTCGATCGGCTGCGCGCAATCCGTCCGCTCCAGCGCCAGTTCCGGCTTCCACCGCTCATCGCCCCGGCCGCGGAGGATCTCGCAGGTCAGGTCGAAGCCGCCGATGCGGCCGACGGTCCACTGGCGCTCGATGCGATCCCGTGCCGCAATCCGGATCTTCGTCAGCAGCGACGCGCCGGCGGTCTTGCGCTGGGCGATCCTCCGTCCCTCGATGTCGATGGAGAAACCCTCGCCGCGGGTCGGCTGGCGCATGGCCAGATCGGCGGTGATCGCCGCGATCCGCCGCTCGGCATGCGCCAGGTCGCGCCCCGCATCGCGGATCTGCCGCCGGACCGCGTGCTGGTCGTCCACATGCGCGGCGCGCTGGCGCAGCAGCCGGGCGATCTCGCTCTCCAACCCGGCCTTCTGCATCAGCCGGCTGTCGCCCGAGGCAATCGCCTTGGCCATGGCGAACTGGTTCGCCTGGCTGCCGGCATCCTCCAGCCGCCGGATCGTCCGGTCGCCCGACAGCGCCGCCTCGATGAACCGCGCCTTGCGCTCGTTGTTCTGCCACATCGTCGCATCCATCGAGCCGAGCGTGGCGTAGGCATGGATGAGAATTTCGTCGTGCTGGTTGCCCTGCCGCTCGATGCGGCCCTCGCGCTGCTCGATCTGACTGGGCAGCCACGGCACGTCGAGATGGTGCAGCGCGTTCAGCCGAAGCTGCGCGTTGACCCCGGTGCCCATCATCTCGGACGAGCCGATCAGGATGCGCACCCGCCCGGCGCGGAACTCGGCGAACAGCCGCTGTTTTTCGGCAGTTCGCTTGTAGTCCTGGATGAACGCAATCTGCCCGCCGGGCACGCCGCGGGCGATCAGGCACTGCCTGATCCAGCGATAGGCCGAGAACCCCCGCGCCGCCTCGACCGCGGCGGTGCCGAGGTCCGAGAAGATCATCTGCCCGGCGCCCGGGATCGGGTCCGGCGTGCCGTCCGCCCGGCGGTAGGTCTGCGCCGCGGTTTCCGCCCAGATGCGGTGGACGCTGTCGATCAGCATGTTGAGCTTGTTCGCCGGCTCGTCGGCGCTGCCGGGCCGCACCAGCCGCATGTCGATCGCGGCGTGCCGCCCGTCGGTGATGACCGCCAGCAGGATGTCGTCGCCCTTGCGCACCTTGCCGGTGCGGGCTTCGATCGCCTCGATCCGGCTCGCGAGGTGCCGCTGATAGGCCTTGAACGCCGGGCTGGCCTCGGCGGTGATCAGCCGGCGCTCGCCGCCGCGGATGCGCGGCAGGGTGAGAAGGCCGCGCAGGTCGGCCTTCTGCACCACGTCGGCAACCGAGCGGAACATCATCATCAGGTCGGCGACGTTGACGAACGCGGCGAAGCGGGTCACCGCCTTGTAGGCGCCGCTCGGCTGCAACTCGAGTTCGGTGCAGGTCTCGCCGAACGCCGACGCCCAGGCGTCGAAGGCATGCACGCCGCGCTCCTCCAGTACGTCGGGTGCCAAAAACCGCAGCAGCGAATACATCTCTCCCGGGGTGTTGGTGATCGGCGTGCCCGAAGCCAGGATCAGCGCGCGGCCGGGCCGTTTGCGGTCGAGATAGCGGGCCTTGACGAACAGGTCCCAGGCCCGCTGCGAACCGTCCGGATCGACGCCCTTGAGGTTCACCTGGTTGGTTGCGAAGGCCAGTTTGCGGAACGCCTGCGCCTCATCGACGATGATCTGGTCGATGCCGATCTCCTCCAGGGTGACCATGTCGTCGCGGCCGGTTTGCAGCGCGGCCAGCTTCTCGGCGAGTTTCTCCTTCATCGCCTCGAGCCGCTTGCGGGTGATCCGGTCGCCGTCATCGGCGGCGAGTGCGAGCGCCTCGAGCGCGGCGATCTGCTCCGCGATCATCGCCCGCTCGAAGCCGGCGGGCACCGGGATGAAGCGGAAAGCGGCGTGGGTGATGATCACCGCGTCCCAGTTCGCCGTCGCCGCGCGGGCGAGGAAGCGGGAGCGCTTCGCCTTGACGAAGTTGGTTTCGTCGGCGACCAGGATACGGGCGGTCGGATAGAGCTGCAGGAACTCGCGCGAGACCTGCGCGAGGCAATGGCCGGGCACCACCAGCATGGCCTTGCCGATCAGGCCGAGGCGCTTCTGCTCCATGATCGCCCCGGCGATGGCGTAGGACTTCCCGGCGCCGACGGCGTGCGCGATGTAGGTCGAGCCGGATGCGACGATGCGCCAGATCACCCGCTTCTGGTGGTCATAGAGGCGGATGATGCCGCTGGCGCCGGGCAGGGTAAGATGGCGGCCGTCGAAGCGGCGCGGCACCAGGTTGTTGAAGCGGTCGTTGTAGAGGCGGGCGAGCCGGTCGGTGCGGTCGGCATCGGTCCAGATCCAGGCGGTGAAGGCGTCCCTGATCTTCGCCAGCTTCTCCTTGGCGGCCTCGGTCGCCTCGCTGTTGAGCACGCGCTTTTCCACGCCGTCCTCGACCACGGTGTCGAAGATCTGCGGCGTGGCGTTGTTCAGCGCATCGTGCAGCAGGAGGCCGGCGTTGCGCCGGGCGGTGCCCCATTCCGAGGTGCCGGCCGCGGTGGACGCGAACGGCGCGGTGTCCACCGACCAGGCGGCGACCGCGACGGTGTGGCGGACCCGGGTGGCGGTGCCCATCGCCTCGGCGGCGAACGTCTCGATATCGGCGGCGGGGATCCACGGCGCGCCCAGGCGCGCGGTAATGTCCGACGGCGGCAGGTCCTCGGGCTGCACCCGAAGCAGCGCCATCACGTTGCGGGCATACTGCGGGTCGCGTTCGCCCGCCGCCTCGGCGACCGCCAGCTTGGTGCGGACGGACCCCGAGAGGTAGGCATCGTCGGTTTCCAGGGCGCCGGTGTGCGGGTTGCGGAACACCGTATCGCCCAGTTGGGCGAGGGCGGTGTCGGGATCGCGATCGAGCAGTTCGGCGAGATGGTCGATATCGACGCGGCCGGTCTCGTTGAGGGTGACGGCGAGGGCGTCGGCGGCGGTTGCGATCAGCGGTGCGGCGGGCGGGGCGATGACCCGCTCGCGGAAGATCGGCCCCGGGCGGGCGAGGCCGGTTTCGAGGTCGTAGTCCTCGATGCTGGCGACCAGCCAGCAATCCGGATCGTCGGCGAAGGGTGCGAGGTTCGGCCGGCGGTGGGTTTCGCGCTCCTCCCCGGTGTCCGCGTCGGCGGTCACCGAGACGACGGTGTGGTTGATCGGCCCGAAGCCGCGGACGAAGCTGCTGTAGGCGATGCGCAGCCGGACCTGTGCGGCGACCCAAGGCAGATCGGCGGCCTGGGCGCGCAGCACGTCGCGCACCGCGTCGCGGATCGGCAGCAGCGCGCGGATGATCTTGGCGTTGCGCGCGAAGATGCCGTCGCTGCTCTTGCCGTCTTTGCGTGCGGCAGACTTGACCGGCACGGCCCGCGGCGTGCCGTCGATGACCTGCATAAGGTGGCCGGTCTTGCCGATCAGGTAGGAGCCTTCCTTGATCGTGGCGCCATCGGCTGCGGTACCAGCCTGCACGGTTGTTTCTTCGCCATTGTCCGCGTCGCTGTCGGCGTCGGCGAGACACGCGCCGGAGGCGGTGGCGATGCCGGCGGGCAGCCGGTCGAGCGCCGCGGTCAGCAGGGTCTCGAGCGGCGGCGCGTCCTTGCGCGGCAGGCAGGTGTAGGCCGGCGTAGGGCCGTAGATGCCGCGCCGCATCGCGTGCTCGCCCAGCACCATCTCAGGGTGCTCGGCGAAGTAGCGGTTGACCTCGATGCCCAGTCCGGCGGGATTCGCGCCGTCGCCGGGATCGCTCGCTTCGCCGGCTTCGTCATCTTCATCCGCCATCGCCGGCTCAACCGGTGCCAGGCCGATCCAGGCCGCACCCGCCGCGGGCTGGCCGGCCGCGCGGCGCTGGAACACCAGCAGGTCGATGACCACGCCGGTCCCGGCGGTGGCCTGCATGCTGCCCTTGGGCAGGCGCACCGCGCCCACGAGGTCTGCCATGCCGGCGATATGTTCGCGGGCCGTTGTGCCGGCCTTGTCCATCGTGCCGGTGCTGGTGACGAACAGCGCGATGCCGCCGGGGCGCAGCCGCGCGATCGAGCGAGCTATGAAGTAGTCGTGCAGCCGCAGCCGCAAGGCGCGGGTGGCGGGATCGGCCCGCACCACGCGGTCGGAGAACGGCGGATTCCCGAGGGCGAGATCAAAGCCGCCGGATACTGTGCTGCGGGCGTAGTCTTCGCAGCGCACGCGGGCCTGCGGATGCACGAGCCGGGCGATGCGGGCGGTGACCGGATCGTATTCGATGCCGGTGAGCTGGCAGGCGTCGCGCAGCGCGGCGGGCAGCAGCGCGAAGAACAGGCCGGTGCCCATGCCGGGTTCCAGCACGCGCCCGCCGGCAAAGCCCAGCCGTTCGGCGGCGCGCCAGAGGCCGCGGATGATCGTCTCCGGCGTGAAGTGGCAATACGGAGTGGCGCGTTGAAGGGCGGCGTATTCTTCCGCCGTGACGGCGGCTTCGAGCGCCGCGCCGGTCTCCTCCCAGCCGGCGCGAAACGCCTCCTCGCCGGGGCGGCGGAAGCAGTTCTGCGCCAGGTCGGAGGCGCCGAAGCCAACGAAGCGCAACAGCACGGATTGCTCATCGGCGGACGGAATGCGGCCGGATTCCTCCAACTCCTTCGAAAGCCGGATTGCGGCGATGTTGTCGCGGGCGCGTGCCGGCCAGCCGCGGGCCAGCGCGCGGTCGGAGTGCAGATGAAAGTTCGCGCCGCGCGGCTTGCCGGCCGGCTCCGGTGCGACTTGTTCGCCGCGATCGTCGGGATCCGTCTCTGGCGGCGCCGGCCATGCCTCGGCCGCCGGCACCGGGACATCCCGGGCGAGCGCGGAGCCGGTGAAACTACCGTCGGCGCCGGCGGAGGCCAAGCCGGCGGCAGGATTGGTGTCGAACAGGCTGAGCGTGAAACGGCTCGCGTCGGGCATTGAAAACTCCTGCTGCGGACAGCCGCCAGTGCCCGCGCGCAGGACCTGCGCCGGCCGGGTGGCTGGAGGGTTGGACTGGGGCCGGGACAACCGGCCGGGGTGCCGGGCTATCGGGTGGGTGGCCGGAAGGTCAGGCCGAACGAGGTGGCTGGCGTCGCCTGATTTGCCGCAGGGCTTCGCCACGCAACCGGCCGGTAAACCCGTCTTCGGGTCAGCGTGGTCGCGGCGGTGCGTGCGGACCCGCGGCTACGGCACGCTGCTCGCCTGCCATTCGTCGGCCCGCTCCCGCTCCGTGCTTGAAGGTTTGGGCCGGTAGGCGAGTTTGGCGTGTTCCAAACAGTACGGCTTTCCGGCGAGCGCGCGGTCATCGCAGAACCGGAAGGTTCGCGTGCCGGGCTCGCCGATCGGCCAGCAGCACGAAGCGGTGCCGATTCTGAGCGGCCGGCACGGCTCCCATGGTCGTTTCGGCGGCGCGAGTCGCTGCACCGCCGCGGCTCTCGCTGCGGCGGGTTTCGTTTCTTTCGGACGCGCCGGCGCGCATGTCGCGACGGACGCCGCCGCCAGCCGTCTGATCCCGGGCGCCTTCGCGACCGGTGGCAATGAAGGATCAGGGCGCTGTTTGGTGCGACCGCTGCGTCTGATCGGGTCCGGCCGGGCCTCCAGATCGAGGCGGTGCGCCTTGCCGACGATGGCATTCTTCGAGACCCGGAGCCGGCGGCCGATCTCGGCCGTCGTGTGCCCTTCGTGCCAGAGCCGCCGTAGCGTGCCGACCCTGTCCTCGTTCCACGGCGTTCGTTCCGGGTTGCTACCCATCGGGGCCTCCTGCTTCGCTGTTCCGCTGCATTCGCCTCCCCGCGGGCGGCCGGTGACGCGCCGGGCAAGGGCGCCGCTTGCGCCCGGCCCGACCCTTGCGCGGCGCGTCACCGGCCGGCACGGACAATGGTTGTTTCTTCTCCGTGGCGGGCGCGTCAGCTTCGCAAATGTCTCTCCGCATGCTCTGCAAGCGCGACCCGCGCCTTCGCAAAGGTCGCGGCCAGGTCAGGCCATTCCTGCTTCACCGTTTCTATGCCGACGGCTTCGACATCACTGATGAACTCCGCCAGGACTTTGTTCGGGGTGTCGCCCGGCGCATCGGCTCCCGCCCGCAGGGCGGTGCTGTCAACAATAGATCCCGTAACCCGAGCCTTTGCGAGAATCTCGTCTTCGCCACCTTCGGCCTCGTCCCTGTCAATCCAGGCAATGCCGTCGAAAGCGGCGTTGACCACATCGGGATCGACTTCGGCGTCTTCCAGTCCGGCCCAGATCTCGTTCCCGAAGCCGGGAACGTCCGCCCGCGGATGCTCCGGATCGTCGCTGTCGATGACCAAGACCTCAGCCGGGGTCGTCGAAAAGGCGCCGTTGAACAGGCCGCCCGTCATGTCGATGATAATCCGGGCCGGCCACTCCGGAGCGAGGCCGGCGAGCCATTCTCGGCCGGCCTCGATGGCGGCGTTGGTTTCATCCAGTTCCGCCTGATATGCGTCGTGGCTTTCTCTTGTGTCGTCGCCCGACAACTCTCCGCACAGTTCATGCAAGGTGTCGGCGTGCTTGTCGGCCGCCTCGATCAGCGTGCCGATCAGGGTTCGCAGGTCCATCGCTCAGTTTCCTTTGTTGCAATTGCAAGAGTGCGCTTTATTGCGCAAGCGAGGTGAATGAGCGGACGGTCGACTCACGATCCGACAGGAAGCCGGGTGCTGCGAGCACCAGCCAAACCGCGAAAGCCATCAGCGCGGCGGCTCCGGCGAGACGCAATCCCTTCCATGCGGGCATAGGTTTTCTCCTTGGCGCATCTCGTCATTCGAGACCTGCCGCGCCGGCCGCGTTGGACCGGGCGGGGCAAGGGCGCAGGCATCGCCTGCGGGAGCGCGCCGCTCAGCGCGCAACGAACCCTTGCGGCGTCCGGGCCGCACGCGGCATGCGGGTTCTTGATTCGCGTGTTTTTATCGGCGGGATTGCGTTCAGACCTTCAAACACTCTACGATTCCGAACGAAACGAGATGCGAGGAGGCAGCGTCGTGGCGTCGATCCGATTTGCCTGGAATCCCGTGCTGGTCGAAGTGCGCCGCGAGGTCTGTCCGCGGGCGCAGTGGCAGAAGGCGGGCCGCCGGTGGATCATGAGCGACGCCGAGGCGGAGATGTTCCTCCGCGCAGCGCAGGCCCGGCTCGATTTTCAAAGGTCGCAGGCGGAGATCCGCGTGGACGACGTCACATGGATTGTCGGCTTCGTGCGTGGAGCGCCCTGCCGCGTCGGGTCCGAGGTCGCCGGTCTGGCGACCTGAGCCGGAAACGCCCGCGGTCGGACGCGTATACACGTGTTGGTTGCCGGCGTAGCGGCTTTGACTTTGACCAGGACGGTCACGAATCGGCTGACGCGATCCGTTCTGACAGGCGTTCTTTCGTGGCGCTCTCCAACGCCATCCTTGTCAGAGCGATACCTCGACGATGTTGCCGAACGGGATGGCACGGCCGCGCGACGGCGTGAGCCAGATGACCGGCACGCCGGGATCTTCCGGGGTCTCGCAGCAGACCAGGTCCGTGGCATAGACGATGACGTTCGGTCCGAAGCCGGATTCAGCGATCCAGTCGAAGGCCGGCTGGAACCGCGTTCCGCCGCGGCCGACGACCTCGATCCGGTCGAACGTCTCGCCCGGCTGGAGCCAGGCGACATGGCGCACCTCGGTGTCGCACTGGATCAGGGCGACCTGCTCCGGGCCGGTCTCTTCCAGAATGCCGAGCACGCCGGCGGTGTAGACCGCCAGTTCGCGGGCCGAGATCGAACCGGACGTGTCCAGAACGAAGGCCACGCGTCCCGCCCCGCTGCGCCGCCAGCCGGGCAGGTAAAGCCCGTGCTGGATGAAGCGCCGGTTCGGCCGCGCCCAACTGACCTCGCCACGCAAGGTGCCGTCGAAGCTCATGCGGAACTTGTCCCGCCAGTCGACCCGGTCGGCCGCGGCCTCGATCATCTCGCCAAGCCCGGCGGAGAACTTTCCAGCGCGCTTGGCCGCCGCCGCGGCCTGGCGGATGCGCACATCCAGGTCGTGCTCGGCCTGAAATCTCTCGGCGGGACTCAGCTTCTGGCCGGTGTCCGTGGTCAGGTCACGAACTTCGCCCCAGATATCGGCCGGGCGGACACCGTCGCCCGCCTCGCCATCGTCATCCCCGTCCTCTGATGGTTCGTCCGCATGCGTGCCACCATTCCGGTCCGGGCCACCCCCGGAATCCTGCCCGTTTTCCCGCCGGTTCGGCAGGTTCTGCTCACGTTCCTCGAGCAGGCGCGCATAGATCGTCTCCGTCGCCAGTCCGGCAAACCGGCCCTCGCGATCGAACATGAGGCCGGGCGGAAGCACGTAACCGTCGCCCTCCAGCACACGGTTGATCATCAGGTCGGCGGCGAGGTTCCACAGCCGGGGATCGCGCGTGCCGCGCCGCAAATGGTGCTTGTTAACCACGTGCAGCACTTCGTGCGCGGTCACTCCCATGATCCGCTCGACGCCGTGCTTTTCGCACCAGTCCGGGTTGAACCAGATGCGGCGCCCGTCGGTGGCCATGGTGCGCACCTCCGGCGCGTTCACCCAACCGAGGCCAAGGGCGATTGATCCGAAGAACGGCGCCCGCACCAGCAGGCGGGCGCGGGCCTTGGTGATGGTGTCGGGGAGCTGTGTCATGGCGCCCCTCACGCGAACGCGCCCTGCATCCGGCGCAGGATGGCGTCCGCCTCGTCGGCGACGCTCTCGCGCAACCGCGCCGAGTTGCGCAGTTGCTCGGGATCGTGCGCCGTCAGGTGCTGTTCGATGTCGGCGCACAGTTCGCCGATGCGCGGATCGTCCAGCAGGTTCAGCGTCGGCGCCAGCCGGACGATCGCCCGCACGTTCTCGATCAGGCTGTCGCGGAACGGGTGCTGCACCTTGCCGTTCGACGCCCGCCGGAACAGGCGCAGCCGGGTGGACAGCCGCGCCACCGGCTCCTGCAAGCGATCGAGCAGCGCCCGCACCGCGTCGTTGACCGTGCCGCGCAGCGCCTCCTCGGCGTTGCGCCGGACCGCGGCGATCTCCTCGTCGGAGAGGTTGACGCGGAAGTCGGCGGTGCTCGGCACCGGCAGGTAGGTCAGCTTGACGCCGAACCGCTCCCGCAGCCGGGCCTGCGACGGGAAATCGCTTTCCAGGAAGGCGTCGCCCAACCGTCCGCGGGCTTCGTATTTGATCTCCGGATAGGCGGCGATGAAGGTCTCGACCGCGCTGTCGAAGGCGCGGATCGGATCGGCCATGGTCTCGGTGAACGCCATGAACGCCGCGCCCTTGAGAATCCGCGTGCCGTCATCCATCCACGGCAGGGTGCGCTCGTTGACGGCCTGGCGAACGGCACGCTCGGCGGTTTGCACGCCGTGGATATGCCCGCCAAGCAGGCTCTTGTTGGCGCGGACGGCGTTGTCCTCAGCGCCCTTCATCGTGCAAATCTCGCGGGTGATGGCCTTGTCCCGCTTTTCGCCGGACCAGACGCGAACGGTCGTGTTGACCAGCAGCGCGCGCGTAGAGATGTCCATGATGGGCCTCCGATTGGATTGGATGTGTGTGATGCGGGGCAGGTCCGGCCTGCCGTGGCAGCGGCTCGTCGCGGGCGCCTCTGCCTGGACTCTTGTGTGGTTAGTGACCGCTCAGCAGTTCGCCATGCGCGGCGGCCCATTGCTGGTAGGCGGCGGTGATCGTCAGATCAGGATCGCGCGCCGTGGCATCGACGACGCAGACGACGGCGAACTCCTGCTCCGGCAGGCGGTCGAGGTAGCGAATGATCGCAGCGAAGTTGCCCGGCCTGGCGCGGTAGCTGAGCGCGCCCATCAGGGCGTACGAGGTCATCGCGCCCCCGGGCAGCGCGGCGGTGTCCGGATCGACGATGATCGCATCGACGTCCGGCAGGCTGGCGAAGATCTGCCGGAAGCCGGCGAAGTCCGCGCTCGCGGCCGGGCCGACCGTGCCGTCCATGCACTCGCGCCGCAGCGTGTCCGGCAGATCGAGCTGAACAACCTGGTGTCCGGCGGTCCAGCTGCGCGGGGTCGGATAGGCGTTGTCGGTCGCCGAGAACTTGTGGTGGTACTCCTGCGCGCGGTAGCGGTTGTAGGCGATCAGCATCGGATCGATGCCGCGCCTGCCGGCCCATTTGGCCCAGCCGGGCGCATGCGCATCGACAACGAGATGCATCAGCCGGTTGCGCACGTGGCTTGGCATCGTCGTCGTGCCGGCGCGGTTGTGCAGATGGTTCCCGGCGCAGATTACCATCCATGTGTCGGGCAGCTTGTGTTCGCCGATGCGGTGCTCGCGGATCAAGGTTGCCGCGATGTTGAGGTTGGCGATGCCGGCCTGCGGCAGTTCGTCGAGGAACAGAATGCCGCTGCCCGTGTCGGGCAGCCAGTCCGGCCGGCAACGAATCGTCCGGCCGTCCTTCACCCAGGGGATGCCGGCCAGTTCGGCGGGATCACGGGTGGCGAGGTCGGCGTAGATCAGATCAAGCCCGCAGTCTTCGGCGACGGCCTCGGCGATGTCGCTCTTGCCGACGCCGGGATCGCCCCAGGCCATCGGCACCAGGTAGTCCTTGACGCTCCAGCCGGTGCTCAGCAGCGTGCGGTTATGGCGGATGACGGCCGCCAGGGTGGTTGCGAAATCCTGGATGTTCATCGGGGTGCTTCCTCATGCCTCGAACATCCCTCCCGCCCCGCATCGCGGCTGGCCGGGGCAAGGGCGCGCGCTGGCGCGAGGCCGCAGGCCGGTCCCTTGCGGCGGGCGGACGCGATGCGGCAGGCGTTCTTATTTCTCCCGTCTTGGTCCAGTTTCCCTTTTCGTTCTTCTCGCGTGAATGCCGCGGGAGAGCATGGCAGTGAGGTGGCGGCATTACGGGACAGGCGTCCGCGCGCGCAGGGCGTCGTTCCAGTCGTTCAACCCATCGGGCGGCAGGATGGCTTGGAACCGCACCCCGGCATCGCTCGCCATGTGTTCCAGGCGAGCGGCGTAGCGGCGGCCGGCGGTGTCGGCATCGGTGGCGGCGACCAGCAGTCCGGCCGGGCCGGTCGCGAGATCCTGCAGGAGCTGCCCGAGCGCGGCGACGGTGCCCGGTCCCATCCCGCCGGCGGTTGCGGCATACAGCGTGTCCGGCCGCGCGCCTTCGACCGCCGCCAGGCTCAGGGCGTCGATCGCCGACTCGCTCACCGCGACGCGGGTCAGGCGGCCGGGGCCGCCGGGCAGGCGGAACAGCGTCTTGCCGCCGCCAGCCGAGAAATTGCGATAGTCGCCGCCGCGCATTTCGATCCCGGTCAGAGCCCCTGCCCCGTCGCGATGGGCGAACCAGGCGCTGCCGCGCGGGCCTTCCCGCACGGCGTCGGCTGCTCGCGCAGCCACCAGGATGCTTTCCGGCAGTCCCCGTTTTTCGATGAGAAAGCGCCAGACCGGTGAACCGCGTGACAGCGGCCGGCAGCGCTCCCATCGCTCGGGAATGGGAACCCGCGATCCCCGCGCGCGCCGAGTGCGAACCGCTTCGGGAAACGCCGGGGCGATGCCGACGAAATCGCGCAGCAGGCGGCAAGCCCCGCCGAAGCTCAGTCCGGGGTCGAGATGGCGGACGAGGCTGAAGATATCGCCCTTGCGGTCGCTCAGCGGATCCCACCAGCCGTGGCCGTCGTGGTTGACGATGAGGATTTCGCCCGCGCCGCGGCGGTATTTGAGGCTGCGGCGGGTGCTTTCCGCGCGGTCGAGTTGCCACGCCGGCGCCAGCCGCTCCAGCAGAACGGCACAGCTTACGCCGGCCTTCAGCTGCTCAATCTCCTTGTTCTGTTCGCCCATCGCTCCGCGCTCCTGTGGGGTCGGCCGGGCAGCGGAACGACGCCTCGTGTTCCTTGTATGTTCTACCCTACCGCCTCATCCCCCGGCAACCGCGAAGGCTGGGCGGGGCAAGGGCGTGCGCAGCACGGGAGCGCATCGCGCGACGCACCCTTGCGGCGCATCCGGCGTAAGCGGTAGCGGTTCCGGGTCGGCAACGCTGATGCCGATGTGCTCCGGTGCGCGGGCCGGCGAATTCGCCACCGGAGGCCGGTTCAAATCGCCACCTGAGGCCGATTGAATTCGCCACCTGAGGCCGGTGAATTCGCCACCCCTGGCCGCAGGCACCGAGCCATTAGGCGAGGCCGAACCGTCGCTGACAAACAACTTTATCTGGTAAGAAGAGAATTCGTCAATTAGAATACTCCTGCTTCGCTTGATGTTGCAATTTTTGCCGCCTGTGCATTGCGTGAATAACGGGGATAACTGTTCTAACCTATTTACTTTGC
>Ga0326728_10018559_pt1 | contig 13683 bp, 9 predicted proteins | sample MB3enrmetagenome_FD_207602 | JGI IMG/M metagenome (GOLD analysis project Ga0326728, IMG submission 207602) | Lab enriched peat soil microbial communities from McLean, Ithaca, NY, United States - MB31MN | ecosystem: Environmental > Terrestrial > Soil > Wetlands > Peat | place: USA: New York... | reverse complement strand
CCGCACGAGGGACGGCTTTGCCGGCCCGACTACCTCAACGTTCAGCGAGGTCGCGTCGGGAGGAGGCCGGGAGGGGGGCCTGCCCCCCTCCCGCTAATGGTGCGTCGCGGATTTGATCTGGTGGAGTGCTGAACGCCCACGACGCACCTTCTCGATGATCTCGTTGGCGGACTTGTGCCAGATGAAGGGCTTCGGGTCGTCGTTCCAGTGCTCGGCCCAGAGCTCGATCGCAGCCACGAGTGACTTCACGCTGGAGAAGGCACCCCGACGGAGGCGACGGTCCGTGAGCTCTTTGAACCAGCGCTCGACCAAGTTCAGCCACGAGCTCGAGGTCGGGATGAAATGCAAATGCCAGCGGGCTTGTCTGTCCTCTGCCAACCAGGTCTTGATCTCTGGGGCCTTGTGGGTGGCGAGGTTGTCCAAGATGACGTGGATGTCGAGGTCCCTCGGCACATCGAGGTCGACGAGCTTGAAAAAGGCCAGGACGTCTTTTGCCGTGTGGTGCTTGCGCGTGCCGGTGATGACCTCGCCGGTGCCGACGTTCAAAGCCGCGAACAGGTCGATCGTGCCGTGGCGCTTGTAGTCATGTGTCATCGTGCCGGCACGGCCAGGGCGCAACGACAGGCTCGGCTGGGTGCGGTCGAGCGCCTGCACTTGGGTCTTCTCGTCGAAACAGAACACCACTGCCCGCTTCGGGGGGTCCAGGTAGAGCCCGACGACGTCGACGAGCTTGGCCTCGAAGTCGGGGTCTGTGGAGACCTTGAAGGTCGTGAGCTTCCACGGCTTCAAGTTGTGGTCCTGCCAGATGCGCGCCACCGTGTCCTTGCCGACCTCGAACCGCTTGGCCAACATCCTCGTCGTCCAGTGCGTGGAGCCGTCCTCAGGGCTCTCATGACAGGTCACGCGCACGACCTCTGCCACGGTGCCCTCGGGCAAAATGGGCTTGCGCCCACGGCCGTCCGCGATCTCACCGACTCCTTGAACCCCGGCCTCGGAAAAACGCTGACGCCAGCGCCGCACCGTGTCGGAGTCAACCTGCGAACGCCGGGCGATCTCCTCGTTCGCCAAGCCGTCGGCGGCCATGAGCAGTGCCGTGGCCTGTTTCACCTTGCGATGAGAAAGCATCGTCGAGCGCGCCATCTGCTCGAGCGCGACCCGCTGTTCGTCGGAGACCTGCAACGGTGGTGCCGCCATCGTCAACATGATGGCAGCCTAGCCTGCCAGACTATTTCAGCGACGGACCACTAGCTCGTCGCTCGCCTATTCCGACGGGCACAGCAACTCTCATCGCCTGCAGCTTCATTAGCCATCGAAGGTGGCTCTGCATGTATCACCGCGGGAAACACTTGCCGCGCCTGTCAGACTCCGCGGCGCCTCATTCGTAGGCGACCGAAACCTGCTCGTGAAGGAAGCGGTTGACGTCCAGAAATTCGTCGTAGTCCGCGGAAACCCCGAAGACGGAGAAGATGTACTGGCGAGTTCCCTCGCGCCAGTCGACCGGATCGCCGGGCGACCGATTGACAAAGACCTCGTTGACGCCCGGGAGTTCGGCCAGCCGCTCGAGGCCGTTGATGCTGACAACGCGGTGAGCAGACGTCGGAGCCTGGAACAAGAGGCACCAGCCCACCCTGGCACAAGGGATCCGACCTATGGCGACCGGCTCACCGAGGGCAACGCGCATCGAGAGCTGGACGAGTGACACGCCGCTTGCTTGCAATAGCATCTCAGGCACTCCGCCGCCGAGCCTGCCGTTCACCTCGAGCACTCGGGGGCCGTTGGGAGTCAGCTTGATCTCTGTGTGGAAGTCGCCTGTCCTCACTTCGAGCGCGCGCAGCGCGGCCGTAGCGACCTCGAGCACGGGCGCCAGCTGCGTTTGTGCCAAGTCAGCGGGGATGAAAAGCCCAGTCTCCCGGAAGGGCTCGGCCGGCGGGAGCCGTCCGGTTACCGCCACGTGGCTGATCTCGCCTCCGGCTACCAGGCTCTCCACCGACACGTAGCTGCCGAACCGCTCGCTTGGGCTTGTCGCGAGGCTTGGGAGATACTGCTCGACCAACATCCCTGTCTCGCCACCGGCCTGAGGCGGGAGCAGGGCAACCTGGCGGATGAGATCGCCCGCGTCCATGAGGAGCATTGTGTAGCGACCACCACTGCTTTCGCGCGGTTTGAGCACCGCCGGAAATTCCACTTTCGCGGCGAGCGCTTCAACTGCAGCCGGATCACCATTGGCCGGGACCTTCCAGTAAGAGGGCGTAGGCAGGCCGCCCTTGCAAAGCGCTTCGCGCTGCAAGAGCTTGTCCAACAGGCGCCGAGCCACCTCTGGCGTGTGATAGTCGAGTCCCAGTTTTGCCGCGATCGATGAGGCGAGGGCGATGTCCACGGTGCGGTAGGCCACGATCCCGTCGGGAGCATGTGCTCGCAAAACCGAGACCGTCTCTTCCATCGACAGCCCGGCAAGGTTCACAACAGTGCCGAATTTCCGTAACAGGCGACTAGTGACAGCATTCTCCGGAACACTCTCGTCCACAAGCCAGAGGAGCTTGCACAGGCCCGAAGCCGCCTCGACGATCCGCAGCGTAGGCACTGAAAGAAGACCGTGAGGGACCGCAAGCAGAGGCTGCTTGCGGTCAACAGTCATCGCTGTCACAGCAAGGCTCTACCAGGTCGGCCCTCAGAGTGCAAGGTCATGAAGCGCCCGAGAAGGGCCCCCGGAGACGGTCGGTGAGATCCTTCGACGCCGGCTCGGCCATCTCGTAACTGGCAACGATCGATCGTTGAATCTGCTCGTACAGCTCGCAGAGGTGGTCGTGATCATTGGTCACCCCGTACACCGTGAGCAGTCGGCTGATGGTTCCCCGCCGCCAGTCGATGGCATCTCCGACGCGGCAGTAGACACTGATTTGAGTGACGCCCGGCAATTGACCCACGACGTCGAGACCGCGCAGCTCTACCAAGCGTTGCGCTTCCATCGGAGGTTGATACATCGCGCAAAAGGACACATGCTCGGTTTTCAAGGGAGCGACATCCCCATCGGACTCGCGCACCGCAAACCTCATTGCTTCCGACAGCAATGAAGAGGATCCAGCGAGTTGGAGCAACGTCGGGATCTGGCCCCCGATTCGACCGTTAACTTCCAGCACTCGAGGACCGTGGGGAGTGACGATGAGATCGGTGTTGGTAAAGCCGTTGTCGATACACAGGGCCCTTATGGCCGCTTCGGTGGCCTCGAGCACGGCTTTGGTCTCGACATCACTCAAGTGGCTCGGGATGAACGATCCTGTACCTCGGAAGGGAGGAGCTGGGATGAAGTGGCCGGCCACGACAAAGTGAGTGATGCGACCCTCGGAGATGAGACTATCTACCATGAGCACGTCTCCAAAACGCTGGGCTTCTCGAGGGTGAGCTTCGGCGAGCAGCTCCTCAACCAGCATGTCGTCGGCGTCGCGCTGAGCCTCGTTGAGCAATCGCAACAAGGATTCGGCGTCGTCTACTCGGCAGGTATTCCTGCCTCCGCTTCCAACCTGAGGCTTCATGACTACCGGGTAGCTCAGGTCCGCAACGAGTTGCTCCCTCACCGCCGGGGCGGCGTTTGCTGGTACCGACCAGAAGCGGGGGCCTGGCACTTGCGCTTGAGCGAGTGCGACGCGCTGGTGGTACTTGTTCACCAGCAGGCCGGCGGTGCGGCGGCTGTGGAACCGCAGATTGGACTCTTCAGCAATCGCCGCGGCGAGCAAAATCGGCTCTGAGGAGAACGTTATGACTCCGTCCGGGTGATCCAGGGAGACCAACGCCGCAACCTCCGCATCGCTAAGACCGGAAGTGTCGATGACAGCTCCTAAGCGTCGGATAAGGGGCAACGACCAAGCAAGTAGCGGATCAGTGAAGTCCAGGACCCAAATCAGGTCGCACAAGTCCCGGGCGGCGTCGGCGATCTCCAACGGTGAGATCGAATTGCGGCAGTAGACAACAACTAGCTTGGGACGGATGGCACAAGCCACTATGGGCGGACCTTACTCCGGAAAAGTCTCCCGAGTTCTACGCCGTGGGCTGTTCGCCCTTTCTCAGTTCCAAGACGTGGGTGCCGAGGATCCGATTCGCCCGGCTCAGGCGACCAGCTGGTGCTCGTGAATAGGCCCGCCAAGGGCGTGGTTCGTCGAATGCGGGCTGGATCAGGCACGTCGGTGATCGAGGTCGGGTCGTCGTTTCGACAACGTCCTGAACTTCCCTCCGCCGTCGAGGAGATTCTGCCGCGAGGGGCTGCTACACCCAAATGTGAAGGTAAATGAAGCTCAAATGTGAAGATCTTGCTGGCGTCCCCGGCAGGACTCGAACCTGCGACACGCGGTTTAGGAATGAGTCGGAGGCTGTTGGATGTGATGGCCAGAATCGTGTTTGGGCAGGTCGGGTGGGGCGAGGTGTCGGTGAAATAGGCCTGAGTGTGCTGCTTTCGGCGCCAGTGGATTCCCAGGGGATTCGCAACACGAGATCAGCGGGGGTGACCGTCGCGCGGAGACCCTCGACCGCCGGTCAGCGGAACGCCGGCCGAGCAAGTGAGCCTTGTGGGTCAGGCCCGAGAGTCGACGGCGTACCTCACGGTTCTGGGGCGGGCCACCTGGTGGTCGGGATCAGGTCATATCTCCGCAGCAGCGTGCGAGCGAAGGTACTCGCGCAGGTACGGCAGAGCGAAGTCGAAGTAGCCACGACGAACAGGTTCGATGAGCTCTGCGGCAATGAGACGGAGGCGGTACTGACTCGCATAGTTCACGTCGACGTCGAGGCGCCGCTGAATATCCGCCATCTTCGACGGCCCGTCGTCCTTCGCCATGGCGAGCAGGAAGGATTTGTCGATTTCCGAGGCGTCAGCGAGTGCGGGCTCGTGTACGAGAGAACCGAGCCGTCTGAGCGCGTCCGAGACACCGACGCGGGCGTCTTCCATCGAGATTTCAGGCTCCGATGGGCGACGGCGCCACACTCTCGCGCCTACGAGCTGGATGAGAAACGGGTAACCGCGAGTTCCCTCGATCATCTCGTCGAGCACGTCATCTGCGATCCGCCGTTGGTTCGCCACGACCGGTTCCCGAATCGCGCGCGCCACGTCATGGCGACCAACCGAGCCTAGGTGGTGGCGCTCAGCTCGGCGCAGAAAGGTCAGCACCGCGTCGTTTACGACGTCGCCGACCGCAGAGGCAAGGCCAGCAGCTACGAAGGCGACCTCACGTTCTTCCCTGAAGGCAGGCTGCACCGTCGTGGCGAGCTCGCGAAGCTCGCCGATCTGGTTCCGATGAATCTCATCGAGGGTTATGAGCAGCCCGGTGCCATTCTCAGCCCTGACTTCGGCGGCTCAGCCTTCCGATCACGGCTTCGCAACGCCGTGACCTGGGCGAGCTGTGGATAAAGTCGGGTCTCCAACGTGTCGTGTAGCGACAAATGGGTGCTTGATCTGACCGACTATGAGTCGGTAACATGTGTTGTGTGTACGTAAAGGTGAGCAGGGTCCGTAGCGGTAAGAAGACTTACAGCTATCTCACCTTGGCCGAGTCCTATCGAAACGATGCGGGCCAGCCCCGACACCGGGTCGTCGCCCGGCTCGGCGAGATCACAGAGCTCAAGAGCTCGGGCGAGCTCGAACGGATCGTCGATGCACTGTCTGCTCAGCTGGGACGAGGACCGGGCGTCGAGCTCAGCGCCGAGTCCGCACCCTCTTATGGAGCAATGGCCGCTTGTGATGCCTACTTCTCGCGCCTATTGCTCGACGAGCTGTTCGATCGGCTCGGTTCCCGCCGTCGTTCGGCCGGCCTTAGCGATGCGGTGTTCGCCATGGTCGCCAACCGGCTCCAGGATCCCTCTTCCAAGCGGCGCTGCGTCACCGACTGGCTCGGGGCCGACGCCGCTTTGCCGGAGGGTCGCAAGACCCCCTCGCTCGACCGTCTCTACCGGGCCTTGGATGCCGTCGCCGATGCCAAGGACGAGATCGAAGCCCACTGTTACACCGAGCTGTGCAACCTCTCGAACCTCGACCTGCGCCTTGTCTGTTACGACCTCACCTCCACCTACTTCGAGGGCGAGGAGAAGACCACGGCCCGCTTTGCCTCGAAGGCCTTCGGCTACAGCCGCGACCACAGAGGGGACCGGCCCCAGGTCGTGATCGGACTGCTCGTTACCTCCGACGGCATCCCGATCGCCCACCACGTCTTTTCCGGCAACACCGCCGATCGCTCGACACTGCCCGAGGTGATGGCCGATCTCCAGGCCCGCTTCGGGGTCGGGCGCATCGCCCTTGTCGCCGACAGAGGCCTCATCTCAGAAGAGAACCTCGCCCAAGTAACTGCCAACGGCTTTGACCACGTGTTGGCCACGCGCCTTCACCGGGACCCGACAGTCGCCGCCGTCTTGGAGATTGCCGCCGGCAAAGATGCCGTCTTCGTGCCCGTCGGAGACGACGGGACCAAAGCCGCCGAGGTCGTCTATGAGTCCCGCCGCTATGTCGTAGTCGACTCTCCCCACCGCCGGGTGCGAGACGACGCCCGACGCTCCGAGCTCCTCGCTGTGACCGAGGACGGCCTCATCGCACTGGCCGAGCGGGTGCGCAAGGGCCGTCTCGTCGACCCGGCCAAGATCGGGGCGGCGGCCGACAGGATCCTCAGAGACTCCGGTGTCTCCCGGTGCTTTTCGACCAAGATCGCCCGCGGCGTGTTCACCTGGGACTACGACGAGAAGGCCATGGACTACGAAGAGAAGCTCCTCGCCGGGCGTTATGTGATCACGACCTCGCTCGACCAGAAGACCGCCTCGACATCTCAAGTGGTCGCCCACTACAAGGCCCTTCAGTCAGTCGAACGGCGCTTTCGGGTGCTGAAGGACTTCTTAGCCTTGCGACCGGTCTTCCACTACACCGAAAAGCGCGTGCGAGGACATGTCGCCATCTGCGTGCTCGCGGCGGTGATCGAAGCCGTGATGGCCCTTGATCTCGCCGCTTCCAAGCTCACCGACCCGGATCTTGGTGAGCAATTCGTCACCGCCCGTCGGGCTCTTCGCGAGCTCGAGCGCATCCGCATGATCCGCTTTGTCGACGGGAACGACAACGAACGACAGGTCATCACGCGCCCAAGCCCGTTCCAGGCCAAGATCCTCGCCGCTCTCGGCGTCGACACCTCCACCTGGCGCTCGCGCGTCGCCTGAACAAGCCCGATCACGGCGCGTAGGGCAAAAACGGCCTTACCGCGACCTCGTGAGCAGGACTTTCAATCTTGAGCCGCCGAAGTCGGGGCAGCGAGCAGGCCGGTGAGGAGTGTTACCTGGTTGCGCAAGCCGACACCGACCAGATGAGCGTCGATGACACTCCACGTCGCTCCGCCCGAGCCGATTGGTCCGGTGATGCCGGTTAGCCGACGTCGCACGGCTTTGGGATCGAAATCCCTGAGCAGGCCCGGGAGATGCTGGTGCACGATCCGATCGACGAATCCCGGTGTGGGCCGTATCACTGATGACCACCCACCCGTGCTCACGCGCACGGTCTTCCACGGCGTTCAGCATCACCGTCTTCCCGGAGTCTCTCGCCCCGGTGTAGATCGCTGTTAACCGCCTGGTCCGGACACGGTATCTCGCCCGAAGGGAGCGACGATAGGCCTCGGTCGCTGGGGGTGGGCGTTTAAGGACGGATCAGCATCGCTAGTCGCTCTATCGCCACCCGGTGTCGCGGGTGCGGCATCGCCCGCCCCTTCAGACTGTCCCTAGCGCGCCGGGTTTCACGGGCGGTTCCTCGGCCCACTGGTAGTTGCACTCCGTGCAGGTCCGGTGCATGTGAGTTCCTGCCTTAAGGCCAATACCGTTTACTTAACGAGGACCTTGATGGCTTGATCGGGAGGCAGCGTCGGTTGCGGCCACACCCGATGCGCCGGCGACTTCAAGTGATATGACGTCATCTTGCGCTTCACGCCCCTGGGATGGGAGCGGAGGCGGCGCAGCGGGAGCAGCTCGAAGAGGAGCTCCTCCCTGGCTTTTGCGTGCGCGGCATCGAGCACCTCAGGGGGAAAAACCCGGATGGGACGCCGTCGTTCGGCGAGCCACCCGGAGGGTGCGGGTGAAACTCAGCCGGTCGGGATCAGTGTCGGATTCGGTCGCCACTTGGTGCATCAACCAACGAATGGCGTAGTGCACACAGAAATACGCGTACACCTCCTGGATGACGCCATCGGGCATCTTCGAGCGCAACACGATGCGAGGTCCGCGTTGATGGGACTTGAGCTCGTCGAGGGTGCTCTCGAACTCCCAACGTTGGGCGTAGTGCGCGGCGAGCTCGCGGGCTGGAGCAGCCTCGGGATCGAGGATCGTCGTCACCAGTCGATAGACGGTGTCGTTCTCTGTCCGTCCGGGATCTTTGAGCCCGTACTCGATGACGCGCACCGCGGTGCCGCCATGGGGACGGTCGGCACGGGGATAGATCATCGAGTGATACGAACCGTCGAAAAGACGCTCCGTGACCGGCAGAACGAGGTCCTTGCGCACTCTCCAGCACAGCGCCGCCCCACTGCCGGCGGCTTCCCGGAACCGCTCGAAACCATAAAAGCCCCGATCGGCGAGAAGCAGCATGTCCGGATGGAGCGAGGAGAACAGCTCGGTGGCCAAGCTCGGCTCCGAGTCGTGACAAGCACCGACCGCGACGTCGACAAGGGCGTGGGTTCCGCACTCGCCGAGGCCAACGACCCGCAGCTGCGGGAAGGCCGCGATGCCCTCGCCCCGCCCTGACCCCGGACGGCCGAAGTGCTCGCTGTTTGCTGGGGTGTCGGCGAGGTCGAGCGTCGTCCCGTCGATCGCCATGAGACGCCACGAGCGATAGAAAGCGCCGCGGGTCGTCACGAGGCCAAGGGGGACAGCGACTGCCTTGAAGAGCTCGATGAGCGGCTCTGAACCGAGGCGGGCACGTGCTTTGAACAAAGCGGCTTTCGTCGGCACGCTCCACGGGCGCGTCCAGCCCTCGGCCCAGGAAAGGCCCTCGACGAGCATCCGCATGACCTCTTCGTAGGAACACTGGCTGAACAGCGCCAGGCCGAGCACGTAGTAGACGACGACGCGAGCCGGCAACAGCCGACTGCGTTGCTGGACGCGATCGGTCTCGTCAAGGATCTTGTCGACGAGCTCAGGCGGGAAGACCCGGGTCAAGACGCCAATCGAGATGTGGTCAGACAGCCTCTGGTCAGATTCCGGCTTGACCCATCCCGCCCGAGCCATGCGCGCAGAATAACATCTTTGTCATCTTAAGTAAACGGTATTGGCCTTAAGGCGGCACTCGCCCACCTCCAAAGGCCCGTGGTAAACGAAGGTGGCAGAGTTCCCACACTGAGGACAGGTGCGGATCTGGCTGAACGGCTCCACTTGCTCCTCCCTTCCCAACGTACGCTGGTATTCGTCACGATATAGCGGTTTCTGATCAAGCAAAGGTCGCAAGCACAGACTCGCACCTTTCGCCCCCGGCCGCTCCCTGGCCGCCGAGTCGACCACTCAGCAGCCCGCTTGTGTGCCCGCCCGACCCGAACACAAAATGAACCCGTGAATGATGAACCATTACAGGCGAGTTGCGCGTCGTTATAGCGCGCGCTGAGCCGGCATCAGTAGGGGCGCTCCTGTCGGGGCCGCACAGTCGCGGTTATAGGCGCGTGGTGAGCGAGCGTGATATCCGGCATCTACTTACCTTCCAACAGCGAGCTAAAGCCTGCGAGGGTCAGGGCAGCTTCGAACGACTGGCGTCCATATTTCTTCACCCATTCCGGGTCTAGCTTGGCATCCACATCCGCGTTCCCCTCCTCCCAATCGGCCAGGGTCCGGTCGGCCATGTCTTCGGGTGGCCTAACTGCGATTGGGCTGGAGCGGTTTAGCCTACCGGCGCAACTCATTGACCGAAAGCGAGGAGGTTGCCGCTGTAGTCCACGCTCAACACCATGCCGTTCGAGATGGTTGGTGCAGCGTAGAAGAACGCGCCGCCGGAGTTGTAGTCGAACAGCGATTGACCGGTAGAGGCATTGGCGACAAGGAGATGGGTTCCGTAGCCGGTGACGACGATCCCGGGGACTTCGACCACGGCCGACAGGACCGATCCTCCGAGGCAGTCCTGCCACTCGAAGGCGCCCGTTGCCGGGTTGAGCGCGTTCAGGCTCCCGCCACAACTCTGACCGTTGACGGTCGTGGCGCCTCCTGCCACGAAGAGAGTTGTCCCGTCGAAAGCTGCCGGAGCGATCGATCCCCCCGCCCCGCTGCATTGGGGGCAAGAGCCGTCCGTCGACGCGATCTGCTGCTGCCACACCGGTCCGCCAGCGAGGTTGGTCCGGTCGAGCGCATAGAAGGTGCCGTTCTTGTTAGCCGCGCCGACCAACGAGCGCGCCTGGCCGTTGATGGTGGCGGTGAACAGTGTTGGCGTGGCGATGAAATCGCTGTCACCAATCTGCTGATCGGCCGGTATCTGCCAAGCGGATACGAGCGATAGCGAACTGGTGAACTTGACGATGGCCTCTGCCAACGGCTCACCGGCTGCGCACCCACCCTGAAGCGTCCCCATTGTGATGTAGACGCTGCCATCCGCGGGATCAACGGCGGGTGACGCGCTCATGCCGCCGCCGACGCAACCCGCGGGAACCGTGGCATAGGTATTGAGGATCGCGCCAGTATCGGCATCGAGCTCCACGAGATTGTCTCGTGTCAGCGGGCAGTCACCGTACGATGCGGTGCCGATGTAGATGTCGTTGTTGGCCAGCACGGGCGAGTCCCAGATGAACCAGTCCGGAGGGGACCCCAAATTGGTCTGCCACAAGATGGCACCATTGGCGGCATTGAGCGCGTACATCGTCGCGTTGCCACCAGGAACGTAGACGACTGTCGTGGACCCGACCGTCGCAACTGTCGCGGTGCCGACGATGCCTGCCTCTGCCGGGCTGCATCCGTCACTCGACGGAGGGGTGGTTGTCCCGAGATTGGTCTCCCACAGATCGACACCAGTTGTCATGCTCGTGGCGTGCTCGTTGCCGTTCCAGTCACCCCAGTAGGCGATCCCCTTGACAATCGTCGGCTGAGAGAAGCCGCCCTGACCGCCGGTGTCGGTCCAGTCGAGCTTGAGACTCGACGCGTTGCTCGTGGTGAGCCCGGTTTGGGTCGGGTCGTAGCCGGTGCGGCTGTTGTTGGACAAATAGGTGGACAGCATCGTCGCCGGTCCCGATAGCGGCGACGGGTTGGACGAGCTGTTGACGGCGATCGTCACGTTCTCGACAGCGTGAAGGTCGGTGAGTCCGCCGTCGCCGCCGGTGAAGGCCAGGTAGGCGCTGGTGGGGACTGTCCCGGTCCACGACAGGACCTGGGTACCGTCGACGCTGACCGTGACACCCGTCGCCGTGGTCGTGACGACCACATGAATCGGGGAGCTGCTGTCATGCAACGTCGGCACCTTCGTCGACGTCGCTCCCCACGTCAACGTGTCGGGCCGCGGTCCCGCGCCCGTCGCCACCCCGACGAAGTTGGCCGAAGGGTTGTACCCGTTCTGGTACGTGTCGAGCGCGACCGCGATACCACTGTTCCCCGAAAAACCCAGACCACCACCGTTCACCCCCAGCACCGGCGGACCAGACGCCGCGTTCAACAACGCGAATGTCAGCCCGTCAGCACCCGTCCCGTTCTCCAACAAAGCGTCGAACGTGGCCGTCACACCAACACCGGGCACCGCTGTCGGGTAGTAGGCCAGGCCTGCCTCATAGCCCGCCGAGCTCGTGTTCGTCAACTGCAAGTACGCCGGAGACGCCGACGACACCACCGCCGCGTTCCCCAACAACGTCCACCCTCCGGCCGTCGGGCTCGGCACACTCGTGGCCCCACCCGAACTCACTCCGGTGCCGCTCAGCGAGACGACATGCGCGCCCGCCCCATCGTTCACGGTGATCGAATACGACCCCGCCGCCACGCCCGGGGCCGTGGGGCTGAAGGTGACGGACTCGGTGAGGGCCTGACCGGGGTTGATGACCGTGCCCACCGTCAGCGGGCTCGGCGCACCGAACGGCGCCGCTGGCGGAGTAACGGCCGTCACGTTCAGAGCTGTGGCGCCCGTGTTGCTCACGATAAAACTGGACGTGGACGTCGCCCCGTCGGTCACGTTGCCGAACGGCACCGAGGTGCTCGAAAGCGACAACACACCCGGACCGCTAGAGGTTCCCCCGGTGGTGATGGTCACGTTCTCGACAGCGTGAAGGTCGGTGAGTCCGCCGTCGCCGCCGGTGAAGGCCAGGTAGGCGCTGGTGGGGACTGTCCCGGTCCACGACAGGACCTGGGTACCGTCGACGCTGACCGTGACACCCGTCGCCGTGGTCGTGACGACCACATGAATCGGGGAGCTGCTGTCATGCAACGTCGGCACCTTCGTCGACGTCGCTCCCCACGTCAACGTGTCGGGCCGCGGTCCCGCGCCCGTCGCCACCCCGACGAAGTTGGCCGAAGGGTTGTACCCGTTCTGGTACGTGTCGAGCGCGACCGCGATACCACTGTTCCCCGAAAAACCCAGACCACCACCGTTCACCCCCAGCACCGGCGGACCAGACGCCGCGTTCAACAACGCGAATGTCAGCCCGTCAGCACCCGTCCCGTTCTCCAACAAAGCGTCGAACGTGGCCGTCACACCAACACCGGGCACCGCTGTCGGGTAGTAGGCCAGGCCTGCCTCATAGCCCGCCGAGCTCGTGTTCGTCAACTGCAAGTACGCCGGAGACGCCGACGACACCACCGCCGCGTTCCCCAACAACGTCCACCCTCCGGCCGTCGGGCTCGGCACACTCGTGCTCGCATACGCCGGGACGACCAAGACCAGGGATAGCAGGCTCGCAACCAAGCTGCCTCCAGAGAAAAGAGCGAGCCTCTTCCGAATGGGATGTTTGGTTCCAGGGGCCAATGGGTGAGGGTGTCTTCCACTCGCTCGGCGTCGCATCCGTGGGATGGTAGACCACCCGAAGGTCCACGTCAGCCCCTCCGCGTTAACATTCTCAGGGTCACCTCATTTACCTTGCCCGATGTCGAACATGGCTTGCCCCCGAAGTCATGCCGAAGCGGATCACCCTTCCAGAGCGGAAGGGTAAGGGAGACCATCGGCAACCGAACTCTGACCGTTAGCGCTTCTTTGGGTTCGAAGTCCGCTGGGTAGTCTGTCATAACAAACCTCCGAGGCGCACCCGCGCGTCAGCGGGCGACGGAGCAGGCTCGCTCAGTGCGGGATGGCATCACCGTACTCGTCGGCCGACCGGTCCCTTCAACCCTAAGTAGGGCGAACTCGGCCAGTTTTCAGGAGGGCCTTGTCTTTTTTCATCACCTGGCGTGCCTTGCCCGCGAGACCCGTCGTCCTCGTCTAGGGAGCTGAAGCGGCAGCTCCCATCGAGCGCTGGCTATTGCCAGGCCAGCTCGTCGAGCCCAACAGGTTGCCTAGAGGTAAGGCGCACGTGCAACACCAACCGCCACCGTGCTCATGTGCCAACCGGAGCGACCCACGCTGCCCCGTAATAGTGGACATGGGCGATTAACACAGAAGTATCGATCGCCGCGAGGTCTTCACAATTGCCGGTGACCAGGCAGTTCCCGGTTGGAATTTAGGACTACGCGCGCGTTAAGCCGCGACAGCCCACAGCGCTATCGCTCCCAGCGAGGATCAGCCTCGACGATTTCGAGGCT
>Ga0326728_10018558_pt1 | contig 13685 bp, 6 predicted proteins | sample MB3enrmetagenome_FD_207602 | JGI IMG/M metagenome (GOLD analysis project Ga0326728, IMG submission 207602) | Lab enriched peat soil microbial communities from McLean, Ithaca, NY, United States - MB31MN | ecosystem: Environmental > Terrestrial > Soil > Wetlands > Peat | place: USA: New York... | reverse complement strand
GCTCCAGCGACGGAGCGGCTTCAGATAAGGCGTTCGCTGGGTCTGTCATTTGCTCGACATTATATCGGGGCTGATGAAGTTACGGCAGTAAGCCCGTGGTTGGAGACTACGAATTCGCCGAGGCAAGATCTCGGGAATGACCGGCGGCGCGAGGCGGCTTGCGCCCGGAACTGCTTGAATTCGGAGGATATAGCCGCCGAGAGGTACATGGATAAACCGTTCCGTCACGCATCCCAGAACTTTCGGTATGGCTGATGCCGGATCAGTACCGCATGGCCATCCCTAGATTCGCAGTGAGCTCCGAAAGGAGCCGGTTTCTAGATGGCTATCCTGAAAGATGATTCCAACCGGAGCCGAATGCGTTGATTCGAATTGAGTCGTTTGTGCTCTGCGATAATGAGGCACTGTCCACTCGCGGTGAGGGAAGTGCATATCAGCAGGCTTTTTCGATCATGTACGAGGCAATACTAAGTTGTCGTTCCAGGGTCGTACAAGCCAGGCAAGCGCGTTGGCCAATAAGCGGCGATGCAATACGGCCTGCATTGAAGTAATCTGGTGCAGCACGATGGGTGTTGAACCAAGTTTGACGGTCAAGAGGCCAGCGCCGATAGCCCGGTCATGATCTCGGCTGTAGGCAGCAACGATTTCGACGTCATCGCCCTCCACCAGCCAGCCGTTTGAGTCCCCGCCTTTCACCTGGTAATGCAGGCCCAGTGCCTGGTTCACGGGTAATCCATCGAAGAGCGGGTGCTCACGCACAAAATACCACGAACCCATCCATGATGCGCGCGAAGGGCCTACGAGGCCCTTGTACTGGAATGCTCCGGCCTGCGCGAGTTGTCGCGCAACGCCAGCAGCCTGCCCTTCGCTCGGCGTGCAAGCCAGCAGCGGAGTGCCACTGCGGACTGCATCCAGGACTGCCGTGGGGAGCTCGAACTCCTTGAGCGGCCCGGTGGGTTTGTAAGCGCCTTCAGCGTCGACCGCGGCATTGTTCTCCGAGTCCTGCGAGCCTCCGGAGGCCATCAGTACGTCGCAATCGGCGCCAGGCCGGAAGGCCTCCACGGTTACGCCTGGAATGGCGCGCAACTGCTCTTCAACCGAAGGCGCCAGCGAGGCGAGGCCGACCTTGATAGAACGGAATTGCCTGGGCGTCGGCGCAACGACCAACAATTCACGCACAAAGGCCGGAGTCGGTGAGTCCTGCAAACTGAGCCGGAAACGCCACATACCGTCCAGATTGAGCGCATCTGTTGTGAAAGCTTCGTGGATCAAGTATGTGAAGCGGTCTGTCTCAAAGGACGGCGTATCGAAGGTCGCCAACTGACGGCTTACGCCTTTCGGATCTGTAACGGTGAAGACGAGCTTTCCACTCACTGGTTTATTCGAATCGTTGCAAAGGTAGATGTCGAAGGTGGCCTTACCACCGATGGCGAGGCAAAGCTGGCGCTGCTTGGCGATTGGTCGCACCGGCAATAAGCTCGACGAGATGGCACGTGGATCAGCTTTGAAGTCGCGGAAGTCGTCGGTGAGGCCAGAATGGTTCTCGATTGCGGTGGACTCCCAGCCACTGATGGCGGCCATGTCGTTGTTGTCGCAGAGGCGTACGTTCTCCATGAACTGGCCCCAGGACTCATACGCCCGGCGCCCGATCGAGAGGAACAGTTGTTCCGCAGTTGGAAATGCTTTCCGGAAACCCCAGCGATCGAGGAAGTCGTCATATGCGCGCAGCACCTCCTGGTGATCGAGCAGGTCGTAGCTCTTGCCTCCATGAGCGGCGATCTGGCGGAGCATCTGGGCGTGGTTGTCGATATTTGCCGCGCCCTTCATCTCACCCCACTCGACGATCTCGTCGCGGATAGGGGAGTAGTAATAGAAGTCTGTCGGCGAGTTGTAGTAGGCGTCTACCCAAACGTCGGAGAAGTGGCCGGTGTGGTCGACCCACCAGCCGCCTGAGCCGCCGTTAACGGTCGCAGGCTTGAAACTCTTGTGCACTGTACTGCCGTAAGCCTGGGTCCAGGCTTCGGGGGAGCGCATCACAAAGCCGTCGGCGGCAAGAATAGAACGGCTGGGGTCTTCCTGTTGCATAACGGCAAAAATGGCGTCGAGGTTAGGATTGTTGGGGTCTACAGAACCCTCGTTCTGAAGGATGTAGTGAATGACAGATGGATGGCTGCGGAAGGCGCGGATCATGCCTTTGATCTTGGCTTGCATGTAGCGCTGCGCTGTGGGACTGGCTGTACCAACGCGAGCACCAGAATGGCTCGGTACAACCGCCTGGCTACCGCCACCAGGCTCAAGGCAGCGCATCAGTCCGAGCCGGTCCTGAATATAGAGCACATCTTCCTTTGCGAGATTTCGATGGAAGTTGAGTGTGTTCAGGTTCAGCGTCTTCGCAGCACGAACTTCCTTCTCTGCAAGCTCGGGAATAGGGAATAACCCGTTGAGCGCCCAATATCCCCATGAGATCGAGGTGTAGATACGGATCCGTCGACCGTTCAGGCGAAATATCGCATTCTGGCCGAGGCCATCCACCGCAAACCAACGGAAGCCGAAGTCGACCGTGCGCGTCTCCGCGTGCAATTTTGACTCACGCGGGTGCCAGCTTGCTTCCAGTCGGTAGAGCGTTGGTGTACCCAGGTCCCAGAGCTGCGCCGAGGTCGTGAATAACTCCGAAGATACAGGCACCGTTGCCCCGGCGGGAACCTCGATTGCTACCTCGATGTTTGCCAGTACCTTCTGCGTTCGCGGATCACGTACTGCAAAGTGCACACTTCCGGTTTGTGCTTGAGGCGCAGCGTTATGCAGCGTGGCGTGCGCAGAGATCTTGTGCGCCTCGGGGGTGTTGAGCACCCACGCATCGGCAATCCGCACATCGCCGTGCGCGCTTAACATCAGTGCGCGATCGAGCCCACCAAAGCCATGGCTCTTCTGGAATTCGAGGTGGCCCCATGTCATGCGCCCGCCGTCTACCCAATCGAACCGGCCACCGGGATTCGTGATGCGGATGGCGAGGAAATTCTTCTCCGGTATTGCCGCTGCGGTCAGGTCGCACTCGAAAGGCAACTCCTCCAGAATCGAGTAGCCGACAAGTTTGCGATTGAGATAGACCTCGGCCCGCTGTCGTGCAGCGCGCACGTGCAGCAGGATGCGGCGGCCCAGGAAGGAAGCAGGGATCTCAATCTCACGCCACCACCAGGAGACCCCGTAATAAGCGCCGTTTTTTACGTCCGGGTCCGCGGTCTCAAAGCGGTACTCGTCGTGATATGGCCGGAGGCCCGTCAGCCCCCAGTGGTATTGCTCAACTGTTGCGGGCAAAGTCAACGCCGTTCCGAGTTGCCCGTCGAGAACCTCCCAACCGCCTGTAGGAGGATTCACCGGAAGTTTCGAGAAATCCATATCTTCCGGCAGGAAGATTTCGTCGTCTTTCCATTCCGCCCTGATGTCCGGCCACATACGCCAGCCGTCTTCGGGGATCATGACGCCATTTCCGCCAAATGGCGTGGTGCGCGAGACGCCAATCGTTGTGCCCGCGGCCTTTGTTGTCTCGCCTCGGGAGCACGTGGAGCCTGAGGGCAGGAGTCCTGCAGCCACGGCAGCAGCCGTTCCGCGCAGAAATGTGCGACGTTTCATTAAGATGTACCCCATGCCTGCCAGTACAGACGCGGATAGTATTACAGTTCAGGCTTTAGCTCCGAGCCGAATCGAGCCGTCCTGGAGGGCTCTGAACGTCAGATCAATATTGCCAGTCCAGTGAAGAGCTCGTCTCTCGTCAAAACCGGAGTCTCTCAACTGGCTTACTCTTTCCGGAGCCCGTCTCCCGACAGGGATGGCCGCGAGTCCCTCTGTATGATTCCGATCAATGAAATGAGAATGTTGCCGATCTGCTCCTAGAACTGCGGCGCGGCTACTACGGCAACAACGTCTCATGGGATGCGGTGTCTTCCAGGTACTTGACATATCCCAACAGCGCACCCCAGTGATAAAAGCGGTCGCTCTTTGTGACATCGTCGCCGGTGCCGAGAATGGCATTGTAGTTTTCGTGCACATGGCCGTTTTCTTTCCATTCCCTTAGAAAGAGTTCGTAAGACTTTTGCGCAAAGGCCTGGCGCGTGGAGGAATCGGCGTACTTCTCGAGTCCAAGGTAAACAAGGTAATTCATTGGCCCCCAGATCCGCCCGCGCCAGTAATTTTGATCGGCGAAAGCAGGATCGTCTCGCGCAATGGAAGGAATTACCCACGGTCCCCAAAATTCTTTCGGATTCAAAAGATGTTCGGCGATCATTCTCTGCGCCTGTGCGGGCGTTGCTACATCCGCGAGCAACGGATAAAAATTTGTTGGCGAAAGCCGTGAGCTGAACTGCCCAGTGTGCAGATCCTTATTCAGGAAGATACCGTCTGCGGAGCTCCACATCGTCTGCAACTTCGCACTGTACCGTGCCGCGCGTTCACGCAGTTCCTTCGCGTCGCTGGGCAACTTCAAGATATCCGCAATCTCCGCGAGCGCCTGGCAGTCAGCGACATAGAGACTCATTAGGCCCACATCGGCAAACTCAAGTAACTGTGTCTGCGGGTTGTACACTGCGCCGTCGTACATGGGGCTGTTATCCAGGCCCGACTCGAATATGGCTCCCTGCCGTGTTCCACGCGAGCGGTCTTCGGGATTAGTTCGATCTGTGTCCCCGTTGCTGCCCCATGCCAGATACCCCTGGGTATCGCGATGCGTCGCCCACCAGCGATTCCAGCGCAGCAGTGACTCAAAGGTCTCCTGTAAAAACCAGCGATCATGAAATTTATGGTAGAGGCCAAGTACGGTGATCGCGCCTACCGGCGGCTCCGAGCGATCAAAACTCTTCCAACCGCCGGACCGGGCATAGTTGGGCACGAAGCCGTCAGGCGTTTCTTCACGCAGAATCTCGATTGCATTGGCGTAAGCCAGGTCGCGGTCGCCGAGCGAAGCCAGCGTTGCAGCGAAGAAGGTATCCCATTCAAAGAGCACATATCCCCCCCAGTGGATACACCATCCGCGACTCACTGGAGAAACTACGCGGTTTCCTCCTGGCTCGTAAATCGTGTCCCAGCCCAGCGTTGTTTGAATCGCATCGAGAATAGGAGCATCGACTCCAGCCTCCGCCAGCTTTGCTTCATAGGCGTCGTGCTCCCGCTCGACCGCTGCCTTGATTTCTTCGATTGTTCGCGCCCTTCCTGTACTTATGCCGACCGGGGTATTGAATGTAACTGCAAAATAAGGGCCCGTCACAGGAATATCTGCAGAGAGATCATCGTGTCGCCGCATCTGTTGCGCACAGGTGCAATAGACCGGAACCAATCCTGCGCTTCCGTGGGTCTGGATGAAGTTCGTCTCACGTTGGGCTGTTCCTTGCCGGTTCCAGAGAAAATTGACTGTAAAAACGATGGTCGGGGAGATTTCGTGAGACGTGCCGAAGGGCAGTGGCGTGGCGAGCAGGACCAGGTCTTTCCCAGCGTGAGCGCTCTGCATGCGCCACGTGTGACCCTGCCAGGAGACACGGACGTCGGTATAGCTTCCATCCCAGGCGTGTGGCCCCGGCGTCACTTGCTCGGCATCAGGTTCAACGCGACCTATGAGCGCGCCGGGAAGAAAGAGATCCCCGTGTTCGGTGGCATTATGCTTCAACCCAACTTGAATCGCCAAACCTTCTGGAAGCAGAACCTGCGTAGTGACGCTGTTTACATCCCAGGTGTTCCAGCCCTGCGCAAGGCGCTGCTGGACCTGTTTGTAAATTGCGGGCGGTTCTTCGGCCGATGGATGCGCATCGCTTGCGGCGCGAGCAGTGGTTACGGCCAGAGTTCCCGCAAGAACCGTGAGCAGCAATCTGCAAAGAGAGCCTGTATGTTTTGGCACGTTCCTCTCCAGAATGGGTTCAACTCTTCCTGGTGACCAGGCTGGTGTGGAGTGTACTCGCATCACCTTTGAACATGCATCTTATCTCAGTCATGGCTTGGCCAGCGCCGGTCATCCGGTTCCCAACTCCCCTCTTCCAGTGGTTGCTTATACGGCCTCGGCGAAGCGCCGGGCGGTGTGCTTATGTCGCCGGGCCGCTCTTTCAGTTTGGTATAAGCTGCAACGACCTCAACTGGAAATGAAGGCATCTGCGCCTCAAGGCTGCGCATCAGTTCGGCCACAATGCCCGGCTGCGACTTCGCCACGTTGTAGCTTTCAGCCGGGTCGCGCGCCAGATTGTACAGCTCCGGCCGTTCCAGCCATGCACTCTGTCGCGCTTGCGTAGTCCTGTCATTGATGTAGATCTCTCCCTCCGTTCCTTGGGCAACACGCAGCTTCCAATCGCCTTTGCGAATGCAGTGCACGTCGAGTCCATCATTGCCCATCGGGCTGAAGTATAGAATCGGCTTACGTTCTGGAACATGGCCTCGTCCGGTCAGAATTGCGGAGATATCGATTCCGTCCAGAGGCTTTACCGGCGTATCGAGTCCGCAAAGCGCGGACAATGTGGGAAGAACATCCAGAGAGCTGCACCACTCGCCCTCAGTTTTGCCGGCGGCAATCTGCCCCGGCCACCTTGCTATGAACGGCACGCGAAAGCCGCCTTCGAAGGTGGACGCTTTGCGCCCGCGTAATGCGCCGGGACAGCCCTGATACCAGGGACCATGGTCGCTCACAAAACAGATCAGCGTATTCGAGGTCTGGCCCTTGCGTTCGACGGCGCGCATAATTTCGCCCACGCTCCAGTCAATCTCCGCGATGGAATCGCCCACATCTCCAAAGCCAGTGCTGCCGCGAAAGCGCTCTGAGGCGCGTGCAGGATCATGAGGATAAGAGTGTGCCATATACAGGAAATAGGGATCTTCTCCGCTCTGCTCGATGGTACGCACAGCCTCTTCGGTATAGCGCGGAGTCAATAGATCGCGGTCAGTGTCATACTCGAGGACGGTCAGATCCCTGAGCAATGACAGCGGATACATGTCGACGCTGCATGGCACGCCGTAGAACGAGTCGAATCCGCGGTTGGTTGGCAAATAGGGCGGCGCGTCGCCCAGATGCCATTTACCAATGGCCTTCGTCTTGTAGCCCGTGGCCTGGAAGAGATTGGAGAGCAGTGTCTCATCGAGCGCCGTCCCGGTCTTCGAACCCGGATGGAAAGCTCCGGTGGTACCGCTGCGCAATCCATAGCGACCCGTCAACAGCGCCGCGCGCGAAGCGGAACAAATGGGTTGAGCGGAGTTGAATCGCGTAAACCGCATCCCCTCGGCAGCCAGTCTGTCGATATTGGGGGTGGGCAGTTGCGAACCATAACAGTGGATATCTCCGTAACCGAGATCATCGCAAATGAGGAAGATCACATTAGGCCGTCTCTGCACGGGTTGCGCACCTGAGACGCTTGGAGTCGCGGCCTCTTGATTCTCCGGCACAGCCGAAAGTGCAGAAATTGCACGGTTGGTAGCGATGCTCGAAGATACAAGAGCCATGAAGGTGCGCCGATTCATTGCTGTCCTTGTGCAATATGCGGGGTGTGAGTCCCAGGTAGCGTACGAACGATAAGTTCCTTCGGATTACTTGCCGCGCAAACAACCGCAGCGCTCATCTTGGGAACAAACAATCGTTGATCGCGAACTCTCACATTCTTTGTCGACGGCCCTCCATCGGCCCTCGGGGCTATGCGACGATCACCCCAGGCATCCGGCGCAGGGGCGCGCAGGCCCGAAACAGTTGAGGTAGCTAACACCAAGTCGACCGCAACGGAGAACGAACCGGCTTCTAAGCAATCCACATCCTAAGGTTGGTTGAACGATGCGGTCAATGGTGCGCTTTGCCCATTTTGGGTTAGTGCCACAGCACTAACCCGAGACGCGGGCGGGCGATTCCAGTGGGGAAAGATAATGACGGCGCAGTATACTATGGCCGCTATGAGACGCGAGCACAAGGCGAGCGCAGTGTGCCTCATTGCCCTTCTGCCGTGCCTGGCGGGTTGCCGCTCCAGTGCTTCAAGGTCGATGATCGCCGTGATTCCACGCGATACGGCGCAGGAGATTTGGGTTTCAGAACATGGCGGCGCGGCCGACGAAGCGTTCGCGAGGCACTTGAGAGTGTATTGGAACGGCCCGAGCCGCGACGACGACGTCGAGGACCAGATTGCACTATCTGAAAAAGCAATCGACGATCATTATTATGGATTGATTCTCAGCCCGAATAACTCCTTCGCTCTCAACGCGACCGTGCAACGCGCTGTTTCTCATGGAATTCCAGTCGTGATTGTGGGCTCCCAGGTGCCAATTTCACCCGAACCAGGTCTGACGTTTGTGCTCAACGATTCAGAGAAAATGGGAGCGCTTGCAGCGGAGCGAATTCGCGGCATCCTGGGCCAAAAGGGAAAGGTTGTAGTGATCGGCGTCGACTCTTTATCCCCGGGGAGTATGGAGCGATCGAACGGTTTTGAAGAGGCTCTTCATCGGGAGGCTCCAGGAATCACGATCGAGCAGAAGCTGGTGGGGCCCTTCAGGTTCGACCAGGCGGAACTGGCAACGGAGCAAGCGATCCGTGCGCATCCGGATCTTGATGCGTTGGTTACGCTCGGCATCAATGAAACGAGGGGAGCATTAGCGGCTGTACGCAACACCGGAACATCGAACAGGATCAAGATCGTCGGCTGCGACCAGACGCTCGATCTGCTTTTTCTTCTGCGCCGCGGCGACATCGACGCTCTCGTCGTCGAGGATACACGGACCATGGGGAGAATTGCGGTGGAAGAGATCGCGGAGGAAAGGAGCGGCCGGCAGGCTCTCCCAAAAACAATCGTTGAACCATCGCTGGTGACACGAACAAACGTCGACAATCCGGAGATTCAGCAGATTCTATCTTTGCGCTGGAGGACGACACAGTGAACAGGCGGAGTGTAACCTCCAGGAGAATATGGAGCGTGGTGGCGCTCGCGGCGGCGGTGGTTTTGACTCCTGCCCTCTTTTGGATGGTTCGCATGCATTTAGACGCTTCCTTGCCCTACCACGATTCATTCGCATCGAACAGCGCCAGCGAGTGGCAGGCGTTCGGGGGAGTGTGGCAGCTTTCCAACGGCACGCTTATGAATCGTTCCGATGAGCGGGGGGCCAAACTGGTTACGGGATCGTCGAATTGGACTGATTACAAAATGCAAGCCGATCTGGAGATGATTGGTAACGAGGGAGAATTAGGTGTGATCGTCCGCGCCGGTCAGTTGGAGAAAGGCATCGATTCATACGACGGCTACTACGTTGGCTTCAGGAGATTCGACTCGGCTTTGGTGATGGGCCGAGCCGATCACGGATGGATGGAGGGCCGCCCGGTTCCAATTCCAGGCGGCATGCACGCGTCGGTATGGTACCGCCTGGTTGTAGTTGCGGTTGGATGCCGCTTAGCGGCACAAGCCACAAACATTCAAACCGGACAGACGGAGTGGGGCGCTTTCGAAGACGACCATTGCGTTCGCGCCGGCAAAATTGGTTTGCGTTCCATGGAGACGGGCGGCGCCTGGAAGAACATCTCAGTGGTTCCCGCTACTGAAAAGGATTGGCTCGCGATTCGATCGCACGCTGCTTACATACAGCATCCGGACTACCCAATTCTTGAAGCCGACTATAACCGAATGATGCAGGAGAACCTGGCGCAGACCAGCACTGCGGCACAAACCTATGACTCATCATCGTTGCTTTTGTCGGATACCGGATCGGGAAAGGCAAGCGCGATTTCCGCGCCGCCGCTTGTATCCATCGAGGAATTGAGAACTGCGACCTGGTTGGGGCGTCCGATGAGAATTCGCGGAGTGGTTACGCTTACCGACCCTCTCTACGTACAAGATTCCATGGGCGGCATCCCTGTGGAGACCGAAAAACCGCTCTCACTGAATCTTGGCGACGAGATCGAAGTTACGGGCACGCAAATGAGCTCGGGCTATGCCACGAAATTCCTGGCTTCCACCGTGCGCCTGCTTTGGGATCGGACCCTGGTGGCTCCTCTTTCAATCTCCACTACGCAGGCGGCCAGTGGAGCTTTCAATTCCTCACTTGTCGAGGTTCGCGGTTATCTCCGTTCAATATCCAAAGACACGAATGGAACCATTACATTGAACATCGACGACGAAGCGCAGTTCTTTACGGTGCTCCTGAATAACTCAGCATTGCAGCATGCCTATAACAACTGGCAGCCGGGGAGTTGGTTGCGGGTTCATGGAGTCTGCGTGATCGACGCGCCCTTTGTTCCTCGCCATTCGGCGTTCGTGATTCTCACACGTTCCCCAGAGGACGTTGAGGTGCTTGCCGGTCCTCCCTGGTGGAGTGGAGAGCGCATTCTTTGGCTCATTTTCTTCGGACTCGTTCTCGTGGTGCTGGGGATCGTACTTTTCCTTCGCATCGAACGGTGGAAGATGCGCGGAGTCCTGAGTGAACGCGAGCGCCTGGCGAACGAGATGCACGACACCCTGGCACAGAGCTTCGCGGGGGTGGGGTTTCATCTTCAAGGCATTCGCAATTTGATCCGGAGCGGCGGAGAGTCGAGAGCCGCCGAGGTAATGGGCAAATTGAACACTGCATGCGATCTGGTGGCGCAAACGCACCGCGAAGCGAGCGCGAGCATCGCGGCTTTGCACCCGGATGCCGATGGAGGATTGGATCTTCTTGTGGCGCTCGAACAGTACGCCGCGCAATTATTCAACGTCGACGATCTTCCGCTGGTCTGTTTGCGCGAAGGCGCGCCACATCGACTCTCGTTTCCAGTGCGGGATACGCTGTTCCAGATTGGGCGCGAAGCGATCACCAACGTGATCCGGCATAGCCACGCAACGCGGATCGTGTTGCAACTGCATTATGAAAGCAAGGCAGTCGTGTTGGAGATCTGCGACGATGGAATCGGGTTTCTTCCCGGTGCGGGTAGCGGATTCGGCATTAAGACCATGCGCGGCCGCGCAAACGCGATTGGTGCGGAGTTGACAGTCACAAGTGCGCCGGGCTCTGGAACCACGATCGCAGTACGCTCTCCTTACGGGTTGCGGTCCACAGCCGCTGACTGGTTGCGGTATTCCTTGAACAGACGGCGATCAGCTAAGAGCCAGGTTCAAATGGCGGAGATAGGCGACCAAACGAGGAATCGATAGCGCAGTATAAGCAAAGAAGAATGCAGTTGCGATGGGTGCGGCGGCTGCTTCGAACCATCCGCAGTCATCCGTAAGGGGGGATCAATCCTCTTCCACACGTACCAGGCCCTGTTGCAGGGCTACAGCGATAGCTTCAGATCGATCCCGTACGCCCAGCTTTTCAAGCAGGCTTACGACGTGATTGCGAACCGTGTTTTCGCTGATGAATAGTTGGTCCGCGATCTCGTGATTTTTCTTTCCAAGCGCGATTAAGCGAAGGGTCTCAAGCTCGCGAGGACTTAAGGGGTTTCGGCTAAGCCTTTGCGCCAACTGATGCGCGATATGCGTAGGGATGAAACGCTCGCCGGCATGAACCTTGCGGATCGCATCAGCGACCTGCTCAAGGGAGGAACTCTTCAAGATGTATGCCATGGCGCCCGCTTTCATGGCGCCGAAGACATCTTCGTCAGAATGGTAGGTGGTAAGAACGACGGAACGAGTCTGAGGGCAAATGCGGTTAAGCTCGGCGAGCATCGCCTCTCCATCCATCTCCCGCATGCGCAGGTCAGTGACTACCACATCCGGAAGCAGGCGGGGGATTTCTTTAAGTGCTTCGCCGCCACTGGCGGCCATTCCAACCACCTCGATATCAGGTTCGCTCTCCAGCATGGTCTTCAGCCCAAGCCGAACCACGGCATGATCGTCGACGATGAAAATCCGAATGCGCGCGCTCATCTAAGCTTCTCCATATTTAGGCCAAATTGTACTGCATTTTTAGCCCCGCCACGTATAAGTAACGATATAGTCCTACGGAACTAATGCAAAATGAGCGTAGCGGTCCATTGACGCCACGTTGTCTTGTGCCTAGGATTGCTGGCGGGACTGAAGGTCTGGCTTGTAATTGGGGAAAGCAGATCTCTTTGTCGTAGTTAGTCGAGGCACTGACCCTCTTATGCGGGCCAACGCTGTTCCCTCTCCGGCGCTGCATGACAAATGCATCGACCATGTTTCACAAAAGGGCCAAGTATCAAGGCACGACCCGGGTCCCTGTGGGGGTGCGCCGAAAACCTCGATGAAAACGGGGCTTCATTTCCCGTGGGAAAGTCACCATTCAGTCGGAATTCATTTTTGAATCGTGCTCTCATCAATTACGCACCGCTTGAGGTAAGTGGGATGCGGCTTCCTGGAGGTTTCAAGACGATGCAAACTAGTCGGAAATTACATATTGCACTGGCAAGAGCTCTCGTCATGGGCTGCCTTGCACTCATGCCCTTCGCCCTTCTTGGACAGTCGGTGCGTGGCTCACTTGCTGGCACGGTCACTGACCCAACAGGCGCAGCGATTACGGGGGCATGGTTAACTGCCACGAACACAGAGACGGGGGTGAGCCTGGTGACTACCAGCACATCCACTGGATCGTACGCCATTCCGGAAATGCCGCTCGGCGTATATGACCTGCGAGTCGCCGCAAGCGGTTTCCGCGTAAGCGCGTACAACGGGATACACATCACCGTAAACTCCGCCACGGTGCAGAATGTAGAACTGACACCCGGCGGAGCGACCGAAACTGTCACGGTCAGCGCGGATGCACTCACTCTTCAGACTGCGTCCTCAGATATCAACGGAACAATTTCCAGCGACCAGATCAGCAAGCTGCCCTTAGGTCTTGGAGGTATGAAGGCCCTCCGCTCACCCCAGGCATTCACCTTTCTCCTTCCAGGTGCAGCCGGGCCCGGGACGGCCACCTCGACGAACGGCCCGAGTGGAGTTTATCTCTTCAAGGTCGGCGGCAATCAGGAACTCGGAATGGAGACGATCTACGACGGAGTCAGCCAGGATCGTGCGCTTAGCGCCAGCGGCGTCTTCGACGAAGAATCGCCTTCCGTTGAAGCTCTGCAGGAATTCAAGCTCACGATCGCAAATCCTCCGGCAGAATTCGGCCGTACTACGGGCGGTGTCGAAAGCTTTTCCGGAACGAATACCTACCACGGTGGACTGTACGACATCTTCAAAAATAACGACCTCGATGCAGATACATGGTTTAATAACGGCGATAATGCCCTGAATTGTTCCGGCGCGAAAAATACTCCTGCATGCCACGCGACTTACGCTCGTCCCAACGACAAGCAAAACGACTATGGTGGAACGTTCGGAGGGTACGTTAGGATACCCCATTTCTACGACGGGAAAAACAGAACATTTTTCTTCTTCTCATGGGAGCAATTCCGGCAATCTCTCGGCGCCACCGTCACATCAACCGTCCCAACCGCGCTGGAAAGAACTGGAACTTTCTCCGAATTCCTGCAAACCAGCGACCCCATCGGCACCAATCCATGCGATGGCACCACCATCTACTACGGTGAGATCTTTGATCCGTCAACGACTAGGACGGTTGGCGGTGTGCCGTGTCGCACGGCCTTTTCTGGAAACGCATTTACCACGTCGCGGTTCAGCTCGGTTGCTGCTCATCTCTTGAGTTACTATCCGCCGCCCATGAACGGCAATCTGACGCAGAATTACGCGCTGGCATCCAGCTATCCGATACTTAACACAACGTATACTGCGCGTATCGATGAATCCGTGAACGCG